>Ga0272441_10000566_pt1 | contig 84147 bp, 64 predicted proteins | sample SSMProp6N_FD_193582 | JGI IMG/M metagenome (GOLD analysis project Ga0272441, IMG submission 193582) | Marine sediment archaeal communities from Little Sippewissett salt marsh, Falmouth, MA, United States - SSM-Prop-6N | ecosystem: Environmental > Aquatic > Marine > Wetlands > Sediment ...
GCAACGGAGACGCCACGAAGAGGTCCTCTTGCCATCGATCTTTTCTGGACTGCATCGCCCCTCCCTTCCGCAGTCCCAGTTGATCAAATGAACAAGAATCCGTCAAGGACTTTTTCACCAGTTCCACTGTCCCCGTTTATCACCCCGGTCATGTCGTCTTTTGTAACCGCCTTAAATATTGTGCCTCCGCCAATACTATCTTCTTTGGAAAACTGACCCCGCAATTGGTGAAAGAGGAAACACTGCCTGCCCGTCAAGCTGCGTATCGCCGAAAGGCCTCGGCCAATTACAATCTTCCGGTCCGCGATATTGATGCGGCCGACAGGAGCATGCACGCTGAACTGAATATCGCCTTTTTCTGCCAATCGTCTCTCCGGTGTGCAGGTAAATGGGGACAGGTCACCGTTTACTTTTTCCGAACTTTTGGGACACAGACTGCTCCTGCTGATAGTTTAGGGCGTGAGGCGGGGGAAAGCAAGGATGGACAGTTGGTGACGAGGGCGAGTGGCGGAGCGAGGCTGAAGGCGACAAAACGCCGGCCGGGGGCGCGTTGTGTTTTGCGTTCTGTTTTTAAGCCGTTTGGCTTATTTTGCGGCGCACTCCATCTGGCATTCGAGGGTTAGTGCGCCGGCGTCGTATGCGGCTAGGGCGGAGAGTTGCTTTACTGCGGCTGCTTTTTTCAGCCAGGGCTGGTAGGCTTCGTTCAGTGTTTCCGGATTGTAGCCTTTCAGGAGCTTGGCTTCGGCGAGGAGCATGGCGGTGTCGAACGCGGCTTTGCCGCATTCGTAGGGCCTGATTTGGGCGTAGAAGTTCGCCGGCTTGGGTAACGACGGCGGGTTGGCGGTTGCCGCATCGGCGAGAACGGATTCGGCGACCGTCCGGCTCGAACTCATGACGAAATTCCCGCCTTTGATGCCGCCGGTCGGTTCGAGCGACGGCCCGCCGATCAGCGGCAAGCGGACCACCTGGGCTTCCTTGTCGTACCGCGGCCACGTTTCCCACTGCTCGACGCCGCTGGGCGGCTCGGGCAACTGGGCAAAAACTTCGGCAAGCGCCACGGAATCCGCGTCGAGCGTGGCGACCAGTTCCGGCGCGGGGACAATCTCGTTCAGGTCGACGCCGACCAGGCTCAGCCGCACGCCGGGGCCCAGCCCGCCGAGCAGTCCGAGAACCATTTGCGGGACCGTGGTATCGCCGTCTTCATCGGGCGAGGCCCACTGCGCCCACATCTCCCTCATCTGCTCCTCCTTGCCCAGCGCCGTCCCGGCCGACTGCCACAACGCTTCAACGGGCCGCCCGAGGTTCAACGACAGCCGGACCATGCCGTCCGGCGGCGCCTCGAGCGTTTTCGGCTCGACCCCGTCGAGCAACCCGGCCATTTCCTCGCGCCACGCGGGCCGCACTTGCGCGGCGCATTGAACGGCCGCTTCTTTGCCGCCGATGCGCAAGGCAAACGTGCCGCGCTCGACCACGGCGCCGCCCGGGTCGGTTTCGGCCAGTTGGAACCGGCCGTAGATGTCGTTCTCGCCGAGCGACTGCCTCATCTGGGCGAGGTCATCGGCGCCGACAGCGTCCTCGGCCAGCAGCGTCAGGGCCTCGACAAGCCGGCGGCGCGATGCGCTCAGCAGCAGCACCCGGCCCCGGACCGCATAGTACAAGTCGCCCACGCGCCGCAGTTCGAGGCCGCCGGCGTAGTCCTCTTTGATCGACGGGAAAAACACGCGTAGCCTGTCAAGCAGCACGCCGACGCGCGTCATCCGCGTCACGGCCAGCGCGTCGCCGAAACCCTTGATATCGTCGCCCGTGATGTAACACGCGCCCGGGACAAGGTTGTTGAGCACCCACTGGGGCAGGCCCACATCCTGGGAGAGCTTCTGCGGCACGTCGGCCAACCCCAACTGGGGCGGCAGCGCGTCCCACACCTGGGATTGAGCGAGCCGGGCCCGCCGGGCGAACACGTCGTCGACAACGGCATGGTATGCCTTGTCCGCCGGGATGAGCGACTCGAGGCGGTGCGTGTCCCGCGTGGTCCAGTAAACCCAGGCCGCGCCGATAAGCAGCAGCATCAGTAGAACCAGGCCTTTCCGGCTGCGGCGCCTCCGGGGTTTCCCGAGGTTTTTCTTTTGTCCGGAATATACGCGCACGGAATCGCTCATGACGCGTCTCCTTCAAATGCAAACGACACGTACTCGCCCGGCCGGCCGTTCTCGCCGGGCACGCTTACGTGGAGAATCCGTTTCTTTGGTTCGAACAGCACGCTGTACCGCGTGTCGGCGTTCCAGATGGATTTCATGCCGGTTTCGCCGGGCAGTTGGTCGGCCAGCACTTCCTCGAGGCGCGGCAGGCCAATCACGTGGTCTTCCTCGACAATCTCCGCGGCCCGCGCGTACCGCGATTTCGCCGCCTCGTCCGTGTGGCTCGATTCCGGGTCGGCGCCGGCGAGGTAGCCCTTGTCCGGTTCGCGGATCACGGGTTTCCGGCCCAGTTCGAGCACGTACGCCGTCGGCCCGTCCGAATCGGCAATCAGCACGTGATACCCCCGCAGGTGGCCGTACTGCTGTTGGATAATGACGGCGGCGTCTTCGGCCGTTTTGGCCGTCTTCATGACGTCGCGCAACGCGAATTCAACCGGAAGCCCCTCCGTATCCGGATCGCCCAGGCTTTCCATTCTTTCCGCGCAAACGGTCACGCCGCTCTCGTTCATGCCCGTGAACACGCCGGCCGTCCAGGGGAACCCCACCTGCATGTACCGCCGCCCATCCGACGGCCGCACGTCGAACACGGTCGGCTCGAAGTCCTCGCCCCGCGGCCCCGGCCAATCCAGGTTTCGCGCCACCAGGACGTCTGACGCGCCCGCGCGGTCGCCAACCGCGGCCACCATCGTGCAAAACGAGTTGCGGAAGAACGTGTCGGCACTTTCCTGCGTGCTCATCGCCGGCAGGGCCTGAACCAGCCAGGCCGCGTCGAACGGCAGCCCCGCGCCGTCCGCCATGCCTTGCAGCTCGTCGTAAAGGTCAAGCTTCGCGCCCTGGAGCAGAGGCCGCGAACCAATCCCGAGCACGACGAGCGCGTACCGCGAAACGTCCAGGTAATTTGAAACGGTTTCCCACGTCGAATCTTTCGGCAGCATCCGCCCCGACGCGACCGGTTCGACGATGTTGGCCTGGTACCGGCGTTCGAGGGTATCTTTAAACAGTTTGCCGCGCTGCACCCCAATCTCGTAGGCGTCGCCCTTCAACACGACGCGGCGGAGGGGCTCGTCCCCTTCGACAACCGGTTCGGGTATTTCCGCGGGCTCTTCGGGCTCGACGCGCGACATCAGGCGGGAAAATTGCGTCCTGAACCAGCCGCCGATGCGCGGGCCGAAGAAGTTCATGTTGTTTTCGTACACGTTTTGCGCGTAATAGGCCGGCGGGACAAAGTAGCCCGCATAGTCGTTGCTCAACCCGACCGTGAACTGGGCGCCGTAACCGTTTTCTTTGGCAAATGCCCGCAGGTCGAGCCCGATTTCGACGCACGCCTCGCCCGGGACGAACAACATCGCCAAGTCGTTAATCTCGAGCGACTGCACGATTGTCTTGCGCGGCGCGAAATGCGCCATCGACAGCGGGAGTTCCGGTTCCGCGTAACCCACCTGCAGGATGGCATCGCCGCACTTAATCGTGGCGGCGGTTTCGGTCACGCGTTCCGCCAGCGCTTCTCCGATGGCTTTTGTGTTCGCCCACCCGCCGCGGCTGGACTGGCCGGCCGGGCGCTGGTTGCCCTGGGCGCCGTTGGTGAACATGGCCGTGACGCCCGGAAGCTGTTTCTCAAGCTCCGTATAAAAGTATCCGCAGTAATCGGCCGACACCGACATCTTGTCGTTGCCGCCGACCGTCGTCGGATGCGCGGCGAAGTTCACCAGCACGGCCATCGGGTTGAGGTCGGTGTCGTTGACGCGCAGCACCCCGATCTGCGGGTCGATCGGCCCTTCGTCGACGCGCCGGTTCACCGAAAGGTCGTCCTGCTCCGCCGTGCCGTAGCCGATAACCGCCTGCCGCCGCGTTTCAAACGCCAGCCGCATCGATTCGGCAATGCCCCGCGCCGTCCTTTCAAGCAATTCGGGCACAAACCGGCCCGAAATTGCACGAAACACCAGCGATTCCGCAATGCCACCCTGGGCGCTGTGCGTGTGCGTTGCGGTCAGGATGACGTTCTGCCCCAGCGCGCCGCGCGGAGCCAACTCGAGCACGCGGGCGCGAAGTTCCGGCGTGATCAGGCAAAGGTCCGTGGTGACAAGGAACACGCCCGTCTGGCCGTCGTTCAGATAAAGGCACCGCGACCACACGGGATCGTGGATCTCGACCGCGCCGCGGCCCATGCGGTCGCCGTAGCCGTTGAGGGGGGAGCCTACGGGCGGCGTAATGTCGGCCCGGCCCACGCCCGCCTCCAACGCCGCCGCGCCGGCCGCCCAAACCACCGCAAACACACATGCAAGAATGCGTATCAAACTTTGCCTAACCATTTATCGCCCCGCTACTTAATACTCGCCTTATACAACTCATTCTACAGAGTCCGGCCCTTGGGAAACAATAGTGCCGCGTGGAGAGGCTGGAGACGGGAGGCTGGAGGCTGGAGACAAGAGGCTGGAAGCCTCTTCTACATTCGTGGGAAAAGTGCAGTGGCGAAACCAAAAGCCTTTCTGTAGAATAGGCGCTCGTCTAAAAAGTGAATAAAGGAGTGACTCATGAGGACGCTAATTATTGCTTTTTCGGCCATGTTTGCGGCTGGGGCGTGTTTCGCGGCGGAGACGCCGTCGATTGACGTGGGGGAGTATAAACAGGAAGTGGCGGTCGCGTATGGCGCCGGGGACGTCTTCGACGGTTCGGAAGTCAACGCGGTGGCCGTGACAACCGGCGGCGACGTGTACGCGGGCACGAAGTACGGCTTGTACATCCTGGAAGACGGCACGTGGCGCCTGATGGACATGACGGTCAGCTATACGTTTAAGTGCGTTGCACCGACGAATTCCGGGACGGTGCTCGTGGTTGGAGACGGCGGTATCTACCAGTTCAAAGGCTGGGACCCCTCGGAGGTGGCCTATTCCCCGGAGGCGGAGGTGACCTCCATCGCCCAGTGCGGCGAGGACATCTATGTCGGCACGGTCGAGGGGCTGTACAAGGTCGCAGGAGAAAAGTGCGAGCCGGTCGAGAAAGCAAACGCGCTGCTCGGTTTTTCCAAAGAGGTTCGGGCGGTTGCCGGAAGCGGCGGCAAGGTCGCCGTGGCGGCGCTCGACGGCCTGTTGATTTTCGCGGACGGCGAGTGGCGGAAAGCCTACCCGCGCGACGGCGAGCGGAGTTGGGCCCCCTACGACGTGCGCGGCGTTGCCTACGGGCGCGACGGCCGCCTGTGGTTTGCCAGCCCGCAGGGCGTGGGTTGCCTCAGCGGCGGCGATTGGAAACTCTATACGCCCGCCGACGGCCTGCCCTACGACGATTTCACCTCGGTTGCGGCCGGCGAAAACGGGGCGGTCTGGTTCGGGACGAAAATCGGCGCGATTAAGTTCGACGGCAAACAGTGGTCGTACAGGCAGGGGCCGCGCTGGTTGCCCGGCGATGCGGTGCGCGATATCGCCGTGAACGAAAACGGCAACGCGTACTTCGCCACGAAGGCCGGCGTGGGCGCCATCGAACGGCGCGCGATGACGCTGGCCGAGAAGGCGGAGTTCTATGAGGACGAGATCGACAAGTATCACCGCCGCACCCCGTACGGCTACGTGCTTGAAGCCCGATTGAAAGGGCCGGGCGACAAGTCCGAAGTCTTCAACCACGACAGCGACAACGACGGGCTGTGGACCGCCATGTACGGCGCGGGCGAGTGTTACGCCTGGGCCGCAACCAAGGATCCCAAGGCAAAAGAACGGGCCAAGAACGCGTTCGAGGCGTTGCGGTTCCTGCAAGTGGTGACACAGGGCGGCGACCCGCCGGCCCTGCCGGGATTCGTGGCGCGAACGGTCCTGCCTACGAGTGGCGAAAACCCCAACGAGACTCATTACACGCGCGAGAAAGACGAGCAGAACCGCGCGCGTGGCGACAAAAAGTGGAAAGTCATCTGGCCGAGGTGGCCCACCAGCGCCGACGGCAAGTGGTATTGGAAGTGCGACACGTCGTCGGACGAGTTGGACGGCCACTACTGGTTCTATGGCCTCTACTACGACCTGGTGGCGGATACCGAGGAGGAAAAACAGCGCGTGCGTGACGTGGTCACGGGCCTTACGGACCATCTCATGGCGAATGATTTCGCGCTGGTGGACTGGGACGGCGAGCCCACGCGCTGGGCGGTGTTCGGCCCGGATGCGCTGAACTCGGATCCGTCGTGGTTCGTGGAGCGGGGTCTGAATTCGCTGAGCATGCTGGCGTACCTGGCGACGGCGGGGCACGTTTCGGGCGACCAGAAGTACTACGATGCGATCGACAAGCTGGTGGGCCAACACGGATACGCGATGAACATCATGTACCCCAAACTCCAGTTCGGCCCGGGCTCGATGAACCAGTCGGACGACGAGATGGCCTTCATGGGCTTCGTCAACCTCATCAAGTACGCCAAAACCCCGCAGTTGCGGACGATGGCCAACTATTCTTTCTACAAGTATTGGCAGCTTGAAGAACCGGAGATGAACCCGCTGTTCAATTTCATGTATGCCGGTGTAAGCATGGGCGAGACGTTTCACGACCCCTACGGCTACTTCAACTTGACGCCCGAGGGCGATTGGCTGGAACGGTCGGTCGATATGCTGAAGCGGTTTCCGCTGGACCGGTGCAACTGGAGCCACAAGAACAGCCACCGCAAGGACATCGAGCCGCTGCCCGCATACACCCGCGAAGGCCGGGGCGCGCGCGGCCGCGGGTACCGCAACAACGGCTACGTGGTTCCCGTCGACGAGCGCCATTTTAACCACTGGAACACCGATCCGTGGCAACTTGACTACAGCGGCGACGGCTCGTCGCTGGCCGACGGAGCCGTGTTCCTCACCCCTTACTACATGGCTCTCTACAACGGCTTTATAAAATGAGGCTGGTGGTCGCAGTCGCCGATTGCGCCGGAGTCGGCCTCAACGCCCACGGCCCAGGCTTGACAGCGAAGCGGGATGAATGAGATCGCCGTGAATATGAGGTGCTCCTGTGAACGACGGCTCGAATAATTCAGATGCCCGACCCGGAAAGGCCGACTTCGGCGAAGTCGGCCTACTTCGGCGGAAGGCATTTTTTCTTGGGCTGGCGGTGGCGATGCTGCTTGGAAGCGCGTTTGCAGCCGAGGCGCCAATTGTGGTCGGCGAAGGCGGCGTTGTGCTTAAGGACGGCGAGCCCTGGCGCGGAATCGGCATCAACTATTTCAGCGCGTTCGGCAGAACCCTGAAGGACGGGGACGACACCTCTTACCGCGAAGGGTTCGAGGTGCTGCGCGCCCACGGGATCCCGTTCATCCGTTTCATGGCGGGCGGATTCTGGCCCAACGAAATGCGCTTGTACCTCGACGGCCGCGAGGAGTACTTCCGGCGGCTCGATGGCGTGGTGAAAGCGGCGGAAGACGCGGGGCTCGGCCTGATCCCGAGCCTGTTCTGGTATTCGGCGTGCGTGCCCGACCTCGTGGGCGAGCCGCGCAACGCCTGGGGCAAGCCCGGCAGCAAGACGCACGCGTTCATGCGGCGGTACGTCGAGGACGTCGTGATGCGTTACGTGGACTCGCCGGCGGTCTGGGCCTGGGAATTCGGCAACGAGTACAGCCTTGCCGCCGATCTGCCCAACGCCGGGCAGCACAGGCCATGGATTCATCCAAAGCTGGGCACGCCGGACAAGCGCAGCGCCGACGACGACCTCACCCACGACGACATCGTTGCGGCGGTGGGCGAGTTCGCGAAAACCGTGCGCAAATTCGACCCGAAGCGGCCCATCACCACCGGCCACAGCCTTCCGCGGCCGTCGGCCCAGCACCAGCGCGCGGAACTGAGCTGGAAACACGACACGCCGGAACAGTTCGCGGCAAACCTGCTCGAAGTTACGCCGGATCCGAACAACCTGGTTTCGGTTCACGTGTACCCGTTCGAAAAGAAAGGCCGGTTCGGGCGGGAAGGCGTGGCGTACCGCGAAGTGCTCGAACTGTGCATGAACACGGCGCGCGGGGCCGGCAAGGCGCTGTTCGTGGGCGAGTTTGGCGCGCCGGATACCGAAGAAGACGGCGGGCCCGAAAAAGCCCGCGCCGAATGCAAGGAGATCCTCGCCGCAATCGTCGATACCGGCGTGCCCCTGGCGGCGTTGTGGAACTACGACCTGCCATCGCAGGAACACTTCATCAACATTACCCCCACCAACCACCGCAGCTACCTGCTCGACGAACTCCAGAAAGCCAACGCGGCCTTGGCGGCCGCGCGCGAGGCCGAATAGGCATGGCGGTCAGCAGCGTGCGGCGGACGATTCTCGTGAGCCTGGACGAAGTCGTGCCGCCGGGCGCGTTGCGCGTGCTGGCGGCCCCGCCGGCCCCGTCCGAGGCGCTGGAACCCCTTGTGAAGCGTCCGGGCGCCGCCGTGACTGTCGCCGCGCCCGGTTCGGCCGAGGCCGAGGCCGCCGCGCCGTTCGACTGCATCCTCTTCTACGAACCCGAAGATCTCGCAGACAGCGCGGCGGCGTGCGCAGGGCTGCTGGATACCTACGGCATGCTCGTTGCCCCGGTTCCGATGGCCGAAGACGGGCAGGCGGCGGACGACGCGCCCGCGCAGGCGGCTCTGGATGCCGCCGGGTTATGTACGTACATGGCGTACGAAAACTCGATGGCGCCGGAAGCGGGCTACCGGCTTGTGTCGCAGGGCCGGGTGTTTCGGCGGATCGGCGTGTGGGTGAAGAAAGGCTACGATCCGTTTCTGCACGCGATGCGCATGCGCGAGGAAGGCCGGCCGGATTGGGCGTTCGAGGTGCTCAAGCTGGCGCCTGTCGGCGCGATTTCCGACCCGCGCAACCTGGCGGCGGCAACGCTGAAAAAGCAGGAGTATCTCGAAGAGCAGTTCGAGGCGGCAAGCCCGATGCAACGGCTCCGTTTGCTGTGGTATGCCCAGGAAGAGGCGTATTACGTCCCGGCGGCGGCGTTCGAACATCTTGGCGAGGTTTACGCGCGGCAGGCCGCGATGTGGGCGAAACTCGGCCTCCCGGCGCATGGCGCAAAGATGTTGCGCGATTTGCAAATCGCGGGTGTGGAGGTTCCCGATCAGCCGGGCGCGGACATCCGCCTTTCAGCGCCGGCGCCGGCCCCGAATGCGCTGCCGGCCCCGGCTACGCCGCCGGAGTGGCAACCGCCGGAAAACCCGCCGCGCGTGCTGATGGTGACGCCCCTGTTCCCGAACTACGGCCTCGACGTGCTGTACGACGGCCTCTGCGACGTGCTGGGCGACGCACACGTCGACGAGTACCCGTGCAAACCCTGGCTGCACGGCGACACGCCCGACATCGCGCAGAACTACCCGTGTACGGCGAACCGGGCCGGGCAGCCGCTGGACAACCGCGCGCTCGTCACGCGCCTGCTCGGCGGCTATTACGATTATGTGTTGATCCCCGACGTCGAGACGTCCGCCCAGTTTCTGCACCCGAAGCTCGTCAAGGTCGTGTTGCAGGCCGCGCGAAACACGCCGGTGTTTGTGGTCGATCAGGCGGACGATTTCGCCGACCACCGCGAATATGTGCGGAATGAACTCGATTTTTCCGACGTGCGCGGGTATTTCAAGCGCGAGATGCTTGCGGGCGTGGACTACGGGCCGAACGTTTTTCCGCTTCCGTTCGCGTACCAGGCGTGGCGCGCGCCGCAACAGACGGACGGGCTGCGGGCGCGCGACGTGTTCTGGGCGGGCGCGCGCAACGCATTCCGGGCGGTGTACGTCGGGCAAATCGAGCGGGCGCTGGGCAAGAAGTTCGACCGCAAGTACACCCAGGCGGAGTACCGCGAGGCGCTGCTCGACAGCCGGATCGGTATCAGCCTGGCAGGCGCCGGGTTCGATACCGTGCGGTACTGGGAACTGCCCGCGCACGGGTGCATGCTGCTCTCCGAACGCCTGCCCACGGTAATCCCGCACAACTTCGAAAACGGCGTTTCGGCCGTGTTTGCCGAAGACGCCCGCGATATGGCCGATAAGCTTGAGTACTACATTAACTATCCCGAGAAAGCCGAAGCCATAGCCAGAGCCGGCCGCGCCCACCTTCTTAAGCACCACACCGCCGCCGCCAGAGCCCGCCAGTTGCTCGCAAGAATGCAAGAAACGTAAACAACCGCCGCGTGGGCCTGGAGCAAGAGACTGGAAGCCTCTTCTACTCTTTGCGCCGAATTTGGGAAACGTAGATGCTCTCAATGTAGACGCGGCATCTTGCCGCGTGTCCGCAGCATTCTCTCATGTCTTTCTTTTCATATGTCCCGTACGTCGCATACGTCGCATACGTCCTATTCGTCTCCTTTTCTTCTTCGTCCGGTTTTACAGTAAGATACGCCAATGGTTGTCTTCTTCTTCGAGATGTTGGTGGTCGGCGTTGCCGTAGGAGTTGCCAACGGGGCGCTGGGTATTGGCGGCGGCATACTGATGGTGCCCGCGCTGCTCGAGTTCGTGCCGGGCATGCAACCGCACACGGCCAAAGGCACCAGCTTGTTCATTATCATCTTCGTGGCCGGCGTCAACGCGTGGCGGCAGAACCGCGGCCGCGACGTGCCGTGGGCGTCGGCGGGCCTGCTGGCGACGGGCTCGATCATCGGCGGGTACGGCGGCGCCTGGCTCACCGGTTTTTTGAGCGGCCGGACAATCGAGTGGATCTTTGTGGCCCTGCTGGGCCTGATGGGCCTTCGGTTGCTGTCGAGCGAACCGCGGCAGCTGTTCCGGGGAAAACCGTGGCAGCGGGGCGCGCTGGCGGTGGGAATCGGTTTGGCGACGGGCCTCACCTCGGGCATGACGGGCATCGGCGGCGGGTTGGTGCTTGTGCCGCTGGTGCTGCTGGCCGGCATTGCGACCAACCAGCGGGTTACCGGCTTGTCCAATCTTGTTATGATAGCGACGAGCGCGGCCGGCGCGGCAGTCCACCTGCAGGCGGCCCCGGAAATTGCCTTGCCCTGGACGGTCGGCCAGGTGAGCCTGGCGGTGGTTCCGTGGATCTTTCTGGGCGCGCAGGCCGGCTCGCCGGTTGGCAGGCGCATCAACACGCGCCTGTCGTACAGGCAACGAAAAGTGGCGCTGGTTGTGCTGATTGGCCTGATAGGCGCGCGGATGGTGTGGCGCGCGCTTTCGTGAAGCCAAAGGGGAGGATCTAGATGGAAGTTATCATTCGGCCCGACTCGAACGAAGCCGCGACGCTTGCGGCGAACCTCATGGCGAAGTGCCTGCGTGAGAAACCACAGATCGTGTTCGGCCTCGCGACCGGCCGGACCATGGCGCGCGTATACGCGATCCTCGTCGAAATGCACCAGAATGCCGGGCTGGACTTTTCCCTCGCCAGCACGTTCAACCTCGACGAGTACGTCGGCCTATGTGCGGACGACGAGCAGTCGTACCGCCACTACATGAACACCCACCTGTTCGGCCGTGTCAACATCGATCTGCGCAACACCTACCTGCCCGACGGAATGGCGGAGGATCTCAACGCCGAGTGCGAAAGGTACGAGCGCATAATGAAAGAGCGGGGCGGAATTGATTTCCAACTCCTCGGCATCGGCCGTTCCGGCCACATCGGGTTCAACGAGCCGCTCTCCGCCATGTACTCGCGCACGCGCGTCAAAGCCCTGACGCCGGAAACGGTGGAACAGAACGCCGTGTTGTTCGGTTCGCCCGACCGCGTGCCCCGGCACGCCATCACGATGGGCGTAGGCACGATCCTCGAGGCCCGGCGGTGCGTGTTGCTGGCCACGGGGATGGAAAAAGCGGCCATTGTGGCCAGGGCCGTCGAAGGGCCGATCACGTCGATGGTATCGGCGTCTGCTTTGCAGATGCACCCGAAATGCACCGTGATTGTCGACCAGCAGGCGGCGGAGAAACTCGACCACCAGGACTACTACCGCTGGATATTCCAGAACGAGCCCGAGTGGGAACCGTTCCGCTGAAGAAAAAACGGCTTGTGATACGCCCGCCAGGAGGTAGACGCGTTAGTCTCAACCGGATTGGGCCGAGGTTGCGCCCACGCTGCCGAACGCTCCACAAACCGTTAATCAACCAAACACTACACACGCCACTACTATTTCAAACAAACAGACTTTTTCTAAAAACGGATCCTCCACCTGTCATTGCGAGCCCACACACTGCCTCCCGCGGCGATTCCCGAAAAAAATGAAGCGTTCGGTGGCGGGAGCGCTCCCGCGCGACCGGGTGGCGGCGGTGGTGGTGGTTTCTAATCCCACTCGTCCCAATCGTCCCATTGGGCCCATTGGCCCATTGGTCCCACTGCGCCGGCCGGCCAACCCCGAAAAATATTCCAAAACTCACGCTGAAACCTGTAAATGCCGGCCCTTCTTGCGTTAATCTCTAAGAAGGCGAAATGCCGGTCAACGCTCAGAGGGAGTTCCCTATGCCACATGTTTGCCCCTGGTGGTTTGCATACACGTTCGACCACCGTTTGCGCCTTTATGTGCACAACCCGGAACGTATCCTCGGGCCGTACGTAAAACCCGGAATGACCGCCATCGATCTCGGTTGCGGCATGGGGTATTTCTCGATTCCGCTCGCCCGCATGGTGGGCGATTCCGGAAAGGTGCTGGCGGTGGACATCCAACAGAAGATGCTGGACGTGCTGATGAAACGCGCGCAAAAAGCCGGAGTGGGGGAGAGGCTCCGGCCGGTGCTTTGCGACTCCGCGAACCTGTGCGTCGAGCCGCAGTCCGATTTCGCGCTGGCCTTTTTCATGATCCACGAGGCGCCGGCCCCCGCGCGTTACATCGAGCAGGTGTACGGAAGCCTGAAACCGGGCGCCCGGTTTCTGTTCGTCGAACCGAAATGGCATGTGCCGCGCGAGCAGTTCGACCAACTGGTGGCGCATGCGCAAAAAAACGGGTTCAGCCTCGAGGGCCGGCCGCGGATCGCTATCAGCCACGCGGCGCTGCTTGCCAGGCGGAATTAGTGGCGCCGCGAGGCCTGTTTCGGCAAAAGGAGGGACGTATGCCGTTGACCTTGCAGGAAACGCTCGAAGAACACACGATACCCGCCGCGCCCGAACTGGTCGAGGCGCAAGACGGCAAGCTCCACTGCTACGCCTGCGCGTTCGAATGCCGGATTTCCGAAGGCCGCGCCGGCGTGTGCTGCGTGCGGACGAATCATGGCGGCACGTTGAAAGTGCCCGGCGGCTACGTGGCGGGCCTGCAGGTGGATCCTATCGAGAAGAAACCGTTCTTTCACGTGTTCCCCGGCCGGGAAGCCCTCTCGTTTGGCATGCTGGGCTGCAATTTCCGGTGCCCGTTCTGCCAGAACTGGATCTCGAGCCAGGTGCTCAAGGACGAGCGGTCCATGGGCGCGCCACGGCCCGTGACGGCGGAACATCTGGCCGAAATCGCCGTGGACAACGGCGCGCCCGCCGTGGTCAGCACGTATAACGAGCCGCTGATCACCTCGGATTGGGCGAAACTCGTGTTCGACGAGTCGAAAAAGCGCGAGTTGCTCTGCGGCTACGTGAGCAACGGGTTCGCCACACGCAGGGTCATCGAGTTTCTACGGCCAACGCTCGACATGATGAACGTCGACCTTAAATGCTTCAACGATGACAACTACCGCAAGCTGGGCGGCCGTCTTAAACCCGTGCTCGATACCATCGCCCTGTTGAAGGAGCTGGGCGTGTGGGTCGAGGTGGTCACCCTGGTGGTTCCGGATTTCAACAACAGCGAGCAGGAACTGAAGGCGATTGCGGAGTTCATTGCCGGCGTCTCGCCGGACCTCCCCTGGCATGTTACGGCATTCCACCCCGACTACCAGATGACCGACCGCGGCGCGACAAAGGCGTCCGACCTCGAGCGGGCGTACAATGCCGGGAAAGCCGCCGGCCTCCATTACGTTTACGCGGGGAACCGGCCCGGCGAGCCGGAGGGCCGCGAGAACACTTATTGCCACCACTGCGATAGCATGCTCATCGAACGCCACGGGTTTTTCGTCCTCAACAACCGCATGGAAGGCAACCTCTGCCCCGAATGCGGCGAGGCCGTGCCCGGCATATGGGAAGACACCCCCCCAAGCCGCTCGGCGAGTCTCGGCCGGCCGCGGCGAATGTGGTAGTCCATGGATCGGGAACCGCAAAAAGGCAAGGAGTCGGCGGAAGAGCCGGTGGAGATGGTAATTCCCCGCCCCTACCTGGCGTTTCTGCGCGACCCGTTCGTGTTCGTCGGTTCGCACGAATCCTTTTTGTTCGGGTTGCTGATTATCCTGCTGACGGGCTTCGTCGGCTCGCTCACCAACACGCACCTCGACGGCGTGCTTGACATTCACACCGGCGCGATGGGCCCGCTCTGGGCGTTTTTGATCCCCGGTTTCGTCAACTGGCTGTCGCTGGCGGCGCCGCTGTACCTGGCGGGGCTGGCCGTTTCCCGAAGGCGGACGAGTTTCGCCGCCACGCTCGGCTACCAGGCTTTCGCCCGCGCGCCGATGCTGGTGGCCGTCCTGTTCACGCTGGTTCCCGCGTTCCAGCGGCAGGCCGCAAATCCCACCGTTTTTACCGACGACACGTTCTTTTTCGCCGCGGTCGTCTTGTTGCTCATCGGCATGATCGTCCTGATGGTCGTGTGGATGTACAAAGGCTTCACACACGCCGCCGGCGCCCGCGGCTGGAAAGCCGTCCTGGCTTTCGCCGTGGCGCTCGTAGTGGGGGAGATCATTTCCAAAGCGGCTTTTGCCCTCATCGTCGCCCCGGCCATAACGCTTCCCGAAGCGGCGGTTATATAAAGCAGCTATTGTTCTGTAACGGGGGCGGAACATCCTGTACTATATGTGCGGATATTTGAGGGGAGCCACGGCATGTTATCTCGCGCAACTGGCTTTTTTGCTCGTTTCAGCAGAAGCGCTGCTCGCGACGACGTCTCTTTTGCCGGGGAAACCCTGGATCTGGATATAAGGCCGACGTTTGCACAAAAATATCTCGGCCCGGACTTCGGCCGGGAGCTTCTCTTTGCACTTACTTTCATTGGCTGGATCGGTTTCTTTCTTTTCTGTTTTTTCATTGCCGCTGACGAGAATAGTTTTCACGACCTGATCTACCGGGCGCTTGCCACGGCCTCCTGGCAGATCGGAGGTTCTGCGGGTCTTTTCAGCGTCATGCGCCGGAAACGCGTTAAGACATCGCATGTGCTTGTCGGGCGCGAGGCGTTGAGGGCCGATGTGAAAAAAGAGAAGAAAACCGTACCGCAGGTCTTTCGGTGGGCGGAGATCAAGGATGTCGTGAGAATTATGGGCAGTGACGGCGCAATTCTGCAGGTGAACATTGTGCTGAACAAAAACGAGACGATTGCCATCTACGATACTTCCGACATCTATCGGTTGCTGGAGTTTCTGAAGAAAAACGTGAGAGTTCATATTGCCGGCGTGGAGCACTATTACGTCTACAGCATGCTGCCGGTTGTCGCGTTTGCGGCCGCGGCCGCCTTCTGTCTTGTTGGCGTATATTGGGAGGATGACCTGGTCAGGTTAACGGTTGATTTTCTCGACAGATTTACATTTGGCAAATGATAAAGTTTCAGTTAACCGGGTTTTCTCGTGATGTTTCGCACAGCAAGACATGCAGCATTCAGTTACATCCACCGCCGTCTGATGACGGTGCACGCCGATTACCTCATCCACAACATTCTGTCGTTCATTCTGTTTCTAACTCGGCCTCTTTTGCCAACGTGAGCGCGGAATAAGTCTTCAACCGGTAATGTTCCCTGCGTCAAGCCAATAATCGCATTTTGCGGAACAGGAGGTAATCTGCCATGGCCATGACCCAAACCGTCGAACATACCCTGCCGAAACTGCCCTACGCCTACGACGCGCTCGAGCCGTTCATCGACAAGCAAACGCTCGAACTGCACCACGACAAGCACCACGCGTCCTATGTGGCCGGCCTCAACAAGGCCGAGGAAAACCTGGCCAAAGCGCGGCAGGACAACGATTTTACGCATATCCAGTACTGGACGCGCCAGTTCGCCTTCCACGGGGCCGGGGTGTTCCTGCACAATCTGTATTGGAACAGCATGGCCCCGCAAGGCCAGGGCGGCGGCGGCGAGCCGTCCGGGGCGCTGATGGAAAAAATCAACGAAGACTTCGGCTCGTTCGAGGCATTCAAGGCCCAGTTCAGCGCCACGGGCAAATCGGTCGAGGGCAGCGGTTGGGTGGCGCTCGCCTACAGGCCCGAACACGACCGGCTGTGCATCCTGCAAATCGAAAACCACCAGAAACTCACCCCCTGGGGCAACGAGCCCATCCTCGTGATGGACATGTGGGAGCACGCCTTCTATCTCAAGTACCAGAACCGTAAGGCCGAATACATCGACGCATTCTGGAACGTGGTGAACTGGGAAACCGCCCAGGAAAACATGTCCAAGATGCGCAAATAAAGCTGAGCGAAAAGCAGGGACAGACCCGCCTTTTCGCCAAACTGCCGGCGAAAAGGCGCGTCAGTCCCTGTTTTTCGCGACCCCTTACTTTTTCACCACCTTTTAATTCCAGGCCCGGACGACCCAGTCTCCCAATCGTTCCCAAAACCACGGTTTTTCAATCTGGCCTTTCTTGTTGACGTAGTAGACCGTCGTGCCGCTTCTAGTGCGCTCGTAAACGCGCATCCCCTCCCGCAGCTCCAAGCGGACCTCGTCGTCGGAGACTGGCGTGTTCACCTGCAATCGGTTGGCCTTTATTTCGATCGACCGTTTACCTTTTTTACCCGACCATTCGGTTTCTTCCAGCACCTTCAACTTGTGTGGAAGGCGGCCGACGCATTCCTCGTCCCTGCACGAATAACTCGCCACCTGGCCCGTTTCCCGGTACTGCATGCCTTCCTGGGCCGCCGGCAGCTTGCCTTCAAATCGAACATTCACCCCGAAAACGCTCAGCGCCTCTTCCGTCACCGGCAGCACAAACCGCCATCCTACCAGCCAGCCGCGCGCATCAAGCCGCAGCATCTGCTCGCCGTACGAAAGTTCCAGAAATTTATCCCCATCCTCGCCGGCCACCTCTTCAACGCACACCTCCGAAAGGTCTTCCGGCAGATTCGACAGAAACCGCCGGTGCGGCAGGAGCCAGTCCATGGCCTTCGGCATGTAATTGGCGCGCCGCGGGCTTATCTGAACCTGGTGTTCAGTCCCCTCACGCAAGCGATGAACCTTGTTCCCGTCCACCATCTCGGCGGTCCGCACCTTGTCGCCCACATGCTCGTACCGCCGCATTACAAGTTTGCCGTCTTTCAAACAAACAGAGCATTCAGCCTCGATCGCAATCGAAGTTTTCTCGCCGCCAAAATCGTGCTCCCCGCCTATCTTCAGAACCATGTCTGCCGAAAGCGTCTTCGTCCCATCCAGCAATTCTTTTAACCGCTCGACATACACCTCGGCAGGCTGGATCCCCTCGTACGGGTTGCACAACTGCGACCAGCCCTCGTGCGGGTCTTTCCATTCGCTCCAACAGAAGGGGCAGCCCAATACAACCAGAAAAAAACAAAACACCGGACGAACATTCATCCTTACCCCCTCGTTTCACTTGTTCTTCTGGCTCGTTTGCGTCTTTCGCGTCTCTCGCGTTTGTTTTTCTTAAACTACCTCCGGCACCACGTACGGCTCGCGGTACTTCCGCCGGTAGGTCATGTCGTTGTTGGCTTCGTCGTCGTCGATGAACCCTTCGGTTTCCGGGTTGATATACAGCTTGCGGCCAAGCCGGTACGACACGTTCCCGTAATGGCCCCAGTTGGTCGAGATGTGGACGTCTTCGATATCCGCATTGGGCCGTTTGCGCGTGCGGATGCAATCGACGAAGTTGGCGAAATGCTCGTCGTTCGTGAACCGGCCCGGGCGTAGATCGACCGGCTTCCAGTCGCCGCTGAACGTCTGCCACCCGTCGCCGTGCCGGCCGAGGTACATGAACTCTTTCGTTCCGTAGATTTCGACCCGCGTACCCGAATGCGGCCAGATCGGCAGGTCGTCGAAGTTGCGCTTGTCGATGGGCGTCTTGCGCAGGTACGGCGACCACAGGCTCTGCTCGAACACGACCGTCATCCCGTCGAAATCCCAGTTGACCACTTGGGTGTCGGGGGTTTCCTGGGCGTCTTTGAAGAAATGGATGCCGCCGGTGGAGTACACCGACTTCGGGTAGGTGGGGTTGCCGATCACCCACCGCGCCAGGTCGATTTGGTGGATGCCGTCGTTCGAGATGTCGCCGGCCCCATAGTTCCAAAACCAGTTCCAGGCGTAGTGGAAGTGGTTGGGGTTGAACTTCCGGGCGGGCGCGGGGCCGAGCCACATGTCGTAATCCACGCCGGGCGGCGTCTCCTCGTCCGGCAAATCCTTCACCACGCTGCGCCCCTTGCTGTTCATGATGCGCACGAAATGGATGTCGCCCAGCTTGCCCGACTTCACGTAGTCGGCGGCGGCGTAACAGTATTCGGCGCTGCGGTTTTGCGTGCCCACCTGCACCACCCGGTCGTACTTCCGCGCCGCCTCCACCATTTTCCGGCCTTCCCACACGTTATGCGCCACCGGTTTCTCGACGTACACGTCCTTGCCCGCCTGGCACGCCCAAACCGTCCCCAGCGCATGCCAATGATTCGGCGTGGCCATCACGATCCCGTCGATGTCCGGGTCGTCGCACATCTTTCTGACGTCCATCAGGGTCTGCGGCTCGCTGCCGATGGCCTTCGCGATGCGGGGTATCCGGCTCTTGAACAGGTTTGAATCCACGTCGCACACGTATTTCAAGTCGACGTCCGGCCGCTTGCCGAACCCTTCGGCCAGCGCCATCCCGCGCCCGTGAATGCCCATCACGCCCAGCACCACCTTTTCGTTCGCGCCGGCGGCGTTGATCGAAAAAGTGCCCGCGCTCGCAGCCGCGGCAGCCGCGCTCGCCGTCTTCATAAAGTCCCGCCTGTTCATGGATGACATCGCAAAGCCTCCCTCGGGTTGTACGCAATCATACCGAAGCCATGATAGTATGAGCCCGGGAAAGAGTCAATCGGTGGAGCCTTAGCATGAAAGAAAGTAAGCCGTCTGTCATTGCCGAAACCTCCATGATAATGCGCGACAAAGACGGCAAAAAACGCGAAATTCACATCAAGATCGGCCGTCCCTATAGAGTTTCTCACGGCGAGGCGGCATGCCCGCTGACCATCGACGGGCTTTATGGAAAACTGTCCGACATACGGGGTGTGGATACCTTTCAAGCCCTTAGCCTGGCGATGAAGATGGTGCAACTGACGCTTAAGGCCTGGGAGGAAAAAGGCGCGGTCTTCTTGATTTCGGAAGACGGCAAAGAATATCCCGACAACATTGATGCTATGTTTGGAGAGATCCGCTCCCCCCGCGTCATCGGGATAGCCGGGGCATCCTGCGCGGGCAAAACCGCGCTGGCGGAAGAGGTTGCGCGGCGGCTTGGCAATGTGAAAGTAGTTCCCGTCGATGCCTACTACCGGGACCTTTCCCACCTGCCGCTTGAGGAGCGGGTGCTGGCGAACTTCGACGAACCCGAGGCTATTGACCATGAGCTGCTGATCGAACACGTGCGCCGGTTGCGGGAGCGCCGGCCGGTCGAACAGCCCCTGTATGATTTCACACAGCACGCACGGAAAACGGAAACAAAAGCAGTAGGTTCGGCCGGGATTCTTATTGTTGAGGGCCTGCTGGCGCTGTACTGGCCGGAACTGCGCGAGATGTACGCCGCTTCCGTGTTCATCACGGCCCCCGATGAGGAATGCCTGGCGCGGCGGACCGCGCGGGATGTGCGCGACCGCGGCCGGACGGCCGAATCGGTTCAAGCGCAGTTTGAGCAGACGGTCCGGCCGATGTATGAAAAGTACTGCGCCGGAACCCGTCAATATGCCGATTTGGTGCTCGACGGCTGCCAAACCGTGAAAGAACTGGCGGAGGCGGTGGTGGGGATGTTGCGGGAGAAGGGGCTGGTGTTGGAGTAAAAAGGACCAAAACGACTTAAAGGACATAAAGGACAGGGGAGTTCCGTCGTTTTTATGTCCTTTATGTCTTTTTGGTCCTTTGGGGTGTGTAAAAAGTAGCCGGTTCCGCGCCTCTTGGAACCATTCGCAAGCCATTTCCCCGGCACGACTTATGCTCCCTTTCCAGTCAGCAGGGCCCACCCTGCCGGAAACGGAGGTATCGCTTATGGAACAGAAGCTCCAAGGCAAGAAGGTGGCCATCGTGGCCACGGACGGGTTCGAGCAGTCCGAACTGCTCGAGCCGAAAAAGGCGCTGGAAGAAGCCGGCGCCAAAGTGTTAATCGTTTCACCGAAGGAAGGCCAAATCCGCGGGTGGAACCACACCGATTGGGGCGAGACCGTCAAGGTGGACGTCCCCATCGACCAGGCCGACGCGGAAGGCTTTGACGCGCTGGTGCTCCCCGGCGGCGTGATGAACCCCGACAAGTTGCGCACTCAGAAGCCCGTGCTTGATTTCGTGCGCAATTTCTTTGAGCAGCACAAGCCGGTGGCGGCAATTTGCCATGGGCCGTGGACGTTGATAAACGCGGGCGTCGTCCAAGGGCGGCACCTGACCTCGTACCACACGCTCCGCGTGGACCTCGAAAACGCCGGCGCCGAATGGGTCGACCAGGAAGTCGTCGTCGACAACGGCCTGGTTACCAGCCGGCATCCCGGCGACCTCAAGGCGTTCAACGAGAAGATGATCGAGGAAATCCACGAAGGCATACACGAGTACCAGACGGTCTGAGGGAAGAAGGCCCCATAAAGTAGACGCGGCATCCTGCCGCGTGCCAAGCGGCCTTGTTGGGACGCCCCCCCGGCAGTTGTGGGGGGTGTCCCTCTTTTGTATCCTGCCGCGCGCGTAAGAGTAGACGCGGCATCCTGCCGCGTGCGCAAAGAGGCTGGAAGCCTCTTCTACATTGGGGCGGTTTGCCAAAGGGAAAACCATCCGGTACAATCTATTTTTAACTAAGATCTGTTGCAGTAAGCGCGAAGGAGTGGTGGGACCAAAATGGGCGGATTTTTCGGGGTAACTTCAAAAACCGATTGTGTAGGCGACCTGTTTTACGGCACGGATTATCACTCGCATCTGGGCACGTGCCGGGGCGGACTTGCGGTGCTGAACGGCGACGGATTCGAGCGCCACATTCACGATATCACCAGCGCCCAGTTCCGGTCGAAATTCGAAGACGACATCGCGAAGATGACCGGCCGCAGCGGGATCGGCGTGATCAGCGACAACGAGTCCCAGCCGCTCATCATCGGTTCGCATCTCGGACCCTACGCAATCGTCACCGTCGGCGTCATCAACAACCTCGAGGAGATTGCCGGCGAAGCATTTAAAAAACGCACCACGCACTTCTCCGAAATGAGCGGCGGCGGCATCAACCCCACCGAACTCGTGGCCATGCTCATCAACCAGAAATCCTCGTTTGTCGAGGGCATCCGGAACGTCCAGGAGCGGGTAGAAGGCTCGTGTTCGCTGCTTCTGCTTACGGAAGAAGGCATTTACGCCGGCCGCGACAGGTTCGGCCGCACGCCGGTTATCATCGGCCAGAAAGAGGGCGCCCGGTGCGCCACATTTGAATCATCCGCATTCCCCAACCTCGAGTACACCATCGAACGCTACCTCGGCCCCGGTGAAATCGGCTTCCTCACTCCCGACGGTTACGAGCAAAAGGCCGCGCCCGGCGACGAGATGCAAATCTGCGCCTTCCTCTGGGTTTACTATGGCTTCCCCGGCTCGACCTACGAGGGGATCAACGTCGAATTTGCCCGCAACCGGTGCGGCGCCGCGCTCGCCCGGCAAGACAAAGACATTGCCGTCGATCTCGTCGCCGGCATCCCCGATTCCGGCACCGGCCACGCCATCGGTTACGCCAACGAAGCCCGCGTGCCCTATGCGCGTCCTTTCGTCAAATACACCCCCACTTGGCCGCGAAGTTTCATGCCGCAGGTCCAGTCCATGCGCGACCTCGTCGCACGGATGAAGCTGATCCCCATCCGCGAGCTTATCGAGGGCCAGCGGCTGCTCTTCCTCGAAGACTCGATTGTGCGCGGTACCCAGCTCCAGGACACCATCAGGCGCCTGTACGAGTGCGGCGCGCGCGAGATCCACATGCGGCCCGCGTGCCCGCCGCTGGTGTACCCATGCCGGTACCTCAACTTCTCGCGCTCGAGGTCCGAACTCGATCTCGCCGGCCGCAAGGCCATTGTCGAGATTGAAGGCAAAATACCCGATTCGCTCGACGAGTATGCCGACACCAAGTCCGGCAAGTACAACGAGATGGTCGAGCGCGTCCGAAACCGGCTCTCCCTGACGACCCTCAAGTACCAGGAACTGGGCGACCTCGTCGACGCGATCGGCCTCCCCAAACAAAAACTCTGCACCTGCTGCTGGGACGGCTGCACCGGCTGCGCCAAAAGCTGATTGCAAGAAGAGGGCAACGGCCCTGTTTTTGCACACTGGCCGCAGAACTGGTGAAAAATGCAGGCTAATCCCGATTGAATTCGCCCAGGTTGAGCGGATACCGGCCGTACTCGCGCACGAGTTGCACCAGGTAATCGTAAGTCTGCGGGGCAACGTTGTCGGGAACCGAATGGTCCGACTGGATGATAAAGCCGCCGCCGCGGGCCGCATTGAGTTTGGTAAGGACTTCCGCCCGTACAAGGTCCAAGTCGTTGGTAGCCAGCACGCGCACATCGATATTGCCGTTGAAAGCCCACCGCGAGCCGTACCGCCGCTTCAACTCTAAGACGTCAAGCCCGGCCTTCGCTTCCAGCGGGTTGTACGCGTCAACGCCGGCCTCGATAAAATCGTCGAAGATGACCGACGCGTCGCCGCAGCCGTGGTAGATGGTCTTCAGGCCGGCCTCGTGCGCGACGTCGCAGATGCGCTTTACCTGCGGCTTGTAGACCTGCCGCCAGTAGTCGGGCGAGAAAAACATGCCCCGGTCGTAAGCGACATCGCCCCAAATGTACAGCCCCGTCAGCTTGCCTTGCGCCGCTTCGATTTGCGCTTCGGCGAGGCCCACGGCGAAATCGCCGAGACGTTCGATAAACCGCGCCACGGCCATCGGGTCTTCGCCGATTTTCAGCAGCACGTTCTCCGTACCCAGAATGCGCCAGATCATCTCGTGCGGCTCGCACACGGCGCCGAACACACAGTAATCGTTTGCGCACGCGTTGACGCGGTCCACCCACGACGGATACCCCATGTTGAGCACGTCGGCCACCCCGTTGATCTGGTCGTCGACCGCCTCGAAATAGCGGCGGCCGTCGCGCGGGTCGTCAAACCGGAACGCCTCCATTTGCTCGTAGGTCTTCGTTTCGAAATCCAGGTAATACGGCATCGGGCACGAGTCCCGAACCTCGATCGTCGCCCCGAACCCGGTTTTGACAAGCGTCCGGCCTTCCGCCCGCTCGATTACCTCGATGCCCGTGATGTGCGGGTCCATGTTCGGGTTAATCACCATCAGGTCGATGTCCCAATGGCGGTACGGGTCGAAGTCGTCGCCGAATTCGGCCTTGGCTCTGCGCACGAAGTTTGTCCAGAAAAACTCGCCGACAGGCACCCGGTCCGGCTCCCGGTTCTCCAGCGCCGCGATAACGCGCGCTCTCTTTAATTCGCCGTCGCTCATAAAATGTCCTCCCTCCTCCGCATTCTAGTGCGCCCGTTTCTCAAAGGCAACGTCGGTTCCACCCACCACCCACCAACCACTAGTCACCAACCACCAGCCACTAAATAGGCAGCCTCGCCTTGCGCCCCGCGCTATCTCATGCCGTATAATATCGCCATGTGGCTGATTCTTCTCGTTCTTCTCGCGGCCGCCGCGTGGCCGGCATCCGTCATCGTACTGAAATGGCGCAAGCAGCGCCGGCTCGTTGTCGAAACCTATCTCGAAGCCGAAGAACTCCTTAAAAACGGCGAGACGGCCGACGCCCTCGAAATTTTGCGCGAGGCTAAACCGGAAGTAACCTACACCGGCCTGCGCGCTCCGCTCATTCAGCTCGAAATGACCGCACTGCTTCGTCAGGGCAATGTCGCGGGTCTGCTTGCTATTTACGCCGAGACGCCCGATGCTTTTTACTGGCAGCAAGGGCCGGCGCTGCTCGTTGCCGAAGCCCACGTCGCCGAAGACCGGTTCGAGGCGTTCGACAAGCTGCACGGCTGGTGGCACGAACGCCTCGACGCCTCGCCGCGATGGGTGTTGCTCGAAGCCGACAAGCTTCAGCGCGAGGAGTACGAGGTGGGCGCGCTCGAAGCCCTCAACCGCGGCGAAATGGAAGGCGCGGCCGAGGCCGGGCGCCTGGCGCGGCTGGCGGTGTTGCGCGGGCCGGAAAACCAGGATGAAGCCCAGGATCTGATCGACCGCGCCCTCAAAATCGCGCCCGAAGACCCCGGCGTCCGCGTGTTTCAGGGCATGCTGTACGAAAAAACCAACCGCCGCAAACGCGCCGACGCCGCGTTCCAATACGCCTTGGCCTACGGCAATTGCAGGCCGCTCGTGGCCGACGCCACCGCGGAGTATTACCGCCGGAGCGGCGAGCTGGAACGCGCACTCGAAGTATGGACCGCCGCGCTGAGCGAACCCTCGCTCGACCGCATCTGGCTCAAGGTGCTTTTCCTCGGCCGCGTGTACCGGCCGCTGGAAACCGCCTGGGAGGACCTCACGCCGCCGCCCGGCGAAGGCCGCCAGCTTATCGAGTTTATGCAGGAAGTCAGCCCGGCCCGGTTCTGGGACGACGAAGCGTTTCAGGCAATGGCCACCCAGCGCCCCGTGCTACTTTCGCGGCAGGAAGTCCACTGGTTGCGCGTGCTCGAGGCCCTCCGCATCGGCGACGAAGACGAGGCCCTCTCGCTGCTCAACGTCAGCCGGTTCGGAGAAAGAAGCTGGCATCAGGATCTCGAAACCACCCTCATCTGGATACTCACCTACCGCCGTCTCAGATTCATGAACCCCGAGCTTATGCTCATCGCCGACGACCGCCTCCGAGTCGCCGGCCGCCATCCCCTGTTCAGCGCGCTCGACAACTGGGTTCGCGGCGAAGGCGACGGGCCGCCCGACTTCGTCAAACGGCTTGTTGTCAGCGATGAAGCCTTCTCGGCCACATGCCTCGCCGCCGGCTGGCACCGCGCCGGCCTGATTCTCCACCGCATCCCCCTCGTCCGCAAAGAAGCCCCCGACTGGCTTATCCGAGACTACGACGCCGCACTCAAAGCCTGCCACGAAGAACTGTCCAAACCCCAGGAAGCCTAGCGTTCCCCGCCATCCCCCACCTGTCATTGCGAGCCTCCCACCGCCTCCCGCGGCGATTTTCAAAAAAAACGAAGCGTTCGGTGGCGGGAGCGCTCCCGCGCGACCCGGCGGTGGTGGCGGTGGTTTACCGGTCACCGGCCACCGGCCACCGGCCACTGATCATCGGTCACCGGCCACCGCCTTTCCGTCCTTTTCCCCCGTCCCCGGCGCATCAGCGTTCATTCCACCCCGGCGGCTCGTACACCCGAAAATACCCCGGTCGTTGCCACCGATCCCCAAACCGATGGCCTCCCGTACAAGTCAACCCATACTCGCCGCCTTTCAACTGGTATGTGTAGCCTTCGCCCGTGAACGGATTCTTGGGCAGTTCGTCCAGGTATTCCGGCACAAGTGTCTCCAGCGCATCGGGATACATGCCCGTGGCGTCTTTGAACCGCTCCAGAGCCAGCGCGATGTCAACACCGTCAAACGTGGCAAACGAAGCGCTGTTCATGTAGACATAATGCTCCCAACGAAAACTGGTCATACCGCTTTGAAACTCGTCCAACTCCGGATGGCCGCGCCGGTACCGGTCGTACTCCTTATAGGTCATGCCAGCCGCTTCGCGAACCAGCGGCTCGATTTGCCGCAGCTCCTTCTTCTCCCGCCCCAGCATAACCGACAGAATAGCGCCCCGTATTTTAGGCATCACATGCTTGGTGGGCACTAAGCGGTTCGCTTGCGCTCCATAGGTCATTCGAAGCGCCTCATCAATTGAATTCAGCGGCGGCTTCCATCCGGCGCGGCACATTTTGCACCACTCCGCCAACCGCTGCCGGTGGGCCGGCGACGCCTTCTTGACCACGTCAATCGCAAAAGGCAGGACGCCCGAGTGGTGCGAGTTGTCGTTTATCACGTTCAGAAGCCGCCACGCGTTCAGCAGGTTCTCACACGCGTCTTTATCGGGTTCGTTGCAGCAAGGCTGCCGCACCGACTCCGCCAAAAACAGGCACGGCAAGTGCGCAAGCCCATGCCGGGTCTTTAAATTCTCAAAATAGGCATCGCCGTCCCCGGCGGTTAAGGGAGGCGTAAGAAAATACGGCTTCTTCAGCGCCTGAAGCGCGTACTCCATTGCCGGCCGCGATTTCTCGATGTACTCCAGCAATAGCGGATCGTCGTCCGGCCGCAGAACACTTAAAAGCTGGCCGAGAGAACTGTCTTCAGGCTTGTAATGGCTAGTGAGACCGATCTCATCTTTCACTTCCAGCAGCGGGGGCTTATCCGGCAGAAGTTCCCGGGCCTCGAGAAGAACGTACCAGGCGTTGTTTTCCCGGTCGAGCCGTTTCGCAACCGTCTCCGGCGGCTCCTCCACCGGCAAATCCAGCGGCGGCTGCATATGCGCCAGCACGATTAGAATTGCCACCGCCAGAAAAAACAGCAGCGCAACGGCCAAGTGGCGTCTGGTTTTCCTCGGCTTTTTCTCCGTCACGGCTCTGATTCTCCACGCGGCACTTTTATGTTAACCGAATAATGTTTTGCATCGTCGCGGGCGGTCAGGCGATAGCCTCCTTCCATTAACTCGTATCTGTAAGGCGTTCCTGGCGCAAGAAACACATCCTCAGGGATTGCCGCCAGGAAATCCGGCGTCAACTGGTCCAGTGTTTCTGGAAGTGTCCCGTTCTCCTGCCGGTACAACTCGATAGCCAGGACCAGCACGCAGGAGTCCATCCAGTAAGCCCAATAGGTATTGTTGCTGCAGTAGGCACTGAGATTGAGGCCCAGTTCCGGGGTGCTCAACTTCCTGTACAGAGGGTCCTCGTGAATCAGGCGGCGCCACTCGTAATGGCGCAGCTCCGCCACCTTGTACACGTAATCGATATGGCGAAAGAAAAGAGCCCGGTGACGCAGGTACGCAGCCGCCTCGATCGGCCGCAGCACACTCCCGTACTTCTTCAACCGGTCGAGCTGGATCGCGTGCTGGCGCACATCGAATTCCACCCGCTCCCGCGGAATGACCAGGCGCCTCAGCGGCAGCGCCCAATCGATCATCTCCCGCTGGTGTCGCGGCTGAAGGCGCGCCAGCGTCTCGAAAAATACGGGCTCCTTTACGTGCATCATCCGACCCACTCCGCCATCCCGCATGCGCAACATAAGCTCGAACACGTCGCGAAGGAGTTGTGCGCTTTCCCCGCTGGTTTCCGGCCGGCCACTTAGGGTGTAAGCCCGCGCCACCAGCAGGTTCAGCAGGTTCCGAAGTTGCTGGTGGAACGAGCTGTATTCAAACGCCTCTCCGAACCGCGTGTTCTCCGGGTCCGAAACCCTCGGCGGCGGCAGCATGTCCGGTTTCGCCAAAACCTCCCGCACCCGCGCCGACAGCGGCTCCGCCAGGGCCACATACTCCAGCAGCGCCGGGTCGTCGTCAAGCCGCCCAACGCCCACCCGGTAACCGAGCGTGCCGGGCGGCGGGTCGTAATAGGCTTCGGTGCCGGGATCGTCCGGCATCGGCAGCCAGGCCGGTGTGGGCGGGGCGGGCATTCTTTTCAGCATCTCTTCCAATAGGTAAAACCCGTTGGTTTCCCGGTTCGCCCGGCGCGCGGCCATCTCCGCCGTCTCCGCGGGTATATCCGCCCGCGGCGACAACCGCGCCAACGAAACAAGCAATCCAGCCAGCAAAAAAAGCACGCTGACGATCAGAACATTCCGCCGCGCCCGCCTTTTCGGTTTCATGAAACGCTCCCGGCGTCTAATCAGCATGTTTACACAAGCGGCCGTATTCTGCTGAATTCAAGATCATTACGTACGGAAAAGCAGTGCCCGCCGCAGTAGGCCGACTTCGCCGAAGTCGGCCTTTCCGGACTCAGCATCTGGATTCTTCCAGACAGTCGTTCACCAAGCTCACCTCGCAATTATGGCCTGTGGCATTCTTTAGGCTTCGCTGCCAATCCGAGCTACGGGCGTTGAGGCCGACTTCGGCGAAGTCGGCCTACTGCGGCGATCCTGTTTTATACGCAACAGTATTTATGAAACCAAGTACTTGGCCTGCTTCAGCAGGCTCGCCCTTTTCATAAGCTTCAGCACTTTCTCGCGAGAGGTCACCGCCAAACCTCATGGCACTTTTAGAGCCTGTTGATCACTCCCGTAAAGCACCTTCCCCCTTCTCCGGCACGTGAATCAGGACCTCGCACGAATGATAGCGTTGGCCCCCCTGGTCTTTGCAGCCGTTGCCCAGCATATAGAGGAAATAATCGCCGCCGTCCCGCCCGTAAGTAAGCGGGCAGTTGCACGCCGACTCCTGCGGCACTGCGTCCAGGTACTCCGGCACAAGCTGCGACAACGCTTCAGGGTACGTCCCGTTGTCGCGTTTGTACTGTTCCACGGCGATCATTGCGCACATCCCGTCAAGGCAGTCCAAATACCGGCTGTTCGTATGGCAAATGTTTTCCAACGAGAACATGAAAATCAACAGGCTTTCAGCCGCTTCGGCCAGTTCGGGATTTTTCCCGGCCCACTGCTTGTAGCCCTGCAAATCATACCCGGAAACCTTCCGCAGCTCGTTCAGGTTCGCGCCGATCACGGGCCGCGCCCGCAGTGCCTTCCGGTGGAAATCGAAAATCAAAAGAAGGGGTAGATAATGCAACCCGGGCGTTTGCGCCGCCACAATGCGCAGTTGCGTATCGAACGCGTACTTCGGCGGCTGCCAGTTCCGGCGCAACTCCTGAAGTCTCTCCTTCAGCCGGTCCTGGAAGTCCACCGGGCATTCCCGGACTAAAGATGCCATCTGAAGCAGCTTTCCGGCCGTCGTGTACGAAACGCCCACCTCGTCCGTAAACCGCCACGCAAGCCGGTAGTAATCCTCGATGATGCCGATAGCCTCGTCAAAGTTTCCCCGCTGTGCCTCCTCGATTCCCACCAGAAACACCCGCGGGAAAATGGACAAAAGCTCGTACGGGTTGTGAGTTACTAGCCACCCCTCTCCTTCAAAGTCATTTTCCCAATCTATCGGGCGCAACAGGTACGGCATCGCCAGCGCCTCGCGGACCGCATCCACTATCGGCCGCGAACCTTCAATGGCCTCGGCGACTTCCTCGGCGTCCTCCCGCACGCTGAGATCGAGCAACTCCGCCTTCGGCCCCGGCTCGAAATCCGCATCCCTCACCAGGTTTCGCACCGCAACCGGCTTCAGCGCCTTTTGCGCATCCCGCAGCAGGAAGTAGCCGTTTTCAGTCTTCGATAAACGCGCCCGCTGTATCTCCGCCGGCTCCGGCCCGATAAGTTGCCGCGGCCGCAAACTCCGGGCAGAAAAAACCGCCCCACCCGCGAGCACGAAAAGAACGACAATCAGGATAAGGTTACGCCGCGTCTTTGACTTCGCCACTTTTTATCCTCCCGGTGCAAAACGATCCCCGGCCAATCTCACCGCCCCTTTTTACGCCCGATCAACGCTTTTTATTCGCTCCTCCCGCCGCCGCTACTCCGCTTTCAACTCCTTTATCACCCCCAGACACGTCTCCAAATCATCCGTCAACACGTAGTTCACCCCCGCCTTCACCAGCCGCCGGATCTTCTCCGGTTCTTCCGCCCCAAAATAATTAACCGTGATCCCATGTGCGCGGCAAAGCGCGATAGCCTCCTTCAACCCCTCTTCCTTTCCCAGCAGTTGAATAAACTCCGCCTCCTGCTCAATGGTCGACTTTACATAAGCCATATGATCGCTCCCCTGGCGATCCATGTTGCAGATGCGGATGCCCGGCGCAATCTCCCGCGCCGCCTTCGCCGCCTCGCCGCCGCAAGCCATCACGCAATGCCCCGCCCGGCCCATCCGCTCGATCACCCGCGCCGTTTTCTCGCCAAGCTCCTTTCCGCCTTTCAGATGTACATTGCAGAGGATGCTTTCCGGGATAACCTCCAGCACCTCCTCCGGCGTCGGAACTTGCACCCCCGCAAATTTTTCATCAAACCAGCTTCCCGCGTCCAGCGCCCGAATCTCGTCGAACGTCAGTTCCGACACCTTCCCCGTTCCGTCCGTCGTCCGGTCAACCGTCCGGTCGTGCATGATGACCAGCCGCCCGTCACGCGTAAGCGCCACGTCGAACTCGATCATATCCGCCCCCTTTTCCACCGCCGAGACAAACGCCGGGACTGTATTCTCCGGCGCAACCTTGACATCCCCCCGGTGCGCGCAAGCCCCCAGAGGCGAAGGAACCACCCCAACCAAAACCAACAACAAAACATTCAACATCTTCAGATTCCTCCACATCGCGGGCGTTCCCCGCCGTACGTCCCATACGTCCCATACGTCCCATACGTCCCATGGGGACCATCACTCAAACCCCGGCGGGCCCACCACAACCTCGTTATAAACCAACTGCGCCGGGTTGCCCGCCCCGATTTGGTCACGCAAAGCCAGCCAGTAATCCACCGCCGCCCGCTGATAGAAAAACGGCTGGCTCCACATGGCATTATTCGGTACTTTCAACAAAAATTCCGGCGACAGTTCGCCAAGCGTCTTCGGGTACTGCCCGTAATTCTCCTCATAAAGTTCCAGCGCCAGAACCAGCTTGAACAAGTTAAGAATGTTTTGCAGCCCGCTGTTCCAGTAAGTAAGCGACTCCGGGCTCATCCCCGGATATGCCCACTGTACCGCTTCCGCCAAATCGGGAAAAGTACTCGACCACTTGAAATACTCGCTCCGCGTAAGCGACAGAGCATCGAGAATGGCGTCTGCGTTCGCCGCAAATACCCGCCGATGCGGGCCCGACCGCGCCATGAGTGCCAGCACCCGAGGCACGTCTTTCGGGTCGAACGGCGTGAACAGGTGCTTCCAAACGCCCTTCCGCGCCGCTTCGAGCCTCACCCAGTCCTCGGCGCGCTGCCGCGGCGGCGGCAGTGATGCGTCAAACTGGATCAGCCAGGTTAGCGTCAACTTCTGCGTTTCCGCGTCCAGTTGCCGCGCAAGCCGGGTCAAATTTTTCATGCCGACCGCATTCCTGACGATCGTGGCATTATTCAGTTTCGCCGAAAGCCGCAGGCCGTCACGGATGTAGCCGAAAACCGCCTCCGGCGCCGCCCCGTTCCGCATTTCCAAAACCGCCGTTGCCAGCAGAATACCGGGAACGCGACCCAAATACTGAGATTCTTCCCAACAACGATCCCACGGATCTTCCGACCGGGCAAAATCCGTCGGCAACAGCAAATGTTCCATCTCGAGCGCTTCCCGCGCTTTTTTGATCGCCCCCTCGCACCCCCGCACCCACGCCACGTGTTCCGGAGCGTCGTCGTCAAGATAGAGTCCCGTGAACGACCCCATCACGCCGAACTCGAAATCAAGCGTCTCCCGCGGGTCTTTGAAAGGCCGCGGCGGCATCAAGCCGGCCGCTTTCTTCAACACAAACCACGCGTTCTCCGTCCGCGAAAACCGCAGCCGCTGCATCTCCGCCGATTCCGGCGGCAACACCTCTGCCAAAGCCCACGACCGCGCAACAACAACGAGCACCGCCACCAACAAAAACGCCAGCAGCACAATAATAAGATTGCGCCGGCTCCGTCGTTTCATGAAGCTATCTCCTCTGCATCTACCCCAGTATAGGCCCTATGGCCGGCTTTTTGAAAAAGGATCAAACCTGCCTGTTAACGCCATACTCAATTTGTGTATCATGCTTCCGCGAAAGAAGTTTGTGTCTTTACGTCCTTTGAGAAGGAAATCAAAATGAACACGCACCGCTGCCTTGCCCTGCTGATGTTCCTTATCCTGCCGGCTGCTTCCTGCTTCGCCCAACTGCAGACCGTCATGGTCGAGATGCGCGACGGCATCAAGCTCGAAACCGACGTCTACCTGCCCCCGGGCGACGGGCCGTTCCCGGCCGTCCTGATGCGCAGCGTGTACGGCCGCGGCGCGGGCGCGCAACTCGCCCAGCCCCAAAACAAGCAAGGCATCGCCCTCGTGGTACAGGACACCCGCGGCCGCGGCGGCAGCGAAGGCAAGGACATGGTGTTCGCCGACGACGGCTGGGGCGAAAACCAGGACGGCGCCGACACCGTCGCGTGGATCGCCGGCCAAAACTGGAGCAACGGCAAAATCGCCACGGCCGGCGGGTCGGCGCTCGGCATCGTGCAGGTGATGATGGCGCCGGCCACGGACCTGGTCGACGCCCAGTCGATTGTCGTCGCCTCATCCAACTTCTACGGCCAGATCGCCTACCAGGGCGGCGTGTGGCGCAAGTCCCTCACCGAAGGCTGGACCGCCATGCAGAAAACGAACGAGTACATCGTCCCCGCCTGGCAGGCCCACCCAACCTACGACACGTTCTGGCAGATGTACAACGCCGAACCCAAAGCCCCCGACATCACCGCGCCCGCCGTTCACATCGGCGGATGGTGGGACATCTTCAATCAGGGCACGATTAACAACTTCGTCACACGCCAGCACAACGGCGGCGAAGGCGCCCGCGGAAAACAGAAGCTCATCATGGGTCCGTGGGTGCACGGCGTGAAACGCAAGATCGGCGACATTGAACTGCCCGAAAATTTTAACTTCGATTTCGGCAAGTACGAGCGCCGCTTCTTTGCCGCCTGCCTCCTTGGCAAGGACGACGGCATCCTCGCCGAGCCCGCCGTCAACTATTACACCCTCGGCGACGTCGACAACCCCGACGGCCCAGGAAACGAATGGCGCACCGCCAACGACTGGCCCCCATTCCCCACGGTCGCGACCTCGTTCTACCTCCGCACGGACGGCCACCTCGCCACCGAACCCGCTGCCGCCGATATATCGCCCCTCGCCTACACCTACGATCCCGCCAACCCATGCCCAACCCACGGAGGCCAGAACCTCCTGCTTCCCGCAGGCCCGTTCGACCAGCGCGAGGTCAGCGGTCGCGGCGACGTTTTCAAGTTCGCCACTGAGCCCCTCGCCGAACCCCTCGAAATCACCGGCCAGGTGTTTGCCAAACTCTACGTCTCGACCGACGCCCCCGACACCGATTTCACCGCCAAGCTCGTCGACATTTACCCCGACGGCCGGGAAATCCTCATGCTCGACGGCATCCGCCGCCTGAAGTTCCGCAACGGCTACGAAAAAGCCGAACCACTCCCGCCCGGCGAAGTGGGGGAAATCACCATCGATCTCTGGTCGATCAGCCTGATTTTCAACAAAGGCCACCGCATCGGCCTTCAAATCTCCAGCAGCAACCACCCCCGCTTCGAAATCAACCCCAACTCCGGCGACGATTTCCCCACCACCGAAAACCTCCGCCCCGCCAACAACAAAATCTATATCGACGCGACTCACCCCAGCGCCTTGATTCTCCCCGTGAGAAACCAGGCGCCGTAGAAGACCTTTACTCCCTACGCCTACACAAGCTCTATCATCTTCCGCCCGCTGTCCCTTCGCCCGCTGTCCCTTCGCCCGCCTTTCCTCCGCCCGCCTTCCCTCCGCCCGCATTTCCTCCGCACGCTTTATCTTGGCACGCTTTATCTCCGCACGCATTTCCTCCGCCCGCTTCATCTCCGTACGCTGTTCCTTCGTACGCTGTTCCTTCGTACGCTGTTCCTCCGCACGCTTTATCTTCGCACGCTTTATCTCCGCCCGCTGTTCCTTCGCACGCTGTTCCTCCGCACGCTTTATCTTCGCACGCTGTTCCTCCGCCCGCATTTCCTCCGCACGCTTTATCTTGGCACGCTTTATCTTCGCACGCTTTTCCTCCGCACGCATTTCCTCCGCACGCTTTTCTCTCTTATGCTTGCATCCGCCCCCCGAATCCCTGGATACTGTATATGCGGCTTTACAAGGAAGGAGAACCACCATGCGCATTCCGACCCTGCACGTCGTAGGCGACTCGATCCCCCGCGCCTACTACCGCGCCATCAAGGCCGTCTGGGAAAACGGCATGGCCATGAGAACCGAATACGACCGCCGCAACACCGCCGGCGGCTACATCGACCTGCCCAGCCGCGACGCCCGCGTGCTCATCGAAGTCACCGACCCCTTCGCCCAGCCCAGGTTCCCCCCGATATCCTTCTGCGAGATTGGCGTCTACATCGCCGAAATCCTCGGCGCCAAAGACTACCGCGTCCTGCCGATGGAACAGCTCAAACACGCCATCGGCGGCGAACTCACCGCCAGCGAATGGCCCTACACCTACCACCAGCGGCTCTTCGCCCACCCCGACGCCGACGGCTCCATCGTCGACCAGATGACCATGGCCATTGAGCGCGTCGCCCGCACCCCCTACACGCGCCGCGCCGTCGCAACCACCGCCGTGCCCAACATCGACCCTTTCCTCAAGGAAGACGTCCCCTGCCTGCGCGAAGTCCAGCTCCGGTGCCCTGAAGACGAAGACGGCAACCTCGTGCTCAACATGAACACGATGTGGCGCTCCCGCGATCTCTACAAAGCCTGGGGCGACAACGTCATCGCCATCACCTTCCTCCAAAGCCTTATTGCCGCACGAATCGCCGAAGTGACCGGCCGCCCCGTCCGCGTCGGCAGTTACGCCGACTACAGCAGCTCGCTCCACATCTACGGCCAGGACTTTGGAGCCGTCGGCGGCGCGCCCGAACGCGGACTCCAGAGCTTCTTCGAAACCTTCGACGAAGACGCCTTCGTCGAGCGCTCGCTCACCAGCGAAATGGCCGCCGAAATGTTGATCCTCCCCCAACTGCGCAACCTCCTCACCGACCGGCAGGTCGAACAGTGGCAGTTTCCCGCCGAAAGCGTCGGCATCATAAAAGACCTTATCGACGGCCTCCTCGCCGGCAAGTACATTGCCTGAAAAAATGGGAGCCCGGGCGTTCCCACCGGAACGTACCCGGGCTCCCGGCGCCGCGTATGGTGAACTGGACGCGGAAGGCCCTGATGAACTTACTTGTCCTTCTTCTCTTCCTGCGTTATCGGCACAAATCCTTCCTTCCGCACGATGTCCTGTCCCTTTTTGCTGAGACAGAAGTCCAGGAATTTTTTGATATTGCCCGTGGGGTTGCCATTCGTATAGCAATGCAGCGCTCGGGCAATCGGGTACTTACCCGACCGGACCGTTTCCTCGTTTGCCTCTACGGCCGGCGACTGCGCGTCCATCTTCACCGGCAGAACCTTCACCCGGTCGCCCGCATTTGCCGCATAACCCAGGCCCACGTAGCCAATCGCGGTCTTGTCGCTCGCCACGGCCTCGATAATGGCGGAAGTAGCAGGCATCATCAGCGCATTCGGCGTGTAATCCTGTTTGTCAAGCACATGCTCCTGAAAGAAGGCGTACGTTCCGGAACTCGTCTCCCGCGAAAGAACAATGATCTTTTCGTCCAGTCCGCCAACCTCTTTCCACGACGTCGCCTCGCCCGTAAAGATCCGCCGCAACTGCTCCAGCGAAATTTTGTCGATCGGGTTCGCCGGATTTACCACAAGCGCAATTCCGTCAAGCGCGACGTCCAACTCCACCGGCTCAATCCCCAGCTCGGCGGCCTTGTCCTTTTCCTTCTGTTTAATGTCGCGGGAAGCGTTGCAAATGTCCGTCGTCCCGTTCAGCAACGCCGCAAGCCCTACGCCCGAACCGCCGCCGGTAACCGAAATGGCAATGTCCGGGTTTTTCTTCATAAAGGCCTCGGCCCATGTCGCCGAAAGGTTCACAAGCGTGTCCGAACCCTTCACGGTTATCATCTTCTGCTCGGCACTCGCCGGAAAGACCACCATGACGGCCAAAGCCGCCGACGCTATCACATTGAAAACTCTCGAACTCATAGGAATACTCCTCCTTGCGTGTGAACTTCAACTAAATGCCTTTGCCTTCGTTATCGATCTCGTTCGACGGAAGGGCCAACAGATTCCAGAAATCCAGCGAGGCCGTCAGCACGGCCAGCACCCTGGCCACAAACTGAAGAAGCCCGTCCGCTTCAACAAGGCTGATGGCCCGGTTTGGATTCTTCGACAGAGCGCGCGCATGTTTCATTGTTTTTCTCCTTGATTTTGCAGTTGAGCAACGAAGTTAAAACTTGAATTTCACATCCAATTGCAGCCGGCGGTAGTCGCCGTCGACATTCTCGGCGGACCCCCACACCGGTAACAGCCGAAGGTAGTCGCTTCCCCGGTTTTCGACGTCGAAGTACGTAGCAGCCAGTTGCACGTTCTTCAACAGCATGTAACTGGCGCCAAAGATATGGCCGCGCGCATTCGTGCCGCCCCCGCCAAAGTCCGAATCCGTGAATACGCCCACGACCGCATCACGCTCCACGTCCCGGTACTCGTATTTCAAGGCCCAGGACCCCGGCGCTTTGCATTTGCCCAAACCGACACCCGCCGCCCAGCCGGTATCGTCGTCGCCCGTGTCGAAAAACGGGTCGCCGGCGGCAACATTGACAACATAGTCTCCGTAAATGATGAACGGATACTTCCCAAGCGGGTATGTGAATTCCAAAAACCCCTCGACCAAGTCATAGTCGTCGGCGTAAAAGCCCAAACCGTTAAGGACGGCCAGACTTAAGCTGTTGCCGAAATTATCCTCGTCATCCCAGAACACCGGGTAGCCTTCCGCTCCTTCGTAATCGTAGTAACTCAAACCGCCAAGCACGCTGGCCCGCCCGTCCTCGAGCAGGTTCAGCTTCACCGTGCCCTGCAAACCAAGCAGGTTCGCATCCCGGTCCACCTTCCGTTCCTCCACCTGGAAATAGCCGGCCGCCCCGCCAAATTCCCACGGCTCAAACTTCGGATAAACATAAACGGCTGCGAGCCCTTCCGGCGTCAGGTCGTCGTCCCATACGAGCTGAGTCCCGCCCGGCTTGTAATAAGGATTGAGCATCTTGCCGCCAAAAACGTTCAGCCCCGGCGCTTTCAGCGGGTGGTAATCGAAATAGGCCAGGTCGATCCAGAGGTCCTTTTTCGAGAACCCGTCCGTGAGCGACTGATTCGTGCTGACCGGATCCCCACCCATAGCCGACGCTATCCGTGTGGCGATTGTTACCTCGGGGTTCACGAAATATTCCGCACCCAGACGAAGCCTGATCCGGTGCCGGTCGCGCTCGTTGTCTTCCGACGGCGGCATCAGTGCACCCCGAACGCCTTTCCGCAGCGGCTTGTCGTTTTCCGCATTAATCCGCTCATACCGGTAGCGGAAGTCGCCCTTGAAATGGATCTTTTCCGCCTCGGCTTTTTCTCGCTCTTCCTCTGCTTCCTCCTTGGCCTCCTCGAGCGCTTCCAGCCGGCTCATGCACCCTGCAAGCACCTTCTGCTCCTCGGCGATCACCGTTTTCAACCGCTCGATTTCAGCGGCAAGCTCTTGTTCCTTGCTCGCCGCCTGCGCCGCAACACTTCCCTGAAGAAAAACAAATAAGATGCACCCCGCCAACCCCGGTAAAAGCTTTTTCATGGTCGTCCTCCCGATTAAGATAAACGCGTGGTAAATCCCCGCATTCCAACCGCGTCACATGGTCGGCAAAAAAAGTTAGAGAGGCGTTAGCAATGGAATAAGATATGGCTAAAATGGAACGGAATGAGCCGTCCGGTGTTATAGTACCCGCGGAGGATTTACCTTATGAACAAGAGCTTTCTCAAATATGCCCTGATCGCCGTGATAAGCCTGGCCCTCGGCGGATTGGCCGGCGCCTACCTGTCGCATTTTCAAGTGATGCCAACCATTGTCGAACTCACCGCGCGCGCCGGTTCACTCCAACGGGAGAAAGACAAGCTCGTCGAGGAGGTTGAACGCTTGATGCGGGAAAACCGAGTGCTGAAAGCCACACAAGCCGATCTGCAGGCCGCAATCTACGAACTCGAGCAACGCCCGGAACAAGCCCAACAACCAGTTGAAAACCAGGATCTCGCCCGCGACCTGATGCAAGCGTTCGAGGCCATTCAAGACGATGCGCCGGAATCTCAAGGGCCAACCAGTCAAACCGGCGAACGTGATGACTCGCGCGATGAGTTTTCACGTTGGACCCCCGAGGAACGCGCCGCACGGTTCCGCGAATTCGAGCAACGCGTCCGCGAACGCGTGAATGGCGTTCTCCAGCAGGAATACGCCCAAGCCCCCGACCGCGCCACGCAGGACCGGATCGAACTGCTCCAGGCCTACATGGACCAGATGGCCCAACTCCGCGGCGCCATGCGCGACGCAGAAACCGACCAGGACCGCGAAATCCTGCGCCAGTCCATGCGCGAATCCTACACCAACATCCGCGACCTCGTACAAACACAACAGGATTCCATGCTACGCTCTTTCGCCGCCGAAAACGGCATTAAAGATTCCGTGAAACAAGACGCATTCATCGCCAACCTCCGTGACCTCCAAAGAACCCCCTTCTTCCAGGCCGAAAGAATGATGGGTGGCGGGTTCGGTGGTTGGGGCGGCGGCCCCGGTAGCTGGGGAGGAAGAGGCCCCCGCCGCCGCTGATCCTGCCGCCTTCAGCGGCACGCTCAGAAGAACATGGCGCCTTCGTAGGTCCGAACTCCGATTCGGACCACCCCGCCACCGGCCCACTGCGCACCGATTATCCTTCACCGTGCGCCAAACCTTGGTCCGAATCGGAGTTCGGACCTACGATGGTTTCATTAGCAGGACGCGGTTCCGCTCTTCCCTGCATCTGTCCCAATCGTCCCACGCGTCCCAATCGTCCCATTCCCCAGTTGCCAAACCCACCCCCACTTTGCCAAACTAACCTCCGCAGAACATACATCGCATCGGGAGAACAAAAATGAAACACCTCCTCATCTGCCTCATCGCCGCCATCCTCGCCGCCGCCGCGCTCGCACATGCCGAAGAATTCCCCTTCAACCCCGGCCGCCAACTCTGGAAACCGGTCCAGGACGAAGTCTACCTCCAGGAGGTCGGCCAGCAGGTCCCCGGCGCCGTCACCTCCGTTGCCGTCTACGAGGGCGCCCTCTACGCCGTCACGCCAGACGGCGTCTGCACACTCGAAAACATCCGCCTCGTGCCCATCGACGGTGCGCCCGCAGGCATAAGCCGCCTCCGCGTCGCCGGCGGCATCCTCTGGGGCATGGCCGACGACGGGCTCTATGCCTACGACGGTTACGACCTTGCCAAAATCGACGGCCGAGCCTTCATCGATGTATGCGAACTCAACGGAACCGTCTATGCCGCAACCGAGATGGAACTGTTCAAATTCGAGAACGGCGGCATGGTCTCGCTCGAACCCGCCGACGGTTATAAATCGCCCAACACCACCTACCACATGGAAGACGGCACCCAGATCCTCCCCAGCCCTGTGACCTTCGGCCCCGTCACCCGCCTTGCCGCCTATGCCGGCACAATCTACGGCCTCGGCCGCGGCGGGATCGTCCTGCTCGACGGCAAAACCGTTACGTCCGACATCGCCGATTGGGGCCTGCTGCCTTCCAAAAACCTGCGCGACATGGTCCCCGTCGGCAGCCGCCTCTACGTCGCCACCGACCGCGGACTTGCCGTGCTTCGCGGCATGGCCCTCACCACCATCGACCGTGATCAGCGACTTCCGTTCGAAGGCACCACCTGTCTCGCCCAGGGCTTTGACAGCGATCTTTGGGTCGGCACATCCCGTGGAGCCATAAGGTGCGTTGACGGCGGCTACCATTATTTCGCCGCCGACCGATGGCTGCCCGGCGACGGCGTCAACGACATCGCCGTTGGCGACAACGTCGTGTACATCGCCACTGGCGCCGGACTCGGCATCATCCGCTATGAACCCTACACCCTCGCCAAAAAGGCCGCCTATTACGAGCGCCACATGAACGAATGGGGGCACAAACGCCTCGGATTCATCCACAAGCTCTACAAGAATCCCCAAGGCGGATGGTGGCGCGAAATAAGCGACAACGACGGCGGACATACCGCGCCCTACCTCGCCGCCATGTCGTTCAAATACGCCGCCACCGGCAGCGAGCAGGCGCGCGATGAAGCCCTCGACTCGTTCAAGGCCATGATCTGGCTCGAAGAAATCACCGGCGTCCGAGGCCTCATCGCCCGCGCCATCTGGTCAAATGAAGGCGACGACGGCGAGAAAGCCAAGCACGGTTCCGGCGGCCTCCCCGCGCGCTGGTACCCCACAGAAGACGGCCTATGGATGTGGAAAGGCGACACGTCAAGCGACGAAGTCAGCGCCCACTATTACGCCGTGTCGGTTTTCCACGATTTCGCCGCGCAAGGGCCTGAAAAAGATCGCGCCGCGCAGCACATCGCCCGCATGACCGACCACATCGTCGAAAACGGATGGAAACTCCGCGACGCAAACGGAGAGACCACCCGATGGGGCCGCTGGGATCCCGAGTACCTCCAGCGCCCCTACGGGTTCGAAGCCCGCGGCCTCAACGGAATGCAGGCCTGCTCCTACGCAATCAGCGCCCTCGGCGTCACCAGCGATAGCAAGTACCAGGACGCCATCAACCAGCTGCTCGGCTTCGGCTATGACAAGTACATCGTGCGGCAGAAGGCCACTTTCCCGCCCGAAACCATCGTGCCCTGGGACGACCGCCTCGGATTTGAAAGCCTATGGCCCGCTATCAAGTACAACGCCGACCCCGCGCTACGCTCGCTCCTTCTCCGCAGCCTCGAAAGAAGCTGGGAAGTCAAGCGCATGGAACACATCCCCTGGTACAACTTCATGTACGGAGCCGTCACCGGAAACGATTGCGAAGCCCAGGAAGGCGTCGAGCATCTCCGCGCGTGGCCGCTCGACCTCCTCAACCATTCCTACGCCAACTCGTACCGCAACGACCTCCAGCCCGAACCCGGATACGTGCCATACGGCGGCGGCACACGCGGAATGTCTCCGCGAGAAACAGGGCCCATCGGCCACGGACTCGCCTGCGACGGCGGCTCCGGCGGCCGCCAGGTCGTCGACCCCGCACCGTGGCTCGAAGCCTACTGGATGGGCCGCTACTACGGCCTCATCACCGAACCAAAAACCGACGACCCCGAACTCAAAACCGTTCAACCCAGGCCAAACGAGAGCTTCGGCGCCGCGCCATACACCGGCCCCGGCCGGCCCCAAAATCTGATACCCTGAACATTTATAGATGCGAAACTGGGGACGTTGGAACTCGTAAAAAAAACTCGCTGACGCGAGAAAACAGCGGCCCTCGCCACGCGGCAAGATGCCGCGCCTACTTCGGATGCAGCTTCAGGGTGTCTAGAATTGCCGTTTTCATAGCGAGGAGGCCGCCGGTACCTTCCTTGGCCCCGAGTGAGAGCATTCTGGTGTTCAAGCCCAGCATTCACCCTTCGCACACCGCAACTCGCACGCATTTCCAGCCACCGGCCACCGGCCACCAATCACCGGCCACCGGCCACCGACCACCTCGTCGCTTCCACCCGAAACCACCGCCTCAAACCCGGAATCAGGCCCCGTTTTCGCTTGTTTGCATTTCTCGGATCTTCTGCTATAATTTGTCGATTTAGGTGGGCGAGAAATGTGCGAATTGTGAACGTCAGAGGAATGTAAGATGGCCGTTAAATATCACTGCCGTAAGTGTGGCAAGCGTTTTGTAGACTGGGGCGCCGAGAAGCTCGAATACAAGTGCCCCGATTGCGACGATGAAGAACTGGTGCGTATAGGTTCCGCCGAAGACAAGCCCGTCAAGCGCCCGTCTTTGAAGCGAAAAGTTCCCCGCCCGCCGAAGCCCGCGCCCGCGGAAGAAGAAGATTTCGGCATCGAGGAAAATGAACCTGCCGAAGACGAAGACATCTACGAGGATGAAGAGGAGGAGCTGGAGGAAGAGGAAGAAGAAGCCGAAGTTGCCGCCGAATCCGAGGAAGAAGAAACCGAGGAAGAAGCAAAGGAAGAGGAAGAGTCCGAAGAAGACTCCGAAGAATTCAAGGACATCGATAGTTCCGGAAGCGAAGACGTCGATGCCGTGTCAACCGACTCTGAAGAGGAGTGGTAGCCGCTCACCGGCGCCACACGCTCATTTCCCACCGTGCAATTCGCACGCTTAGTATCTATTCAGCCGCGGCCGAAGCAGGATCAGGCTTGCCGTCTTCCTGCACGGCCGCCTCTTCCCGCGTCGTGACAAGCAGTGTGTTGTACCGGTAAGCTGTGGCCAGGCCGGGAAACCGCTGAGGCAATTCGCTCTGAAGCAGCGCGTTCAACGTCGTACCCGACGCAACCGCGTAATCCCATTCCCGCTCGTCCGCCGGCAAATTCTTAACCGCCTCGCTTACCTCTATCTGGACGCCCGTCTCCGCGCTGATTAACCCAAGCACATCCACCAGATCCCGGCCCGTGCTCTTCAGGCAGGATTCCGGCAGAGGTTCGTTGAGCTTTTCGAAGGTCGCCGGCTCGATTTTCTCGCCCAAAAAAGTTGCTGCCTCTTTTTGTTCCGCCGATTGGGGATCGTGCCGCTGACGCGCCGGCTCATAATCGTCGTACTTAATGTCTTCGACCTGTCTCCGCGGCAGGAAGAAAGTGACCCCCTCCGTCACCTGAACCTCGACACCCAGCGGCGACCGCCGCAAAACCTGGACGTCCTTCAGCACGCTTCCCGTCATTAAGTGAATCTCATCCCCCGGCGGACCCTTTTTCACCGGCGGTGGAGGCGGCGCTGCGGGCGGCCCGTCCGCCGGCCCCTCGCCCGGTTTTTCACCGGCACGCGCTGCCGGATTGACCGCACCCGGTTCCGGCGCTTGTGCCCCGGCATACAGGCAAAACAATATCACCACGCAAAAAGCGGCTGTCAAAAGTCTCATGTCTAACTTCCTCAACACAAATCAATTCTAGGCGCGCCGCCAAAACAAGTCAAGCCACACCGAACGTTGGGACGCCCCCCACGACTGAGGGGGGCGTCCCAATGCCCCCATTACAAAACCATTGCCGTATTCCCGGCCAAATGCTATCATGCCCCCATGGCCAAGATAGTCCTTGCAGGCGAACCTGGAGAACCGACGGCTATACTCGAAGCGGAACTGGCGGGGGAAGGCCATCTGGTTGTCACCGGAACAACCGGCCAGGAAGCCTATGAAATTACGTTGCGCGAAAAGCCCGACGCCGTGTTCCTCGCCGCGCGAATGCCCGTTTTCGACGGCCTCACCACATGCCGCATGCTCCGCGACGACCCCGATATCCCCGTCGATCTCCCCGTCTTTCTCGTCGCCAACCGTGATATCGACCCCAAGATCCTCGAACGCGCCGAGGTCACCGAACTCTTTCACGCCCGACACGAAGCCGCCGAACTCCGCGAAATGCTCGCCCGCCACATGGGAAAAGCCATGTGGCTATAGGTCATATCCGTCTCTTCGTTCTACGCTTTAATGGCCACTTCGCGGTTCTTCTTTGACGACTCGTAGATCGCGTCGATGATTTTCTGCACCCGCAACGATTCCGCCGGCTTTACCCGGACGGGCAGGTTTTCCTCGACGCATTGCACGAAATGGCGAATCTCCATCTCGTGCCCTTCCTGCTCGGGCAGCCAGTCGAACTTGATGCTCGTCAGCGCGTCCTGCTCATAGCCATACACGCCCACCGGCTCGATCTGCACGCCCGCCTTGTCGCCGAGCACGCTGATACCGTAGGTTTCGTCCGGGATGTTCGCGGCCCACGAGCATTCGATCTGCATCGTGATGTTTTTCTCGAACCGCACCAAGGCCGTCGCGTGGTCCTCGACGTCAAACTCTTTGGGCGCGTACGGCCGGCCCCACTCGGCGTTGCAGAGGTCCTCGCGGTCGCCGAACATCCGGTACACCTTCCCCGAAGCCGCCACGGGTTTCGGGCAGCCCATCAGCCAGATCGCCAGGTCCATGATGTGAACGCCGATGTCGATCAGCGGCCCGCCGAGCGATTCCTTCCTTATGTGAAACTTGCCCCAGCCGGGTATGCCCCGGCGCCGCAAATACTTGGCCGATGCCGTGTAGATCTGGCCGAGATCGCCCCGATCCACCACCTTTTTCAACATTTCGGCGCCCGCCTCGAAACGCATATGCTGCGCCACCATCAGCTTTTTCCGCGCCGCCTTCGCCGCCGCGATCATCCGCTCGCACTCCCGCGCATTCATCGCCATCGGTTTCTCCACCAGCGTGTGCGCCCCCGCTTTTAACGCCGCGACCGTCGCCGGACAGTGCACCCGGTTCTGCGTGCAAATGTCGATGATGTCGAACTTGTGCTCCCGCAACATCTTTGAGTAGCTCAGGTAAGCCTTTGTCGCACTGAACTTCTCCCGGGCCTGAACGGCCCGCTCCTCGATAATGTCGCAAACCCCTAAAAGGTCAACTCGTTCTTCTTTTTGCAACTGCTCCCAATTCGGCAGATGCTTGGTTTTGGCGATGTCGCCACACCCGATAACGCCAACTTTCAATCGCCGTCGTCCAGACATACTTCTATCCTTCCAGAAGAGTTAAAAGATCCCCAACAAGACACGCTACTCCGTACATTACGCTGATTCCCAACAACCAAAGCGCCGCCAACCATGGTTGACGTATGTTAATCTTAGCAAACAGCTGTCAATGCCGGCTAATTACCCAAAACGGCCAACTGTCAACTGCCAACGGAGAACAATTAACTAAATCTGACCCTCGACGTCGGCGTTAACTTCCGGTTCTTCCGCCTTCAGTTGAAGCTCCGCCACCAGGGGCAGATGGTCCGAGGCCGCCGCTGCCGCGGCCGTAGCCACGACGCCGGATGATACGACATCAAACTCGTCGGATGCCAGCACGTAATCGATCTGCCGGTCGGGCTTTTCGGCTGTGTAGGTATAAGTTTCTTCTTTTTTTTCGGCGGCGGTGACGTTTTTGAACCGCGTCAGGAGCGTTTGCACGGCGGGCTCGGGCGGCATTTCGTTCAAATCGCCGGCCAGGACCATGGGCATGTCCTCGCATTCGAACAGCAGGATTTCGGCGGCCTGTTCTTTTCTCTCGCTTGGAATCAGGCCGAAATGCGTGTTCAGCACCATAACCGGTCGGTCCTGGATGCGCACCGTTACCGACAGGCACCCCCGCGGCTCTTTGCCCGGCGGCGCCGGCAACGGGTGGTTGCGGTACGATTCGATTGGGTATCGGGTGAGCGTGCAGTTGCCGTATTCGCCCCCGTTGGCTTTCAGGTTTGGCTCAAAAGTGGCCGTCATCCCCGTTTTCTCGGCAAAAAACGCCGGCATATCGATCAAGTCCGACCGGGGCATGTTGCGGTCCACTTCCTGGAGGCAGACGATGTCGCAATCCTGTTCGCGGATCACCTCCGCGATCCGTTCCAGGTCCAGCTTCTTGTCCGCACCCACCCCGTGATGGATGTTGTAAGTCATTACGCGCACGGCAATGGGCGCCGTGGAAGCGCCCGCGCCCGGCAACACCATTGCCAGAACCAGGCACATGTTCATTTTGGCTGCCTTCCTTTCCCGGCGCGCCGGTCCGGGCGCGACAACGCCCGGCCAAGCGCCTTCCGCTGAGTGGGAATCGTTTCGGCAAACTTCTCAACGCGTTCGGCCGGTATCCAGGCTGAGTATACTTCAGGCCGCACCGTTTCTACGAGTTTTTTGTCCTTGATCTTGCCTGAATCGACCGCTTTTTCCGCCAGCCGCAGGTATTCGTAATCCTCGAGCCCGTCCCGCAACAATTCGGCCCGGATCGACGGGACAAGCCCGTCCGGCCCGGGGTAGAAGAGCACGCCGTTCAGCGAATTCGGGCTCTCGACTACTGCGCTGAAATTGCGTTGCAGCAGCCACTGTTCGGGCCATTTATTCAGGCCCGAGTGCATGAAGCCCGACATGCGCTGCGCGTGGCATACCCACGGCGCAAGCCGGAATTCGGCCGCGGCCGCGTCGACGTGGAACGACGGGAAGTCTTCCTCGTGCATGAAGAGCCACGGCTCGACGGGCGCAAACCGTTCCGGCGGGGCGACTTCCGCCTCGCCGACCACAACCTCGCTCACGCCCACCGGGCCGCCGTTGCACGATTCGGAAAACTCCAGCCGCAACGTCGAGAACTCTTGCGGTTCCTCGAGCGTGCCCATCAGCCACGTCTGCCCATGGGCCACGACTGGTGGGTACTCTTCCCACTCGAAATCGAGCCGTCGCGGCGCAATCCGTTCTTCAACCTTGTATACGTCTGTAACAGCCGCCTCGCAGCCAGTCTTCCATATAATCCGGATGGTGTCGGCCTTAACCGGTTGTTTCAGCTTTACTTCCAGCCATTCAGGTTTTTTCGGAGTGGGCCGCCGTTCCGAAACCCAGTACGTAAACACCGACCCGTCGCACGCTTCCGAACACACGGTGACGTAGGATTCGTGTGCGCCCGCCGCCCGAGGCAGCCGGCCCGAACTTGACGCGGCCACCGATTCCGCCGGGGCTTCGGGCATGTCCATCAGGCTCATGCCCTGGCGCAGGCGCTGGTCGGCGTGCGGGTCGTAACGGCACAACGGCATCGCCCAGATACGGGTGTAACGCTCGAAAAACGGGTGGACGTCCGCCGCGAGCAGGCGCGGAATCCGGTTCTCGTGGATGCGCACCCGGAACGCCTTGTCGCGCACCGTCTGCCATAACGCCCGCTCGGGAAGCACGACCGGCTCGATGTACGCCCGGTCAAGCCAGTTGCGCGCCTCGAGCCAGTCGGCCAGGTCGTTCAAAAACGGTTCGATCGGGTCCCGGTACGCCTTCCCGCCGGGCGGTGCGTCCATCAGCCACGGCGCGGCATTCCGCAGGTACGCCTGCAGCGGGTCCTGGGCCGGGTCGGAGGCGTCCGGCGCGGGAAACAACCCGAGCCCGCCGGGGCCGCCGCCGACGTCGATGCCGCTCATATGCGCCGAGCAGGCCGCGTATTGCAAGTGGGCTTTCAGCGCAAAAGCGTCGAAGCCGCCGTCCGTCAGTTTGACCAGGCCTTCGGTCCCGTCCCACACCCGGTACGACAGCCGGTACGGGGCCAGCGACTCGTAGATGGGCTTCCAGGCTTCGAGGTCGGTGTCGTCTATGCCGTAGAACGAGCGGACCGCTTTCCGATCGAGCGGGAACGCCGTGCGCAGCGACGGGACCTGCGGAATTTCGAAGTCGTAAACGGTGATTTTTAGCGCGATTTCTGCCGTTTTTTGGCTTTTTTCCGCTGAAACGGCCCCTGTTTCGACGCGGATTATGCCGGTACGATCGCCCGGCCCGGCGTCTCGCGGTATGTAATAAGTGACCCACAGAGCCGCCGCGGTGTTCGGCGGCAGATCGAACGGCGCGTAATCGTAAAGCGGGTCCGGCCACAGGTCGCGTTCCTCGATCCCGCGCGGCGACATCTTCGGGATCGAAACGTAGCCGACGCGCCGTAACACCGGCGCGAGAATGGTGTTATCGGGCGCGGGGGCCGTCACGCGGACATTTTCCAGCGCCTCGTCGCCGGCGCGGATGACGAGCTGCACGGATTCATACTCGCCGGCCGCGGCGTAAAGGTGCTCGTCGATGAACCGCTGTTTTGGCCGGACCGAATCGGGGTACACGCGCTCCATGGGCGAAACGGTCCATATATCCATCGCGCCGGCGGACATGACAAGAAGTGCTGCAAGTACATTCATGGCAGTGTATTATGTCAAACATCGCGATGCGGTTTCCACCTGTTGCGGCAACGGGAAGTTTTGTAAACGCAAAAGGCGCAAGAGGCGCGAGAGACGCAAGAGGGGTAATGGTCTTCGTCAGGCGGTCAGGCGGGCGTGACGCAACGGAATTATTCCGGTTTGAAGTGGAGGTGTTTGTCGAGGAATTGGTATGCAGCCTGGCGGGTTTGGGGTGGGAAGTCGTGGGCGCAGTCGGGGTAGATGGCGATGAGGTTGTCGGGTTTTCCGTAGAGGGCGTAGGCGGGTTTTGCGGCGGCGACGGAGTCTTTGACGCCGGAGACCTCGAAGTTTGCGTCGTGGATGGGGGCGTTGATGAAGAGGGGGCGGGGTGCGAGTGCGGCGATGAGTTCGGGAAAGTCGAAGGGCATGTTGTCGGGGGTTTTTTGGTAGAGGTCGGCGATTCTGGGCATGTAGCCTTTGTGCGACCATCCGGTGAGGTCGCCTTCGTAGTATTTGTGGAATCGGGTGAACCCGCAGCTGGTGACCATGACCTTGATGCGGTTGTCGAACGTAGCGACGAAGAGGGTGTTGTGGCCGCCGAGGGAGTGGCCGATAGCGCCGATTCGGCCGGGGTCGACCTCGGGCAGGGATTGGAGGAGGTCGACGCAACGCATGTGGTTGCCGATGCCTTTTGCGGTTGCACTGGCGTATCCGCGGGCGTAGACGTCGATTTTGTAGTCGCCGAATCCGGGGTAGTCGGGGGCAAGGGTGACGTACCCGCGCTGCGCGAGTTCCTGGCCGTAGTTGCGGTTGACGGTTGTGCCGATTCCGACGGTTTCGGCTTTGCCGATGGCAACGGTCTGGTGGAGGCAGAGGATGCCGGGGACTTTGCCGGCGAGTTTTTGGGGGATGCAAAGATAGGCGGGCAAGCGGTCGCCGGGTTCGGGGGTGAAGAGGATTTTGTTGCGGATGTATTCGCCTTCGTCGACGGTTTCGATAGTTTCGATGTTCAGCGGCGGGAGGTCTGACCTGTCGGGAAGCGGGCCCATCACTTTAAGCATGTTTTGCCGGGTGTGATCGTTGCGGATTTGCATTTGTTCAGGGGAAGTGACGGCGTGGGTGGCGCCATTGTGGTCTTTCCAGGTCATGACGTCGAGCCTGTCTGTGTAGACGGGTGCGTCGGATGCGGCGGCGGCGAACACAGCGAGGATGATGTGAAGCATGACGGATTCTCCTATGGCGGGGAGTTTAACAAAGGGCGGCGGTGAAGCCAATGGGACGAAGCGGGGCGGGGGTGGAGCAAATTGGGAATCTCTACCACTGCCTGGTCGCGCGGGAGCGCTCCCTCCACCATAGGGATAAAGAGGCTTGTGACTCGGTATGGGGTTAGATGCTGCGTTGGTGTTTACGGCGGCTGAATTTGTGTTGGGCGGCGGAGAAGGGGAACCTGACGTAGTCATACCAGTAGAGATAGCGGCGGGCGGTGAGCCATCGTTCGTAGTTTTCCATAACGGGGCCGGACAGAAACCGTATCCATCGGTTGACAATGCTGTCGTGTGTGTATTCGTGCGCCCTTTTCCGGCAGTTTTCGATCATGGCGGCGTAGATGGCTGGGTTTTCTTTGAGGTTTCGAATAGCACTGAGGGCCTGCTCGGTTGAAGTTGCCTCGATGTAGTCGAGTTCGTTTCGGCGGTACTGCTGGTAAGCGGATTCTCGCCCGAGAATTGCGGGGCATTCGGCGAGCCAGGCGTTCTGGAGTTTTGTTGCGGGCTTGATGTTTATGTCGTAAGAGGTACCGGGGCGCACGGCGAGTACGACGTCGATGTCGGTGTAGTCCTGGAAGGGATATTCGCGCACGAGGAGTTGCATGCCCATTTTTTTTAGTCCGGACTCGAATCTTCCGTTGCGAAACGCGGGATGGAGGTTGTAGCGCATCCCGAAGTATCCGATGTTGACGATGTTCGTGCCGCGTTTGGCATTGCGCGGCTGCAGTCCCGGCTGCGACCAGTGCGGCATGAAGAAGTCGATGCCCGGCCGGATACCGTGCATGTTCTGTACCACGTTCATTGCGGCAACATGGATATCGGGGCGGTCACCGCGGATTCCCACGAGGAAACACGATAGGGGCATCTCTTTGAGGATGATGTCGTCGTAGTGGGCCAGGCACAGGGCGCCTTTGACGAGCTTGTTGGTGAGGTCTACGTTGAGGCCGCGCCGTTTGAGTTCGAAATAGGTTTGCAGCACCCAATTGTCATTGCCCTGGCGAAGCCGTAAGCCGTATTCGGCGGGAGAGGGCGGGCCGGGCCGGAAACAGATGTCGGCCCATTTTTCCAGGTTGTGGTGTACGAAATAGACCGGGTAGCGAAACATGCGCATCCTCCCAGGTTCGTTAAGGGAACACGGTTCCGAGACGTTATCATTCCGGCGGGGCGGAATAGGGGTGAGTTACGTGTACGTTTGTTCCCTGAGAAGCCGTATGGGTCGGATGAGATGAGGGTCTGGCAGGGACACTCCCCACAAAAGCCGGGGGTTGTCCCAACGGTCTGGCGCCCCCCACAAAAGCCGGGTGGCGTCCCAAGGGTGCATGATGAGCGGTGAGCCTGCAGGCAACATTCTGGTGGCCGTGGTTCTACTGGGTTGGTTTCCGGCGGTCGTGAGTCTTTTTACATTTATGCGGCCGCGTCGCGCGGTGATCGCGGGGTTTCTAATAGCCTGGATGTTCCTGCCTGTGGCCGAGTACCAGTTCCGGGCCATGCCGGAACTGAACAAGATGACGGTGACGTCGATATCGCTTCTTTTGGGGGTCATGATTTTCGACACGTCGCGGCTGATCAATTTTCGTCCGAAATGGTACGATTTGCCGATGCTTGCGTTTTGCCTGGCGCCGATTGCTTCTTCGGTTTCCAATGGGCTGGGGGCCTATGACGGGTTATCGGAATCTTTCCGGCTGTTATTGCGCTGGGGGATTCCGTACTTGATTGGCCGTATGTATTTCAACACGCTGGAGGGGATGCGCGAGCTTGCGCTGGGTTTGTTCATCGCGGGGCTGATCTACATTCCGTTCTGCCTCTATGAAATTCGCATGAGCCCGCAGTTGCACAGTCTTGTCTATGGTTACCACCAGCATTCGTTTATCCAGCACTACCGGTTCGGGGGGTGGCGGCCGAAGGTGTTCATGCAGCATGGCCTGATGGTGGGCATGTTTATGACGGCCGGGGCATTGAGCGGGTTCTGGTTGTGGAAGTCGGGTGCGTTGAAACGGATTCTAGGGGTGCCGCCGGGGGTTTTCGTTGCGGCCCTTTTGGTGGTGGCGCTTCTTACGAGGTCGGCGGGTTCTGTGATGCTGTTGCTGGCGGGGATCGTGGTGCTTTATTCGGTTGAGATTTCTCAATCGCGGCTGCCGGTAGTGGCGCTGTGTCTCGTCCCGATGGTTTACGTCGGTTTCCGAATAAGCGGGACGTTTACGGGCGCGCCAGCGGTAGACTTGGCTGAAGCGGTTTTGGGGGAGGAGCGCGCGCAGTCGCTGGAAACGCGTTTTTCTAACGAGACGCAGCTTTCGCGGCGGGCGCTGCAACGTCCTGTGTTCGGTTGGGGCGGGTGGAACCGGGCGCGCATTCAGGACGAAGCGGGGCGTCAAATCAGTATCACGGACAGCTTGTGGATCATCATTTTCGGGATGAACGGTCTGTTTGGGTTGGCGATGCTGGGTTTGGCGCTTATTTTGCCGCCGTTGTTGCTGTCGTGGCGGTTGCCGCCGGGGCTGTGGACAACGCCGGCGTGCGCTGGCGCGGGTGTGCTGGCGGTGCTGGTGGGCCTTTGGATTGTAGACAGCACGCTCAACGCGATGATCTCGCCGTTGTACATTCTGGCTATGGGCGGCATGGCCGGAATGAGGCAACTGGCGCCGTCGCGGGTACTGCGGCCCGTGCGGGTGGTTTTGCCGCAAAGCGTGGGGGAGAGATAAAGCGGGGGGAGGAACTGCGTGCGGAGATAAAGCGTGCGGAGGAACTGCGTGCGGAGGAACTGCGTGCGGAGATAAAGCGTGCGGAGATAAAGCGTGCGGAGGAACTGCGTGCGGAGGAACTGCGTGCGGAGGAACTGCGTGCGGAGGAAAAGCGTGCGGAGATAAAGCGTGCGAAGGAACTGCGTGCGGAAGAACTGCGTGCGGAGGAACTGCGTGCGGAGATAAAGCGTGCGGAGATAAAGCGTGCGGAGATAAAGCGTGCGGAGATAAAGCGTGCGGAGATAAAGCGTGCGGAGGAACTGCGTGCGGAGGAACTGCGTGCGGAGGAAATGCGTGCGGAGGTAGGGCGGGCGAATGAGAGTGGGGCTGCGGGGTTTGGAAGTGCGGGGGTCATGCTAAGGCGTGGCGGGCCTGCTTCCTTGCGGGCCCGCCACGTTTACATCAGTACTGCACCCTCCGGCCGGACCTCCTTGTCCGTGCTCGAAGTTAACATTAGCCTCTTCCCCGACGCTGTGCGCGCGTCAGGTTTGCATGTTCTCCGCCATGCGGTTCTGTTGGCGGTAAAAGGTGTAAATCTCGTTTACGGCGGGCCAGTTGACGAGGTTCCACCATGCGTCGACGTATGCGGCCCGTTTGTTTTGGTACTGTAGGTAGTAGGCGTGCTCCCACACATCGACGGTCAGAAGCGGCGGCGCCCCCGGCACGAGCGAGAGGTCGTGGTCGCCGACTTGGAATACGCCCACGGATTCGGCAAACGGCGCATAAATCAACACGGCCCACCCGCTGTCCTTGGTGGTAACGGCGACCTGGGTGAAATAGGTTTTGAACTGGTCGAAGGAGCCGTAGCGCTGGTTGATGGCGTCGGCGATCTCGCCCTCCGGTACGTTCTGGCCCTCTTTCGGTGGCGCCATCGTCGCCCAGTACAACGAGTGGAGCATGTGCCCGCCTCCGTTGTAGCTGAGGTCTCGCATGAGCCCGGCGAGGTTGACCTGGTCGTAGTTTCCGCTTCTTACGAGTCGATCAAGTTTTTGAACCGTCGCGTTCAGGGCGTTTACGTAGCCTTGGTGGTGGATGTCATGGTGGATCCGGAGAATTTCGGCGGTGACATGCGGTTCGAGCGCGTCATACTCGTAGGGCAGCGGGGGCAGCTGGTACTGTCCGTTGGCGAACATCTGGTCCGCCATGTTTTTCATAACCTGGCCTGTTTGCTGGGGGGGCGGCTGGGCTTGTTGGGCCAGTGCGCCCATTGACGCGCCCATCACGGCGGCCGCCGGTGCGACTTTGGTTAAGATTTCACGCCGGGTCATGGTGTTCTTTTCCATAGGTCTTCCTTTCCAATACTCGTCTCAGTAGGCCGACTTCGCCGAAGTCGGTCTTTCCGGAAAGAGCGTCTGAACGTTTCCGCGCGTCGTTCACCAGGAGCACCTCGCTATCGTGGCCTTGGCCGCTCATCGGGCTATGTGGTTAACTTGGGCCGCGGACGTTGAGGCCGACTTCGGCGAAGTCGGCCTACTGCGGCGTTCGTCTTTCCTTTCTAAACTGTCTTTACGAAACCATGTACTAAGGCTGGCCTTCGGCAGGCAACTCGCCGGTTTCCAAATAATATTTCAGCCGCCGCAGGTCTCTGCGGATTATGAGGGCGGGCGGGTTGCCTGTGGCCCAGGCATAAGCCGCGCCCACAACGCCCGCGGGCGGGCGGTAGGTTATGTCGACCGTGATGGTTGTGCCGCGGCCGGCGGTGGCCTGCTGGAACCGCACGCTGCCCCGGTTCCAGACGTCCTGTGCGCCGGTGGAGCGCCAGGCAATCAGCTCACCCGGGTCATCCTCGACAATTTCGGCATCCCACTCGAAAAACCGGTCCTGCGGGCCTCTTACCGTCCAGTGCGACCGCTTCTCGTCGAACACGTCTACCCGCTCGAGTTTTTTCATCACACGCGGCAGGTTCCTGAAATCCCGCCAGAATCCGTAGACTTCGTTCGGGGACTTGAGGATGGTGATGCTTTCCGTCACATGCGTCTCCCGAGACAGGGGATGGCTGGCGAAGGCGGCGTCCTCGCCGGTTACGCCCAATCCTCTGTAAACGAAGCAGTAGCCGGAGGTTCCGCGGTAGAGCATCCCTCCGCCAATCAGGGACATCAGGATGCCGCGCAACGGCTTACCCTTGCTGAAGCTGGACAGGGCGTCCAAGGCCAGCAGCCCGCCCAGCACGGTCGAAACCACCCGTTCCATATTCCCCACATTTACTTGTTGCTCGTAAGCCTGCTCACTGCTCCTTGGAGCGTGGCCGACTTCAAACGTTGCCTGTTGCTGTGTGGTTGACATATTTCCATGCCCCATCGTTGCGGCTGTGATTTGTATAAACTCTGGATAGAACAACCTCCGGCAAGCGCTCGGGTATTCCACCGGGGGACTTATCGGGGAGGGCCTGAACAGCCAGGTGGAGAGGTTCCGGAATGGGACGTATGGGAACGGCTGGAGGGAAGGGCGCAAGAGGCTGGAAGCTTCTTCTACCTTAAACCGGGCATATGGGCTGATGGGAGAATTGGTGGGCGGGTGATTGGTTTGGCTGGGGCAATTGACTCCGATTGCGGCAGTTGCTACAATTGTTTTGCATATTAAAACAGTAGCCTTCGGGGCAGGGTGAGATTCCCGACCGGCGGTTAAAGCCCGCTACCGCGTTGCGCCTGTGAGGGTGCGGCGCGTTGACCCGGTGTAATTCCGGGGCCGACGGTATAGTCCGGATGGGAGAAGGCATGTGTAAAGGTGAGTCCCGAGGGTCGATTGTGGCTGTTCGGGATATTTTTGTTTATGGGCACTGAATTTCATCAGTCTGACGAGCGATACATGCGGCGCGCGCTGGAGCTTGCGGCACGCGGTCGCGGGCGCACGAGCCCGAATCCGATGGTCGGTTGCGTGGCGGTCCGCGACGGGCAGGTGATCGGCGAGGGCTGGCATCGGAAAGCCGGTGAGCCTCATGCCGAAGTCAATGCCGTCGAAGCGGCCGGCGGCGACGTGGCGGGTGCGACGTTGTATGTCACGCTCGAGCCGTGCACGCACGAAGGCCGCACCGGCCCTTGCTCCGAACTTATCATCAAGCATCAGCCGGCGCGGGTTGTGGTGGCGATGCACGATCCGAACCCGCGGGTCAGTGGGGAAGGGATCTTTCAGCTTCGCAACGCGGGCATCCAGGTGGACGTGGGGCTGCTCGAGGAAGAGGCGCGCGCGCTGAACGAGGTGTTCTGCAAGTATATTACGACTCGGACGCCGTTCGTGATCGCCAAGTGCGGCATGACGTTGGACGGCAAGATCGCGACGCGCACGGGCGACTCGAAGTGGGTGACCAGCGAGGTTTCGCGCCGGATGGTTCACGAACTCCGCAACGAGGTGGACGCCATCATGGTGGGCAGCCGCACGGTTATGCTCGACAATCCCAGCCTCACCACGCGGCTTGAAGAGGGAAAGACCAAAGACCCGATCCGGGTTGTGCTCGATGCGGAAAGCTATCTCGATGCGACCGCGCGGGTTTTTCACAGCGGGAGCGAGGCGCCCACGTGGGTGGCCGTGCCGGACGACCGGACGTTCGAGGGGGCCGACGAGGTGCTGCGTATCCCGCGGCGGGGCAGCGAGCTGGATATGACCCTGCTGATGCGCGAACTGGGTGAGCGGGAAGTGACCTCCGTGCTGATCGAAGGCGGCGGGACCACGCTGGCCACGGCATTCGAGACGCGGGTCGTTGACAAGGTGATGTTTTTTATTGCGCCGAAGATCGTGGGCGGGCATGCGGCGGTGACGGCGGTCGAAGGGGAAGGCATCGGCCGGATGAACGACGCAATCCAGCTTGAACGGATGACGGCGACGCCGGTTGGCGAGGACATATTGATTCAGGCTTACGTAAAGAAGGATTAGGGCGTGTTTACCGGACTTATAGAAGAAGTCGGGGCCGTGACGCGGCGTTCGGGCGCGGATTTGGCGGTCTTGGCGAAGGTCGTGCTCGATGACCTCGAGATCGGCGACAGCATTGCCGTCGACGGGGCCTGCCTGACGGTGTCGGCGCTGCGCGGGGATACGTTTGTGGTGCAGGTTTCGCCGGAAACGCAGGCGCGCACGACGCTGGGCCGGCTAAAACCGGGCGATGCGGTGAACCTCGAACGGCCGATGGAGGCCGGGGGCCGGTTCGGCGGCCATTTTGTGCTCGGGCACGTGGACGGCGTGGGCCGGGTGCATTCGGTGAAAGATCAGGGTGAGTTTTCGCTGTGGCGGTTCCAGGCGCCGGACGAGGTGGCGAAGTACCTGGCGCCGAAGGGGTCGATTGCCATCGACGGGGTAAGCTTGACGATCGTCGAGCCGAGCGCGGACACGTTCGGCGTGGCCATCATCCCGACCACGCTGAAAAAGACCAAGCTGGGCAGCAAACGGCCGGGCGATTGGGTGAACCTTGAGGCGGACGTGATCGGCAAGCACGTCTACCAGTACGTGAGGAACATGTCCGGGGGGCGGGGAATCACGATGGATTTCCTGTCCAACCACGGATTTGCATAGGAGTACGAAGTATGTTTGTACCGATTCCGGAAGTCTTGGAGGAATTGCGCGAGGGGCGGATGATTGTGCTTGTGGACGACGAGGACCGCGAGAACGAAGGCGATCTCGTGGTGGCCGCACAGCACGCGACGCCCGAGGCGGTTAATTTCATGGCGCGCCACGGGCGCGGGCTGATCTGCCTGGCCCTTACGGGCGAGCGGATCGACGATTTGCAGATCCCGCCGATGACGTCGGAGAACACGTCGAAATTCCAGACGGCCTTCCACGTGTCGATCGAGGCCGCTTGCGGGGTGACCACGGGCATCAGCGCCCATGACCGGGCCAAAACGATCCAGGTAGCCATCAATCCGGAAAGCACGCCGGTGGATCTGGCGCGGCCCGGGCACGTGTTCCCGTTGCGGGCGCGCGAAGGCGGGGTGCTGGTGCGGGCGGGCCAGACGGAGGGTTCGGTTGACTTGTCGCGATTGGCGGGGCTGAATCCGTCGGCGGTGATTTGCGAGGTCATGAAAGAGGACGGGACGATGGCGCGCGTGCCCGACCTGTTGGAGTTTTGCAGCGAGCATGGTTTGAAGCTGTGTTCGGTCCGCGACCTGATCGAGTACCGCCGGCGGACGGAACGGCTGGTGCGGCGGGTTGCGGAAACGCATTTGCCGACGGAGTACGGCACGTTCACGCTGGTGGCTTATGAAACGGACATCGACGATTATCATCACACGGCGCTGGTGAAGGGGGACGTGGCCAACGGGCGTGACGTGCTGGTGCGGGTGCATTCGGAATGCCTGACGGGCGACACTTTTCACTCGCTGCGCTGCGATTGCGGCACGCAGTTGCACAGGGCCATGGAGATGGTAGAAGCGGAAGGGTGCGGGGTGATTGTGTACATGCGCCAGGAAGGGCGCGGCATCGGGCTGGTGAACAAGATCAAAGCATACGAGTTGCAGGATCAGGGCATGGACACGGTCGAGGCGAACGTGCACCTGGGATTTGAGCCCGACCCGCGGGAGTACGGCATCGGGGCGCAGATCCTGGCCGACCTCGGCGTGCGGCGGATGCGGCTGATCACCAACAACCCCGTGAAACGCGCCGGACTGGAAGGGTACGGGTTGGAGGTGACGGGGCGGGTGCCGATCGAGGTGCCGCCGAATCACATCAACGAGAAGTACCTGCGTACGAAAAAGGAGAAGATGGGCCACCTATTGTCGTGACGACCGCAGTAGGCCGACTTCGCCGAAGTCGGCCTCAATGGGCGAGGCGTTTATGCATGCCCAAGACGCGATGAGGAAGAGTGGCTTGGAATAGGCGGTCAGTTTGGTGTACGACGGTTGGAACGATCTGGGAACTATGCCCGGAAAGGCCGACTTCGGCGAAGTCGGCCTACTGCTCGTAAAGCAGACGATAGGGAGGGTGAAAAGTGAACAAAGTCACCAGAGGTCAGATTTTTAGGATGAGGAGCATGCCGTTTCTTCAGGGGATTCGGGTTGGCTTTGATGGTGCCCGCTTGGTTGGAACAGCGATTTTCACTTCATCCTCCTTTCGAGTTTCTCCTTTTGGGATTTCTGTTCATTATGACTGGATGGCTCTTGGGCAGGCCAGACTGGAAAAAATATTGCAGTGAAACGAAAGCCCGATAAGGCATAAGATTGCGGAAGGAGCAGGCTGATATGCCAAAGTTTATTGAAGGGACGCTGGTATCGAAGGGCAAGACTTACGGGATCGTGGTGGCGCGGTTCAACGAGTTCATCTCGAACAAGCTGCTTGGGGGTGCGATGGACGCGCTGACCCGGCACGGGGTAAAGGATGAAGAGATCACGGTGGTTTGGGCGCCGGGCGCGTTCGAGGTGCCCGTGGTGGTGAAGAAGATGGCGGAGTCGGGCAAGTTCAACGCGGTGATCGCGCTGGGCGCGGTGATCCGGGGCGGCACCCCGCATTTCGACTACGTGGCGGCCGAAGTTTCCAAGGGCGTTGCGCAGGTGGCGCTGCAGAGCGGCGTGCCGGTGCTGTTCGGCGTGCTGACGACGGATTCGATCGAGCAGGCCATCGAGCGCGCGGGCACCAAGGCCGGGAACAAGGGGTTTGACGCGGCGATGGCGGCCGTCGAGATGGCCAACCTCGTGGAGCAACTCTAGGTGCCCGATCCGCAAGTACGGCGCCGGGCGCGCGAGCGGGCATTGCAGTTCCTGTTCGGGCTGGAATTCACCGGGAACCACTGGGAAGAGGCCATCGACGGGTTCTGGGAGGTTCGCCCGTCGAAGCCCGGGGCGATGAAGTACGCGCTGCGGCTGATCCGGGGCGTCCAGGAACACCGTGCCGCGCTGGATGAGGAGATCGCGGGCGCGCTCGAGAACTGGTCGGTGGATCGCGTGGGCCGGGTCGAGCTCAGCATAATCCGGATCGCCCTTTACGAGATGCGTTACGAACGCGACGTGCCCGTGGCCGTGGCCATTAACGAAGCCATCGAACTCGCCAAGACGTTTGGGGCCGAGGAGACGCCGCGGTTTGTCAACGGAGTGCTGGACCGCCTGCGGCGGGCGTCCGGCGAGCCGGATTGAGGGGGCCGCCGTGCCGTACGTCGACCTGCACCTGCATACAAACAACTCCGACGGCACCGACACGCCGCGCGAGGTGGTGGAACGTGCGGCGAGCGTCGGGCTGGTGGGCATCGCCATTACGGACCATGACACGGTTGCGGGCGTCGAGGCCGGGATGACGGCCGCGCGGAAGATCAACCTCGAGTTTCTGAGCGGTGTCGAGATCAGCGCCGCGTACGGAAAAACCGAGGTGCACGTGGTCGGGCTGGGGGTCGATCCGGCCAATCCCGCCCTGATCGATTCGCTTGACGATCAGCGGGCGGAGCGCGACCGGCGCGTCGACAAGATTTTGGAGCGGCTCCACGCGCTGGGCGTGGAGATCACGCGGGCAGACGTTGAGGAACATGCCAAAGGACCGCTGGGCCGGATGCACGTGGCCGTGGCAATGCGCGACAGGGGCTATGTCAAGACGCCGCAGGAGGCGTTCGACAAGTTTTTGAAGCGGCCGAACAAGGCGCTCGTGCCGAAGAATTTGCCGTCGTGCCAGCGGGCGATCGACTGGATCCATAAGGCGGGCGGCGTGGCCATTATCGGGCATCCGGGTGTGGGATCGACGGTTCAGCAAATCCTCCCGCGGATGCTGGCGCTGCCGTTCGACGGCATCGAGGTTTACCATATCAAGCATACGGCGGGTCAGGTGACGCAGTTCACGCAGACTGCGCTTTCCCGCGACCTGCTGATTAGCGGCGGCTCGGACTGCCACGGCGCGGCGTCGGCCGGCGGGCCGGACATGGGCAAAGTGCGGGTGCCGTACCATCATTTTGAGCGAATTAAGGAGGCGGTGCGGAGGTGATGGCTGATGATTAAGTGGGGCGTAATGGGACAATTGGGACGATTGGGACGGTAAATTACACCACCACCTCCGCCAAATCGCGTAGGAGCGCGAACTTACTGCGTGCTTCGTTACTCTTGGGAATTCCTGCCATAGGCGGCGGATGCAGGGCGCGTTTAAGGGAGACTGGGAATGGAAGCAAAAGTCTTGTCGAGGGTTATAAGCTTTCTTTTCATCGTTTTGGCCGGCGCGGCGAGCGGCGTGGCGGCGGGGTTTGAAGCGGTTGGGCCTTTTCAGGCGGAAGATGCGGCGGAACATCAGGCAAGTATACAGAAGGCCCTGGATAAGGGCGCCGATACGCCCACGGTGTTCACTTTCGCACCCGGCGATTATGTATTGACGGATCCCGCGGGTTTGCGGGTGCATGCCGGCGCAACACTGATTATGACGGGGGCGCGGTTTTTGTTGTCGGAGGATATCGGCAAGGATGGGCAGGCATTCCTGTTGGATAATGTGTCCGATGTGGAGATTACGGGCGGGGAAATCATCGGTCGCCGGGACGCGTGGGACAACGGTGTGAACGTCGCTGGCGTGCGGATGTTCGGCGGGAGCGGCCTTCGCGTCTCGGGGTTGACGTGCCGCGATTTGTCGAGCAACGCGATTGGCGTGTTCGGGGAAAGCGACGAGAAGCCCGTGCGCAACGTGCGGCTGTACAAAGTCACCGGCGTTAATTGCTGCAACATCTACGGCGACTATTTGCAGGAAAAGTCCGGGCCGGCGCCCGGCAGCGACCGGAAAGACCAGGGAACCGTTGCGTTTTATCACGTTGACGGTTGGAGCGTCGAGGGCTGCCGGTTCGACGGGTCGCGGTCCGACGGGACGCATTTTTACCACGCGCACAACGGCATCTTCGCCGGGTCGTCCGTCACGAACAGCCAGATGGGCGGCTACTTTCTTGAAGGTTGCGAGAACGTCGTCGCCACCGGCAACCTGATCCGGGGCAACGGATCGCGCGGGTGCACCATCGAGCGCGACAGCCGGTTTTGCACGCTCACGGGTAACCTGGTCACGCTCAGCGGGCGCGAAGGCCTTTGGGCGCCGGATGTCGCCAACATTCTTGTCACGTCGAACGTGTTCCGCGAAAACGGCCAGAAGGACGACGGGGAGCGGGACTGCGAAATCCGCATCGACGAAGGCGACCATTACAAAACCCGGACAAGCAGCATCCGGGTCGAGTCCAACATTTTCAAAACCCGGCCAACCCAGACCGCCGCGATTTATCTTGGCGAGGGAGTTGAAGAAGTTGCCATTCAGGACAACACATTCACCGGCGGTGCGCCTGAAACGAACCGGTAGCGGTGTCATCTGAAGACTGGGACGGTACCGCCGAAATTGCAGATAACGGGTGGGAAATCGGCATTTCGGCAAAGTCGGCCTACTGCTCTTTTGAGGAAAAATAGCTCAAAAAGCTTTTCAGGCCGTGGAGTTTGGCTTTGATGTCGGCGGGGTTTTTGATGTTTCGGGCCATGCGCCAGAACTGGCCGGGACGGAGGTAGAACTTTCTGAGGCCCTCGTCGATGAAGGCGTTAATCTGCTCGACGGACAGTTCGGGACAGCGGACGGTGGCGCATTGCTCGAAATTCTCGTCCACCCAGCCGCGCCAGTCGGCCGGGATGAGGTACCCGTTTTCTTTTGCCCAGTCGTAATAGGTTGTTCCGGGATACGCCACCAGGCCGCTGAACTGGGCCGTATCAATCTTCAATTTGCAGGCAAGGTCAATGGTTTTCCGTGCGGTTTCGGGCGTTTCGCCGGGGCCGCCGAACATGAAACACCCGTGCACGCGGATGCCGGCGCGGTGGGTGTTCTCGGCGAACGTGTGCATGTCGTCGACGGTGGTGCCCTTTTTGACGGCGTTCAGCACGGCCTGTTCGCCGAACTCGAACCCGACGCACAGCATCCGGCAGCCGGACCGTTTCACCAGCCGCAGGATCTCGGGGTCGTTTAGGTCGACGCGGGCGTTGGCGCTCCACGAGATGCCGAGTTTGCGGCGGATCAACTCCTCGCACAACGCCGCGAGGCGGTCGCGGTTCGCGCGCATGAGGAACGTGTCGTCTTCGAACATGATCTCTTTGAGGTTTGGAAACAGGCGGAGGTCGTTCTCGATTTCGGCGACGACGTTGTCGACGCTGCGCGCGCGGTACGCCCGTCCGTTCATGGTTTGGGGCAACTGGCAGAACGTGCAGCGGCCGTAACAGCCGCGGCCGCTGATCATCGTGAGGAACGGGAACAGCTTGCCGGCGTCGCGGTAGTCTCCGATATCGATGTGCTGCCAGGCCGGGAACGGGAGTGCGTCGAGGTCGTCGATAAGGGGCCTTCGCGGGTTAAGGACGATGTCACTGCCGCTGCGCCAGGCGATGCCGGGGCAATCCGTGAGCGGCACGCCGTTCGCCAGGTCGCGCAGGGTGTAGTCGTACTCGCCGACGGCCACGGCGTCGAGCGAATCGACCGCGCTGCCGGCCCGGCGCAGGGTGTCTTCCGGCTCGGCGGACACGTGCGGGCCCACGAGGATCGTTTTGGCGCCGGTAGCCTTTTTAAACGCGGCCGCGGCGGCAATATCCGAATCAATCGACGGGGTCGAAGCGAGGCAAACCACCCAATCGGGCTTGAACTCGCGGAGATGCGACAACGCGATCGTGGTGGGCATGTTCTTGGCCTGCGCGTCGAGGAAGAAGATGTCGTGGCCGGCGGCCTCGACAACGGCCGCGGCGATGCAGAGGTAATCGGGGTGGCGCTGAACGCGGCCGCGCGACCGGGCGAACCACCGCGCCGATTTAGTGAAGTCGCGCCCGAACATCGGGTTGAGAAACGCCACGCGCATCGGCTACACGTCCTCGTTTTTGCCGGCCAACTCGTCCCAGCGATTGCCCAAGTAGATTCCGGTGCGGGGGAACCCGTTGCGGATGCCCTCGTACAGGCGTTCGCGGATGTCCGGGTAGAGGATGAGTTCGGGCAGGCTGTCGATCTCGACAAACCGCACATCGCGCAGGCGCTTGTCGTCTTGCCCGACGCGCAATTCGCCGCCCGTGATTTCGGCCAGGAAGTACAGGTTGAGAATATGCCTGTGCCGGTCGGGCGGAATGCTGTCGTTGAGCATTACGAGCTCGCCCAGCCGCACCTGGAACCCCGCTTCTTCGCGAACCTCGCGCACGAGCGCCTCGCCTACGGTTTCGCCGAAATCCACGCCCCCGCCGGGCAGCACCCAGTATGACCGCCCTTCTTTCTCGTGCCGGGCGAGCAGGATTTTGCTCCCGCGCAGGATGATGGCTGCGGCGCGGATGCGGGGATGGTGGTTTGGCATTCGAAGACTCCTGTTTCTTCCAGATTGTAGCGGTTGGGAACCGGAAAGGACAAAAAGGACGCAAACGACATAAAGGACGAAGAGGACTTGCTTCACCGCGAAAAGCAGGGACAGACACTCCTTTTGAACTGCCAAAAGGGGTGTCAGTCCCTGTTTTTCGCTTAGCGCTCGATGAATTCGGCGAGGGCGCCTTCGAGGGCGCGGTCGATTTCGGCTTCGATTACGACGGTGTTGTCTTCGTAATGTTGGTCGAGCACGCGGCCGGACTCGTGGACGCGGGCGACCACGGACCCGTTGCCCTGCGGCACGCGCAGCACCACATGGCGCAGAGTCGAGGCGAGCTGCCGGTCGATTTCTTCGAGCAGTTTTTCAAGGCCTTCGCCCGTCTTCGCCGAGACACCCACGCGCACGCCGGGACCGCGCAGGATCTGGCGGAGATCGCCGGTTTCCGGGGCGATGTCGAGCTTGTTGAACACGTACACGACCGGCTTTTCGTCGGCGTGGATCTCCTCGAGCACCGACCGCACCGAGGCGAGGTGTTCCCTGACATGCGGGTGCGCCACGTCGGCCACCACAAGGAGCAGATCGGCTTCGTTAACTTCTTCGAGGGTCGCGCGGAACGCCGCCACGAGCGAGTGCGGCAGCGAGCGGATGAAGCCAACGGTATCCGACAGGACGATCTCGCGGCCGCTCGGCAGCTTGCACCGCCGGGCCCGCGGGTCGAGCGTGGCGAACAGCTTGTCTTCGACGAACACGTCGGCGCCGGTGATGGCGTTGAGCAGCGAGCTTTTTCCGGCGTTGGTGTAGCCGACGAGCGCCACGGTTCCCACGGTTTCGGAGGTGCGTTTGCGGCGCTGGACGTGACGGCTCTTGCGGATGTTTTCGATTTCCTTCTCGAGCCGCTGAATGCGCCGCCGGATGATGCGCCGGTCGACCTCGAGCTTTTGCTCGCCGGGCCCGCGCACGCCGATGCCGCCCTGCTGGCGCATCACGCTTCCCCGGCCGGTCAGGCGCGGCAACATGTACTGGAGCTGGGCCAGCTCGACTTGGTGCTTGCCTTCGTTGGTTTGGGCGCGCTGGGCGAAAATATCGAGGATGAGCTGCGTCCGGTCGACTACCTTCACGCCGATCAGGTCTTCCAGCTTAACGCCCTGCGCCGGGCCGAGGTCGGAATCGAAGATGACCATGTCGGCCTCGTTTTCTTCGACGGCCTGCCGGATTTCGCCGGCCTTGCCGCGGCCGATCAGCGTGGCGGGATCGGGCCGGTCGCGGTGCTGGACGAATGTTTGCACCACTTCCGCGCCGGCCGTCCAGGCGAGTTGGCGCAATTCATCGAGCGAATCCTCGACATCCTCGTCGGACTGGTTGGGCAGGACGAGCCGGGCCAGAATGGCCTTTTCATGTATGGGCGGGCGTTCGAGTTCGATCATGTTCGTATTGATTATAAAACCTTTCTCAATTCAGCAGGAATTCCCAAACAACAGGGCGAATTATGCATACCCAATGATATCACGGGGGTTGTGCGCCGGACATCAGCATTTGCTTGGGCGGACTGCCGCACATTATAGTTGCCAAAACACAACGAATGGGAGTGGAAAGATGCGAACTATTTCCAAGGTTTTGACTGCGGTTCTCGTCGCGGCTACGACCGTCACGGCTGTGGCCGATGACGATGACATGGCTGACCCGGCCATTGTGGCGCTGGCGCCGGCGCCGGCGATTTTTCAGGAGAAGGTCGAGCAGGCCGGCGGGCGCGTGGATTTTGTCTTTGAAGACGACCGGCCGTTCGCCCAGTGCCACGCGTCGACGATAGTCGAAGCGGGCGACGGCTCGCTTTTGTGCGCGTGGTTCGGCGGGACGGAAGAGTCGGACCCGGACGTGGCGGTCTGGATGTCCCGGTTCAAGGACGGGGCGTGGTCGGCCCCCACGCGCGCGGCGAAGGTGAAACAGGAAGCCCATTGGAACCCGGTGTTGTTCCGCGATCCCGAGCGCGGGCTGTTCCTGTTTTTCAAGGTGGGCGTGAAAGTTCCCGTTTGGCAGCAGTATTGGATGAAATCGACGGACAACGGCGAGAGTTGGAGTGAGCCGGTTGAACTGGTGCCGGGCGATGTCGGCGGGCGCGGGCCGGTGCGCAGCAAGCCGATCATCCTGTCGACGGGCGAGTGGCTGGCGCCCTCGTCCACGGAGATGGGCGGCTGGAAGCCGTTTGTCGACTTTTCCGATGACGGCGGCAAGACGTGGCGGCGGTCGGACGATTTTGAAATCGACAAGAAGGTAGTTCGCGGCAGCGGCGCGATTCAACCGACGCTGTGGGAGTCGGAACCGGGCAAGGTGCATGCCCTGATGCGGACGGCCGCGGGGTTCGTGGCGAGATCCGATTCGGCCGACGGCGGGAAAACCTGGACGCCGCTGTATAAGACCGATCTGCCCAACAACAACAGCGGTTGCGACGTACTGAAACTCGACGACGGGCGTTTGTTGCTCGTGTACAACCCCGTCGGCAAGAACTGGGGCGCGCGCACCCCGCTCACGCTGGCGGTGTCGGCGGACAACGGCGAGAGTTGGAAGATGATCGCGCATTTGGAAACCGACAACGGCGAGTATTCTTATCCGGCCATTGTGAGGACTTCCAAGGGCGTTGCGATTTCCTACACGTGGCGGCGGGAACGGGTGCGGAGCTGGCAGGTTCCGCTCGAGGCGCTGGAGTGATTGCCCAAGCGTCTATGGGGAAACGCCATGTCTTCTCGTGGAAACACGCTACAGTGCCGTTCTGCGGTTTCAATCGTCCCTACGGGACTAACGCATGGTGAGGCCCGGAACCCAGGACTCACGTCCTGGGCTACTTTCCTGCCGTCCCTAACGGGACTTTTTGGGGTCGCTTTGGGTAACGCTTTGCGAGGAGCCAATGAGTATGGGTTACTTTCGTGCCTCCCTAACGGGACTTTTTGGGGTCGCTTTGGGTAACGCTTTGCGAGGAGCCAATGAGTATGGGCTACTTTCGTGCCTCCCTAACGGGACTTTTTGGGGGCGCTTTGGGTAACGCTTTGCGAGGAGCCAATGAGTATGAATAGCAGGGGCTCATGGAAGGCTTTTTTTTCTTTTGTTGTTTCTTCAGAAATTCCCGATTTCCTAATTCCGTATTATCCGAATTAGGAAAACCGGAACATCAGGAAGCAGAACGGGATTAGCCCGGCGATGCTGGTGGGAAATATGGGCGCTAGTACATTTCCTGTTCGTCGGGCTTGATGGTTTTGAAAATTCGGAGGGCGTTTCCGCCGGAGACATCGACGCGCTCGATGGAGTTCAGCTCGCTGAGCTGAAAACTGCCGACGGCGTGGGCCAGGTCTCTGGCCGGAAAACCTGAACCGAAGAGCACGCTGTGCGCGCCGGCCAGTTCGAGCAGTTTGGCCAATGCGCCTCTCCATCGCTCGAGGCCGGTGGTGGCAACATGCAGATTATCGTGCTGGCGAACGGCGGCGAGATCGGCCGCATCGTGCGGGTCGAACGGATCGATGCCGCCTTCGACGATGAACGAGATGGCCGGGTATTTCTCCGCGAGTCCGTCCCAATCTTCGAGCCCGGTTTCGTGAGCCAGCACGGGCAGGTTTCGTTCGCTGGCAAACGCCAGCGCGGGTTCGTAGCCGGGTTCGTCGAGGGGCAGCCCGCACACGCGGCAGTCCAGTTCGATGCCGGCAAAGTTTTCCGACGCCTTGAAGCACCATTCCAGTTCTTTCGCGGCCTCGCCGGGGTAGTGCGGGTTGACCGTGGCATAGCCGCGGAGATGTTCCGGGAACTCTTTAAGAAGCTCGACGACTTCCCTGTTGCCGGCGCGCGTTTCTCCGTACAGGGCCGCCAGACTGCCAACGACCATTTTTTGGACGCCGCAACGGTACATCGTCGTTACCAGATCGGATGAGACCTGCGTTGCGACGGGCGTCGCGGCAAACGCGCCGCCGTGGCTGTTGACGTCGACGACGAGACCGCTGGCCCTGCGAAACGGTTGCTGTGACTGGCGGGAAACCGATTCGAGATCGGCAAGCCCGAGCAAGCGGCGGGCAGTGGCCGAGGCTATCGCATGGAAGTCGCCCGATTTCAGGCCCGCATGAACCAGGGCATGCACGGCGTCTTCCCCGGCGTAGAACGGCGCGCCCGTGCCGAACACCAGCCGGTTGCCCAGCCCGCGGGCGACGAACTGGCCGAACATGTCGGGGAAATCGAGGGCGTGGGTTTCGAGGTAGAGGTTTTTCGTGTCGCGCAACGCGTGCATGGCGTCCAGGGCGTCGGGTCCCCGGGCGCCCAGAACTACGATTTGAAGTTCAGGATGGCGGCCGGCGATTTCGCGCAGATTGCGCCACGGAATGGGCTTGTCGGCGGCGGGATCGGGCGAGTCGAAATCGAGAAGCAACGGGATTTGTTCGGCCTCGGCCACTTCAAATAACGGTTGAGCCGCCGATTCCAACGGCCAGCCGTGTACCGGAAACAGGCGCACCGCCCGCGCGCCGTTTTCGACCGCCTCTTTAATCCATTCCGCGGGGGATGCGGCCAGCGTGGACGGTGCCGCGGCCCAGCACGCGTGGAGGCGGTCATGGCCTTCCACCGCCTTGGACAGCAGGGCGTTGGCGAGCGGCACGTCGGCATGGGCCGCCAACGGCGCGTATACCAGCATGGCGTCGATCCGCAGGCGGTCCATCTCGTGCGCCAGCACATCCGCCGTATCGTAGCCGCCGGGAAAGTGCGGCGCGCGGCCCAAAGCGACGTTGAAATCGAAGATTGTCATGAAAAACCTCCTTGGGAATGCAAACACGGAGGCGGATTGGGAATGTTCCAGGTCAGGGGAGGGCTCCCAACGGCGCTCGAAGGAGAAAGAAGCCCGCCCCCGGCGGAGTACCGGGGGCGGGCTTGTTTTTGGCTGCCGGCTTGTGGCCGGTCAGGTTGTTTTACCGGTTGGCCTCGATGAAGTTTTGCAGGGCGTCGTACTTCGGCGTCTGCGACCGGGGCTGGCCGAGGTATTCCATCGCGCCCCAGCGGCCGTACTTCGTAAACTTCATCGCGTTGTTGAAGTGGACGAACATGCCGCCGCCCTTGGACCTCCAGTAGTTGAGCAAGTCGGTGTACGCGTTGCCCATCCGCGGGTCACGGTTCACCGCGTCGAAGATATTGTTCAACACGGGGTCTTCCATGGGCGCGCCGACACCGACGAGGTGCTGTCCGCCTTCGTAGGCGACCAGTTCGACGCCGTGCTTGTTGGCAACCGACGCGCAGGCGTCGATCCAGCCGTAGGTCTCCGGCAGGGCGCGCGACCACAGCTCATTGATGGTGCCTTCAACGCCGATGCTCTTGATCCGGCTGTAGTCGCCGCTGCCGCCCATGTAGCCGCCGAAATACGGGGCTACGGCCAGCGCGTCGAGGTGCGCGGCGGCGTTGTTGTACATGAGCATCTGATCGGCCCACCAACTGCCGGCGACCTGCGCGCCAAGCACGCGAACCATCCGGCTCGTGCCGCCAAACACGCTCTCGAAGATATCGACGATTTGGAGGGTGCGGTACACGTGGTACATGAACACGGCCGCGTATTGGTCGTTGCTCAAGCCGAGCGCGAGGCCCATCTCGGAGGCGTAGCTGGTTTGCGGGAAGCCCCAGTTCCACACCTCGTTCGAGTGCTCCACCCAAACCCGCAGGCTCGGGTCGAGCTCGTTTTCGATCAGCGCGGCCATCTGGCGCACGTAATCGTCGGTGGCGCGGTGCGGCACGCACACCCACGGGTCGGCGTGAAGCCGGTTCGCCAAGGCGCACATGATCTCGAGCGGGGCGCCGTGGTGGGTCCACTGGGCGTCTGTCGGCTTGGGCCGGTCGGTCCAGTTCACCTGGTTCGAACCGTTGGTCTCCATCCAGTCCATGAAACGCAGCACCTTGTAGTTCTCGATGCTTTCGAGGAACGTGGGATTGAAGATCTCGTTCGGGTAGCTGCTTTCGAGGCCCGGCATAATGACGCGGATGTTGCGCAGGTAGTTGGCCGGGTTGGTCGAAGCGATGCTCACGCCGAATCCGCCCTGGGACGCATCGACGCGGATCACGTCGCGGCCGGGCGTGGACGAGACTTTGGTCGCGGCGTATTCGTATACGAGCGTGCCTTCGCCTTCGTACAGCACCACGTACTCGCCGCTCGGGTACATGTTGGGCAGATCCCAGAAGATGATCGTTTTCGCCCACTGGCCGTCCTGCAGGGATTTCGGCCAGCCGTTGGCGTCGAGATCGAGCGGGCGCGGATCGTTCCAGGCCCACTGCGAGGCCGACCACATCGCTCGCGACATTTTATAGGCGTCCACGAACGGCCATTCGCTGCTGTAGTCGGCGAGGCCGGTCAGGTTGGTGCCCATGACCGAGCCTTCGTTGGCGCCGTCGCCGCTCGGGGGCTGGGTTTGCTCCTCGCCCGTACCGGTGAGGGCAACGGTTTTGTTGCCGACGCTCGAAGCGATGGTCAGGCTCGCGCTGGCCGAACGCACGGCGGTCGGTTTGAACGTCACCTGGACGGCCGTGTCGGCTTCCGCGGCCAGTTTGATCGGCATGGCTGCCGCGCTGTACGCGAACTGGTTCGCCTGGGCGCCGCCGATCGAGATGGACGAGATGCTGATCTCGGAACCGCCGGTGTTGCTGACGTTGACGGTGCTCGCCGAGCTGGTCGTGCCAACGGTTACGGCGCCGAAGTTGAGCGACGTCCGGTCCACGCTTATAGCGCCCGGTTCAACGGTTTCGGTGCCTTCGCCCGTAAGGGCGACGGTCGCCTTGCCTGTGGGCGCGTTGGAAGAAATTTCCAACGTGGCCGAGGCCGCGCCGGCCGCCGTGGGCTTGAACGTCACGCTGAACGTGGCGGCTTCCGCCGGATCAATCGAGTAGGCTCCGGCGGCGTTGGTCGTGAAGTTGGAGGCTTGGGCGCCGGTGATATCCACGGTTGATATCGAAAGGGCAGCCGAGCCGGTGTTGGTTACCGTGAAGGTCTTTGCCGTAGAGGTCGAACCGACCTCAATCTTGCCGAACGCCAGGCTTGTGGGGCTGACGCTGATGCCTGGTTCCTGCGGCGGGGGGGGTGTGCCCAGCCCGAGTGCCGCGCGGGCCTCTTCGTCGGCCGGAACCTTGTTGGCGTCCATGGTCATCATCATGACGTCAAGGCGCGGCGGGATCGGCATTATTTCACGCTTGCGGATGCGCAGCGTGTGTGTGCCGGCGGTCAACCGGCCGAGCTTGACTGGTTGGAGGTCACCGGTTTCGGATTTGCCGTTGCCGTCCCAGTGGAACCGGCGGAACTGGTCGAGCTTGTTGCCGAACTTGTACCACTTCCCGTCGTCCACGGCCGCTACGAACGAATTGGCGTCTTTGGTGCCGGGCCGGCCGGGGTAGTAGAACCGGCCCCACAAATACCAGATGCCCGTTTCAGGCAACGTGATCGTGTAGGCGGCCTCGTCGCCCGTCATGCTGTACCACGAGCTGACCCTTGAGTTCGCATACAAAAGCTCGCTGCAGAGCGAGTCCAGGTTCGGGTCGAGATCGTCGCCACCCGTGTATTCGGCCGAGGTTGTCATGGCGCCGTAAAGCTGTTTGTCCGGCGCGAGAGCCGCGGAGACATACACATCGTTGGAATCCGGCGCGGGCGGCGTGCTCGGTTCCATGCCCGTGCCCGAGAGGCTGATTGTCGCGTTCCCGCCGTTCGAACTGACGGTGACGGCCGCGGTGCGCGTGCCTTCGGCCTGCGGCGTGAACGTGACGTTCAACGTTGCGCTGGCGCCCGGTTGAATCGAATACGTGTCCGACGCCGACGTGTTGAAGTCGGACGCATTGGCGCCGCTGAGTTCGACGGCGGTTACGCTCAACGCGGCGTCGCCCGTGTTTTCGAGCTGGATGCCCTGCGCAGGCGAGGTCTCGCCAACGAGCGTCGAGGGGAACGTGAGGCTTGCCGGTGTGACCGCAAGCTCGGGTTCCGTGGGCGTGGTGGGTGCGGTGGCCGTGCCGGTTAACGACACGGTCGCGTTTCCGCCATCTGACGCGATGCTGATGCTTGCGGTGCGCGTGCCGGCCGCCTTCGGCGCAAATCCCACGCTGAATGTGGCGCTGGCGCCGGGCTGAATTGAATACGATGCGTTGGCGCCGCTGGTGAAATCGGCTGCGTTGGTTCCGCCCAGCGTCACGCCGGTTACGTTCAATGCCGCATCGCCCGTGTTGCTCAATTTGACCGGCTGCGCCGGGGCGGTTTCGCCGACGACCGTCGCGGGGAACGTCAGGCTCGAGGGCGCAACCGAAAGCTGGGGCGCCGTCGGAGTCGTGGGTGTCGAGTTGTCAATCGTCACGCCGAGCGCCGGGGCGGCGTGTATGTCCTGAGGCATGTAGCCGGATTCGGTTGTCAGAAGGAACGCGTCGATGCGCGGCGGAATCGGGTTAACCTCGCGCTTCTCGATGACAATTTTGTGCCAGCCCGAGTTGAGCCAGCCCAGCGAAACGGGCGTCAGGCCGCCCCACTCGTTGGCGCCGTCGCCGCCCCAATGCCATTGCTGATAGTAGTTTTTGTTGTTACCGAAGATTTTGCGGGCGCCGTCGTCGACGCTTACCCAAAACGAGTTGCCGTCGTTGGAACCGGGCGCGCCGGGAAAGTAAAACCGGCCCCACAGGTACCAGTTCGCGCCGTAAGGCAGGATGGCCCAGTAGGTCACCGTGTCGCCGCTGCCGCCGTTTAACGCGTCAGACGTGCTGTCGGCAAACACCAACTCGGGCATCAGGCTGTTCGCGTCCGGGTCCTTGTCATAACCGCCCGTATAATCGGCCGATTTCGTCATCGCGCCGCCGTACTGCGTGTTCTGGCCGCCGGCCGGCCACCAGATCCACGATTGCGCCGCGGCTTGCCCGCTCATACACAGGCAGGCAACCACCAACACCGCCGCAAAACTAACTCCGCGGGACGGAATACGCCCCCCATTCATACGTGTCTTGATCATCAAGAGACTCCTTTAACCGTTACTCAATCACACACAGCGTTCGGGACTTGCGAGTCTCAACTGCGAGGCGTCCAACCGAGCGGCAACTCAATGCACGTCTCACAGTGCAGGGGCGGGCGTCCCCATGGGGGGCGCCTGCCTTGTTTTTCAGGTGGGCGGCGCGAAATCTCGGCGCCGTTTCCAGCGTGCGGAAGCTGTTTCGAACCCGGTTCTGAGGTGTCGTACCTGTCCTGAACCGGAATGGAGTCAAACCTGACGATCTGCTTTTGGTATATCCGCAAGCTAAGGGCAAATCCATCCATGGCGCATACGCTCAATGCGGCGCCTGTCGGCCCCGGCGAATCTACGGCCTGAATCAGGCCGCATTTCGCCTTCTTAAACTTTTTGCCAAAGGGTTGCGTTACGTAGCCCGCAAATCCAGTACGATTAGCGCAGAGTATACAGACGCAATTCTCTAAAATCAAGCTTTTTATTCGTGCAAAATCGTCCATTACCCCGTTATCCCCGCATCAAAACCAAAGAATCCCCGAAAACTGATTCGTTGCTGACCCAGTGCCGTCGCTGTCAGCTAAGCCACCCTATATGAAAGTCAATAAAATTGCAAGACAATTCTTAACCCTCGTATTAGCAAAGAGTTATAAAAAAGAAGAACAGGGGATGTGTCGTTGAGTAGTCAAGCATTTACTATTCGGAAAAGAAAGGCAAACCCAAGCAGTTCACCTGGCAACTGTCAACTGCTAACTATCAACTGAGTTTCCACGGCGCCCGGTACTCGTAATGGAGCAGCTTGTTGGCGGCGTCGTTATTGACCACGCGCTCGTTTTTCGCGTCCCAATCGATGCGGCTGCGCGTGGCGAGTGCGATGTTGCCCAGGTGCGAGAACGTAGTGGACCGGTGGCCGGTTTCGACGTCGCATGTGGGTCTTTCTCCGCTCTTTACGCAATCGAGGAAGTTGCGCATGTGCTGTCGGGTGAGGTCGCCGTCCTTGGACTTGACATCTTCGGGCTCCATGCGGGGCGCGCTGTCCTGGAACTGGCCGCCTTTCTCGGGAACGATTTCGTACCCTCGGTCGTCGGCGTACAAGGTTCCTTTTGTGCCGCGGAGTTCCATGTAACCGCGCTTCATGGCGGGCGTGCCGCTCGCCTCGTACTGGCCAAAGATGACCAGGCAGCCGGACGGGGTTTCGAACGTTGTTTCCATGGTGTCGGGTATGGTGCGGTCGTCGTCGACGGCGTAGATGCCTCCCAGCGAGACCACGGCTGCGGGCGCTTCCTCACCGATGGCCCATCGGATGGCGTCGATGAAATGCACGCCCCAGTTGGCGATCTGCGAGCTGTACTGTTTCCACCACCGGAACTTGTAGGGGGCGATGGTGTCGCGGAATGCGCGTTCGGTGACCGGCCCGAGCCACAGGTCCCAGTCAAGATCCGCGGGGGGCTGTTTGTCGGGTGCGTGGCCCATTCCGGCCGGCGCCATATTCGTGATCCGGTAGCTGCGGCACACGGTCACCTTGCCGATATCGCCGTTCTGGACGCGCTCGGCGATTTCCTTGTACATGTTGCCGCTGCGCCGGTGTATGCCCACTTGAACGACCCGGTTGTTGCGCCGCGCCGCTTCGACCATCCGGCGGCCTTCGTGAATCGTCAGCGACAGCGGTTTCTCGACGAACACGTGCTTGCCCGCGTCGCACGCGTCGACCGTCTGTATGGCGTGCCAATGGTCGGGCGTTCCGATGACGACCGCGTCGATCTCTTTTTTATCCAGTACCTCGCGAAAATCTTTGTGAAGCGACGGGCTGCCCCCGACAATTTCGGCCTGCTTCTTCAAAAACGGTTCGTACACGTCGCACAACGCGACGATATCCACGTCTTCGTTGCCAAGAGTGGCCTTGATCAACTGGCCGCCCCGGTTGCCCACGCCGATGAAGGCAAGGCGGATCCTTTCGTTCGCCCCGTACGCCCGGCTCGAAGCCATCGCCGCTCCCGCCGCAACCGCGGCGCCCGTCTTTACAAAATTCCTGCGCGTGATCGTCTCGCCCATGAGATCTGCTCCTTTGTTCGCCTGAATCCGCGCCTCATTATGCCAATTATGAAGACAGGATTACAGGATTGACAGGATCTGCATGAATCCTGTTATCCTGCCGCTAAACAAACCGGAGGCCGCTATGAAGACACGTATTTCTTTGGCTGTTCTTGCCGGCATCGTCGTTTTGGGCTTTATACAACCGATGGCGGAGGGGCAGTTGGCAGGCACAGCGCGCCTTGCGGCCGATGGCGACCTGGCGATGGAGATGGTGGAGGGGATCGGCGCGTATCTCGAGCGGGAGACGGCGGCATGCCGGGAGAAACGCGCGGAGAAATGGCAGCGGGATTTCTCGTCGCACGAGGCTTACGTCAAGTCGGTCGAACCGAACCGCGAGCGGTTCAAGACGATCACCGGTGTTGTAGACGAGCGCGTGCCCGCCGAGATGCCCTACGTTTCGACGGTCGACACGCCGGCCCTTATGGCCGAAACCAACTTGTACAAGGTCTACGCCGTTCGCTGGCCGGTGCTGCCCGGCGTGAACGGGGAGGGCCTTTTGGTTGAGCCGGCGGGGGAGGCGCGGGCAAACGTTGTGGCGCTGCCGGATTGCGATACGGCGCCCGAAGCGCTGGTTGGGCTGGCGCCGGGCGTCGAGCCGGACTCGCAGTTCGCGCGGATTCTGGCGGAAAACGGTTGCCGGGTGGTTGTGCCGGTTATAGTTGACCGTGACGACGAGTACTCGGCCAGTGCCGTCGCTAGGCGCGCTACGAATCAGCCTCACCGCGAGTTTGTTTACCGGCACGCATACGAGTTGGGCCGGCACATTATCGGGTATGAAGTGCAGAAGGTGCTTGCGGCGGTGGACTGGTTCAAGGCCGGCGGCGGCGCGAAAAAACCTTCGGGAGCCACTTGTGGTGCAGGCGTCCCGCCTGCATCTTATAGCCGCGTCGGATACTCTGCAGGCGAGACGCCTGCACCACAACAACGTGAGCCTTCTATAGACAATCTGAGGAGCGCGACTCCACCGGATGATTCTTCTTGCTCTGAGCTTCCGGTTGGCGTGATCGGTTACGGCGAGGGCGGGCTTGTTGCCTTTTACGCCGCGGCAGTTGATGAACGGATAGACGCCGCGGCGGTCAGCGGCTATTTCGGCCCGCGGGAAGACCTTTGGCGCGAGCCCATCTACCGCGACGTGTGGGCGTTGCTCACCGAGTTCGGCGACGCCGAAGTTGCCTCGCTCATCGCCCCGCGCGCGCTTATTGTCGAAGCGGCGCCTCATCCCGAAGTCGCCGGCCCGCCGCCCGAAAAACCCGGCCGCCGGGGCGCCGCATCCGGGGCAATCGTCACGCCGAAATTCGAAGCCGTGGCCGCGGAATTCGACCGCGCGCAAAAGATCATCGCGCAACTCAAAAAGCCGGCGCCATTACGGCTTTTGCAGTCGGCCGCCCCGGGCGATCCACGCGCCATCTCGGAATTCCTCGGCGCACTTCGGTGCGAGAACGCTCGCGCGCGGTTGGACGGGGATGGCAGTGGTAATTTGTCCCAATCGTCTCAACTGTCTCAATTGTCCCACTGTCCAGCCCGCATGCAACGCCAAATCACCGAGCTGATCGAGCACACCCAGCGTGTCATGCGCGAGGCGCCGCGCCGACGGGAAGCGTTCTGGCGAAAAGCCAATCCGGCAACCCTCGAAACCTGGCAGGTAACCACCGCCTCGTATCGAGACTATTTCCACGAAGAAGTGATCGGCAAGCTGCCCCCGCCGTCGCTGCCGGCCAACCCGCGCACGCGGCTGGTTTACGACGAGCCAGAGTTCAAGGGTTACGAGGTCATGCTCGACGTGTACCCGGACGTGTTCGCTTACGGCATCCTGCTTGTGCCGACCGGGCTGGGAGTGGGGGAGAAGCGGCCGGCGGTCGTTTGCCAGCACGGGCTTGAAGGCCGCCCGCGCGAAGTCGCCGATCCCAACGCCGACATGCGCGCCTATAACCGGTTCGGCTCCGAACTCGCCAAGCGCGGCTACATCGTCTATGCCCCGCAGAACCCGTACATCGGCGGCAAAAGGTTCCGCCAGCTCCAGCGCAAGGCCCACCCGCTGAAGCTATCGCTCTTCTCGTTCATCGTGCGCCAGCATGAACAAACGCTTGACTGGCTGGCCTCGCTGCCGTTTGTCCAACCGGACAAGATCGCGTTCTACGGCCTTAGTTACGGCGGCAAAACCGCCATGCGCGTGCCGGCCATTCTCCCGCGCTACTGCCTGTCAATCTGTTCGGGCGATTTCAACGAGTGGATCTGGAAAATCGCCGACACCGACGCCCCGTTCAGCTATGTGTACACCAATGAATACGACATGCTCGAATGGAACCTTGCCAATACGTTCAATTACGCGGAGATGTCCTGGCTGATCATGCCCGGCCCCTTCATGGTCGAGCGCGGCCACGACGACGGCGTCGGCATCGACGAGTGGGTCGCTTACGAATACGCCCGCACCCGGCGCAAGTACGACCGCTTGAACATCGGCGACAGGACCGAAATCGAGTTTTTCGACGGTCCCCACGAAATCAACGGCGCGGGAACGTTCCGATTCCTGGACAAGTGGCTGAAGTAGCAATCGGCGTTGGGACGGCCTCCGGCAGTTGTGGGGTATCCCTTAGTACATAGCCTCATAAATACAGTTACGAAAGAAAAAGACGAACGCCGCAGTAGGCCGACTTCGCCGAAGTCGGCCTCAACGTCTGCGGACCAGGTTAACCACATAGCCCGATGAGCGGCCCAGGCCGCGACAGCGAGGTGCTCCTGGTGAACGACGCGCGGAGACGTTCAGACGCTTTATCCGGAAAGGCCGACTTCGGCGAAGCCGGCCTCAACGTCTGCGGACCAGGTTAACCACATAGCCCGATGAGCGGCCCAGGCCGCGACAGCGAGGTGCTCCTGGTGAACGATGCGCAGAGACGTTCAGACGCTCTATCCGGAAAGGCCGGCTTCGGCGAAGCCGGCCTCAACGTCTGCGGACCAGGTTAACCACATAGCCCGATGAGCGGCCCAGGCCGCGACAGCGAGGTGCTCCTGGTGAACGACGCGCGGAGACGTTCAGACGCTTTATCCGGAAAGGCCGACTTCGGCGAAGCCGGCCTACTGCGGTGGGCCTTGCTTTTTAAAACTCTACATATTTATGGATATGTGTACTTAGGCAAGGAATAGGTTGCGGCGAAATTAGGGACGCCCCCCACAACTGCTGGGGGGGCGTCCCTATGTGTCGCTATTCCTTCTCCGAAAACACCTGGGCGCTGAACCGGTACAGCTGCGTGCCTTTGTCTTTCCACGCCCCGTCGGGGTAGCCGGCCTTACGGCAGACGCCGGCGAGGAACTGGGTGCGGTTCCACCCCTGTTCGACGGGCACCTGCGGCAGTAACAGGCCGCCGCGGTGGGGCGGGCGCTCGATGTACAGCCCGTCGCGGCCAATCACGATCTCCGAGACGTCGTCGATCCGCTTAAACGGCGTATCTTCCGACTCGCCGGGCGTCAGCGCGGAAATCTCGATGGTGATGTCGGGCAGTTCGCCGGCCGTTATGGGCACGAACCGCGGGTCGCGTGCCGCGGCGTTGATGGCGTTCTCGCTCACGGTCTGGGCGAGCGGGGTGGTGTTGGACGTGTAACCGATGCAGCCGCGTAACCGGTCGCCGTTCCGCAGGGTGACGAACGCGCCGTGTTTTTCCCGCAGGCGCGCCGTGAGCGGGAACTGGTCGACGTCCACCCGCCGGTTTTCGGCGACAAACTTCTCCAGCGAAACGCGCGCGATCTGCAACAGTACCTTTTCTTCGTCTTTTGTCAGGTAATACTCGTCGTGTGCGGTCATTTCGTTGCCTGAACGTGCTCCGGTTGCGTGAAAACGATGCCCGCGTAACTGATCGACGTCTTGGTGTCGCCGCTGTGCCGGGCCGAGATGTCGTAGCCGGTCAAGGTTCCGGCCGCATCCTTCGGGAGGAGCTTCAACATCAGGGCAATCGCTTCCTTTCCGCAGATGGTGTTCTCCGTCTGGCGCAGATATTCGTAGTACCCCTCCAGGTTTTTGCTCAGGATCAGATCGAAGGCCGCCCGGTCGAGCGCTTCGATGTTCTGCAGGATGTTTTCTTTGAAGGGCCGGTAGCTGAAGTTGTTGCCGAAATGCGTGAAATCCGAACTGACCACCACCAGGGTCTTGTCGTCGATAAACCGTTTCAGGGCCGATGCTACCGCATCGAGCGCGTATGTGTCCAAGTTGCCGTGGTAATCCTTGAACTGGCCCACCACGATCGGAACCAGGTTGAACGTCCCCAGCCGCGCCTGGAGGTAAGGCAGCATCACCTCGACGGTGGTTTCGCGCTCGTGAAGCGGCTGCCGCTCGAGCACCTCCTCGTACTGCAGCGATCTCACCTCGACGAGCGGCGAAAGCCGGTCCAGATCGCGCACCAGCTTGCAATCGATGGGAACCACGCCCAGCGGCGTAATGTACGCCTGCGCCGACGGAATCGAGCATCCGCGGAATTTACTGTGATGCGCCGCGGCCAGCACGATCACACGCTCGTACTGGCCTGGTTTTACCAGCCGAAGCGCGGAAGCCGCTATCGGCCCGCTTGTGGCATATGGCGCGTGCGGCACGATACAGGCCGCCAGCCGGCCTCCCGGCGCGTCACCCGCCGCGGCCTCGGCCTTCGAGAACAGGCCTTTAAGCAGGCTGCTCAGCTCCTCCGTATCGGCCGGGAACCAAGCGCCCGCCGCGACCGGCCGGACAACCCGCGCCGGCCCGTTTTGCGCCCGTGCCGGGCCGCATGTTGCTGCCAACGCAAATACAAGCGCCGCCACCGGCGCGAAGCGTCTGAAATGTGGTATCATCAACCGATCCTCCGCTTGCAGGATAACACACAGGGTGGGGGAGAGGACATTGTTTTTTTGGGATGCGTACGCGGAACGTCTTTTCGCGCCGTGAGTTAGCCCTCCCGGGCCAGACTCGGCCGCGGTGGCGCCATGACACTTGAGCGGGGTCTCGTCTGCATAGTATACTTGCTCACTTGATTTTCTTTTTCGCCGTTCTGTTTCGCGCGGCGCGCGCGTAAGGCAATTCAGCCACACTTATCGGAGGTAGTGAAATGGCCAGTGTTGATGCCAATAAAGTACGCAACGTGGGAATTCTTGGGCATGGGGGCGCAGGAAAGACCATGCTCATTGAACATATATTGTTTAAGGCGGGAAAGACCAGTCGCATCGGAAAGATTTCCGACGGCAACACTGTTGGCGACTATCTTGACGAGGAAAAAGAACGCCAGCAGACGATCAGCCTCAAGTTGATGAATGTCGATTGGCAAGGTTCCCGCATTCACCTGGTCGACCATCCCGGATACGCCGACTTCATCGGCGAGGTCGCCGCGTCCGCCCCACTGCTCGACGGGCTGGTTATCGTGGTCGACGCCACCACGGGCGTCCAGGTGGGCACCGACAACGCCTGGAAGTACGCCGAAGAGTACAATACGCCGCGGGCGTTCTTTATCAATAAACTCGACCGCGACAACGCCGATTTCGACGAGATGGTTTCCGAGTTGCAGCAGAACTACGGGCTGCAATGTGTGCCGCTCGTCATCCCGGTGGGCAAGTCGCAGGACCTTTCCGGTGTGGTCAACATCCTCACCGGCGAAAACGCCGAAGTCGCCGGCGAAAACGCCGAAGTCGCCGACCAGATTGCCGAACTTAAAGCCAAAATGACGGACGTTGTTGCCGAGTCCGACGATCAGTTGCTTGAGAAATACCTTGAAGCGGGCGAGTTGACGCCGGAACAGTTCAACGCCGGCCTGCAGAACGGCATCACGTCGGGCAAAATCATTCCCATTATTGCCGGCAGCGTCGAAAAAGACCTCGGCATTGAAGAGTTGCTCGACATCATCTCGAACTCGTTCCCCTCGCCGCTGAAGCGCAAGGTCGTTGGCAAGCTGCCGCAGGGCGAGGAAGTCGAAATCAAAGTTTCGCCCGACGAGCCTTTCCTGGCGCAGGTGTTCCGCAGCATCGTCGATCCGTTTGTGGGCCAGTTGACGTTGTTCCGGGTGTTGTCGGGCAAGCTGCGGTCCGACACCGATTTTTACAACCTCACCACACAGACCAAAGAACGCACCGGCAAAATCTTTCTGATCAACGGGAAAGACCAGATACTTGTCGATGAGGTGGTCCCCGGCGATCTCGCCGCAATGACCAAGTTAAAAAACACGCACTTCGGCGACACCATCGGCGCCGCCGGCGGCACAAAGGCCGAGCTGCCCAAAATCGAGCTGCCCACGTCGATGGTCAAGCTGGCCATTCAGCCCAAGTCGCGCGCGGACGAAGACAAGCTCGGCGAGGGGCTCAACCGGCTCGCCGAAGAAGACCCCACGTTTACCCACTACCGCGACAAGGAAACCAACGAGCACGTCATCAAGGGCATGGGCGATCTCCAGCTCGAAATTCTGCTTGACCGGATGAAGCGCAAGTACGGTATCGAGGTCGAAACCAAGACGCCCAAGGTCGCCTTCAAGGAAACCATCCGGCGCAAGGCCGAAGCCCAGGGCAAACACAAGAAACAAACCGGCGGCCACGGCCAGTACGGCGACGTCCATCTCCGTGTCCAGCCCAACGAACGCGGCGGCGGCTACGAGTTCGTCGACAGCATCGTCGGCGGCGTCGTGCCGCGGCAGTACATCCCGCACGTCGACAAGGGCGTGCAGGACGCGCTCGCCAAGGGCATCATTGCCGGGTATCCGGTCGTCGACATCATCGTCGAGCTGTATTTCGGTTCGTTCCACGAAGTCGATTCGTCGGAAATGGCCTTTAAAATCGCCGCCTCCATGGCCATCCAGAAATGCGTGAAAGACGCCAGCCCGTGCCTGCTCGAACCCATCATGACGATCTCCGTCGTCGTGCCCGAAGACTTCATGGGCGACATCACGGGCGACCTCAACAGCCGGCGCGGACGTATCCTCGGCATGGAACCCGCCGGGCCCGGCCGCCAGGAGATCCGCGCGAACGTGCCCGAGGCCGAAGTGTTGCGGTACTCGACCGACCTGCGCAGTATGACGGGCGGCCGCGGCACGTACGCGCTCGAGTTCTCGCACTACGACGAAGTGCCCGAGCAGACGGCCCAGGGCATCATCGCCCAGTACGAAAAAGAGAAAGCGGCAGGCGAATAAAAAGCGAAAAGCCTGCGAATTGCACAGTGCGAAGCGCGAAATGTAAAAATTCGCGCTTCGCACTTTTTGGGGGCTCTGTCTCTTCACCGGAGTTGTGGTGCAGGCGTCCCGCCTGCAACTGCCACTCAGCCCAACGGCTTACGCAGCCGAGACGGCTGCACCACAAAGCTTGACGCCGCAGCCGAGACGGCTGCACCACAATGCTTGACGCCGCAGCCGAGACGGCTGCACCACAAAGCTTGACGCCGCATAATTTCAGCTTGATGGGTTGATGCGCACTGTACTCGACACAGGCCGGCCACCGCTCGTATACTGACTTGAGTCAGAAAGCGAGGTTCGAGGATGCCCAAAATGCTGGAACCAGGCGATTACATCATCGGCGTCGACGTCGGCGGCACCAAGCTGATGGCCGTCGTGTACGACCACAAGTTCAACCCCGTTGGAAGGTCCCGCAAACACACCAAAACGGGTAAGAAAGAGCCCGTTGAACACCGTCTGATACGCGTGATCCGCGAAGCGCTCGAAGAATCCAAGGTAGATGCCGTTAAAGGCATCGGCGTTGGTTCGCCCGGACCGCTTAACCCCGACACCGGCGTCATTATCGACACGCCCAACCTCGATTGGAAGGATTTCCCGCTTGCGGATACCCTGTCCAATGAGTTTGGCGTTCCCGTGGCCGTCGACAACGACGTCAACCTCGGTACGTACGGGGAGTGGAAGTTCGGCGAGGCGCAAGACTGCCGGAACCTCGTCGGCATCTTCCCCGGCACCGGCATCGGCGGCGGCATCATCATCGAGGGCCGCCTCTACCGCGGGTTTACCGGCGCGGCCGGCGAGGTCGGCCACATGACGGTCCAACCCGGCGGCCCGTATTGCGGCTGCGGCAAGCGCGGCTGCCTCGAGGCCGTCGCGTCGCGCATTGCCATTGCCGCCGAAGTCGCCAAACTGGCCGCGCGGGGCGACGCGCCCTCGGTCCTCGCCGACTGCGGGACGGACATCGGAAAGATCCGCAGCGGCGCGATTGCGAAAGCCGTCGCCGCGGGCGAAACTATGGTCGAGGGCGTCGTCCGCCACGCCGCATACCAGGTCGGCATCGCCGTCGCCAACTTGATCAACGTCCTCAGCCCCGAAGCCGTCGTGCTCGGCGGCGGGCTCGTCGAAGCGATGCCCGATCTCTACCTCGGCGAAGTCCGGCAGGCCGTCAAAGACCACGCCATGCCCTTCCTCCGCAAGGACGTGCGCATCATCCCCGCCCAATTGGCCGATGACGCCACCGTGAAAGGCGCCGCCGCATACATGGCGGAGGTTCTGGCGGGCGCGTGAGGCCGATGGGACCTATGCGACGTATGGGACCTATGGATTTGCTTGGGAGCCGCCGCCAGTGCCGGCAGGCAACCGCGGAAAAATGCAACGGCAAGCCCGACCCTCTATTTGTCATTGCAAGGAAGCCGCCGGTAGGCGGCCGACGCGCACAGGCCGAGGAAATGGGAGCTTCTTACGGTACGCTGCAAGAGGCTGGAAGCCTCTTCTACGTTGGGTGAAAAGAGTAGACGCGGCATCTTGCCGCGTGCCATGGCTGCTATGTTTCTGCGTCGAGCCGAAGGATTACAACGACTTGAAGATCTGCACGATCCGCTGGTTGAGGGCTTTGTCTTCGCCCGTAGAGACGATCATAAACATGCCGTTCCGGCCGGCGCTGCTTGGCCGATTCTTGGGTTTGGCCGCGCCGAGCGATTCGCTGATGTTCCATGCTTCAACCATGGCGGACCCGGCGTCCGGCTTCTGGTATTCGAGCTGCGCGGCGATCTTGCCCTCGCTGTCGAACCGGTAGACGGTCACGTTGGCCCCGTTCACCACCATCGAGACGCCTTCCACGGCTCCCAGCCCGGGGTTTTCCGTCCGCGCAACGCCGCTCACCGCGAGCCCCGCCGCCGTAAACGCCGGCTCGATACGGTCGAGCGTAACGGGTTCCGGCAGCATCTGCCAAAGTTTGGGCAGGACGGGAATCAGGACAACCAGCACCACCACGGCGACAATCACCTTGCGCGCGTTCATGTTGCTCATAAGCCTGCGCCCCTTTTTTATTCTTATAGACAGGATAACAGGATTAACGGGATACAGAAAGTTTTTTTGCGGGCTTTTTTGTAAACGAAATTGCTGTCACGGCAGATACGGCGGATGAAGCGAAACGCAGAGACGCAGAGAACGCTGAGATTCGCAAAGAAAAGATGATAGGAAGAAAGCTGGAGAAAAAGGAGTTTTGTGGCGCTCTCAAACGGCTCTTAAGGTTAGCCCGGATATCTCCCAATCCAGCGTAGCCGGAACCAATATGGGGAAACGCCAGGCATTTCTGGGATGACACGCTACAGTCCCGATAGGGACGGTATGAAAGTAGCCCCGGACGTTAGTCCGGGGGTCAGCCCGCGCCTCCAAAACAAAGTCCCGTAGGGACGGTTGAAGCCTTGAGCAATTCTTTCCTCTGCGGTTTCAATCGTCCCTACGGGACTAAAGCATGGTGAGGCCCGAACCCAGGACTAACGTCCTGGGCTACTTTCATAGCGTCCCTCCGGGACTTTTCAGGCGCGCTCTCACAAGTTCCAGGACTGACCTTCATTTCCTCCAATGAGCACAGCCGGAACGAATACGGGGAAACGCCAGGCATTTCCGTGGTAACACGCTACAGTCAAGCAACTTGCAAAGACCGCGGCATGAAAATGCAAAATAACTTCAACGTTCCTGACGGATAGTAGCACAAGCCAAAGCTGAAGCGTGCAAGAAGGACGCTAAAAGCGCCCTTTTGTGTAGTAGCCGGCTTAAACGCCCCGGCTGAAGAGGCTGTCTCAGAAGGCGACCGCGTTTTCATTTAGACAATCTGTCAGATTGCAGCACAAGTTGCCCATACCGGTGTTGGAAAGATTTGAGTATCGCGTTTTGGCCCGAGT
>Ga0272441_10000567_pt1 | contig 84121 bp, 75 predicted proteins | sample SSMProp6N_FD_193582 | JGI IMG/M metagenome (GOLD analysis project Ga0272441, IMG submission 193582) | Marine sediment archaeal communities from Little Sippewissett salt marsh, Falmouth, MA, United States - SSM-Prop-6N | ecosystem: Environmental > Aquatic > Marine > Wetlands > Sediment ...
TTTGGTAGCTCGCCAGATGAGCACACCCACCCCCTGTGCGGGAAACAGCCATACGGTATCGAGACGGGTGTTCACCTCATTGAAAATTTCTTTTCCTGCCCCATGCATCTCGATAAAACATCGCATGCGCAGACCGGGAAGCTTTGCCTCAATTTTCATATGCGCAGGATGCATGTATTCGATGACGACGTTTTCATCGCCCCGGAAATACCCGTCAATTATCTGATCCTCCGGGGCGGCGTTGAAATATGTCCAGTCCATATCTTCCGGGTACCAGGGCCACCGGGTTTCAAACCATGTGCGGTCATACGTTCCCAGTTTGCCGGCCCGCGGCTGCCAGTCGGATCCCAGGGGACCAAAGCCAGCCGGCTTTGGACGATCGGAGGGCGCCCCGATGTGCTGATCGGGATATTCTATATTCGGCAGAGGCAACACCCCGTCCGGTCCGGACGGCTGCATGCCTTTTCCCAGGGGATTGCGCGTGAACCCGGGACCGCCAAAGGCGTTGCCATAAGCAATTTCCATAGTGGTAATCGGCTGCGGTTCCGAAATGCCGACCGCGATCCCCGCCTTGGTGATCCAGTTACGATCCCCGAAGACATGCAGTTCTTTATTCACGGACCCCACGGATATTCGTACCCTCCCTGCCGGGACCGGCCGTCCGCCGGGGCTGAAAAACTTCCCTGCCGCCAGGAACTCGCCGTTCTGCTTGGGCATGAACATATCAAGCACCTCATGGGCCGACAGGGCTTCGCCTGCGGCAGCCCAGAGATCGGTCTCATCCAGGAGCTCTTCCGATTTATCCAGTGCAAAGGCTCCCATGATCGTCACGGCCAGATGATGTGCACCCCGTGCCTGAAAATATTTGGGAAATACCGAATGGGTATCTTCTTTATGGATATTCATCGCTCGTTTCGTCAACCGATTTTGATTTTTTTCCCATTAAAATTAAATTCGCTTCCCCTGAAATTAATGCGTGTACTGCCGCCGCCCATCTGGACTGATTTACATTGTTGCGTTCCCTGCCCTATCTTTACTTCGGCAGTATCGATTTCGACGGCGTTCTCTGCCATCACTTGGATTCTTTTTGACGAAAGATCCATTGTGATAACAGCCATAGGTTTCTTACCATCTTCTGTCACCCGCAGTTCCAGCACATCCTTATCACCATCAAGCATGACAGCACATTTTTTACTGTCTAAACTGATTTTTGCTCCTTCTTTTTGCGTACTGCCGCTCACTGCAATACTGCCCATGGACGTTTTGTTATCATCCTTAAAAACGGTAAATTCCATGTCCCCTGCTGTTCTGTGCTGCATTAAACCATCAGAAATACGTATGAGCGACGTCCCGTACTCCAGGTCCATATGATAGGGCACATCTTTTCTATTAATCGCGATAATTCCCTTATCTGCAGTCAGACAGAGGCTGTCGAGGGCCTTCAGACTCGCTTCTTTATTGGCTTCGATATTTATGATTTCATTTGAAAAGAGGTGCACACCCTTTGCACCGATGACATCAACGAACCCGACGCTCGACGCAACAAGCACATCGGGAAGGGCCTTGTTCAGTTTGATGACGGAGGCACAACGCGGATCTGCAAGACCTTTTATCCAATCCTTATCCATCCATTGGGTTTGTATTGGCGGCATATGAGAAAACAAGGCAACGCCATACGTTCCTGTCGTCCCTATCCCGTAAGCCTTTGCAAGCATCGACAGGTACGAGGTGTGCTCCCTGATATACCGAAGCCTCCCCCGCCAGTTGTTCTTTTTCCATTCCTCGTTATACCCCTGCTGAACTTTGCCGCTTTTACCCCCCTTCTTCACCTGTTGCGCTTCCAGGTGCTTCAATAACGAATAGGTTGCCCAGTTGTCGAAGATCACGTTCAACACCTGGGGTACCATCGCCATTGATACTTGAAATTCCGTTGAGGTATCCTTAAAGTGTTTGCCTTCCTCGATCGCGCCGATTCTATGGCCGAGCTCATCCATCTCTCCATATTCTTTTGCGAGATATTTGAGATAATTGAACGTGAAGTGCGGCAATAATGAACCAGAAAGCGCACTCCAGCTGAAAGAACTCATTAATGTGGACGCGATACCGGAAACGGTCGTGTGATTCTGAGAACAAAAGAGCTCATAATCGGACTGCGATATTATTTTTGAGTCGCTGCCGGAGCCACAGATAATCTGCGACTTGCCGTCGCCGGAACCGATTATGATCCTTTCATGCCCTTCGTTGTCCTGCATTGATATCTGGTTGCCGCTTGCCGTCCTTATACCGGCGCCGGTTGCATTGCCGGAATTGACGATATTGGGCGTTTCCGGATTCGAGACGGACGACGAGATTATCGGCCGATCCGGGTCACCGTCGATGAAGGTGAGCAGTACCTCCGTTCCCTTGTGGAGGGGGAAATGCATCCCATGGTCCGACCCCGCATAGGGCTGGGCCATGCGGAAGAAGGCGGAGGCCTTACCGTCTTTCCTGCCGCTTACATCCAAGGGGAGCACGATTTTGTAGCGGCCATGCTTGTCCAGTTCGGCGTACCTGCCTGTCCCAGCCGCGTCGACCTTTGCATTCATCGTCCCATAAAAACGGGGTTTTTCTGTTTTCCGTTCGGGACGAAACTGGACATCGCCAGGAATGGCGACGAAGTCGTTTCGGTAATACGCCTCTTGTTCCACGGCAGCGAGCCCCTTGCGGATACCCGCCAGGAGGTACGCCGCCTGGCTCCCTTCGTGGGCGAGCTCCACCGTCAGGTATTGCTGGTTAAAGTTGTCACGGTAATGGTCTTCGAGGTCAAAAAGATATCCTGGCCGAAGGTATGGAATGGTGCTTTCACCATGGAACCGCTGCTCCTGGCAGAGGAGTTCCTCCGCCCGGATCTTTGCCAGATCGTTCCCCTCACGGGGGGTCCTGAAATGCTCGCCGTACATATACACATCTCCCCGGCCGTCGGCGGACACCTCCGCAGTACCCGAAATTTCAAGTGATGGCGTGCGATAGTTATAATCCTTAAGTCGTACGCTCCTGGGAAGAAGCTTCTGCCGGCAGACAAACGCCTTGATGACTTCTTCGCGGTGAAATTCATCCAGACCGGAGGGAGGAGAATAATACATGGTTTTGCCCTCGGGCATATCCGTGTGGGCAAGCCTGGTATCGGCGATAATCGCCTTCTCGCCGTTCGGTGTCTGCTTAAAATAGTAATACATGCCCTCCCTCTCCATCCAGCGGGAGACAAAGTCAAGATGACTTTCGCGATACTGACAGATATATTCCCAGGGAGGGTATTCCTGCTCAAGTTTAAGCTCAAAATCCAGCGTTGACAGCCCCCCGTCTTTGAGCACGTCGGATATGATGTCGGGAACAGTCTTATTCAGGATCACCTGGTTATGATGCGTCAGTGACAGCCACCAGAGTTTGGGTACCAGAATCGCCCGATAGAAGACATGTTCATCGACCTCGTGGAGCTGCTCGAACTGAGCAAGAATACCATGGAATGGTATGTTATTCTCTTCTTCCCTCAGGATGGTGAATGTCGCAGGGCTTCTTAGCACGGATTTCAGATCTATTTCCGCATTGCGGGACACCAGGTCGATCCGGAATTCATAACACATGGAAAACCCTTCGGAACCGCTGAAACTCACGACTCCAAAGGTATCATCCGGCAGAGCACGGGACACAAACTCGAATCTCTTTTCCTTCGGGTTGACCATCTTCCCCTCCTCTTCAATGGCTTAATGATTCCCGGTATGACACAAGGCACAACGCGCATAGCCCCCCGAATTCCCGGCCGGGTTATGAATCGTGGCGCTGGTATCGCAGAAAAACTGTCTCAGACGTGGTTTTAAAGAGCGTCATCGCTCACATTCGTTATCCCAGGGAAAGGACGGTGACCTGGCTCGGGGAAAGAGTCATCCCCGGACAATTCGGCATGACTCCGACGGCATTCTGACCGGTCACGCTGGTCATGCGCTGGGCGGGAACCCCATCCACCAGGATCGTGACACATCCCACCATATAAACCCCGCCACCGTCAAACCGGGCCGATGCAACACCTCCCAGCATACCCGCTTCATCACCGGAACTCACCTGTCCCATGGATAACTGGTTGATTGTCGGCATACAATCTACCAGGACATTATACGCGGCGGGTGTATCCGTGGCCGTCATTGCAGTATTGGAATAGGGAATGGTAATTGTACCCTCGACCATAGGCGTGTTACACACATCGGGGAAACCCATATTTGTTCCTGCACCCATTGTCAACATGAACATACGTTACTCCTTTATCCTAAGTGAACCTGTTCGGCATTAATTGTAACGATCTCTTCCGACATGTGGACGGCGTTCTTCGAGTGCATGGTCAACGTATCTTCCACCAGGTACCGTGTCGAGCCGGTCTGGACCTCTTCTTCTTCCCTTACATAGCGAAAGCTGCAGATAAGCCGCTCGGTCAGCTGCCGGCACAGTGTATCCACGCAATCTGCCACATTTTTTACCCGCTCCACCTGGCTTTCAAAGAATTTGCCCACAAATGACAGCGTTCCGATCGACACGTCTCCCTTGACGGCATGGATTGAGATATTCTGGCCGACGGCGGCAAGTTCTTCCCCTGATGCCAGGAGAATATTCCGGTCGGACGTAAACGACAGGTCACCATTCTTCACATGCACATTCACCTGCCCGTCGAACACGAGAGCCGTGTCCCTTTCATCCTCGCAGGCATGCTTGAGAACCGATAGGATGAAGTTGTTGCCGTTCATGTCCATTGACAGGAGGATGGTATCGCCCACCCGCGGCTGTACCAGACAGCTGACGGCCCGCTCGGCAGATGCCGTGCCGTATGCCGTAAGCACAGTAAAGTTCTCTTCTCCCACAAAATTCACGTGCCCGTATTCCAGTATGGGCTGAGAATGTTCAGTTTTTCTTAACACTTCCTGCATATCTCCTCCTCGTTCATCAAAGGAATATCTCTAGTACCAAATCGAAAGATTGGCATCTTCTCTGCCGTCTTCTGTAACCGTTGTGGCCCCCGCTATTCACTCATCACTCACCTCTGCGCTGCCTGCCATTCCTCCGCTTCAGCCAGATCCTCATCCTTGCCCCGGATCATGAGTTTCTTTGCATTGTCCCATTTCGTATGGTCTTCAATAGTTCTGTGCATTCGTGCCAGGTACAGATCCGCCCCGGTGAAATCGGCTGCGGTCAGGTCGCCATGGGAAAAATCGGCATACGTACACTTTGCATTTTTAAATACAGTTGCCCGACATACAGCCTTTGCAAAATTACAGTTCGTTGCATTTACATCAGACAGATCCGCCTGGGTTAGATCGGCCTCACCGAAATATGACTTTGACACGTCGGCGCTGACGAGACGGGCGTGTTTCAGGGTCGCTCCCATAAACATGGTGTTCTGCCCCGATATGCCTTCCAGGTTTGCCCCGGTCAGATCGGCGTGAGAGAAGTTCGAATAGGTCATGGTCGCCCCTGAAAGATCGGCATGCGAGAAATTCGAACCGTCGGCATTGATGGTCGAAAATCTGGCACCCTTGAAGTCCTGCCCGCTCAGATCGCACCCGCGGAACATGATCTTGAAAAAATGCGCACCCGTAAAAACGGTCCCCGCAAGACTGGCATCATTAAAGACCACTTTAGTCAAATCAGCACCGGACAGGTTCGCACCGGCAAGCGATGAGTGGGAAAGAACGATCTTTTCGAATTTCGTATCCGATAAATTCGCATTATCCAGTGTCGCATGCTGCATGAAACTCCAGCTGAACAGAGCACCGGAACAGTCGGCTTCATTGAGATTTGCATGCTGGAGAAGGGTCATGTGAAAGGTTACCCCCTTCAGGCTTGCCCCGGTGAAATTCATCTTACGCAAATCCACCTTTGTCAAATCTGTCCCATCAAGAATAACGCCTGAAAAATCACATTTTTTGAATCCCGTTTTCAAAACATTCGCGCCGCTCATATTTGTGTTCCGAAAAGAGACATTCTCGAAGCGTCCTCCCGTGAGATCGGCACCGGAGAGATCAATACCTGTAAGGTCAATATTTTCAATTGTCTCATTGTGCCTGATGGCATCGAGAATTTCATTCCGTGTCATATCATCCTCTATCGTCAATCAAGCAGATCCGTCCGCTTATGGAGTTGCGACATTTTCAAATTAGCCCCTTCAAAATTCGTTTCTCCGACAGTTGCCTTATATAAATCGACGGCAAACAGGTTTGAATCACTGAAATCGGCATTAACGATCCGCGCTTTCCTGAGCGATCCCATAAACAGATTTGCCCCCGCGAGGGTTGCATTCTCCAAATTTGACTTATTAAACCTGCACTTCTTTGCCGGAACCCCTGACAGGCTGGCATTTGTGAGATTACAGTTTTCCAGAATCGATTCCTCAAGCACACTGCCGCTGAAATCCGCCCCGGACAGATCCGAATCCCTGAAGCAGCCGTGCTTCATGGAAACATTTCTGAGATTGACACCGGGCAGCAATGTGTTACCGCCCATGCGGCCCTTGTCCAGACTCGCCCCTTCGAATGTTACTCCCTCCCCTTTCACCCTCCAGAACATCGTTGAATTTATGACGGCCCCGGAGAAATCCGTCCTGTTAAGCATCACATCCTTAAATAGGCACTTGTTAAGCCTGGACATGGTAAATTTTGCGTCCGAAATATCGGCGCCGGAAAAGACACCCATTTCCGCCTTTATGTTTTCCAGGTTTGCGTTAATGAGTTTCGCCTTCTGGAGAATGACCCAGTCAAGGTTAGCACCACTGAGGCTGGCCTCTGTGAGATCAGCCTGTTTCATCAGCGCCTGGTGTAGATTCGCCCCTTCGAGATGAGCATCCTTGAACACGGCCTTAGAGAAGAGTCCCTTTTTCAGTGTTGCATCTTTTAATGAAGCTTTCGAAAAATCTGCCTCCATCGCGAGTGCCTGAGACAGATTTGCCCGATCAAGATTGGTCTCACAAAAATTTGTTTTCTTGCACATGGCTCCGCGCAAATCGATACCATGCAAGTCGAGCTTTGAGAGATCAATCCCGGACAGAATCGCACCGGCGATGCTCTCCCCCTTCTCGTAGTATCCTATTACCTCTTCTCTCGTAAGTTTTCTGACCTTGTCAGAATCAATACCTGAGGCGAGGAGTTTTTCCTTCGCCCTCTCGGGAGGCTCGCCGGCTTGCGCCTTTGCTTTCTTTAAGGCAATGTCTTGCTTCCCTGCTTCAAGTTTTGCCATACCGTCTTGATAACGCGTTTCGGCTTCATGACCCATTTTTTTCGCCTGGGCCTCCGCCTCGTTCATCTTCGTTTCCATCTCCGGCTCCAGATGGCCGGAGCTCCGTATCTTTTCACGCTCCAAAGCAATTTTTTTGGCCGTCTCCTCGCCAAATTCGGCAAAACTCCTCCTGCCCTGACTCTGGGTGGCGTTGAGTAGCGCATCATGATCCTTCCCTACTTTGTTAATCGCAGCCCGTGCCTCATTTTCGAATGCTGCCTGTTTCGCATGGAGGGCTTCGATTTTCGGCTGATGAAATGCCTTGATTTCCTGGACAAGCCCCTTAACCAGACCTTTTATATCCATCCTGGGGATGGGAGGTATGACAATGGCAGATGTATCCGGCGATTTATCCGCCTCGGGAAGACCCGGTTCCACTTGATGCTCCTTTGCAAACTCCCGAGGAAGCGCCGCCATGACCCAGTTTCGAATGTCTGTCCCATGTCTCAGGGCCTCAAACAGAGTTTTTCCTCTGGGCAAAAGGAGTTTTTGGGCATTCGGGTATGTCTTAGCCCAGAAATCCCACTCCCCGGGAGAGAGATCCCCCTCGGGAAGAACAATCAAGAATGTGGATGCGGCTAGGAGGGCGGCAGTTTCCTTGTCCGGGTTTTCATCGAAAGATGTGAGGGTAATCACCGAACAGACATCGCCCACCTCCTGTTCCAGGTAACGTGCCTGAAGCTCATCGCTCACCCTGATACAGGGTGCATTTTCCTCTACCGGCACGCCGGGCAAATCGATTAAGGTGGCCGCCGGCAAAAAAAGCGGCTTTTCATCCGACCCCTCGATCAATACATCGCTTTCCGCATCAGGATAATCACCCTGACGGATAAGAACTCTGGTCAGGGTTGCCTCATCAAAACGCGGCATGACGAGCCCTCTGGGCAGAACGAGAGATTTGGGGTGCCCCTGATTGTCTGTCTCGAGGTCAAGCCCCCAATCGACGGGGTTTTGAATCTCTTCGGAGAGGTTGATGCCGAGCCACGCACTCCTTATCGTTCTTCGCTCGAGTCCAAGCCTGTGGAGAGCGTCCTGAGCCTCCCGGTTCGACTCCAGGTTTTTTCGGCACTTTACAACGAAAGCAAAGCCCCGGTCGTGCCAGGGGCTAATGGAATCTTCAGGGAAAAGGTTATCCGGATCTATTCCTGCCTTTTGCAGTTGTTCAGGGTCAAAGTCCTTTTTCAGGTCATCCGAGGTCTTTTTCCTGGATGCCTCCGCACCTTTGAGAGCATCTTCAATTTCATTCAGCCCCTTGTCGATCTTTTCCTCAGTGTGCTTGAGCTTTTTTCTGAGAACATCAAATTTTTTAAGATCGATCTTTGCCAGGTGGCCGTACTTTGCGTGCATGCCCCTTGCCATCTCTTCCATACCGGCAATCAGGGTCATATTTTTACCGACCATACCGGCAGCCTTGATCTTCATCTCTCCCGGGGTCGGAGCAGGCATCTTAGGAGCCCTGCCCATGGCCTGGAGCTTTGCCGTCTCTATCTCCTTGGGAATACTCTTTATCCGCTTGAGTGCCTTGCCTATTTTTTCCTGAGCCTTCTGCAAGGGTGCCTGGTCAATTGGAACCGTGAAGTCGAGGAGCTTCTTCTGTTCCTCAAGATAATGTTCAATCGGTCTGGGGGCATCATGCATATTTTCTGATGCGAGGAATATCCGCACTACGTCGGCGAATTCGTCATCCTGCACTTCTGTTGTTCCCCTGTATATTGCAACGCCCCTTAGTATTTTTGGAAACAGCCAGACCGTATCGATCCTGGTTGTCACCTCCTGGAAGATTTCATTGTCGACATCTTCAGATCCGAGCTCTTTCTTCTTGGTCACAAAACAGCGTAATCGCAGAGGTGGAAGCTTCGAAGTGATAACCGGCAGATCGGGGTGCATGTTTACGATCTCTATGGATTCTTCGCCAGCGAAGAATCCCGTCACAAACTGATCCTCCGGCGCCACGTTGAAAAATTCATAGTTCATGTCATCGGGAAAGTAGGGCCAGCGCTCCTCTTGCCACTTTGCATCATACGTACCTTGTTTCTGCATGCGTTGCGGCCACATGAAATCAAGGGGGGCAAAACCGGCAGGCGCTGGCCGGTCCGACGGAGATCCGATAAGACGGCCGGACTCCTCAATATTCGGCAGCGGGATAAGGGTTCGACCGTCGGGTACCACAACAGGCTCTATCCCCTTACCGAGAGGGTTTTTGTCAAACCCTTTGCCACCGAAGGCTTTTTCATATGTGATGGGTATTTCGGTAAACGGTTCAGGATCACTTATCAGCTTCATGATGCCGCCTTCGCTGATCCAGAATCGATCACCGAATATATTTAATGTCTTTTTCAGCGCACCTACATGAACAGAGACTTCAGAGGCAACCCGGCGTGTGCCCCTTGGCGCAACACAGCTACCCATCACCACCACTTCACCTCTGGGCTTGGGCATCCCCATATCGAGTATTCCTGCCTGTCCCAGTTGATCGGGAATTGTCTTCCAGAGTTCCTGTTCGCTAAGCGGTTCATCAGGATTGTTCAGATCAAAAAAGCTCAGCACAGTACATACCATATAGAGGGTATTTTTTATCCCGAACGTCTTGATGAGCAGGGAATGATCGTTTTTCTTGAAAATTTTCATGATTCGCCTACATGATGTTGACCAGCCCGGAGATTTGATTTGTCTCCCCGGTTAATTCGGTTTTCTCACTGCTTAATATAGTCTCTTCACCGCTCAATTCGGTCTTCTCACCGCTTAGTGCGGTCTTCTCACCACTCAGTTCGGTTTTCCCGCCACTTATCTCGGTCTTTTCACCACTCAGTTCGGTTTTCTCGCCGCTTAAGGCAGTCTTTTCACCATCCAGTTCGGTTTTTTCGCCGCTCAAGGCAGTCTTTTCACCATCCAATTCAGTTTTTTCGCCGCTCATGGTGGTCGTCATTTCCTGCATTTCGATTTCTTCTTCACCCACCTTCGTCTTCTGACCGAACAGTTTCGTGATTTTCCCGACCAGTTTGGTTGCGACCCCCTTTACTTTCGTCGCCTTGCCCACAACTTCATCCTTTTTCGTAACCAGGTACTCTTTAAAGCCCATAATTGACTCATCATTACTGCCCACGATAAGTTGGGATCTTTTCCCCATAACCGATTCATCACTGTATCCCGTTACAGATCTCGCACTGTACCCGGTTACAGACGAAAATTTTGCACCCTTCACAGATGTGCTGGAATAACCGAGACCGATACTCTCCTCTTTATTTACGGCACCAATTTTCAGCCCGCCTGACGTATTAAGCTGGACACCTTTATCAACACTGCCACTAAGTTCCGAGGAGGGCATGATTAGTCCTGCCAGACCGAGTCCCAGCTTTATGGCGGTTTGCTTATAACTGATCAAAGCAGATAGTACACCGAATCCTTTTGCGGCGGTACTCTCTTTCATTTCATAGGTATCTCCCAGTTTGAGAAGCGAATCCTTACAGGGAGATTGCAAGAGAATACGTTCATGACCATTCTCGTCTTTGAAATCAATTTCATTTCCACTGCTTGTCTTTATATTCGAGTGATCCTGGTTTACGGCAGTTACCACGCTGGGAGTTTCAGGATTGGGTATCGCCCCCTGAATAATCGGCCGATCGGGATCACCGTCGATAAAGGTAAGAAGCACCTCGGTAGCCTTGTGGAGGGGGAAGTGCATCCCGTGGTCTGTCCCCGCATAGGGCTGCGCCATGCGAAAGTACGCCGATGCCTTTCCATCCTTTCTTCCGCTCACATCGAGGGGCATCAACACTTTGTAGCGACCCTGCTCATCGAGCTCTGCATACCGGCCAGTCCCAGCAGCATCTATCTTGGCATTCATCGTACCGTAAAACCTCGGTTTTTCCGTCTTCCGCTCCGGCCGGAACTGGACCTCGGCAGGAATCGCCATGAATGTATTGCGATAGTAGGCGTCCTCTTCAACCTCGGCAAGCCCCTTCTGAATGCCGGACATGAGATACGCAGCCTGGCTTCCTTCGTGGGTCAACTCGATGGTCAGGTATTTTCGATTAAAACCGGAGCGGTAGTGGTCCTCGAGGTCAAAGCAATATCCCGGGCGGAGATACGGAATCGTACTTTCGCCGTGAAATTCCTTTTCCCGGCAGAGGAGTTCCTCCGCCCTGATTTTTGCCAGGGCATCACCTTCGACACGAGTCCTGAAATGCTCGCCATAGAGGTATACTTCTCCCCTTCCATTTGCCAGCACGTCAGCCTCTCCGGTAATCTCCATCGACGGTTTGCGGTAGTTGTAGTCTTTTAACCGGAGCGTTTTGGGAAGCATTTTCTGACGACACATGAATGCCGTAATCACCTCTTCCCGATGTAACTCAGCCATGCCGGAAGGAGGCGAGTAATACATGGTCTTCCCCTGGGGCATTTCTGCGTGAGCGATACGGGTGTCGGTAATGATAACCTTCTCCGCATCGTCTCCCTGCTCAAAATAATAATATATCCCTTCGCGTTCCATCCACCGCGAGACAAAATTGAAATGGCTCTCACGATATTGACAGAGATACTCCCACTGTGGATACTCATTCTGCCGTTCGAATGTAAAATCCTTGTTTGTAAGCCCGCCGTCTTTCAGCACTGCCTCGATAAAATCGGGAACCGATTTGTCGAGTATGACCTGATTGTGATGACTGAGCGAAAGCCACCACAGGCGGGGAACGAGGACGGCACGATAGAACACATATGCATCAACCTCATGAAGCTGCTCAAACTGCGCCAGTATGCCGTGGAAGGGGATATCGCCGTTCTCGCGCACAATCGTAAACGTGGCCGGGTTCTGGAGAACCTTCGTCAGGTCTATCTCGGATTCTTGCGACACGAGATCGACAACAAATCTGTAATTTGTGGAAAAGCCCTCGTAGCCCTTGAAACGGACGACCCCGAAGGTATCCGCAGGGAGCGCCCCGGATACGAAATCAAATTTCTTTTTATCTACAAAGGACATATTCTAACCTCTCAGCATACATTCGTTTTCTTCGCCCCTGTCCGGTACTTGAGATGGGCATTCGAAACCCGCCTCACTTTCCGTGTATCACGCGCCACACAGTCGGCACTGAACCCGACACGGCAAAACAGTCGGGCATTATCCAGCATGTAGATTATGGATTTTTCGGTGCATACCAGGCACACTCATCCCCGGGCAATGCAACGTCCGGAGAGCACATCGATGATGCGGGCTTATCCCGGCCTCCCTCAATCGTCAGAAAATTCCATTTTGAAGGACCCGTCATCAGAGAGATCGAGATGCACCATCGACGGCAATCCTTCTTCCGTCATGTGGGTCAGGATCTCCTGCGACATGCGGGGCAGAATATTGCCGGTCAGGATATAATCGATATTCCGCGCCCCAGTCTCAACCTCGGTGCACCGTTCCGTAATCTGATCGACGACTGCCGGCGTATATATCAGCTTCATCCTGTTATTCTGCATGAGTCTGTCGACAAGTTTGTCCAGTTTGAGACGGACAATCCCCTTCATGGCATCGGCAGGCAACGTATAAAACGGAATGACGGTCATACGCGCCAGCAGGGCCGGCTTGAAATGCTGAGACAGAATCGGCCGCACGGCACCCATGATTACCTCGTCAGGCGGAAGTTCATCTCCCCCGGTCAGTTCCGTGATGACATCGGTGGCCAGGTTGCTCGTCAGGAAGATGACTGTATTTTTAAAATCAATGATCCTGCCCTCACCATCGGACAGGGTTCCCTTATCGAACACCTGATAGAAGAGGTTCATCACCTCCAGGTGGGCCTTTTCCACCTCATCCAGGAGGACCACCGAATATGGTTTCTGGCGCACCGCTTCGGTCAGCATACCCCCCTCGCCATAACCGACATACCCCGGGGGCGAGCCGATAAGACGGCTGACCGTATGTTTTTCCTGAAATTCGCTCATATTGATCGTGACGACGGATCGATCGCCGCCAAAGAGGATATCCGCCACCGACAGGGCCGTTTCCGTCTTGCCCACCCCCGACGGTCCGACCAGGAGAAAGATTCCCATGGGCTGCGCCGGGTCCTTCAGCCCGGACTTGGAGGCCTTCACTACCTCGCTGATGGTGGCAAGGGCATGATCCTGGCCTTTGATCCGCTCTTTCAGCATGTCTTCGAATTTAAGAATATTCTGGGCCTGGTCGCGCAGCACCTTACCCAGCGGAATCCCTGTCCAGTCTGACACAACTTTGGCCACCACGTCGGGGTCGACATCGATGCGGATAAGGGGTGCATCCCCCTGAATTTCCACGAGCGCGTTGTCCGCCCTGTACAACGCCTCTTCCAGGTCTTTTCTTTCGTCCCCGTCCTCCGGGTCAAGTCCCTGGAGCTGTTCCCGCAGGCTGATCACCGTGTGGGCCGCCTCCTGCTCCTTCAGCCAGGATTCCTTCAGTTCCGCCACCTCGCCGGACAGCACGACAATTTTGTTTTCTGCCTCGACCAGCTGCTCGGCGTCAATGGGGACACCATTCGCACGGTCCCGCTCAATGGCGGTCTTTTCCCGTTCCAGTGCCTGGATGCTCCGTTCCTTATCTTCAAGAACATCCGGTTTTGCCGAAAGATTGATCTTGACCCTGGCACAACTTGTATCCAAAAGATCAACAGCCTTGTCCGGCAGAAATCTGCCCGTGATATAGCGGTCGGAGAGCTCTGCCGCTGCCCGAATTGCATCGTCCCTGACGATTACCTTGTGGTTCTTTTCATAGTTTTCTTTCAGACCTCGCAGAATCAGCGTGGTAGTGTCCACACTCGGCTCCTCCAGTTTCACGGGCTGGAATCGTCGCGCCAGGGCGGGATCCTTTTCGATATATTTCTTGTATTCACTCCAGGTCGTGGCGGCCACGGTACGCAGCTCGCCGCGGGCCAGTGCGGGTTTCAGAAGATTTGCGGCGTCACCGCCACCCGACGGTCCCCCGGCCCCGATGAGGGTATGGGCTTCATCGATGAACATGATGATCGGCTTTTCCGATGCCTTGACTTCATTGATGACACCCTTCAGGCGGTTTTCAAATTCGCCCTTCACGCCCGCCCCCGCTTCCAAAAGCCCCATGTCAAGGCTCAAGAGACTCACATCCTTAATAATATCAGGTACATCGCCCTAAATAATCCTAAGCGCCAAGCCTTCCACCACGGCGGTCTTGCCGACCCCCGCCTCACCAACGCAGATGGGGTTATTCTTCCGGCGCCGCGCCAGGATATCGATCATCTGACGTATTTCGTGATCCCTGCCGAAGACCGGATCGATTTTACCTTCCCGGGCGCGCTGCGTGAAATCCTGGCAGAAACGTCCGAGAGCGGTTCCGTCGCCGGCGGCCCCCCTTTCTTCGCCCGGCGTGATGGTCTCTCCTGTTTCAGCAGGACTCTTCTCCTCGGCCGAATGCGCCGCAATGTTCCAGATCCGCTCCATTAAAGCTTCACGACCGATGGTTTTCAAAAGATCGACATATCTGCCGGCTGCAAAAAACGTCGGTTTTGTGAGAAAGGCAAGCAATACAGCGCCCGACCTGATCTTCTTCTCCGCCAGATCGATGGAGGCGATCATCCACGCATCCTGCACAAGTTCAAGGAGAAGGGGGGAAAACACGGGCTTGGCCGCATTACCGGTATTAAATTCTTCCAATGAATCTTCCAGCGCCTTCCTGATCCTGCCGGGCTCGACATCAAACTCCCGGAAAATGAGGGGCCAGTCCGAGTGCGGGTCTTCCAGCAACTTGACCAGAAAATGTTCAACAGTGACCTCGTAATGGGTGCGAGACACACACAGCCCTGCCGCCGCCTGTAAGGCATTCGTGCAAAACGCATTGAGGTGAAGCAGCAATGATTTGATATCCACTGTCAGCATGAGACTCTATCCTTTCTCGATTAATGTAATGATTCGTGTTCGTTATTTAGGTTGATTGATAATGGGTGTTCGTGCACACAGTCGGTGCCCTGGTGGCACGGTAAAAAGATCCACAAGGCCCGCACATCTCGATGAGTGTATCGTCTATCTGCGTTCGGCACAGTGATGAGGGACAAGAACGCACCGCAGAGGTTGAACTTTTTACAACGCCATCACGATCGATATGTCAACGAACAACTTTTCTTTCAGATCCGCCCCGAACAGGCCATTGGCTCTTGAAACATTGCCGCCACCGACTCGCCGTAGCGTTCTCCCGCAAATATCCAGGTATCCCAGCCCAGGTGCGACCACCGCGGTTCACCCAGCGACACCGTGACGGTTTCACCCGCTTCGAGCAGGACCTTCGCATCCCATGCCAAGGGATTGTCCAGATAAATTTCGATATACTGCGCCATTGCTTCGAATTGCGGACACTCAGGTAAATAGTCATGAAAGGTATCGGCATCGACGGGCCCGATAGTAATACGGAAGGCTCCCATACGGTCATTGATCATCCGGCCCAGGTAAGCGTTCACTCCCAGCTCGGTATTCGATATACCGAGATACAGACGCTGATCCTCCGGTATAGCCGCCTCGCGGGGCACACATTGCTCAATATCGATGCGCGGTTCATTTAAAATGTCCGCCAGCAGGGTTTTTAATCCCAGCGCACTCCGGGGAAATTGGGTAAAGAGGCCGATGTACGGGATAAGAGACCGCACATCCGGGCCCTGAGAACGGTGCGCTTCAATACCGAAGCCCAAAAAGCAGAAAAGCCTTTCCAGATATTCGTGATCATGTTCGTCAACAATCTTTACATACTGCCGGTACTTACTCCAGCACTGGTAAAAGAGACGGTAGAACGGGGCATTGATAATGTCCAGAAAATCTCGCGTGACCGAAGAATCCCGCAGTTCTTCATCCATGAGATCTTCGGTATAGAATGTTGGCAGTGGGGAAGACACGCCATACAACCCCATGAACGTGGTCGTCAACAGATAGCGCGGGCCATCCCCGTCAATTTCCTCGATCGATTCGATGTCCGTTTCGGGAAACCCGAGGGAAAGCATCGGCCGGATCCTGATCGAGCGATACATATCTTCTTCAGCCAGGTCGGTCCCGTGCTCGTGATACATGAAATAACGATGCAGACGGACAGCCTGGGCGAAGGAAAAGTGATTTCCGCGGGTCAATACATCTTTTATGTTAAAGGTCTGTCTCCGATCCGTGGAGGCCATGTATAGCGTTCTCCTGTAGTACTTTCCTCTATCACAAGCTGTGTAAAGCAATTCATACTGCTGTAAACTCCATAGAAATAATCCATGACAGACCCGAACAGAAACATATCACCGGGAGAGGCGAAATAATCCCGGCGAAGTTTCATTCCGACTTCCCGCCCCCTCATCATATACCCTTTCACCAGTCGATCTTTCGCAGTGGTACTCACATCGAGAATCCCCTCGACTCGTCTCGTATTCGCGGCAATCCTGGTCCTGTCATGTCCTTCCGGGAAGATATAGAGGCGCAGCAGTTCCTTAATGTTATCCCGCCGCGCAAGAGACAGGTAATTCAATGAAAGGTGGGATAAAAACTGCCAGAGGGTATTGGTGCCTATGGGCGGCTGAATGGATGCCGTAGGGGGCAGAATATTTCTGAAGTCCATCAGCTCCGGCGATGATTCAGTGGGCTGTGAGATATCTCCCAATTGCAGATTTTCCGGCAGATTTCCGTTGGTACACAGAAGCTTTACCGACAAGGTCTCAGATGCCACAAGGTCAACTGAGGGCGGATACGTCAGCCCCAGATACACTTCAGGCTTCCGACTGATAAGTGAATTCTTCCAGGCCACGTTATACACCGGCTGCTCCTGCTCCTGCTGTCCGAAAAATGCAAACGGCATATATTCGCGGTGCTCGACACTGCCCTGCACCAACCCGGTGACACGATCAATCGCGAAAACCTGATAATGCCCGTCTGTCCGGGCGGACGGTCTCACGCGATATTCCGGCTGCTGATGATTTACGACAAAGGGATCCGCTTCATGAGAAAAGACATTGACGGCGGGAGCCACAAAAAGGGCGAAATTGTCCTTTCTGATCCGGGGCATGGGTATCGGCGCGGGGGCCAACTCGAAGATGATATCGAAGGCAGCGCCCTCTCCCCGCGTGATCCACTCACCAATATCGACAAGATCAACAAAAAGAAATTTTTCCGGTAAAATAAAATATTCCTGGAGCAGACGATAGCCCGGAAACGATTGGCCCGGATAGGTAAAAAGAGCTTCATCGGGCGCGAAACCGGCCGGTTGCAGTTTTTCGGGTGGAAGTTCTCTGGCGTGCCCCCCTTCCTGCGGCTGCAGCACAATCTTTCTCACATACCGGTTGAGCAGAAAGTATATGTCCGTTGCCTCGGAGTAGTCGCCTCCGATGAAAAAACGGAGTCGGTCACATCGCCACTGAGAAAGCTTCATACCTGTCAGGCTGAGACTGAGGCGTATACGCGTCGGTCCCCCGGGACTGGTGAGAAGCACCGCATCTGTAAGACTCAGCGGGTGCACATCAATATCGCCGCACGTTCTGAAGGTGCATGACGTACCTTCAACCGGGATGGACGCAATCTCAATTCCCGAAGGTATTGTCAGGCTTTCCTTCAAATTAGCCCGGGGAGTGAACGACACAACCGTGGTCGACGGAATCGGACGCAGATAGTGGGGAAAGATGAGTTGAATGAGTCCATGAACGATTTCGGGAAACTCATCATCAAGCTTCTGGCGCAGCATCCCGGCCAGGAAGGCCACACCCTCCATCAATCTCTCGACATCAGGGTCGGACGTTTTACCGCTCAACATGGGCGCCAGGGCCGGATGAGCCCGTGAAAACTCCTGGGCAAGTTCCTTGAGATTGAATAGTTCCTGCTGATAGTAACGATTAAACATAAAAAATATGCGTGTTTTGGTTACAGTTTCGTGTCTGAGGTTCCAAGGCCGTGCCTCTCCCCCCATGCGGTGACGAGCGCCATCCGGAAGCCTTCGCTATCGCTGATCTTTGACATTGATCTTGCCACCGGCATCAATGACTGTTTCGAATGTCACCGGCATCCTGTCGTCGCCGGCCAGACGGGCATCGATCTCAAATTTGAGCGACAGAACATCATCCTCACGCGTCATAAAACTGCAGCGCACCTTTGTCAGTCGCGGTTCGTACTTCTCGATGACATGCTTGATGGTCCGCTCCATTTCATGGCTCGACCCCGTGGTAAATGTCCCCGGCAAATTTGTAAAATCGGGAATCCCGTAATCATCCGCGATCGGAACACTTCCCAGTTTGGTATTCAGCACCCGCTGGAGGTGGCTCATGATCGAGTTAATACGGCGCACAGGATCATTCCCCTCGCGCCGCTCGGGATCTTTTTCCATATTACCGATACGTTCCAACAGTCGCTCGTTGCGCATTATCACAATCTGTCAGTTATCAGCACACTGCGGCCAGTGCATGCATTGTCGCCATCACTGACCGCCGGGCACTGATCAACTGCCGTTATTTCGGTGCCTTCCAGGAATCTTCCGCCTCGATACCGTCAGTCTGCCATGTCCAGATCACTTTTTCGTAAGTGAACGATACTTTTTCCATATGCTTGAACGGTTCATTCGCCGGGATGAATGTCTCCGGGAAAAATGCCTCCATTGAGACAATGATTGCATTTTCGAGTTTTGTCGTGAAATACTTCTCTTCACTGCCCTTAGAGTCGATGCGGTAAAAGTCGAGCACGACTTCACTCAACTGTTCGCCGCTTGTGAGAGCCTGATACAGCTTGGGTGAACTTTTATCCACTTCCTTGGTCACCGTCATGGGCTTGTGGATCCGCTTACCCGTGGGGAGCCCTGTATGGGTATCGCGCGGTATCTCTACCAAATGATCAAGGGCGTAGACAAGTATCGTACCTGCCCGTTCCAGCATTTCACACGAACCTTCGATCTTGCCCTGATTCTTTCCCGTTAATGACAGATGGCACGGCATTGACATATTCATATCCTCCTTCGTTTTTATCGGTTGGAAATCTCAGCAAGCAATATCCGTCCAGACATCCAGCGTCCGGAAGTATCGCTACTCACGTTTAAAATCAATCTTTATCCAACTTGCCCACAAGGGAAAGCGTAAAGGACGCCCCCATATATTTGAAATGCGGCTTCACCTTCAGGGAAACACGATACCAGCCGGGGTCTCCCGCGACATCCGAGACGGTGATTTCAGCCTGTCTGAGCGGTCGTCTGCTTCTGACCCCTGGTGAGGGATTATCCTGATCGGCGACATACTGGCGGATCCAGTTGTTTAATTCCCGCTCCAAGTCACCCCGCTCTTTCCAGGTACCGATATTCTCACGCTGGATCACCTTGATATAATGGGCCAGGCGGCTGATGATGAACGTATACGGCATTTGCGTTCCCAACTTATAGTTGAGTTCGGCCTCCTTGCCTTCCTTTGTCGTCCCGAAATTTTTCGGTTTTTGAACGGAGTTGGCCGAAAAGAATGCGGCATTGTCGCTTCCTTTCCGCATGGTGAGGGCAACAAAGCCTTCTTCCGCCAATTCGAATTCCCTGCGCTCTGACACCAGGATTTCCGTTGGAATCTTGGTCTGCAGTTCTCCCATTGATTCATATTGATACATGGGAAGATCTTCAATGGATCCGCCCCCCTGGGGACCGATTATATTGGCACACCAGCGATATTTCGCAAAACTGTCCATCAACCGTGTTGCGAATGCAAAGGCGGCATTGCCCCACAGAAAATCACCGTTCCCCGACGTGACCCCTTCCTTGTAGTTGAAACTTTTGATGGGTTGCGTATCCTGTCCATACGGCAACCGCAGGAGAAAGTGCGGCAGCGTGAGGCCGACGTTCCGGGAATCCTCCGATTCTCTGAATGACTGCCACTTGATGTACTGTGGACCCTCAAAAATGGACTTCAGGTCTTTCAGGTTCGGCAGATCGGAAAAACTGTCCAGGCCGAAAAAGCTGGGGTTGGCTGCGGCAATGAACGGGGCATGGGCCATTGTTGCCACGCTCGCCATATTCTGAAGCAGTTTTACATCCTGTGGTCCGGGGCCGAATTCATAATTACCCAGCATGAGGCCATACGGTTTGCCACCGAATTGCCCGTATTCCTGGGTATAGGCCATGCGATAGAGTCCCGATTTGGTTATTTCCGGCGCATCCTCAAAATCATCAAGCAGATCATCCTTGGCAACACTTAAAATTTCGACCTTGATATTTTCACGAAAATCGGTACGATCGATCAGGAATTTCAACGAACGCCAAGATGATTCGAGTTTCTGAAACTCACCATTATGCAGGATTGCGTCAACCTGCATGCACAACTTCTGATCGATATTTGCGATCATTTCGTCCACCAGAGACTGGCTGACCTTCACACCTTCCCGTCCGGGCTTGAGCAATTCATCAATGAATGCCTCGACGCCCTGTTTTGTGATGGAATAGGCTTCGTCTGACGGTCCCACTTTTGTCGCCTGAACAATATCATCAAGAAGGGTTGTCGTCTCTTCGGTGACCTGAGCTTCTTTCTCGGCAGCTTGTTTCTTCTCTTCAGCCATAATTATCCCTCCTTAGTCTTCTATACCGAGTTCGTTGAGCAGTCGGGCTCGGGTACCTTCGTCCTGAATCAGCTCCTGAATTTTTTTCCTGAAGGCAGGTACGTTGCCGAGGGGACCTTTCAGCGCTTTCAACGCATCTCGCAGATCAATCAGTTTCTTGAGCTCCGGCACCTTTTGTACGATCGCATCCGGATCAAAATCCTTCATGTTTTTAAAATCGAGATCGACTGTCAGTTGGGCATCAGCTTCGTCCGAAAGTTTGTTGTCGACGTTTGTCGTCAGACTCAGATTCTGGGCCTTCATAACATCATCAAGATTATCCTTATCGACGTTGATTGCCTTGCGGTTTTCCACTGGCGTGTCATCATCGCGCAGCGTGAAATCACCCATGACGAGGACCTTCAGAGGAAGTTCCACCTCTTCTTTGGCATCGCCTGTTGCCGGTTTGTATACAATATTCACACGCTCTTTCGGAGCAACGGAGCCTTCTTTTGCCATGATTTACCTCCTTTGTTCGATTTCAAGGTTTTCGATTTATAAAAATCGCTTTGTATTCCGTTTATTTTACCAGCCGCAACGCTGCGACCGGATTCAGTTTCGCAATGCGATCCATTGCCTCAACCGCCTGGGCCTGCAGATCTCTGTCCGACTGGGCCTTGAGGCTCTTATGTACCTCGGCAAGGGCCGAGAGCACCAGTTCCGGGTCCCAGTCATCGAGATGATGTCGCTCGATATCGCTCAGAATTTCCCAGACATGCGGCAGTGCAAGCCGGGCCTTCTTGGCATTAACCAGAAGCCGGGCCAGGACGACCCGCCATAAGAAACGCGATTTTTGAGAGGTACTACCCCGCAGACCCTCCTGAATCAATGCGACAGCCTCTTCAAGCTTTTTCTGCTTGACGAGAGCTTCGGCCTTTTCGGAAGCTTCCATGATCTTTGTTTTCGCCGAATCGCCGGCAGTGTCATGTGGAATCGCGGCGATGCCGCCCGCATCGGACGAGCCGTCCATCGCAATATCCTTGAGCCACAATCGGGTATCTTCATCGGCAAACGGTGTGCCGTCCGAAAATGTCAGCGCTTCTATCCCCGACAGGCGGCGGACATACAACGCCGTGTCCTCGACAACCGTATCATGCGCCTCCCCATAATTCAATGCGTCCAGGGCTTCCGCCACATAGCGGCTCAGATCAAGCCAGAAAAGAAATTGTCCGACACGCGTTTCGGCCGATTCAAGTAGACCGGCAAACTGTTTCTGCTGCCGGAGATTCTTGAGTGCATTTCTGATCTCCATGTCGGGTGGCGGGATACGGGTTTTATGATCCTCGGCGGGAGGCAGCCTCAGCACGGACGACCATGCCGCCATCCTGGCAAATCGATAGCTCAGAACATTTGACGCATCGGTTTTAAAATAAAGCCCCGATGCCTGCCGAAGCAACTCAAAGGCTCCCTGCATTATCTTGCGGGGATCCCCCCCGGCCGCTTCAGGCTTCTCGTCCACCACGGCCGGAATGGGCTCCGGTGGCCTCTCAGGTTTCGCTTCCGGCAAACCCGGCGTTTCCACCTGATCGTCATTCGTTTCCATCGGAATCTCGATTTTCGCAAGACACTCCAGCAGCTGATGCATGGACGGCGCATCTTCCGTATGCTCATCGAGGAAGGTGCCGATGGCCTCAATCTGTTCATGAAAACCCTGGAGCTTTTCCGGAGTGAGTGCCGAGTCAGGCGGAAGGGCATTGAGGGCCTCTATCGTACTCTCTCGCCACCATTCAACTGCATTCAGTCGTCCACGCATCCTTTTTCGGGGAGGAAACAGGGTATCCCAGAAGTTCTCCAGCAAGTCGCTATACACGTGCAATGCATCGTCAAATCCCTCAAACCCGCGTGTCCTGATAAGCGCCGCACACAGATAGCTTGCCACAAGCAGATGCTTCGATTTTCTTGAAAGGATCTCGCGGCCGAGCGTGACTACCTTTTCCCAGTCGATGCCTTCGGCAGAGGTGGGAGATGTCAGTTTATCAATCTCACTCTGCAGTGCCTCAAAATCCTCTTCAAACCGAACATCACCCCCCGAAGGATTATCCCGCGCTATCGGTATTTGTCCAAGTTCTTTTATTCCCATCACATCACGCAGCTAAAGGCAGGCGAAGGTACCCGGCAGCCGTTTTCAGTCGGCATCGCTCGATGGATGGTTCCCGCCGTCGTCCGTCCTGTGCCCCCATTGTGTAAAAAGGTTATGTGCGACAGTCTTCCGCTGTCATCGGCCATATGCATGGTCATTCACTCCAGCACGCTGTAACCGTGTCGGGTATGTGCCGGGGAACTTTCTCAAGCAACTGAATCACGGGCTTACTATCGACAAATTCATACGAGACCTTGATCTCGCTGACATTCATTTTCTTCAGGATCCCCTTCGATTCGGGAAAATCATCGGGGGTAAATCGTCTGCTGCCGTTCTTGAAGTCTGCCAGAAACTGTGGGAAACCGCCGTGACCCGGATACACCTTGCTGAGCATCAGACCCTCAAAATAAATTTGCAGGGTGACATCACCGCAGTCCACGGGCACATAGGTAAATATCCCTTGCGCCGGATGATTGTAGTTTTCAAGCCGCATTTTCCCGCTGGCACAGCCGAGATCGAGAGAGACTTCATACGGTTCCTTGCGGGCATCATCATTCACGTCAATGGGCAATGCCTTGATTTGAACCTTGTATTCCGGCTGTATGGATGTGCTTACCTCGCCGCCGCGCGTGATAAATGTAAAAAAATCCCGTTTGAAGGGAATCCGCGCACCCTGTGCCTTCTTGGCAAAATAGCCATATTTATTTCTTCCCAGAAAGGGAGAAGCAGGACCGTTGACGAACTTCCATACGACGCCTTTATCACCAAAGAGTAATTCGGGCATCTTGTCACTGGAGACACCCTGAATTTCTCCCAGGACAATATCTTCCCAGTCATGCTGTAATGAACAGGCAGTTTCCATACTTACGAACAGCAGTAAAAACCGCACGGGTCCTTCGAGAAGCTGCATTGCAATCGAATCGCCATCCGTTTTCGGCAAATACCCGGCGAGCTTCTGAAGCTCCCCGAAGGCGGCAAAGAACGGTGATTTGCTGTCCGACGGCTTCAGGCTGTATGGGTAGAACTCCGAGGCCGCCTTATACGCCTGGCTCTGGGCAGTCGAGACCGGAAGGAGCTCTTCCATGTCCTTCATGTAGTTATTAAACGCCTCTGCAGCCTGGCTGCGTTTTTCCTCCAGCTCCATGTCGGTCAGCGCCTGCGCTTCTTTGACCACACCTTGGACAAGCGTTTCGCCCTTATGCGCCGCCTTTGCCAGAAGTGATTGATTGCGAGCCGCACGCTCTTCCTTTGCGGCGACGTCAATGATGGTCCGGGCTTCCATGACCTGCCGGATCCAGCCTGGAATATTTCCACCGATGGCGACAGGCTTCAATTCTTTGTGCATTCTTTCAACCAGGCTGAAGTATGGGTTGTGCGGTGTCATCATCTTGGAACCCATCTCCCGCCACTCGTCGACACCGTTGACATTGAACCTTCCATCCGAGAAAGACTGACCAAAGGCTTTCCAGGCGCGACAATACTCCTGCTTGTACCACAGATTGAATTTTTTCTTTTCATCGGAAATATCCACATCCGCGGGAAGAGCATCCTCAAGATAGGTCACAAACTCCGTAATCCGTTTATGGCCGGCAACAGTGTATGCACCGTCGACAAAAAGCGTGCTGCCGTTGCCATCCCTGTGTTCACCCCAGAAATCCTGCAATCTGATGTCCCGAATCCGAACGTCGGTATTCGCCCATTTCACGAGCCAGTTCAAATTCTGACTCTTCCTGAAAATCAATTCGACGAGCGCTGTCTGAAGCTCCTTTATTTTCGCCTGTGCCGTATGTCCGGTAATCCCTTCCTGCAAGTAATAGAGATAGATCATCTCGAATTTACCGGCGATTTCCGGCAGAAGTTTATCATCGAGCAATGGCAGGATATCAGGCAACACGTTGCACAGATCGGTTTCCCTCTTCGACAGGGTGCCCTTCAGATACGATTGCAGAAGTTTGATTCTTCCCACGAGATGTTCGGCATACACGATCACCTGGCCCTCAGGGGTTGAAGGCGTCACCTTATGCAATTCATTCGCCAGCAGTCGGTCCATGGGTTCCATGAAACTCTTCTCGAACAATCTGTTGAACTTTTGCCGCAGGTCGCTCTCGGCGTGAACGCTTGCAGTCAGTCCAAACCGCGGATTCCACCAGTGAGTGTTGGCCTTGTGAATCTCCACCAGTTCGCGCCTGAACTTGTCCATAGTGATAAGGTTATCCGCTGTATTGGTCGTCATAACCGGCACAGTTGCGATATCCTCGGTAAATCCCTTCAGGACGGCCATGTTGTGGATAAACGAAAGGCTGAGGAAACCGCACAGGGCAAGCCAGATGGCAATCCAAGATAACAGCCCGAGACTTTTCGTGACTCTGCGCCATTTCAGGAATTCCAATATCGGTGTAAACAAATGTCTGTCACCGGGCAGAATGCGGCCAAAAAATTCGTAGAGGAAAAAACCCTTATGCGCTCCCATGAAGCACGTCCTTTTGCTGTGTCTGCAGTAAATCCTGATAGAATGCGGGATGTGGAGTTCCGTCTTGGTACCCGCTACTGAAAAATACCCCTCGCAGAAGCGGTGTCTCCTGATATGTACTTTCCTTGAAGGCCCCCGTGACAAAGGCGGAGAGACCGGGTTTGAGCCTGGCAAATTCATCCGGAAATACGAGCATACCCGGATTGATCGGTCTCTCCATGGTGATCAGTTCGAATCGAACATCTTTCAACCTCTCCGACACCACATCCACAGCCTCATCAAGAAACTCCTCACAATCGTCGGTTAGCTTCTCATTCAGATGCCCCATTGCCTGGTTAATGGCCCCGTCGGGTAACAAGGAACTGAACTCAACCATGCCGTAAATCAGGTCGAGTTTGGTCACCATGAGATAGACAGGAAACCGTGCCCCGAGAATCCGCATGAGGGCGTCAATACGCTTGCGTATACCCTGTCCTTCCTCGACAAGGCTTGCATCGTCCGCCCGTATCACCTTATCCGCACTGATCACCACGATAAGACCGTTAAGCGGCTCTTTCTTCCGATATTTCGCCAGGAGCGTTAAAAACTTTTCCCACTCCGCCCGGTCAGGTCCTTCGTCAACGGGAATTGTGTAGCGCCCCGCCGTATCAAGCATGATTGCTTCTTCGAAGAACCACCAGTCACAATTCCTGGTCGATGAGATGCCGGGTGTGCTGGTAACCTCCGTAAGGGGCGATGTCAGGCGGGAACTTTTTATGGCCGTCGTTTTGCCGGCACCTGATTCTCCGATGACGAGATACCAGGGCAATACGTACAACGGATTCCCCTTTTTTTTCAGATACGATCCCCGCAGAAGCTCGATAGACTCCTGCCAGCGTGTCTGCAAATCCCGGAGGTGCTGCCGCTCGTGAACGGGCGCCCCGTCAATTGTCGAATCGTCCTGCTCGATAATCTGTCTGACGAAGCGCTTCTCCCGCCGCCGAAAGAGATAACTTTTGAGAAACAGTATCCCCATCCACACACCGAAGATGCCTGCGAGAATGGCCACACCCGCCCACCATGGCCAGTGCTGCCGTTTGAGAACGAACCAGAACACCGCCACGGCCACGAGGCCTATGACCACCGTATATCCGATCACTTTCAGAATTCTGTGGAATATGCCCTTCATTACTCACTCGCCCCGCATGAATCACACCACACGCATAGAAGAGGATTCAGACTCTTACTGTCCCAGAAATTGGGCCACATACGTCGCTAAGATATCGTGATAAATAAAAAACAGTACCGCAAATAACACCGGCGGCCATACCAGAGAGAACAACGTAAAGAAGGAAATCGCACGACCGGGCTCGGTCCTCCGTGCCTGTCCGGACGGTGTGCTGTATGCACCGGGGAAAAGATTTTCCCGGTCCTGCGCGAGATCGCCTTCCATCGTGTGTTCCTTGATATACTGCAGATTCGAGGCCTTGATGCGGACAAGACGTCGCTCATCCTCTTTACGGAAATATCTCCCCTGAAATCCGAGGGCGAGACAGTACGCATAGACTTCCCGCACATCCTTTTCTTCTGGCCCAAGGGCGTCAAGGCGCTCAAAAAACTCCTCCCCACCGCTGGTTGTGTCGTAATACTCGCGCTGAAGCTGTCGGTGTGTCCACTGGGTCTTGCCCTCCCATAATGAACATAGCACCGATTCATCGATCCAGGCACACACGGCAAATCGGGCGGTATCCCAGTCAGCTTGAGGCAATTTTCCATCGCGCCGATATTCGTCACTTTTGCCGAAGAGTTCGTGATAATCGTTTCGTATCTCTTCAAAAGAGCGGGATTCCGATTCACTGTGAGCCGTGAAATCGGACGTGTACGTTATAACATCGATGAAACAGTCTATCAATCTCATACAGCTTTCCTCTCGAGGTTGCCGTGTTTCGAATTTCCCATCATGTCCGTAATGTAAATTCGAACCCCACCCCCTGAAAGTTCAATAAATTATCCCCTCAATATTATGATCTCCGCCGCAAGATCCTCCGGTGCAGTATCCCAGTAGAGCGCGATATTCTGGGCATGCTGCACATCAAACCACTGAGAACCGGTGTGGTCGATTTTGAAATAAAATGAATTGGGACGTCTCGGAAGACCGGGCGGGGGTACCTGACTTTGTTCGAGCCGAATACCGTGGAGGGCCCGTGAAATGAGTGTTCCGATATGCTCGGCACTGCTGAGTTTGGCAATCGTTCGCATGCATTCCGGAACCGTGTCGGGATCGGTGTTAGTCCGAATCACGAGGTAATACACATTATGACTGTCAAAAGCGGTAGCGGGGATGTCGGACGTAAAATAATCGCCTTCGCGCTTCAGGCGCAGTATATGTTCGGGACCGATCATAATCCTGTTCAGCAACCCGCTTATCAATTTATGTGCGGCGGAAAAGCATTCCCAAAGATTGCAGTGATCATAGGAGGGCAACGCCCTGGTCCCGTCATACAATTCTCCCGTAGCCCCGATCTGATCGGAAAATGTGCTCAGTTCGCCGATCAGTTGTCGCAGAACGCCATAATACATCCAAGGATGGATATCGGCGGTTTCCGCCAGATGAACCAATGCGGGCACACATCGATTCAGTGAACGCAGTGCCAGAAGATAAATCACATAACTGTTTTCGAATTCCGTCGCGTGAACTTCACGCGGACTTTTATATTCTTCCAGCTGCCGACAGCGCGCAACTGCCTGATCGCTTACATCCTTGATCATCCTCTGTAGTTCATTGGATGCGGACACCGTGACGAGGGGCGGTATAAACCGTTTGGAAAGTTTTATGTCATCACCGTCTCGCTCCAGTCGTGCCAGGGGAATCAGATTATAATTGTGAAGTTCCTCAAGTTCCGTTTCCCAGAATATCTTGAGGAGGTAGTCCATTTTTTTTACTTGAGCGGACGGTCCGCCACCATGCATATCGGCAATCTCTTCGGGGGTTTCCGTGGTGACAAATCTGGTCATCGCCCGCGACGTTTCCTCCCGATGCGCCACTACGGTGACGTTCTGTGATAATTCAACGAACTTGTGCATTCCGAGGAACACAGTAAAAGGCCGTTCCGGTTCAACCCACGCATCATCAAAAGATCGCGGCTGGACGACACAATTCTGAGGAACACCCGCAGCCGTACCGTCCTGAAATATAAACTCGCCCTTCATGAGCGCAAAGGTTCGGTCCGCGAGGGCATGCGTATCTATTTCCATACCTGTTACACCCCAGAAGTGCGGATGCCCGTAGTCCGCAACAGGAGCATGCAGCGACTGGTAATATAAATCTATATACTGAAAATGCTGGGGTTGCAGAAAGAGGCCCTGATGCCAGAACAATGGTTTCTTGACAATCATTAATCACTCCCACTCCGGTGAATTTGTTTCGTTCCCAGGACAAGATCAACTGCCAGGTTTCCTGGAACAGGTGTTTTCAGGATCAGCCACTTTTTTTGCACGGCAACAGGAATGGCGATAAGGCGCGTCACCATTTCCGGATTTAATTCATAGTAACCGGCCGCCAGACCGACCCACCTGGCATTTTCAGCTCTGTCGAGCTCAATCGTTTTCTCCTCGCCGGGCTGAACAATTACACGTGTGCAATCAACGACAGCTTTATCGAATCGCACGCATTTCAGGAGCCGCGTGATACCATCTTCGCTTTTGGATAGATTATTGAAGATATCGGGATCGCTGAGCTGATAGCAGCACAGCAGGATGGTATGCGCTTTGCCGTCATAAACATTGAGATCATGAGCGGCATGATATGAAATCTGGATGGCCTTCGGGCCAAACGACCAGGCAACATCGGTATCGGGCGAAGGATGCGTGGGAGCGCCGGCACAGGCACTCAGCACACACGACAAAAGCAGTACCACAACATGGAAAAAAGATAATTTCTGTTTGCCCCCCAACGTTCCCCACCTTTGCAACTTATTAAAATAATTGAAACCTTGTAAACGCCGCGTATTATCACCTTTATCCTGAGTGCGTGTCAAGAAAAATCTCGCGTTGCAGGCCATAGTCTGATAACCTTTTTAGGTACGGAACACATAATATTACGACACAGTATTCTCATTTTTACACTACTTCAACGGGTGATATGAACACACGATGACGCCAATAGATGTTTTCGGTCTGGGACAATGTTCCCTAGATTATATCGCTACGATTCCCTCGTTTCCGAGGGCCGATCAAAAATGTGAGTTCTCGGGCATGGTCATCCAGGGTGGCGGTCCGGTTGCAACGGCCCTTACCGCGCTGGCACGGTGGGGAATGACGTGCGCCATGTGCGGAGTCATCGGCAGTGACCGTTTCGGTTCCTCCATACTGGCGTCTCTCAGTGAAGAGGATATTATCACTGACGGTGTACTGGTACGGAAGGGCTTCGACTCACAGTTTGCATTTATCGCCTGCGAACCCGGTAGCGGACGAAGAACGATCTTCTGGAGACGCCCGACCGGCCCTGTCGTCGAACCCTCGGAAATCAATTATGCACTGCTCGAAAATGCCCGGATCGTTCACATCGACGGCTTGTTTATGGATGCATCCTTCGCCGCCTGCCGGGTTGCCCGCCAAAGAGGGATTCCGGTCGTGATTGACGCGGGAACACTCCGTGAAGGCATGTTGGACCTTGCCCGTATGAGTGATTATTTCATTGCCTCCGAATCGTTTGCCCGATCGCTGGCAGGAGCCGATGACCCATTCATTGCATGTCGGCTACTGGCTGACCTGGGGCCTCGTGTTGCTGGGGTAACCCTGGGAGCAAAGGGCTATGCCGCTATCGCGGGTAATCGGATAATCACCAAACCCGCCTTTCGGGTAGCGGCAGTCGATACGACCGGATGCGGCGATGTTTTCCATGCCGGTGTGACCTATGGTGTTCTCCGAGGCTGGGATATTGAGAAGACCCTTGAGTTCGCCGCATGGGCGGCCGCCATGGTAAGCCTTCGTATCGGGGGACGCGCAGGCATCCCCACGGGACACGAACTCATGGAACGTGGATACGGGTAATGCCCCATCGACGACGATATGGCCGAACCTCCCGGTCGAACGGAGAACAGAACCGCCCGGGCACAATATCCGTTGCAGGCACGGGTCTTTACCGTAACCATTGACATAAGCCAGAAACAACAACGGAAAGCCCACGAAAAAGTATTATGAGACAGCATTCATCGTTCAAGAATTCGACACATAAAGAATACGATCTGCTTATCCAAAACGGATGCGTGTTTGACGGTTCGGGAAATCCCGGCATCAAGCGGGATGTAGCAATCAGGGGTGACATGGTTGTAAAAATCGCCCGGAAGATAGATGCGGCCACAGCCCACGAGATGATCGATGCGACGGGCATGGCCGTGAGTCCGGGATTTATCGATCCCCACAGCCATACCGATATCGAATTGCTGGCAAACCCGAAAGCGGAAAGCAAAATCAGACAGGGCGTCACCACCGAGATCGGCGGCAATTGTGGTTTTTCTCTCTTCCCTCCCTCTGAGGTGAACAGGGATTATCTGAAAAAAAGATACGACCTTGCACTTGACTGGCATGATGTCGACGGTTTTTTCAATGCGCTGGAAAGACGCGGCATCGCCCTGAACTACGGGACGCTTATCGGTCACAGCGATCTGAGATGTGCAGTCATCGGCATGGAAGACCGTTCCCCGACCATTGATGAACGCAAGAAAATGGATATCCTGCTACAGGATAATCTGGAGATGGGGGTCTTCGGTCTTTCGACCGGTCTCATTTACACCCCAGGCTGCTTTGCCGGCACCGACGAGATCATCGAGTTGTGCCGGAGGGTGGCCTTGTATAATGGCGTCTATTCCACACATATGAGAAACGAAGGAGATTATCTTCTCGAGGCAGTCGAAGAGGCCATCGACATCGCCAGGGAATCGAAAGTTAGTCTCCAGATTTCTCATTTGAAACTCGCGTATCCGAGAAACTGGCCGAAAGTGCATGCGGTGCTATCCAGAATTTCCGAAGTCGAAAAAGAAGGCATAAAGATCTTGGCGGATCGGTATCCCTATATCGCGACTTCAACGCTGTTGAGTGTGTTCATCCCGCCCTGGATCCAGCAGGGATCAAAGGAGGAGTTCTTGAATCGGTTGCGTGACCCCCGTCACAGGGATGATATCATTCGCTACATCCGCCAACAGGAAGAACGCATCGGATCGTGGGACACCATACTGATCTCCTATCTGGTAACCACCGGCAACAAAGAATTCATCGGCAAGAGTATCCTCGAGTCGGCCCGAAATGCCGGGATTACGCCGCCGCACTTTATTATCGACCTCCTCATCAAGGAAGAGGGCCAGGTAGAAATGATTAATTTTTCATTGCATGAAGATAATTTCAAACAGATCATCCTGCATCCGCGTGTCGTGATCGGTTCGGATGGATGGTCCCTGGCCCCATACGGCAAACTCGGCGAGGGGCAGCCTCATCCACGATCCTACGGCACTTTCCCCCGCATGCTGGGACGTTACGTACGCGAGGAAGGCATCATGACCCTCGGTGAGGCCATTCAGAAAATGACGTCCCTGACGGCAGTAAAGTTTGGCATCAAGTGGAGAGGTTTTTTGAGGGAGGGATTTTTCGCCGATATTGTGATCTTCGATCCCGAGACGGTGCGTGACGCAGCCACATGGGAGAACCCCCATCAATACCCGGTAGGGATACCCTATGTAATCGTCAACGGAGAGGTTGTTATCCGTGAGGGGAAACACACCGGTAAACTTCCGGGAAGAATAATACGAAAAGAAATCCCCATCCGCTTCGTGTATTGAGTCGGCAAAAGCTACACGGCCCTACCACGGTTTTTCATGTAACCCGGCATTCGGGTTGATGCGTTCATCCCGAGAACAGGTGGGACAATAATATAAAGGATAGACGGTCCCACACCCCGATCCCAGGAGCTCGAAATGAGCGCACGCCTCGCAGAGCGCTTTTCCACACCCGGCACAAACAATCGACCCCTTCCCGGTGTTGCAGATCTCACAATTTTTTATTTTCTCTTCCATGGTCACCCCCCTTATCAATTAGCAACATCGTGAATTATTAATGCCTCACAAGAAACCCACCAGTCGCGCGGCACAGCATCCCATCTATTCCCTTCTCACACGAAACTCGAAACTTCAAGCCTTCATTCCATATACCCCAGGGTGGTGTAAAACGTCGCCCGGTCGAAAAATATCATCATTCGCCTGTCGAATTCGAAGGCCATATAGATATCAAGGGGCTTCTGGGTTATGCCGTGCGACAGGGCAAACTCCCAGATATGCTTTCGTGTGAGGCTCAGCGCACTCAAAACCTCCTGCAGGGCAAACCCTTCGATCTTTCTCACCCGCCCCAGGTCAATAAAGTACGTCCGTACATCTTCGTCGGAACAGACTTTTCGAGCCCACTCGCTGAAGCAGGCCAATACCCTGTGGGCGCGTTCAAAAAGTTGCCCATTATTACATGTCCTGTAGGATGGGGTCGAGTGATTTGTCACAATGTCATTCTGCCAGTCCTGAATAATCGTAGTCTCATGCTCATCAATAACTTCCAGCAACCTGTCGGAAAGCAGGTTCTTCCGCCGTCCTCCGGCACTGCGCTCGTCAACGGCGGCGGTAAAGGAGTCGACAATCGCCCAGTAATCCGATTTGCTTTCGACATATGCGCGGATTGCCTTCGTATTCGACTCGAACGCAAGGTTGGGTACTCGATGAATGGGATAATACTTTGCGTTTACGGTATCGCTTCCCGGCGACAATATACCGGCTGCCGGCACCACCTCAAAGGTAATAAAAATGAGATCGCCGTAAAAATAATTGGTGCACGAGTCAACATCGACAAGGTTGATGATGTTTCCCCTGATGCCCGTTTCTTCTTCAAGCTCGCGTAATGCCGCTTCTTCTATGCTTTCATCGGTTTCCGCAAAACCGGAGGGGAGACACCATTTTCCCCTGTAGGGTCTGTTGCCCCGTTTCACGAGAAGAATTTTGCGATCGTCAACCACGATTGACGACACAACGGGGAGGGGATTTTCATAAAAGAATGTTGTGCAGGCAGTACAATAATCCCGGAGAATGTTTTCTTCGTATTTCTGAGTAATGCGTGTGCCACAGTAGGGGCAGAAATGCCTCTTTTTTTGTTTCACAATCTTCCTTTATCACACAGGGGTTGGGAACAGAGAAATATTGTATCATCCTTCGAAACGACAAAACAATCCCCGTCATGACCGAGGGATTGTTGCAGATGGATCTCAAAGAGATCGAATATCTTCCCGAGATCCGCCGTTGCGTCCAGGAAAAAGGGCCACTTGAAGCGCAGGTATTCCAAGAGCGCATAGAGGTCCTGCGGTTTGAAGACAAGGGAGTTCTTATAGCCTCGTACCTCGATCTCCCCAAACCACGGGGAAAGCAGGATATGCCCGTTTTCGGACGAGCAACGAGTGAGGTATCTCTCGATGGGCAATATACTACTATGTAATGCCAGATCGTGTGCGGCAAGGGTGTTGCGCACAAACGATATGAGTTCCCCCATATTGTCACCGTTATGCACGGTCGCAATGAACAGGCCGTCCGGGTGGAGTATCCGTGCTATTTCGGAGATAAGTTCAGGGAAAAAGTACAGCGAGTAGCTGCAGATCGCCAGATCGACGGATCGGGACTCGAACTCTTTGATGATAGCGGCATCCGCCGGTAGAAACCGCCCCCGCACACCGACATGACGGCATACGTGCATGAAGAGTGCCTCGTACCCCGTGATGACATCCACACCGGTCACCACCGCATCATTCGGAAGACGTCCCTCAAGGGCCTCGGTAAAAAAACCGAACCCGCATCCCAGTTCAAGGATACGCCTGTACCCTGAAAGACTGCAGCCCTCCAGGGCAATCCTGCGAATATCGGTGCGGTTCGTCGAATGTCGTTTGATAATATCGGCCGTGAATCTATGGGCATCAACATCGACAAAGACATCAACAACCCTTGAGTTTCCGCCTCTCCATCTCATGATTTTTATTATTATAAATGCATTTTATAAAGTCAATCTATTTCATCGTGGTCATATCTGTATCTCCCCTTGCACTCAAAAGGAGGGAAGAATACCTACCACCACGTACTTTGATCTTTAATTTTCACAAAAAACCACGTAAGATAATAATCATTGCATTGATTCTCCACGACATGACATCGCATCTCATGCAACAGTAGCGGAACAGTAAAAACAGCAGGCTGAAAAAAAAATAGTGGGGGTAGCTAGCAACCTGTTCATGTGAAGGTTCATAACCCGGATCAACAGACACACACCCTTGAGGGGGGAATCCCATGTCCTTAAAGAACGGCGTAAGAATCGAAAAATACCTCAGACAATCCATACTGAATGACGTTGTGGAACTTGAAAAAAGGGTATGGAATAAAGACGGCTACCGTGAAGTAAATGCACCCATGCTCTATTTTGAACTGGCATATCTGACGAATGGCTTGGTCGTAACGGTATTTGATGAGGGCGTCTTTTCCGAAGAAGAAAGAAGAGACATGGCCCGTCAGGATCCCTGGTATGCCGGTGACCACCCCATAGGCTTCTTATGCTGTTTCGCAGATTTTGACGAGAAAGGACCATTCTGGTACGGAGCCAGAATGGGTGTGGATCGGCTCTATCAGGCGAAAAACATCGGCGAGGCACTTCTTGACGGCCTGTACGAATCTGCCAAGGAACGAAGAATACCTCGCATTCGCTGGACCTTTGACCCCCTCGTGGCCCGCAACGCCTATCTCTATATGCATAAAATGGGCGCCCAGGTGCAGGAAATCGGGTTCAATTACTACAGTGCCGTGTTTACCAACGACGAATTGAATAAAAATATTTCAACCGACCGGTTCATTGTCGACTGGTTTATCAATACGTCTCGGGTACGGGACAGGATGGAACGGCATATCTACCCTTCGCACGATACATCACTTATCACGACCGAAAACACGGTCAATGAAATCATTGTGGACGAGGAAGGAATCGAGGGGTACGGGGAGAAGATAGTATTTAATCTCAATACGACTCCATTGTTCGTTGAGATACCCTACTCCCAAGACCGAATTCTGAAGGCAGACCGCACACGAGCCCAGCGTCTGCGGGAGCAGTGCCGGGCTCTTTTCATGCATTATCTTGCCGCGGGCTATATCATCAGAGAACTTGTCGTGAAAAAGGAGTCATCCGGACGGATTCGACCATTTTACCGCCTGGATCTCGACCCGCGTTATTCCGACCTTAAAAGTGTCACGCTGTAAATCAGCCGACAATTTCCGCCAGCTTGTCGAGGGCATCTTCAAGCTTATCCGGATTCGGCCCCCCGGCCTGAGCCATGTCCGCACGACCGCCGCCCTTACCGCCCACAACAGGAGCAATTTCCTTCACAATATCTCCGGCGCTGTACGTATCGGTCAGGTCTTTCGTGACCATACAGAGCAGCATGGCCTTGTCACCGACCCTGCTTCCCAGCAGGACAATACCGGATTTCAGTTTGTCCCTGACCTTGTCACCAAAGTCACGAAGGGTCTTGACATCGGGGGCATCCACGGCAGTTGCCAGGATCTTCACACCGTTGATTTCCCGAGCCTTATCAAGCAGGTCGGCTGAATCACGGGCGGCAAGCTTCCCCTTAAGGGCCTCGACCTCTTTTTCCGTTTCTTTCTGCTGCTGAATCAGTTTTTCCACGCGTTCTGCCAGTTCCATGGGATTCGTCCGCAGGAGGTTCGCGATTTTCTTCAGTTCTCCTTCGACCTTCTGGAAATATTTGACTGCCGCCATGCCGGTGACGGCCTCGATTCTTCTGACTCCGGCGGCCACGGAAGACTCGCTGACAATTTTCAACGGGCCGATGTCACCGGTCCGCGTCACATGGGTGCCGCCACACAGTTCTTTGCTGAAGTCACCCATTGCAACGAGCCTGACGTCGTCACCATATTTTTCATCGAACACCGCCGTCGCCCCCGTTTTCATTGCCTCTTCCTTGGGAAGAATGGTGGTAGTTACAGGCAGGTTCTCCCGTATGTAGGCATTGGCGATCTGCTCCACCCGTTCCATTTCATCCTCTTCGATCTTGGAAAAGTGGGTAAAGTCAAAGCGCAGCCGTTCGGGATTCACGAGCGAACCGGACTGTTTGACATGATCGCCCAGCACCTGTTTGAGCGCAGCCTGCAGGACATGAGTTCCCGAGTGATGTGCCTCGGTTGCCCTGCGTGCTGTTCTGTCGACCTTGAGGGTTACAATATCGCCAACTTTTATCTGCCCTTTTTTGAGCTTTCCGATATGGGTAAAGAGATCATCGAGGGGTTTCTGGGTATCCCACACCTCGAATAGCCCCGACTCCGTTTCGATTTCACCGGCATCTCCGATCTGACCGCCGACCTCACCATAGAATGGCGTGACGCCGACAAAGATCTCTCCGTTTTCACCCTCCGACAGGCTGCCCACTTCCTCATCGTTTTTCAGAATCGCTGTCACGGTTGAAACGGCTTCCGTCACACCCTCGTACCCGACAAACTCGTTTGAAATGCCCCTGGTCGACAGTTTCAGGTAGACATCTGAAATCTCTTCTTCGCCACTGCCTTTCCATGATTCCCGTGCTTTTTCGCGCTGGGCCTCCATCGCCTGCTCGAAACCCTCCATGTCCACATCCATACCATGCCCCCGGACGGCATCTGCCGTAAGATCGGTCGGGAATCCGAAGGTATCGTAGAGTTTGAACACGATATCTCCGGGCACAACCTTTTCGCCCCTGGCCTCGAGCGCCTCGATCTCTTCGTTCAGGATCTTCAGGCCCGAATCGAGCGTGATCATGAAACGCTGCTCTTCATTGACGACAACCTTACGAACGTAGGACTCCTTATCCAGGAGTTCAGGGTAGGCATCCTTCATCTCTGCAATGACAACGGGCACGATATCGTGCAGGAAGGGTTTGTCCATCCCGAGCAATTTCCCATGGCGGGCCGCCCGCCGCAGAATCCTCCGGAGCACATAGCCCCGTCCCTCGTTGCTGGGCAGGATGCCGTCACTTATAAGAAAGGTAACCGCCCTGCTGTGATCCGCAATGACCCTGATCGAAATATCATCTTCCTCGTTGTTCTTGTACTGTTTGCCCGAAATCGTCTCGATATACTTGATAATGGGGGTAAAGAGATCGCAGTCATAATTGCTCATCACACCCTGTACGACGGCCGCCAGTCTTTCAAGCCCCATACCGGTATCGATATTGGGCTTCGGAAGGGGGGTCAGGTTGCCCTCCGCATCACGATCAAACTGGGTGAATACCAGGTTCCACAGCTCCAGGTGCCGATCGCAGTCACACTCGACATTACACTCGGGCCGGCCACAGCCAACGCCCGGTCCCTGATCGAACAGGATTTCGGAACACGGTCCGCAGGGACCGGTCTCCCCCATCACCCAGAAATTGTCTTTTTCACCGAGACGGAATATTTTTTCCGCCGGTATACCCATCTTTTTGTTCCAGATTTCGAAGGCCTCATCATCGTCCCTGAAGATGGTAATGATGAGCTTGTCCTTGGGAATGCCCAGGACATCCGTCAAAAACTCCCAGCCCCATTCAATGGCCTCGTCCTTAAAATAATCACCAAAGGAAAAATTGCCCAGCATTTCAAAGAAGGTATGGTGGCGGGCGGTGAACCCGACATTTTCCAGGTCATTGTGTTTGCCGCCTGCACGGACGCATTTCTGTGAAGTTGCTGCCTTCGTGTAGCCGCGATCCTCCAGTCCCAGAAAGAGATTTTTAAACTGGACCATGCCAGCATTGGTAAACAGAAGCGTCGGATCTTCTTTGGGAATCAGTCCCGAGCTTGCGACTCTTGCATGGCTCCGCTCTTCAAAATATTGTAAGAATTTTTCCCGAATTTCACTCCCGGTCATCGGTATATTCCTCCTTTGGTTTTCGTAGAACTTCCAATAATAACCCCGCTGGGAATCCTCGTGATGTAACGTATTGAATTATACGTCTCTTTTCCTTCGCAGAAAACGAGTTGAAATGTAGCGTAGATGAAATATTTTTTCCATATTTTTTTATCAATAATTTCTCGACGGCGTCCTCTTCCGTCAACTCTTCACGTGTCTCGCGGATAGCATCGTCGATAAGTGCCGTGTCGATCCCCTTTTCCCGAAGTCTGACATATATTCTACGATCACCCCACAGGCGGTTCACCGCCAGGCTGCGAGCCCATCCCTTTGCGAAGGCCTCGTCGTCCAGAAATTTCAATTCTGTAAACCGCACGATCACTCTCTCGACATCTACTGCGGCATATCCCTTGTCAAGGAGCTTGGTTCTCAGCTCACGAATGCTTTGCGGTCTATAGGACAGAAGGCGATAGGCCTTCTTTTTTACCTCTTCAAATGCTTGATCAACATCCATCAGACTTCCTCTGAGACACGACGCATCCTCAAACCGAATTTTTCACGTACCTCATCTTCCACCTGTTCGAAAATATCGGGATGTTCCTTGAGAAACATCCTCGTGTTCTCCCTACCCTGACCGAGCCGCTCGCCTTTGTAAGAATACCAGGCACCACTCTTTTCTATGATGCCATTATTGGAAGCAAGGTCGATCATGTCATTTTCTTTGGAAATTCCCTCACCGAAAATAATATCGAATTCCGCCTCTCTGAAGGGTGGGGCCACTTTATTCTTGACAACCTTGACTTTGATCCGGTTTCCTACGACATCCTGACCGTGCTTTATGGCACCTGTTTTCCGTATGTCAAGCCGCATGGATGAATAGAATTTGAGAGCGTTCCCACCGGTTGTCGTCTCGGGATTTCCGAAAAATACCCCGATCTTCATCCTGATCTGGTTGATAAAAATGACTGTCGTCATCGATTTGCTGATACTGCCCGTCAGCTTTCGCAGAGCCTGCGACATCAGTCGTGCCTGAAGTCCCATCTGGGCATCGCCCATATCGCCCTCGAGTTCCGATCGGGGCACAAGTGCTGCCACGGAATCTATGACAAGCACATCCAGTGCCCCGCTTCTCACCAGGACCTCTGCAATTTCAAGGGCCTGCTCCCCCGTATCGGGCTGCGATATCAAGAGGGCATCCGTATCGACTCCGATTTTCGCGGCATAGTGGACATCAAGGGCGTGCTCCGCATCGATGAAGGCCGCAAGGCCACTCTGCTTCTGGGCTTCTGCAACAATATGCAGGGCCAATGTCGTTTTCCCGCCCGACTCGGGACCGTATATTTCAATCACCCTGCCCCGGGGCACACCTCCGACACCCAGTGCAACATCGAGGCTCAGAGCCCCTGTCGGTATGGAGGGAATATCGGGCACAACGTTTTCTCCTCCCAGTTTCATGATCGAACCTTTTCCAAACTGGCGCTCGATTTGTGAAATTGCCAGTTCCACCGCTTTCTGTTTGTCTACGTCGGATGCCATATGTGGACCCTCCTGTGTTTCTTTAGATATCGTGCGACAGCCTCATGCCTCAGTAAGGCCACTGAAAAGTCTGACCAGGCGCCGCTCCATTTAAACGTGTTGTGACCTTGTGTGTCCGCAACGTCTCACAAATTCATAGATTCACACTCACCCCGATACAGGAGTGCTGCTATCCCTCTGCAAAGGGAAAATATTTCAGTGCCGTGTACACCGCCCCCTGTGGTGTCAGATCACTCCTGAACAGGGTGAGCCCTTCCGACACGAAGCTCCCCGCACTGTAAGATTCGCCTCGAGCGACTGTCTCGGAGACCCCGATGATCATTCCTTTCGAAGACTTGGCCCTCCCCAGCGTTAGGTGGGGGCTGAACTTACGTGTCTCTTTCCTGAAACCGCACTCCTCCAGTTTCGTCTCGATTGTTCCCTGAAGCCCGACCAGCCGCTCGACGTCACCATGCAACCCAAGCCACAGAACCCTCGGCCGTTCCAGACGGGGAAATGCACCCACACCCTCACCCGTAAGTGCGACGGCCCGTGTCTCCTTCGCAAGAGGCGCCACCACTTCCGATATGCGGATAATATCATTGTCAAAAATATTACCGAAAAATTTTAATGTGATATGGATTCCTTCGGGCCGCACCCACCGCACACCTTCGAGGTGATGCCTCAACCTTGCCTGAATCGCGACGAGCCGTTCTTTAAGTTCTTGCGGCAGGTCCATTGCCAGAAAGACGCGTTTCGGTTTTTCTTTCACCATTTCACTTTTTCTCCACCAGGTGTCTCCTGAGAAGTTCGAGCGCCCATTGCGATGCAATCTCTTTTATCCGCCGCCGCTCCCATCGGAAGGAAAACTTCCGGCAGACCGTGTCCGTTTCATCCGCGAGGGCTATGAACACCGTCCCCACCGGTTTCTCCTGCGATCCTCCGGCAGGTCCGGCAATGCCGGTCGTTGCAAGCCCGATGTCGGTCTTTGCGAGTTTTCGGACACCCTCGGCCATGAGCACGGCCGTCTCGTCGCTCACGGCACCGAACGTTTCCAGCGTGGCGGCAGCCACTCCCAGCATCTCGGTTTTTGAGATGTTACTGTAGGACACCACCCCCCTGTCGAGAAAGACGGAGCTACCCGGCACATCCGTGAGACGATCCGTAATGAGACCACCCGTACAGGACTCGGCAACAGCAAGGGTCAGTCCCTTGTCAGTCAACAATGACGCCACCATGACTTCCAGGGTGCTGTCGTCACTGCCGAATATATATTTTCCGAGTTGCGCCCTGATTTTCTTTTCGACAACGTCACGCCGCGCGAGGGCATCTTCCTCATTTTCGCCCGCCGATGTGATGACGACGTGATTTTCGGGGAACCGGGGATAAAACCCGATCGATATACCCGGTGGTCTAAATTCGTCCCCGGCGAGCACTTCGTCCACCTTCGCCTCGGCAATACCGAAAAGCTTCAGCGTTCTTTTACAGGTATAGGGCAGCGATTCCGTCGACTCCTGCCGGAGCAGCGGAAGGACCCCCTCCGGGAACATTCGCGTTACCTCGGCCGGAACCCCGGGCATCACGACGATGATCGTACCCTTTACCCGCAGGGCATAGCCCCAGGCTGTTCCTACAGGGTTGTATATCGGTTCGGCGCCGTCGGGGAACATGGCCTGCTTGGCATTGTTCTCCGACCACGCAATACGGAATTTTTCAAACCGTCCCTTGATACATCCGAGTACGGCATCGTCGGTATACAGATCAAGCCCAAAGGCGTGCGCGATGGAAGCCGTTGTTTTGTCATCCGCCGTCGGACCGAGTCCGCCCGTGACAATGACGACATCCGAAACACCCAGGAGATATTTCAGGCCTTCTCTAATGCCCTGTTCATCATCACCGACAGCCATCATGGCCGCTACATGCCACCGCTCGGAATTGACCTCGCGTGCAATGAAGGCGGAATTCGTATCCTGGATCATTCCGCGTGTCAGCTCGTCACCAATTGTCAGGATTCCGATCTTCACCTCTTCCCACTCCCGAATACCGTCATCTATAGCCCCACACATCTTACCAGTACCAACAGCAGGATGTTGCTGTATATACCGGCAATCACATCATCGCCCACCACGCCATAGCCACCGGGAATTCGTTTCTCGAACAGGCGGATAGGAAAGGGCTTGACGATATCGAATATCCTGAACAGTACAAAGCCGGCTGCAATATGGGCCATAGTCGGTGCAACAAGAAACATGGCACACTGGAACCCGACGATCTCGTCAATAACAATCCATGACGGGTCCTTGGCACCCCACATCCTTTCCGCCTCCTGCGACACAAACACCCCCAAAAAGGCAAGTGCAAGCACCGACACGAAATACAGGGGCCATGGAAAATACGAAAAGACAAGATATACAGGAATTCCGACCAGGGTTCCCGCCGTTCCGGGAGCCCGGGGTATATTCCCGGCACCGAAACCGGTCGCTGTAATTTTTATAAATTTTTCAACCAGATTACACCTCTATCTACATTCGAATAGCAAAACAAATGGTCGTCGAACCTTTATAGTATAATTAGAAACTAATGTAAAGCATGTCGGATTTAATCTCGTCACCACCGGGGCGATCCCCGGCTGCCGGTACAGGCAGAATATTTTCATTGACAATAGAACGAATGTTCTATTAATATAAATTTCTCCTGATTGCAAGGAAAACATTCGGCCGGTTGGCGGCGATCAGGGCATATACTATCCTGAATCGGAGTATTCGAATATGAAGCAGAAACGCACCGTACACAACGTGGAAAAGGCCATCGGAGAATTTTTCCGCGCACACCGGAGAATGCCCACATACTCCGAGATGATGGAGATACTGGGGGTACGGTCCAAGAGCGTGGTGAATTTCTGGGTCAACAAACTGCTGGCACACGGCATTATCACCAAAGACGCCAAGGGCTTTCTCAAGCCGGCCCGGCAGTTTCTGTCGCTTCCCCTCGTGGGAGAAATCGCGGCGGGCTTTCCCTCACCAGCCGAAGAGGAACTGCGCGACATTATCTCTCTTGACGAGTATCTTGTAAATCGGCCGGAGTCTTCCTTTCTCCTGAAAGTCAGTGGTGATTCCATGATCGGAGAAGGAATCAAACCGGGAGATCTGGTAATCGTGGACAGGGGACAGTCTCCCAAAAGCGGGGATGTCATCGTGGCCGAGGTGGACGGGGAATGGACAATGAAATATTTCAGAAAACAGGGATCCGATGTCGTGCTCGAAGCGGCCAATCCCAGGTATCCCCCGGTGAAGCCGAAATCGGAACTGCGGGTGGCTGGGGTTGTCACGGCGGTGATCAGGAAGTATTACCGGTAACGATTGGTAACCGGCTGTCGGCTTACGCAAAAACACGAAACACGAAGCGCTGAAATCCCGAATCACAATGCATATCCCGGATTTTGACATTCGGATTTTAATAAGGCAGTTTCATGAACGATGTAATTTTCCAGCTTCACTCCTGGCCGCGGGCCATTATTCACGTGGACTGCGATGCGTTCTTTACCTCCTGCGAAGAGGCCATTCATCCACAGCTCCGGGGGAAACCTCTCATCGCAGGGGGAGAACGCGGCATTGTGGCCTGCGCCAGTTACGCCGCCAAGGCACGGGGAATCAAACGGGGCGTGTCACTCCGGGAGGCAAAAAGGATCTGCCCGGAGCTTATCGTGCTGCCTTCCGATTACGAGACTTACAGTCTCTTCTCACGGCGCCTGTTCAACCTCATGCGGCGGGTTACTCCCCAGGTAGAGGAATATTCCATCGATGAGGCCTTTGCGGATATCACCGGGCTGCGCAGGAAATACCACACATCCTACGAACGCATTGCCCGCAACATCAAACGGAATATCTGGCAGGAACTGGGCATCAGCATCACCCTAGGGCTCTCTATCACCAAGGTGCTGGCGAAGGTTGCATCCAAATACGCAAAGCCGGACGGTTTCACCGTGATTTCCGGGAGGACCATCCCTCTTTTCCTTCGTGAGCTGCCGGTGGAAAAGGTATGGGGAATCGGACAGGCCACCACGAACCACCTGTGGAAGCTGGGGGTCACGACTGCCCTGGACCTCGCCCGCCTTCCCGAAAGACGGATCGCACGGGAGTTTACCAAGCCGGGGAGGGAGATATGGCACGAACTCAGGGGAGACTCCGTCTGGCCCGTTGTCTCGGAGGAGAAGAGCACATATGCTTCCATCAGCAAGACCAAAACGTTTGCGCCACCGACCTGCAACCGTGAGTATCTCTTCGCCCAGCTCCTCAGAAATGTCGAATCCGCCTGCATCAAGGCCCGGCGCTACTTCCTGACCCCGAGGCGCCTTGCCATCTTTCTAAAGACCAACAGCTTCGCCATCGCGGGGTGCGAGGCAAAGCTCCTGCGCCCCTCGGCATACCCCCTGGAGCTTATGGGGCTTTTGAAACAGTTGTTCGACTCTGCCTACCAGGACCACGTATCCTACCGCGCCACCGGCGTGGTACTCCTTGACCTCCTGGAAGACCGGTATGTACAGTATTCCCTGTTCGAAGACCCCGTCACCATCGACAAAATTGAAAAGGTCTACGCGGCATCCGACATTCTGAGCAGGAAATACGGCAAGCACACCCTTCACCTCGGCGCATCGCACCCTATCGATCAGTTTGGCAAGGGCCGCCGGGGCACCCCTACGGTTCGGGAAAAGACCCGGCTCTTCGGGGAAACAAAGCGCAAGCATCTGGGGCTGCCCATCCTGCACGTCAAGGTATAGCAATCAAAGAAACCCCTTGTCTTTCCAGTATGTTTTTCCTATCATAGTCAAAAAGGCTTCCATAAATTGACACATCTCACCACACGGCAAACAGAGGGGGCATCATGGCGGAAAGATCAACTGTACCACGATTGGACCGATCCTTTGATGTAGTGGTAATCGGTGCAGGCAACGGAGGACTGGCAGCAGGAGCCCAACTCGCAGTCAAGGGTGCCAGGGTCCTTGTGCTGGAACAGCATAATCTCCCCGGGGGGTTTGCGAGCAGCTTTGTCAGGGGCAGGTTTGAATTTGAACCATCGCTCCATGAACTCTGTGATGTCGGACCACCGGACAACAAGGGCTCTGTCCGGGAATTCCTGGAGGATGACCTAGGAGTCGAGGTCGACTTTGTTTCCGTCCCCGAAGCGTTTCGGCTGATCCTCACCGACGACGGCCTCGATGTCAGGATGCCGTTCGGGCTCGATGCCTATATCGACGCCATCGACCGTGAGGTACCCGGAAGCAGAGATGTGGTGCGTAAATTCATGGACCTCAGTCGGGAATCGCTCGATGCCCTTGGGTATATTGCCGAAGCGCAAGGTAATCCGGACAGGAAAGTCCTTGCAAAGCAGTTTACCAACTTTCTAAAAACGGCGCCGTACAGCGCCGATGCCGTGGCAGATGCCGTCGGGGTATCGGAGGATGCCAAAAAACTGCTCTTTCCCTACTGGTGCTACCTGGGCCTGCCCGTCTCGAGAATTAATTTCACCCTCTTCGGCGCAATGCTCCACAAATATATCACCAAGGGCGCTTATATCCCACGTCACCGCTCCCATGAACTGACCACGGCCCTCGATGCCCGTATCCGGGAATGCGGTGGTTGCATCGAATATAACACACGGGTGGAACAAATCCTGGTGGAGCGCGGCAGGGTCGTGGGAATAAAAACAGCGAGGGGGGATACCATCGCCACAAACCGGGTAATTGCCAACACCTCACCGACCACGGTCTACAACATGATGATTCACCCCCGGGACGAGGTTCCTGCAATCGCCTACAAATATGTGAATGCCCGGATTCACGGGGTAAGCAGCTTCGTCGTCTATCTGGGGCTCGATGCATCGCCGGACGAGCTTGGCCTCGATGATTACGGGTACTTTATCTTCCCCCATATGAACACGGATGCGCTGTATGAATCACTGCAACGGCTTGATGTCCCGATCGCCAATGCCGCAATCTGCCTGAACCGGGCAATTCCAAACTGCTCACCGCCGGGCACGACCATACTCTCAATGACAACCTTGTACCGACCCGAGGCCTGGGAAGGCGTCAGGCCGGAAGAATATTTCGCGCTGAAGAGCAGACTTGCTGACGGATTCATTGCCATGTTCGAAGAGGCGACACATACCCGTGTGAGAGACCACATTGAAGAAATCGAGGTGGCCACACCGGAAACGTTCGCCCGGTATACCCGCACCTACAAGGGAATCATTTACGGGTACGAACCGGAATCATGGGACGGCCTCATGGCCCGGCTGATGTCGCTTAAGGAAGACAGGTTTATCGAAGGACTTGAATTTGCCGGTGGTTTTGCGTCGCGGGCGCACGGCTACAGCAGTGCCATACTCTCGGGGCAAACCGCCGCACTCCTCACGATGAAGGCGATACGCGAAAAGGCGGAGGTAGCATCATGAAGGTATCCGTGAAAGGACATTTCCGCGACCTGTTTGCGTTCAAACGCCTGGTCCCCAAAAGACGGAAGCGCATTCTCGGTGCACCGGACACCCCCGTAACATCCGATGCGGTTAATGCACTTGCCCGGTCGCTACATCCCGAGGCTATGCACCTTATCATCGATGACATTCGGGATGAAACGCCGACGACGAAGACCTTCCGTCTCGTTGCCGACAAGGCAGCCGGCACGACCGACCTTGCCTTCTTTCGCGCAGGCCAGTACCTGAGCATCAAGACGGCGGTCGAGGGCATCGCAATAAGCCGGCCATACTCCATTTCGTCGTCCCCGCGAGAAGCCCTCGACGGTTTCTATGAGATTACCATCAGGAAAAAAGCAGGGGGATTCCTGACGGAACACATATGGAACACCTGGCAGACCGGCCAGACACTCGTCAGTTCAGGACCGGCCGGGTTCTTTTATTACGACACTCTTCGCGATACAAACCATATCGTCGGGTTCGCCGGGGGGTCAGGAATTACACCGTTCCGGTCCATGCTGAAAGATATACTGGACAACGACATCGACCTCTCATTCACGTTGCTCTACGGAACGCGATGCGCCGATGATATCATATTCCACCACGAACTGAAGGCACTTGCACGCAAAGCCCCGGAGAGGCTTAAAGTCGTCGTCGTCTGCAGCGAACCGGACGAATCGTGGAAGGGGCCACGCGGGTTCCTGACCAAAGACACGCTGCGCAACCACGTGGGAGACGTGACGGACACAACGTTTTTCATCTGCGGTCCTCCGGCGATGTACGCGTTTCTCGACACGGAACTTGCAGAGTTGCAACGCCCCGTAAAGCGAATCAGACGAGAGGCCTACGGCGATATTCTCGACATTACACGGTACGATGATTTCCCGCGGGATGTGATCGAAACGACCTTCACCCTTACCGTCCATATGGGCCGCGAAACCCGTGAAATTCCGGCAGCTGCCACGGAGTCGGTACTCGTTGCCATGGAACGGGCAAATCTGGCTCCGCCGTCACAATGCCGGAGCGGCGAGTGCGGGTTCTGCCGTGCGCTTCTTCATACGGGAACTATCTACGTTGTCCCTGGGAACGACGGACGGCGCGCTGCAGACAAAAAATTCAATTATTTTCATCCATGCTATGCCTATCCCCTCTCGGATCTGGAAATTACAGTACCGAAAACTGACTAACGGACAGGTTGCTGGAGGCATACCCCCCTGCGAGCCGACGGCTTTTTGTCCCGCAAGGGACGCCGACTGCGTCGGAATGCACATCATCCCCATGATCGGTGACTCTTTTCTCATTGACTCACACGGGTCCTGTTCTTATACTTCACCGTCATATGGACAGGTTCCTCGCACGCACATACCGGGTATTATTGTGCCTGTGTCCAGTGGTGGCGCACGCACCACACATGGCTTTTTGATGGAGAAAAAGGAGAAATATGCCATGCAGTTTATCGATATGATCGAACCGGGCGGAACGGACGTTCTGCACCTCGCGGAAGGCCCTGCGCCGGAACCAGGGGACGGAGAAGTACTGATACATGTTGTTGCGGCAGGAGTGAACCGGCCCGACGTCTTACAGCGCCAGGGGGCCTACCCGCCGCCTCCCGGTGCATCCCCTGTCCTCGGCCTGGAAGTGGCCGGTGTTGCCGCGGCCTTGGGAAAAGGAACCAGTCCGTGGCAAATCGGAGACCGGGTCTGTGCCCTTACCAACGGCGGCGGCTATGCTCAGTATGTTGCCGTACCGGCAACTCAGTGCCTGCCGGTGCCGAGAGGACTCAGCCTGCGGGAGGCAGCGGCATTGCCGGAAACCTGCTTCACTGTCTGGAGTAATGTCTTCGACCGCGCCCGCCTTAAGGCGGGCGAATCATTCCTGGTCCACGGGGGTGCAGGCGGCATCGGCATCACGGCCATTCAAATGGCCCGGGCCTTCGGTGCACGGGTATTCACCACCGCCGGAAGCGACGAGAAATGCCGTGTCTGTAAAGAGCTGGGGGCCGAGATCGCCATAAACTATCACACACAGGATTTTGTTGCAGACGTACTGGCAGCTACCAACGGTGCAGGAGTAAATGTTATACTTGACATGGTGGGCGGCGATTATATCCCTCGCAACATCAAAGCAGCCGCCATGGATGGACGCATTGTCAGCATCGCCTTCCTGCGCGGTTCCACGATTGCAGCCGATTTTATGCCGGTAATGACAAAACGTCTGATCCTGACCGGCTCCACCCTGCGTCCGCAGTCGACGGACGCGAAAGCCGTCATTGCCCGTACTCTCACCACACGGGTGTGGCCGCGCATCGAATCGGGTGCCATCAGACCCCTTATCGCCGCAACATTTCCGCTGGCAGATGCTGCGTCCGCCCATCGATTGATGGAAGGCGGCACCCATATCGGCAAGATCGTATTGATCGTCGACAAGCAGTCACTGACACACCGGTAGGTTCCTGTACATCTTTGTGTCTTTGCCTGTCCGGAACATTCTTACACGTGCATATATTCTTCCGCAAAAAGCAGGACTGTCATCTGCCTGATTACGCAGTGGTAATGCACCAGCCCCTGACTAGGGGGCTGGGATACAGCGATGAGGGCGCCTGCGACGCCCTGATGGCGGTCAGGGTCTCACCGGGTGAAATGGTCATCGTCTGCCATGTGGAGCCCAAAGGCAACCCGGCAAGCAGCTTCTGCAGTACTTTCTGTGGCAGCTCGCAGCCAAAGGTCTTACGGACGGCCGGTTGTTGGGTACCAACAAAGGCTGCGCCGCCGCCCATATCACACCGGAAGCGGCGAAGGGAACAGATGCCGTCCGCGGTACACTGACTGCAATCAGCGCGAAGACATGAAAATGATGACATTCTTCAACCGTATAAGTACATGGGCAACCATGAGCTCCTTCATGATACTCATCTGTCTCTCCGTCACGGGCGCATTCCGGGAATCGATATGGTCGCAGGCCCTCTTTAATTCCCCTCCCCTTGCCACGTTCTGGATGTCACTGCTGTGCCTTTTCATGGCGGCGTTTATCGTATCGCGAAATCTGCGCCGCAAACCGGGGTTATTCCTGATGCATCTGGACTGCATACTGATTGTTGCGGGATCAATGTGGGACAGTGAATCGGGACACACCTGGCAGAACCGGATCCGTGAGACGGCAAAGGTCCCGGGAGGATTCATGCCAATTCACGAAGGGCACAGTGAAAGGCATATCGTATCGAAAGATCTTCATATCCGGGTGGGAACCTCGCCGTTCACCCTCAGGCTCAACGATTTTCGGATGGAATACTACTGGCACGAGGGCACACTGCTGGTCCGAGCACCATCCGGCCGGGTTCACAGCATGCCTGCTCGCCACGGTGCACTCATGACACGGGGAGAAGGCATCGGCACTCTTTCCATCAAGCAGCGTTACAAAAACCTCAAAGTGAGATCCTCAAGGTCTGGCGGTACTATCATCGATCAGCCGGGCACAGATCGCGATCCCGCCCTTGCCGTCGTCAAGGGCGGAACCGTTGTCGGGCAGAAGGTGATCCAGGTCAACGACCCGCTACACTTCGGAGGATATTACTTTTACCAGGCCTCGTACGATCGTGACTACGGCCGCTACAGCATCCTGTCGGTGACATCCGACAGCGGTTACACCACGGTGTTCTCAGGATATGCCTTACTGTGTCTGGGTGCGTTCTGGGCATTCTGGTTTCGACCGGTCATGTCATACATAGAAAAAAGAAAGAATCATGGAAATCAAATACAGTCTTGAGGGAGCCTTTCTATATGCCGCCATGCTGCTGTACCTATCGGCATTCGTGGCATCGATACTGCGCCGGGTCGAGGCGGGACGCCGGCTGTTCTGCACCGGTTTTATAACCACCGTTATTACCGTCCTCGTGCGCTGGTACATGGTTCGTCATATTCCCATGCAGAATCTTTACGAAGTATTTCTTGTTATGGGGGCTGCCATGTATTCCCTGTCATGCTTCTGCCGACGCATTCTTCGCATCGGAGCCGACGCCGCGGATATGCTCATCGGCGTGATCGTGCTTGGTCCTGCTGGTTTTTTCTTTTCAGCCGAACCGAACCAACTCCCACCGGCCCTGCAGTGTTGGCTTTTTGCGCCTCACGTTGCGGTCTACCTCCTGGCATATATCCTCATGACCAAGGCCGCCGTCCAGGCTGTATGCCAGCTTATGCAGGTAACGAACGACAGGGATATGCCGCGTCCGGATTACGAACGGGGCACGTACCGTATGATTGCCTTCGGGTTTCCTCTCATGACCACGGGTCTTGTTCTCGGAAGCTGGTGGGGACACCTGGCCTGGGGCGATTTCTGAGGGTGGGACCCGAAGGAGCTGTGGTCTCTCGTGACCTGGCTGATTTACCTCGCCTACTTCCATTTTCGTTCCCTGTATGGCCGCAGATTCGTGCCGGTCAACAGCATCCTGGCGGTCACGGGGATGGCGGCCATCCTGATTACACTGCTGTGGGCAAATCTCGATCGGATCTTTGCGGGCCTGCACAGTTATGCCCTGTAACCGTGTTCGTTACATGGCATGACCCGGCAGAGCTCGGACAATCAATCATCCCGCGCCGAATGCTTGTATCGCGTGCGGTCGGCATCTTTCTGTGCGCACAGTAGTCCGCCTGGAAGGTGCAACAACGTAATGCGCTTACTGGTGCGTGGAATTCGACAACAGGGTTCCCGGAAACCGGTATGCACCGAGCCAGACGACACGAATATGTCACACACCATGGTGATAATGCATACTTTCGCAATAATCGGGAAGAAATTGCGAGACAAACGCCCCGGCACCGTCCTCACCCTTTAGGCACCGGGGCGTTCCGTAATCGGACGCTGTACCACGACTAGAAGTTTTCCAGCAGTTCCAGCTTTTTCTTATCGTAATCCTCCTGGGTGATGTACCCTTTATCCAGGAGTTTTTTCAGCGTTGACAACTTCCGCTCGAGTTCGGTTGTACCCGTTGTCGGCACTGCAACATCGGTCTTGGTGGGTGCCGACGTCTCAGCAACGGCCGTCTCCGGCGCCGCCCCGCCTCCCAGCAGCGTGCCGACGGTTGTATCGCCCCGCACACCAAACTCGTTCATCAGCATTTTCTGATCCGCCGACAGGACAACCGATTCTGCCAGTCGCGCACAGGAAATACCGGCCTGCCCATCCTCCGAATTTTCGAAATATATGATGTGACTCGTCGCCTTTTCAAAGAATCCCGCAAGCTTGCCGCTGTAGGCCTTGACAAGGTAACACGCCGACATGGTATAGCCCTTGTCATGGATTATTTTCGCTTCATGCCTTTGCAGAAAATTCGATTCGGCCATGAGTTCGTAGGCCAATGTCCGGCCCGTAATTTTCACCGTGCCGGACCCCAGGGCATCGCTCTTGGACGACACCGGTCCCGGCAGGCGGTCCGCCGCTTCTCCCCGTACTTTATAGGTCCGGACAATGAGCCCTCTCGTAATAATATTGCCATCCCCCACCTGACCATACAGAAGTGATTCACTTTCAAACGTGGACCCGCCTTGCACCGTGCTGCTCCAGTCGGCCCTGGCGGCTCCCGCTACTTTCCCGAGAAAGCGAAACTCAGGCGTCAACACATCCTGATAATTTTTTATCGTCGAAATCGATTCATCGCTGCGACCGGACATGTTCAGAAGCTGATTTTGTGCGCATCCGCCGGCGGCCATACAGCAGAATACGATCACGCAGTATAATAGTTTTTTCTGCATTGTATCCTCCACACCTTTCAATACTGCCAGATTTTCATCGCCTCCACTTACCCTGTGTTGTGATGAGAGTCAAGCAAATTAACCCGTCGGCACCGGGTGCGCACGCCCATAATGTGCACCAACCCGCACGATGACATCACACGGATATTTATCGGACCTGCCTTCGGCGGGACTACGATCCTGGGATCGCTTCAGGCATCCGGCATTCCTTCGTTGCAGCATATGCTAACGCGTTTACAAGAGTATGTCCTATACGAATTTACTTAATTGATTGATAGCGAGTTGGCTTATATTCCTATGGCATCTTTCGCCATACGCTGATTGCTATTAGCTACTTCATACTATAGGAAGGACATGTTGGAGTTTAAGTCCTTCGGAGCCTTAGCCGGTGCCTGCCGAGAGGCTCCACGCCTTGCAGACGGGTTCGTATCATCGATTGCTTCGCCGCACGCGATGCATGTAGCGAGACCGCAGATTGCAGGGTATCCCACGTTCTGTAAAACTTCACGTTAACCAGAAGATCTTTCCACAATTCACGGCATATATTACGATGGCGGTTCATGCAGATCACGACACTGTGGCGGTGGTCCATCTTTTTTTGAATCCTGTCGTTCTTCGTACAGATCGTCTTTATACATGGTTTGGGCGACCCGCATCATGCCATTTTCCTTTTGGTACCGTATTTCTGTGGTGCATAAGGGACGCCTGAAAATTTATGCGAAGGGAGGTGAGCACAGGCACACAAATCTGAGATTCGAGCACCAAATGAGTATTTGTCACAAAATCAAATAGTTTTAGTTCAGAGTTAGGAGGAGATTTAAAGTGAAAAAACTGTTGGTAATTCTTTTTGCGGTAGCGCTTGTATTTACGTTCTCGGCTCCGGCCATTTCCGCTGATGCTGATGATGCAACTCTCCAGAGTCTTTCCGATCGTCTCGAAGCCCTCGAATGCGCAGTCGGTTGCTGGTCTTTCTACGGCAGTGCCCGTGTTATGACATTCTGGACGGACGAAGATGAAAATGCCGGCGATGACGAAGGTCTGACCCATGACTTGCAGGGCAACTCCCGCCTCGGCGCGGTTGTCAAGAAGGGCGACCTCGGCGGCGCATTCGAGTTTGCAGTCAGTGACAGCAATGTCTCAACGAGACTGCTCTACGGAACCTGGAACTTCGGTGCCGGTGAAATTCTCGTCGGTCAGAGCTACACCCCCTGCGGCGACATGTTCTACTCCAACCAGGTATTCGATACCGATACCGATCTGCTCTGTGTCGGACAGGCCTACAACGGCCGCCGTCCCATGCTGCAGCTGTCCATCGGCGGCTTCAAGGTTGCCTTGGTCAAACAGCATGCCCAGAGCCTTCTGGGACAGGCGGGTGATCTGGATAACGACTTTCCGAAGATCGAGGCCAAATACCACTTTGCATCCGACGTCTTCTTCGCCGACGTCTTTGCCGGTTACCAGACCTACACCATCGACACGGCCACCACGGATTACGATATTGACTCCTACGTCGCCGGTCTCGGTGGTGGAGTAAATGCTGGCCCCGTCTACGTCAAGGCAACCGGTTACATCGGACAGAACACCGGCCAGTACGGTCTGTGGCAGCTGGGTGCCGATGATGTCGTGATCGCCGGCGGCGAAATCAAAGACGTCGAGACCATGGGTGGCGTGATTGTAGTCGGTGTCAAGGCCAGCGACATGCTGACCTTCGAAGCCGGGCTCGGTTACCTGAGCCATGACTCCGACGCGGCGGCAGCCACGGAAGACGACGAGACCATGGCGTACTATGCCAACTGCACCGTCAACATTGCCAAGGGCTTCTTCATCGTCCCCGAAGTCGGCGTCATCGACTTCATGGACGACAACACGGGAGCAGACGAGGGCACATTGACCTACGCCGGTCTGAAGACCCAGATCAACTTCTAAGTTTCAAGACGCGTTTATACTGCACACAAAACCCGGGGATGCTGCATCCCCGGGTTTTTTTTGACATGCACGCAACGAGGCCGGCATTGTCGCGCCACCCGGGTCAGGTACCGCGACGGCAGGGGTATCACCGCCGGCAGGCATCGTTAACCCGGATGGGGGGGTGTTATGAAACAGCCGCCATGATGGTATCCCGCGTTATATCGCACGTATCCCGGTGCAGCCATATCCGCATGTCTTCGGCCTGCCGAATCAGGTTATCGCGAAAATCGGGGTGGGCGATCCCGATAAGGGCCTCTGCCCGCTCCCAGGTCGATTTCCCCTTCAACTGGGCCATCCCGTACTCCGTTGCCACATAATGGACGATGGACCGCGGCACCGTCACGATGCTCCCCGGTCGCAGAATGGGCACAATACGCGAGTGCATGGCGCCCTCTTTGTCGGTATAGGTGGAATTGACGGCGATGATCCCCTTGCCGCCCTGTGACTTGAAGGCACCGAAAATAAAATCAAACTGTCCGCCCGTCCCCGATATATGCCTCGTTCCGACGGATTCGGAACACACCTGGCCGAAAAGGTCTATTTCCAAGGCGCTGTTCACGGCGATGACCTTATCATTGCGGGCAATCACATCGGGATTGTTGATGTAATCCACCGGATACGAGGCGCAGGCGGGATTTTCGTTGAGGAACTCATACAGTTTGGTGGTACCCATGGCGAATGTATAGGCTATCTTGCCGCGATCCGTCGTTTTGCGGGCGCCCGTGACGCGGCCGGTTGTATAGAGATCGACCATGGAATCGACCAGCATTTCCGTATGCACGCCGAGATCCGCAAGATCGCTGTCGGCGATCAGCGCGCCAATGACATTGGGAAGACCACCGATACCCAGCTGAACGCAGGCCCCATCCTCGATTTCTCTCATAATGTGCTGTGCAATTTCCGTGTCGGCCCGGGTGGGCGCCGCCGGCGGCACCTCAAGGAGCGGGGTGTTGCCGGATTCTACGATACCGTCCACCCGCGATATGTGAATCGACTCACGATTTCCACCGAAGCAGTACGGAACACTCTCGTTGACTTCAACAAAAATTTTCGCGGCCTTATCGATCACCGACGGTGTGACGGAATTGCAGAGCCCATAGTTGAAGAACCCGTTGGAATCCATGGGAGCCGCCTTGAGAAAGACAAAATCGTAATGGCGGTACTTGCGGATTATCCGCGGCCCCTGATGATACGCAAACGGGATATAGTTGCAGAGATTCTGACGATGAAGCGCGCGGCCCGGACCGGCAAAGTGCCAGTCGTGCAGAATAAAAGCTTTCCGCAACGGGTCCGCTTCGGTTACTTTGGGTATCTTCGTGATACAGACACCTTCGATCACGACCTTTTCAAGGTCTTCGGCCCGTTTCGCCAACGCATCGTCAAGCGTCTCCGGAAAAAGTTCGAATTCACTATAAAAAACCGTATCACCCGATTTCACCATGCCGGCTATGGATTCCGGCGTGGTAAGTTTCTGTGCGTACACTTCCCCTATATTCAACATCACTTCTCCCCTGTATATAGTTTTTATATCCATCCCCGTTCTCGGGTTTTTCTCTATGGAGTGCGCACGATCATCTCTTCCGGTGATTCCGACGGCAATGACCATATCACAGTTTTTTCACAAAAGAGTGAGCGCTCATTCATCCCGGGGGTCAATGCCATTCTGTCTTTTGATACCGCGTTGGAATAAATAGTGGTTAATCCGTGACACATGACCGGCAGTACACGATGCCGGCACTAAAACCCTGATGAGCTACTCGACCGCCACAGCTCTCCTTCATGGACGGGGCGGCAAAAGGCATTTCATTATGCGGTAATGGAGCGAATACTGTGGGAAACCGCCCCCGGGGAAGACAGCACCCTCAATGATTCGATGTATGCAGTCACCGATTAACGTCGAACGTGACACACGTCGCATATGAGAAGATCGGTCCGATGACACTGTACGAAACGTAATTCGTTCAGGCAAACAGGTTATTTACCTGTCCACTGTTTTTTATGACAAATGCCGGTGTCTCCAGCGTGATCCGTCTTTTAGACTATTGCACCGCCGCCGCACGCACCGGAGATGCCTCTGTTCTGACCTTGCTGCGTCTTCGCCAGATATGCATCTTTTCCGCCGCCGCGATCAGTTCATCCCTGAAATCGGGATGAGCTATATGAATCAAGGCCTCGGCCCGCTCCCATGTACTCTTACCCTTCATATCGGCAATGCCGTATTCCGTCACTATCATGTGGGTCGCCGTCCGCGGATCGGTCACTATTGCACCCGGGCTCAGAATCGGTTTGATCCTGGATTTTACTTCTCCCTTAATCTCGATGGTGGAAGGCAGACACACGAAACTCTGCCCGCCTCTGGATTTGTACGCACCCATCACAAAATCGAGCTGTCCGCCGGTCCCACTGATATGCCGGGTCCCCACGGACTCGGAGCAGACCTGACCGAAGAGATCCACCTCGACACACGCATTGATGGACACGAAATCGTCAATCCGGGCAATTACATAAGGATCGTTGGTATAGTCAACGGGATATGATGCCAGGCCGGGATTGTTATGCAGGTAATCATACAGTTCCCTGCTGCCCATGGCAAACGAGTAAACCTGTTTGTACTTGTCAATAGACTTTCTGGACCCCGTTATTTTGCCCTCTTTCACCATTGTCAGGTAGGCGTCCACATACATCTCGGTGTGAACGCCGAGATCCTTGAGATCAGAATCGGCAATCATGGCCCCCACTGCATTGGTAATACCGCCGATACCGAGTTGGATACAGTTTCCATCGTACAGTTTTTCAATAATATTCCCAGCTATTTTGATGTCGGTCTCACTCGGCGGCACCGAGGGAATCATCGGCAGATCGGGATTGCTGCCTTCGATGATATAGTCCACCTGGCTGATGTGTATGCACTCCTGGTTGCCTCCCAGGCATCGCGGCATCTTCTCGTTGATCTCGACAATGACATGCTCGGCTTTTTCAATGGCCGCCCAGGTACTCGGTGAACTGCAGCCGAAATTGAAGTAACCGTTTTCGTCCATGGGTGTCGTCATCACGACTGTCACATTATCGGGCACACAATTGTTCCTGGTCATGTGCGGACACTCATGGAACGCCATCGGTATGTAGTACAGGTTCTTCCCGATAAACTTCTTATCGTGGCCGGCAACATGCCAGCTGTTCCAGGTGAAATGTTCCCCGGTGGGATCTGCCTCTGCCGTGAAATGCCGATACGCACCGATATCACAACGGATATTTACATCCCAGAGTTCATCGATTCTCCGTGCCAGGGCCTCGTCAAAGTCGTGCGCACAGTTCACACCAAACGCATACTCGACCCAGTCACCTGATTTAACTATCCGTGCGGCCTCATCAGCCGTCACCAGCTTCATTTTAAATTCATCCAACCATGTCTGATACATACAGTTTGCCTCCTTCTCAATAGATTTCATATTTACCTTGTCATGAACTGTAATGTAACTCGTTGTCTTTACATTGAATACCCCGCGGCAGTACACCAACGGCAGGTATTGCTTCCGGTGCGACAGCAGCGCCCCGGATTTACATGGTCCGTAACCCCAAAGCTGCTCAGTGCCGCAACCATATCAGCCTGAGTTACAGGCATATCCGCATCCGGTTCACCCACCCTCCCTACAGAGGGACTCGTGGACAATCATAAATGCCCGTACCTCAACACTGTAATCAAACGCATCGGTATAGTCTGCCCCCACAGACGTGCGGTCGAAACCGTCCATGCGCATCATTAGCTCATACTTTTTATTTGTAAGTGTGGATTTGCCGATTTTTTGTATGTTTCAACACCGAAAGAGGGATACACCCTTCGCCGGTCTTTATTGCAAACACTACGATACCGAAAACTGTGTGTCGCTACAGCACCATCAATGTAGCGGCCTGCTATGAAAAGAACATCCATGGCACAACATCGCACAACACACAGTACCGGTGCGTGCAGAAAAACTCTCAAGATGCTATTGCCCATTGAAATAATGGTGGACAGGAGAAGTGAATATTTTGAAGATCAGTTGCTCAATCGGACGCTACGTACTCTGATTTTTTAAGTTTGTCAACAATTTTTATTCCATTTATCGTGTAACTGCATGCATCGATCCACGGCGGGGCAAGCCTTTGATATTCTTTTTAAGATTAACCATTGCCGCACAGGCATTCACGTACCTGATTTATGACAAATATGTGGAGATTCCACCTCTCTGTGTCAATAGACGAGGGCGATCGCGAATTTAAGCCCGTACTGATGGGTACGGCTGGAAGGCTCATAGACCACCAGTGTTGTCTGCCCGTCAGACACAAAGGCCTCGTCACTTTTGCCGATTGCGCTGTAGGCATACCACGGTGTAACGACAAATGACCAGTGTTGCGCAAACCTATATCGCACGGGAAGTTCGGCCCACCACCCGATTTTATTTCCCAGATCGAGTTCGGGATCATTGTTAACGGCATAGATATCCGAATACAATACCGTCATTGTGCCATCAAACACAAGGCGAACTCCCGCGGACGGCTCGAGGGACAGGCGTCGACTAAGGACAACATCCGCTCGCAACCCCACCGGGACATACAGCCACTCGTATTCTTCCTGGAGCGTTACAAACGATGCCCGTATCTCCGACTTCCCGCGTCGCCAGAAGCGATATCCAATACCGGCAAAGGGTGTCAGAGAAAAAGTTTTCGAAACGGAAAAGGTATAGCCGATGTTCCACTCATACCGATACAACTCCTGGGCACTGTCGTTAAACCGGACGGGTGTGCCACTCTGCGTCGTGCCGTCATAGTCTACATCTCCCGAGGAATATTCAAGGAACAGCTTCGTATACACCCCATCCGGTCTGTTGTAGGTGTAGCCGAAGTATACCCCCGGCAGCCAGCCATCCTCCGTACTTTTGAGAGGTGGGTCCACGTCTTCTTTATAGTCGAATTTATAGTACGTCATTCCCAGTTCGAACGTATTGTTGGTAGAGATCAGCTCCCCGGCATTCGCACACAGGGGCAACAGTACCCACACGAAGATCACGACACATGCCGCATACTTTCTGCTCATCAGACCCTCCCTCGTTTGTACGATTCTATAGTATGGGAGCCTCAATCTCCCTTGTCGCCACAGCACCGTCTCGCGTACCCCGGATACACCCGTTATTTATCAATAACCCATCGGCCCGGTTGGGCACGTGAGGGCGCTTTTCTTGTGATACGGACACCCATCGACAAGTTTTCATTCATGACGAGCGTACCATCCGTAATGCGAAAATCTCCGAGTCCGTCCGTTCTGCCTGTAATTTCACCCTCGTCCTGCAGTTTCCCCCATGACATACTCCCCGCCCTGTACTTCGCCCAGGCGATATGCTCTCTTAGATCGAGTTCATTTTTGGCCTGCCGCATGACCAGGCAGGCGGCATCATCCTGCAGCGTCATTAACCGGGGGACACAGAACACCATGAGTGTACCGAAAATCACAATTACTGCAAGTATCTCAATAACAGTCAATCCCTGCTGCTGTATCGTGCGTGTCGTATTCATGCCTCAATCACCAAGAGTAATGGCCCATATATTTCCACATGGAAGCCCATTTCAATTCGTTCCCACATTGAGGGCGCACTGCTTTTCCCGCCACATATGCGATGACACACGCACACGACACTCATCACCTCTGTGCTCGCATCAGATACTACCCATGTAGATCAGCACACCGAGTGTCAGTGCGTAGGTGACCCACCACACGGGAACCCACCATACAATGCCCGGTGAAAAACGCCCCTCGGCGCCGGCAACACCGACACCGGCAAGATCTCCGTGTATTGCAGCGGGTACCGGGGTATCCCTATGCACATCTATTGAAAAATCAGCCGCGCAGAAAGGACACCGGACAACCGTTTTGTCAGTACACGGGCGGTCTTCATAACGATTGCCTGCCGCTGCCGTTTCCAGACTGCCGATCCCCGGATGACAATGCCGATCTCTTTGTACCCCTGCCATTTTTTTGTAACCTTTTCAATACTGAGGGGGTTACATCCCGCCAATGAACAGGATGGGTTGCAGGATTTGCATCCTGCCCTAATCCGACACTTATTCCAGCAGACTCAGCTGAGGGTTATCATACTCTCGTGCTGCCCGCTCAAACGCAGATTTTGTGCGCATGTCGTACTTTTCGATATACTCCCACGCCCGTTTGACCAGGAAAAAATCTTTCTCCGAAAAGTCGTTATAAGAGAGGCTGCCCTTCTTCTTTCGCTGTGGGTTCACGTACCCGGCCCTCACAAAATAGGTAAGCTTGTCTCGCGTAAGGCCGTGTACGTTTTCGATGACTTCTCCAGGCGTCATCCTTATCACCCTCCGGGCACATATAAATACGATCCAGACACACTTGTACTTATACATGTACATATCTTAATACAAATGGTACGTCAAGGTTTAAACTGCATTGTGTGTCCCACACGTATTATGCGACGCGGCCCGGAACCGAATTTTCAATAGACGCGTCGCCTACTTTTTGATACGTTATGAGTGTGATCCCGATGCTGGAAGGTTAGACGCCGGGAAAGCGTATCCTGCATGGTTTTTCCATGTAAGCGATCAACGGGACAAACCAACTGAATTTATCAAATCCTGAATGAATCATGCATTGAAAGAGACAATCAAAACATATCTCTTCGAACGGGGGGCAGACCTCGTCGGCACAGCCCGGGCGGATACTTGGGACACATTCGGGATTGTACCGGAGCCGTCCCGCCCGTCCTCCCTCTGGCCACCTGTCAAATCCGTCATCGTCATCGGCATCCAGATGCCGTTGCCCATTGTAGAAACAACGCCGTCGGTGCAGCACAGAGACCTTTACAATACCTGTAACCGAAAGCTGGACAGCCTGGCCTTTGATACGGCACGCTGGTTGATGCGACAGGGATATGCCGCACTCCCACTCAGCCGGGACGGATATGCCTCCATACACGTACTGATCAAAAATCCACGCGCCGCGTTTTCACATTCGTTCGCCGCGCAGTATGCAGGTCTGGGACATGTGGGTATCAACAATACCATCCTGACCAGGGAATTCGGCCCGCGGGTGCGCTTTGTCTCCGTCTTCACCGCGGCAGTACTGCCACCCGACGATGCGGCAAAGCAAAATCTCTGCATACGATGTGGGGCCTGCGTAGACATGTGTCCCGTAGATGCGCTCATCATCGACAAAAAATCTCTCCGCGATACGGGGGTACTTCTGGCCAAGTACGACACGCACGCCTGTACCGAATGGGCGAGGAAACTGACGAAGAGGGGATGCTATCCCTGCGGCATCTGTATCAAAGTTTGTCCTGTCGGGATGGACCGCATTCTTTATGAACGGCTGAAAAAAACGGGGCATTACCGCAGAGAATTAGCAACGGCCGTCTTTGACACCACCGATCCGTTCTATGCATCATGGAATCACATTCGACGTCACGGAAGTTCCCTTATCGACGAATCGGTAACGAACGTTACGACCCTCGAAGAGGTCTTTCGAAAAATCAGAGATAATGAGTGAGGATAACACCATGTCGCTGACGCATACACCCAAAGAAATCGTGTCGTTCGCTAGGGAGTGCGCACAGGGGCTCACCCCTCTCACGCACAATCATGAGCGAATCGCCCTCATGCAGGAGATGCTCCCCCAATTGCTGGACCGTAAACAGCTTTTCCGGACACTCCTTGGCAATCTTTTGGGAAAGGGAATCTATCCCGACCTTCGATATGCCACCATGTTCGACAGTGAATTCATCCTGTATACCGATCCTGCACGCCTCTTTTCTCTCAGGATGTTTCTCTGGGGCCCCGGCGCATATGATCCGGTTCACGATCACAATTCCTGGGGCGTCATAGGGCCGGTCACGGGAAAGCTCGAGGTGATCAACTACCGGAGGGAAGATGATGGGACACGGCAAGGCCATGCCGAACTGGTCGAAAGAGACAGGCGCATAATACTTTCGCCGGGCACCTATTTTGTTCTCCCCCTTGATGAGGGAATTCACAGAACAGGAAACCCGACAAGTGATACGACAATACAGGTGAGCATTTACGGCGCAGGACAGACAACGAGAAATCACATAAACGGATTCGACCTCGAGACCGGTACCTGTTATCCGATTTATGCACCCAAAGAGAAGAAGAAACTTCTGGCAGCCCAGGCACTGGCAACGCTTGACGCCGAACTGCACGGGTAATCGTGGCCGCCCATGGCTACTGCTCTTTTTTTCCGCTGGCACACCCTGATCGACAACGAGGGGGGGAACAGCCTGTGCTTACCGAAGGTAAAAATCGAATGAGACCCCTTGCAAAGTTTCGACATACCTTGGTTGCGGCCTACTATTCCCGGCTTGCACGGGTTCTTCAGGCCGCGCCCATCGACGCTATATCCCCGAACACGATCACCGTCATATCGACAGGCATCGCGTGCGCGGCGGCAGTCTGCTATGCAATCGGCCACATCACCGGCGGTGGGTTACTGCTGCTTCTGTCCGGCTTCGCCGACACCTTAGACGGAACGGTCGCCCGACTGACACACAAAACGAGTCGATTCGGCGCCCTTCTGGACTCATCTCTCGACCGCGTGGCTGAGTTTTTCATTTTTTTCGGCCTTCTCATCTATTTCCGCCACCAGTGGGTCATCTATGCGGTAATGCTGGCACTGATGGGCTCAATAATGGTGAGCTACGTTAAAGCCCGCGCCGAATCCCTCGGTGCGGTGCGAACTGCCGGCCTGATGCAGCGCCCGGAACGGATTATTGTACTTTCGGCAGGATCCCTCCTGAACACTCCCATTGGCAAGTACATCCCCAAGTACCCGGATGGTGTTCTGGTCGCCACGATAGTTATCATAGCGGTATTATCGACCGTCACGATCATTCAACGGCTCAGGGCGGGTGGCAATAATTTCTCATCGACGAATATCCCATCATCCGAACCATCCGATTAATAGAACTCCCGCGATCATTATGACGGCACCTGTCAGCCTTTCCCGGATCCTTTCCTCCTTAAACCATACTGCACCATACAGAACTCCGAACAGCAGGCTCGTCCGCTTCAGCGACAGCATGTACGCCGCCTCTACCATCGATATGGCAAGCATATGAGAGAATATCATCAACGCCACCGTGGCACCGAGGACGAACCCGGCCCACGGCCGCTCTGTAATATGAGATAACTTTACGTCGGATACAACGGGGAAAAACGAAACCATGATGACGGTAAAAATAACGAAATAGACGACACCGAAAAAATAAGGATTTGAATGCAGGATTGCGAGCTTTCCTATGGTGGCAGTCATGGAATACACAAATGAAACGAAAAGCATCAGCCGTGATCCCGGTTCTCTTAAAATGGCCTTAAAGGGCGCAAGCAGCCCGGTTTTGATGTGGGAGAGGTTCAGACAGTATGATCCGATGACGATCAGCATTATGCCGGCACACCCGAACATGCGGACAGACTCACCCAGAATGAGATTTCCCGTCACGATGACGAACACCGGTGTAAACGCAAGAAACGGAAGTGAAATGGAAAGGGGCGACACCTTGATCGCCCGCATGTAGCAGTAAAAAGCGAGACACTCCAGCGGCAGCCCAACCGCAAGACACAGGAAGAATACGCGATCAAGTCGCGGCCACGGCACGAACCACAGGGCAACGAGTAACCACGGAAAGGCATAGCTCAACCTGGCCACACCCATTTCATAGGCTGACAGATGGCCGAAATATCTTTTTGTGAATGCGTCCGATGTGGCCAGCGTCAGTGCGGCCGCAAGGGACAGAAAAAACCAGGCCATAGGATGGAAATCCTTCCGACACTATCAGCAACATTGCAATGCTGCCCGGCGACAATCTAGGTCATAATTCATTAATTTTCAGTATTTCCTTGACATACAATCGCCTTTTATTTATAAACTAACGCTTCAAATCATGAACATTTCTACGTGACAGCCATAAAATCTCGCTTTTTTGTATACTCAGAGCGGGTGTGTGTGGTACTAGTCATCCTCGTAGTTTCAAAGCCAAGAAGGAGGTGATTGTGCCATGAAGCCAGTCGGAATGCAGATCGTTGCCGAATTTCACAATTGTGCGAAAGATATCTTGAACGACCGGGTGCAGATTGAAAATATCCTGTCCGATGGAATCAGTGAGTGCGGGTTCTCTCTTGTGGACATTAACACGCACACCTACGACCCTATCGGTGTTACCTCGATCGCGGTCATCAGTGAATCTCATGTGGCCATTCATACATATCCCGAGGCCCGTCATGCCTCCGTTGATATTTACACCTGCTCACCCGAAAAAGAGGCCACCAACTGTTTGCTGGAATACCTGAAAGATAAACTGGGCCCGACAACGACACGTACGGCTGAGATTACGCGCGGCAACCCCATTGAAGTGACGGAAACAAACTGGATTACCGACGTCTCCGACACAATCGGGTTTGATATACGATATCATATCGACAAGCACTACGTAAGTATGTTGTCGAAGTACCAACAGATTGACATCATCGAAAACGAAATCTTCGGGAAGATTCTGTTCCTGAACAACGATCTGCAGATCGCGGAATATGATGCCCATCTGTATAATCGGAGCATGGTCTCGCCACTGATCGAAGCCGACATCCCACTGCAAAACGTTGCAATTCTTGGTGGCGGCGATGGCGGCGTGCTTCATGAACTACTCACTCATAACCCTGGTCATGTCACACTAATCGATATCGACCCAGATGTTATCAAAGCCTCAAAAAAATATCTATTCAGCATATGCCGGGACGCATTCGTTGATCCCAGGGTAACTGTGATCAACGATGATGTCACCAATTTCCTTGATACGGACGAATGTTATGACGCCCTTATTTATGACCTGACCATGCACCCCGAAACATTTATCAGTATGGACCGTGAGGAGTATCTGGAAGATCTCTTTTCGAAGATCAAATGCCACCTTACCCCCGGCGGTATGGTCACAGCCCAGTGCTGCTCCGAATATGACAGAGATACGCGTGCCATGTCCGAAAGAATCCTGAAAAAATTCTTCAGCCACGTCACATTCTTTACTACACATATTCCCTCGTTCTGCACACCGTGGGTCTTCGCGTCTGCCCGTAACTGAATAATGCATCGGGCGACACCTCGATAAAAAAACGGCTGATAGGGCATCAACCCGCCAGCCGTTTCTTTTTATCCTTCTGTGTTATGTGATTTTGCTATTTATACTCCAGCCGTATCGGTCCGAGCTCAACCAGCGCATTGTGCTCCACCTCGCCGTAAAAATCGATGACGGCTTTCGCCGAACCGCTGATTTTTCCTGCGGCCTTTATCTCGTATTCATGCAATGGCGCATAGGCTTCGATGCCCTTGCCTTCCGGCAGCACTTTTTCTTTCGGTTCATAACCGGGCGCTATTACGAGCCCCTCCGGGAGATTACCGAAGATACCCTTCAGGTTTTCGCCAAACTCCCGGTTGAAGGCCTTATAGGTGAATTCGAAATGCGCTTCCCGTATTTTCTTGACCGAAACTACCTTTATTTTGAGTTCGTCGAAACGATTCGTGACTGCTTTTTCCAGAAGATCGTGGATTCCCGCACCGATTATGAGATGCACCTGATTATCCTTCACATGCAGAATTCTCATAAGCTGGCCGAATTTACTCTCGTTTTCCACATGGTGTTCTTCACCGAATATGGCCTCTCCCTTGATTCCGCTTCCTTCAAGGTACCCGAGAACAAATCCCTTGATCAGGTCGAACGATCCCTCTACAATTACTTCATAATACTCTTTGGTCATGCGTATTCTCCCTCTTTGAGAATATAGGAGTTCTTCATTAGTCTTAATTCCGATACACCGTATTTCCGATGGCATTCCTCTTGTGATGTGGCTCTCTCACTCCTCATATTAGAAAAACACGAACGTGACAACAACAAAGATCGGTATCAGTATCGGAATCGAGTATTTTAACATATATCCGAAAAAGCTCGGCATGTTTATCCCCGCTTCTTCAGCAATCGATTTGACCATGAAATTTGGGGCATTGCCAATATAGGTATTCGCGCCCATGAATACCGCACCCGCCGAGATCGCTTTCAGATACGTGATGAAGACAGGATTGCATGTGTCGCCACCCAATGCCAGCGCACCGGGAACACACGCTTCAGTCAGACTCAGTTTACCGAGGGCCAGGTTGAAGAACGTAAGATATGTCGGTGCGTTATCGAGGAACGACGACAGTCCGCCTGCGACCCAGAAATAATGGAACGGCTCTTTGACTACGGCCACGAGCCCAGCCATCGCGCCGTCCGTTCCTGCTTTCAGCATTGCCAGGCAGGGGATGATTGTCATGAAGATGCCCGCAAACAGTTTCGCCACTTCCATGATGGGGAACCAACTGAACTCATTGGCTTCACGAAGCACTTTCGGCGTCAGGAGGAGTGAAAGCACTCCCATGAGAATAATACCCCCGTCCCGGGCGAGATTCTGGATTCCAACATGGACACCCAGTATATTGATATGATCTGCCTTCCAGTATCCGCTCATGAGCACCAGCCCGATGATACCGCCGAGGAATATAAAGTTGAACATTCCCTGTATCCTGATGGGTTCTTTTTCCAGGGGACCGACTTTTTTAAGATCGTCTTTCTCTTTGTTATAGAAATACGTATCGACAATAAAGAACAGTATCAGCAGGATCAAGGCCGTGAGCAGCATGTGGGGAAGTATGGCCGTCGTTACCCAGAAGAACGGCACATTGTGCAGGAATCCCAGAAAGAGTGGTGGATCGCCGAGGGGCGTCAGTGACCCCCCTATATTAGCAACCAGGAATATGAAAAAGCATATGACATGTACCTTTTTTATCCTGTTTTTGTTTGCTCTCAAGACGGGACGAATCATGACCATTGCCGCGCCTGTCGTACCCACCCACGATGCCAGGATCGTTCCTATGAGCAGCATTATCGTATTGACGATGGGTGTTCCCTTGATCGACCCGCCGACCACAATACCGCCGGCAACGGTAAAGAGTCCCCAGAGCAGAATAATAAACGGGAAATAGTCGATCAGATAGATGTGGAGCATTTCGTGCACCGCTGTGCTGTGATATGCGAAATAAAATGGAATCGCAAAGAGCAGCGCCCAGAACGCAGATACCTTTCCAAAATGGTTGTGCCAGAAGTGCGGGACCAGAAGCGGGCACAACGCAATGGACAGCAGGATCCCCACAAAGGGAATAATCGTCCAGACCGGCAGTATTTTGCCGATTTCGACCTTGTGCGGATGCGATGCCGCCTCTGCCGCATGTTCGGCACCCAGTACCATGTCCGGGCTGATGAACAGCATACAAAACATTGATATTATCAGGAAACCAAGAAGGAAACCCTTTGAACGTACCATGCCAGAACTCCTGTTTTTCTTGCTAAAAAAAATAAAGCCAGGAAAGCATAACCTCCCTGGCTTGAATTTATTGATTTTTTCAAATCAGAGTTTTCTTTCCCTGTGGGATACGACCGTACTACGCCTTATCGGCAACTTTAAGCTTTGCCTCGGCCAACAGCATGGCATCATGCACTTCGTCGTATCCCTCATCCTCTTTTGTTATTTTTAAGAGCTGAGATTCCGCGGCTTCTTTTTCTTTCCGCGCTCTTTCTTTGTCTATCTCGTCCGCCCGTTCCACGCTTTCGAGAAGCAAGGTCACCTTCTTCGCGGTGACTTCAGCGTATCCTTTGCCGACGGCATAGTATGTCTTCTTATTACTTTTCGTTATATTCAACTCACCGATCTTGACGGTGCTCAGAAGCGGTGCATGGCCGATCAGCGCACCAAAATCTCCATCACCTCCAGGAACCGTCACCATCTCTACGGTGTCGCTGAACACCATCTCTTCCGGTGTAACGATTTCCACCAATAATTCTTCAGCCATTTAACAATCCTCCGGATCAGCTATTCTGACAGTCTCTTGGCCTTTTCTACCGCTTCTTCGATACCTCCGACCATATAAAACGCCTGCTCGGGAAGTTCATCGTATTTGCCTTCGAGAATTTCCTTGAATCCTCTGACCGTATCCGGCACTGACACAAATTTTCCTTCCGTTCCGGTAAACTGAGCGGCAACGAAGAAGGGTTGCGACAGGAATCTCTGGATTTTTCGGGCCCTGCCGACTGTCAGCTTGTCTTCTTCAGAAAGCTCGTCCATTCCCAGAATCGCAATGATATCCTGGAGGTCTTTATATTTCTGGAGAATGATCTGTACTTCACGGGCAACCTGATAGTGCTCCTCACCCAGCACGTTGGGATCCAGGATGCGTGATGTCGAATCGAGGGGGTCCACCGCCGGGTAGATACCGAGCTCGGCAATCGGACGCGACAGAACGACCGTCCCGTCCAAATGGGCGAATGTCGTTGCCGGAGCCGGGTCTGTCAAGTCGTCGGCGGGAACATAAACACACTGCACCGCAGTAATCGATCCTTTATCCGTCGAGGTAATGCGTTCCTGCAGCTCACCAAGGTCGGTTGCCAGTGTGGGCTGATATCCAACCGCCGAAGGCATCCGTCCCAGAAGGGCCGAAACCTCGGATCCCGCCTGTGTGAATCGGAATATATTGTCAACGAAGAGCAGCACGTCCTGCCCTTCGACATCTCTGAAGTGCTCCGCCGCTGCAAGCGCCGTCAACGCCACTCTTGCACGGGCTCCCGGAGGTTCCGTCATCTGACCGTAAATCAGAGCGGCCTGTCCGATAACACCCGACTCTTTCATTTCGAGGTACAGGTCGTTGCCTTCTCTCGTCCTCTCACCAACACCGGCAAAGACGGAAATTCCACCGTGATGCATGGCGATGTTGTGAATCATTTCCATCATGACGACAGTTTTACCAACGCCGGCACCGCCGAACATTCCCATTTTGCCTCCCCGCGGGAAGGGTACCAAGAGGTCGATAACCTTGACGCCCGTTTCCAGAACGTGTACCGATGTATCCTGCTCGAGGAATGAGGGCGCGTCCCTGTGAATCGGGGCCATATTTTTCTGGTCTACGGGACCAAGACCGTCAACGGGTCTTCCGACCACATTGAGAATCCTTCCGAGACATCCTTTTCCTACCGGGACCATAATGGGGCTACCCGTATCCTTGGCCTTCATGCCTCGCACCAGACCATCCGTAATATCCATGGCAATACAACGAACGACGTTGTTTCCCAGATGCTGTGCCACTTCTATAACAAGATTGTCTTCCTGATCGTTAATTGCCGGATTCGTCACTACAATGGCATTCATTATCGCCGGCAGATTTCCATCCGAAAACTCGACGTCGATTACGGGACCAATGACTTGGACTACCTTTCCTATGTTCATTACCCATCTCCTTCAATCGTTAATAGAGTATTTTAATTCTTCTTTTATCCGGATCCACACAACCTTTTGCATCCTGCGTGATATGTGGTGTCGTTTACCCTGCGGCCAATGCCTCCGTACCTCCGACGATATCCATAAGCTCTCCGGTAATCGCCTGCTGCCGTGCCTTGTTGAACTTGAGGGTCAGATCCGTGATCATCTCCTCACAGTTACTCGTGGCATTATCCATGGCAACCATTCTTGCTCCGTTTTCACCTGCCGCAGTCTCTAGGAGCGCTCTGTAAATCATTATCTTGAGATACGACGGAAGGAGTTCATCGATGAGCGCTTCTTCCGACGGCTCGTAAATATACTCGACTTTTCTTTCCGGTTCAAGATCTTCAATCGAGTCGGAACCGATGGGGAACAGTCTTTCAATCCTCGGCCTTTGTATGGCTATATTCTTGAACTCATTGAATGCGATATAGAGCTCGTCGTACTCTTCATCGATAAACGATGAGAGTAACGCATCACCGATGTCGGCGGCCAGACTGATATCGAACTGCTTGAACACATCCGTGTGCTCACCGACAATGTTTGCCTTTCTGCGGAAGATGTCGCGTCCCTTCCTGCCCACGGCAACGAGCGAGACCTCAATGTCTTCCTTTTTGCGTTCTCGTAAGAAACCTTCTACGGCCCGAATTACATTCGAATTGAAACCACCGCAGAGCCCTCTATCGGACGTCATGCAGATAACTCTTACTTTCTTGGGTTCCCTGACAGCAAGAAGCGGATGCATCTTCGGATTCACCCTCATGGCCACACTCGTCAGGACCTCCATGAACTTATCCGCATACGGCCTGAAATTTTCCATTCTCAATTGAGCGCTTTTCAGCTTCGCCGCAGCCACCATGTTCATTGCCCTGGTGATCTGCTTCGTTTTCTCAACTGCCTGAATCTTTCTTTTTATATCTCGTAACGAGGCCATTCAACGTACTCCCATCTTGCTAAGTGTTCTGAAGACTACTCAGTCGCAAATACGGAATCGAACTCTGTCATTATGCCGGTCAGCTTCTCGTCCAGCGCCGAGTCGATCTCCTGCTTCTCGTCAATTTCCTTCAAAACATCAGGATATTTACTCTTCACGAAGCTCAATAGTTCGCCTTCATATTTTTTGAGTGCATCTACCTGATATTTATCCACAAAGCCCCTGACACCTGCAAAGAGCACTAACACCTCTTCACCGAGGGACATGGGCTGATACTGAGGTTGTTTCAGTAACTCAACAAGCCTGGCACCTCTGTCAAGCTGCGCCTGCGTTGCTTTGTCGAGGTCACTTCCAAACTGGGCAAACGCCGCCAGCTCTCTGTACTGTGCCAGGTCGAGCTTCATCGTTCCGGCCACCTGTTTCATCGCCTTGACCTGTGCCGCCCCACCGACCCGTGAGACTGAGATACCGACGTTAATGGCAGGCCTGACACCGGAGTAGAACAGATCCGGCTCGAGGAAGACCTGACCGTCAGTAATCGAAATAACGTTGGTCGGGATAAAGGCCGAGACGTCACCGGCCTGCGTTTCAATGATCGGCAGTGCCGTAAGGGATCCGCCGCCCAGCTCTTCGCTCACGCGGGCCGCCCTTTCGAGCAGGCGTGAGTGATTATAGAAGATGTCGCCGGGATACGCTTCACGTCCGGGGGGTCTTCTGAGCAGGAGCGAAATCTGACGATATGCAACGGCCTGTTTGGAAAGATCGTCATAAAGGATCAGGGCATCCTGACCGTTGTCGCGGAAGTATTCGCCGATGCTGCATCCGGCAAATGCCGCAATGTACTGCAGTGTACCGGGATCGCTTGCACATGCCGAAACAACACATGTATAATCCATGGCGTCATATTTTCTCAGGGCCTCGACGACCTGCGCAACGGTCGATTTTTTCTGGCCGATGGCAACATAAATACATTTGACGCCCGTATCCTTCTGCCTGATTATGGAGTCGATACAGATGGCTGTCTTTCCGATCTGCCTGTCACCGATGATCAGCTCACGCTGCCCCCGTCCGATGGGCGTCATGGCATCAATAGCCTTCAGCCCCGTATAGAGCGGCTGATTGACAGGCTGACGCTGGATAACACCAGGGGCAACCATTTCGATTCGACGCGTCTGTTTCGCATCGATGGGACCTTTTCCATCTATCGGAGCACCCGTGCCGTCCAGAACACGCCCGAGGACTTCCTCACCAACCGGGACCTCAGCGATTCTGCCGGTTCTCTTCACAATATCGCCTTCTTTGATGTGGGTATCTTCACCGAGAATGGCAACACCGACATTATCGGTCTCCAGATTCAGAACCATTCCCAATATACCACCGGGGAACTCCACCAATTCCATCGCCATCACGTTCTCAACACCGTAGACCCTGGCAATACCATCACCGACGGACAGAACAGTTCCGGTTTCGCTTACATCCAACTTTTTCTCGTAATCTTTGATCTGTTTGGAAATTATCTGAGTTATTTCCTCTGCTCTGATTGCTTCCATCCTTTATATCTCCTCCCTTAAGAGTTCCCTAATATTGCTAAGCTGGGTTTTTATACTGCCATCATAGAGAGTGTCACCAACCTTCACGACGATGCCGCCCATGAGCGATGTATCTCGTTCCGCTTCCATTTCAACTTTTTTGCCGGTAATCTCTTCCATTGTTGCAACAATTTGTGTCGTCAGCTCGTCAGACAACTTATATGCCGTTTTCACCTGAACTCTCACCTTGCCCAGCACTTCGTCCATGTAATCCTGGTAACAGGCCAGAATCTCCGAAAGAGCGTTCATGCGCCGCTTGTCGACCAACAATTTCAAAAAATTGGCGGTGAGGGGCGATACCTTCACTTTTGCCAGCACACCTTTCAGCACCGCGGCCTTGTCAGACTGAGCAAAAATCGGATTATCCAGGAACACCTTGAAATTTTCGTTTTTCTCAAGGATTGCGCAAAAGTTACTTAATTCATTATAATAGTCTTCGTACTTAGCCTCTTCCGCAGCAATTGCAAAGAATGCCTTGGAATATCGTTTTGCAATCTCGCTCCCTCTCAATTTAGCCTCACCATCCTATCTAAAAAGTCTTTAACCATAACTTCATGGTCAGCTTTTTTAATTTGTTTCTTCAAGATCGTTTCAGCCATTTCCACCGCCAGTCGAGCCGCCTCGACTCTCAGCTCATTTTTCATCTTGGCAAATTCCTGATCCATACGAGCCTGTGAGTCTACCTTCATCTTTTCGGCTGCCCGTTTTGCATCCTCGATGATTTTTTCTTTCTCTGCCTCACCCTGGGATTTGATCATGCTGGTGATTTCTTCGATTTCACCCGTTGCCTTTTCAATCTTGGCAGAATATTCCTCATATTTTTTCTGCGCATCTTCCTTCGCTGCAATTGCCTCTTCCATAGCATTTTTAATCGCTTCGCGCCTGCCGCCAAAGAATCCCTTGATTCCCTTTGCTGATACCCAGTAGAGGAAACCGACAAGGATACCGACATTGACGATTCGCCACCCGAAATCGATCAATTTGTGGTTGCTATGCGCTTCCGCGGCTTCCCCACCGCCACCGGACGCGTACACAAATGCAGCGTTAAGGACTACAAACAAAACAGCAGGCAACAATGAGTGCAGTAAAAACCGTTTCGACAGAATCTTCCTTAACGTACCTTTCATTGAACACTCCTTCCCAAAACCTTTTCGGAAATTTCAACAGATATTTTCTCTGCCTGCGCCTTCAGGATCTTCCGTGCGTCAGACATTTCTTTATCAGCTTTCTTCTTGAAGTCTTCCATGATCTGCGAAATTTCCCCCCTTGCCTGATCGATGATGCCTTTGCCCTCCTCAGACGCACCCCGTTGAATCTCATTTTTCTGGCTCATCGCTTCCTGTCTGGCCTCACGGAGTTTCTCATCATACGCCGCGACCTTCTCTTCAACGGATTTTTCGAGTGCGCTTACTTCGTCATCCAGATTTTCAAGGTGTTGTTTCCTTTTTTCAATGACATTCAAGACCGGTTTGTAGAGTAGAAAATTCAACATAACCATCATAATGACAAAGTTGACCAATTGAATCCAAAACGTAGTATTTATCTCAATCATTATCCTTCACCTCTAAAAGCATAAAAAAAACCGAGTGTTGATTCGGATTCACACTCGGCTATGACCACTTGACCCTTACTGTAACGAAGGCAAAAGAGACTGCACGCTTAAGAGATAATACATTGCTTATGATGCTAAAAATCCCCCTCACAGGCAAACCCCTTTCCAACTCCCTTCACTCGAAAACGGGCACTACTAACCATAACTAGCAAGCGTTGTCAAGTATTTTTTACCAGCGTGCCCGGGGCTTTTTCGAAAAACACCTTACACCGTAACGCACGTAAAATTATGCGGATTGTTCTGTCGATTTTTCGTTTGGATTTACTGTACCGGATTTGGATGGTGCAACGGCCGGTTCCTTCCCCATGTGGCAGTCACCATCGAATGTTGCACCCTCCTGAACGATGAACACCGGTGTCTTGAGATTACCGAAAAGCTTACCCGTCGAGCAGACTTCCACCTTTTCCTTGATTTCAAAACTTCCCCGGACGGCTCCGTAAATCAGAAGCGTATCTACAGCAATATCGGCCTCAACTTTTGCGGTCTCCCCGATGATAAGTGTGCCCGCACCTGAAATTTCACCTTTGAAATTGCCGTCGATACGAATCGAACCGGTCAAAATCAATTTCCCGTCAAATGTCGTTCCCTTGCCCAGAAAGGCAATAATATCATCCTGCTTTTTTTTATCAGCCACTTATATCCTCCTTTACTTTACACATCAATATGGTTGCAGCATAAATCTTCTCATGCTTACGTTCATCATAAGCCCCACGCCTGTCATCAGCACAACCATGGCCGATCCGCCATAGCTCAAAAACGGAAGGGGAATTCCCACAACGGGTAACGTACCAAGGACCATCCCGATGTTGATGAAAAACCCCCAGAAAATAAACATCATCACACCGTAGGATATTATAGTCCCGGCAAGATCACGCGAATTACGGGCTATCTTCACCCCCCAGAGCAGAAGTGCCAAAAATAAAAAGATTACGGTGATTGCTCCCAGAAACCCCCATTCCTCGGCAAACACGGAAAACACGAAATCCGTCTGCTGTTCCGGCAGAAATTTCAGTTGACTCTGGGTACCCTTGAGAAATCCCTTGCCCCAGGCGCCTCCTGAACCGATTGCAATAATGGACTGGATGATATGATAACCTGATCCGAGGGGATCCCTTTCAGGATTCAAAAAGGTAAAGATGCGCTCCTTCTGGTAATCTTCGAGGGCAAACCAGAAAAGCGGTGTTACCACCACGCCGCTCGATACAAATAACAGGAGTGCCTTCCGGCTCACCCCGATAAAAAGAATGATTGAAAAAAACAGGATAACAAGAAACAGCGCCGTGCCAAGATCGGGCTGATCGATAATAAAAAGACAGGGGATGCAGACTATGATAAACGGAATCAGCAGGCTCCGGATATGGTATTCCTTGTCGGTTTTATTTTCGGTAATAAATTTTGTTAATGCGATGATCACGGTCAGTTTCATTAATTCGGATGGTTGAAACGTAAAACCCCACAGGACCAGCCACCGTTGTGAACCATGCGTAACATGCCCCTGGATAAAAACGAAAAAGAGCAGGATCAACGAGATAAAGTATACGACATACCCATACTGCACGATCAGGCGATAATCGATACTGGCCGCGACGATCATACAGCACAGGCCGATCATGATCCAGTACATCTGCTTGACGAAAAAAGGTTTGCTGCTGAGGTGCGAGGCACTGTGGCCGGTACTGTAAAGATTCAGGAGACCGATGCCACAGATGGCCAGCACCAGTACAAGAAGCACCCAGTCAAAATTTATAAGCAGGCGTCGATCAATTTTCACGTCTTGTCGGTCCCCCTTGACCTGTCGGCAGCGTCACGGCCGCCCCTCTGTTTTTTAAATCAAAGTATCCATCGATGATCTTTCTCGCAATAGGTGCGGCGGCTGACCCGCCATGCCCCCCATGCTCTACAATCACAACCACCGCTATTTCAGGATCCCGGTACGGGGCGAAACAGACAAAAAGGGCGTGATCCCGGTGTTTATAGGGAACATCCTCTTTCTTTATCTTTTCGTCATCCTGTGCCATTTTAATCACCTGTGCGGTACCCGTCTTACCGCAGACATCCCGCTCGGGCCTTCGCAACGCCCTGCCGGTACCATGATCTTCATTGACCGCGCCCCACAAAGCGTACTTCAGAATGTCTATATGTTCCCTGCTTACCGGAATGCGTGATATTTCTACCGGTGGAAATTCTTTTACAATTTCGTCACTCTCCGTTTTCACAGCCTTGATCAGCTGGGGCTGGTAAAGGATTCCCCCATTTGCCAGAGCGCAGTACGCCCGCAGAAGTTGAAGCGGTGTTACCAGAACAAATCCCTGGCCAATGGTCAGAGACACCGTTTCGCCGGTCTGCCAGGTTTCCTTGAACCTTTGTAATTTCCACTCTCGTGTCGGCACTAATCCACTCCGTTCGCCTGGAAGATCAATCCCGCTTCTGATGCCGAATCCGAATTTCCGTGCATAGTCTGCCAGTGTATCGACCCCGATCTTCGTTCCGATATCGTAAAAATATACATCACACGATTCCGTGATCGCCCGGTGCAACGCGGTTGATCCATGCCCTCTTTTAGACCAGCACCTGAAGGTCCGCGTCCCGACCGGATAGACACGATTGCATACAACCTTATGCTCCGGGTCGACCACACCCTCTTCGAGCGCGGCCGCCGCAATGAAGGGTTTGTAGGTTGATCCGGGTGGATACTGGCCCGAAATCGCCTTATTCTGCATGGGAGAAAGAGGATTATTGAGCAAACTGCGCCAATCGTCGTCGGAAATCCCCCTGTTGAAGAGATTCGGGTCGTAGGACGGTTTGTTCACCAGTGATAGAATAGAACCGTCCCGGGGGTTCATTGTAATGACCGTACCCGCCCTTTCCTGAAACGCATCCCAGCATATTTTCTGCAGATCGGCATCAATGGTCAGCTGGATATTATATCCGGGCACCGCGTCCACCCGCCCCAGTACATTTAACTTCCTCCCGCTGACATTGACCTCGATCTGCTCGCCGCCCCTTTCGCCCTTTAGGTACCGATCCACGGTCTTTTCGATACCCAGTTTACCGATCACGTCACCGGCGTTATAGTCTCCCACCACATCTTTTGCCAGTTCGGCAATACTGATCTCCCCAACATACCCCAGTATATGGGCCATTGTTTCCCCGAAGATGTATTTTCTTACCGGCACGACGTCCACCATCACGCCCGGAAGATTGAGGGAGTTCGTTTCGATCAGGGCCAGTCTGTCTCGTCCTATATTTTTGGCAAGCTTTATGGGAACAAAGGGTTTTCGTTTTCGCGACGCCGTGAAATTACGGGCCAGATCGATGTTTTCGTCATCATATATGGAGGACAGCCTGTCTATCACACCCTTCACGTCTTTGGCCGTCTCCGGTATTATCGAAATGTCAAATGACGCCTGGTTGTCCACGAGAATTCGTCCACGGGCATCGAGGATCAGCCCCCTGAGCGGTCGAATCTCCTGAAGGCGAATTCGATTGTCCTTCGACCGCTGAAGCAACTCACCACCCTTGACGATCTGGAGGTACCACATTTTCCCCGTGAGAAATGCGAATGCAAGAAGCATGAGCCAGATCACCAGATTGAATTTTCGTCGGAATTCGCCCGGATCATATGTGACTAACGTCTTGTTCCTTTGCCCCATTTAAACGTAAAACCTCGAACTGATCAAAGAAAGTAAAGCAGGCAGGCCCGAGAACGGCAATCGCCAGTGCCTGCGGCAGATAGGTATCAAGAACGTCGTGAGAGATATTTACTCCGAATAGTAATTGATACATCACGAAAATAATAACACCCTCCAGGAACGCACACAGGAAGGTAAAAATCATGATGAATGCCATTCCTTCCGAATAGATCCTGTAGACGACATTTTTTGACAACAGGAACACTACCATGTAGAAAAACAGGTACAGACCGGGGACGGGACTTATCATGCAGTCGAGGCAGAACCCCAGGAGCAGGGCCAATACGCCTCCCCGGACAAGATCCATATAAAACCCGGCATAAATCACCAAAATGAGGGATATTTCAAGTCGTATTTTCCCCATGAACACGAGATCAAGGATTGTTGTCTGGAATATTAGAAGCATTATTGCCAGTATCGGCATCACAATATAATATCGCATTATGGTGTTTCCGTCTTTTTGAGAATGACCATTACTTCTTCAACTTTGGCTACGTTGACGGCAGGAACAACATTGATTTTCTGAAACAGTTCCGTTTTTTCCTTATTCACGCCGGTAACCATCCCCAGAAGTAATCCCTTCGGGAACACACCGGCCAGCCCCGAACAGATCACGGCATCACCTACTCTGACGTCTTCCGATCTCTGCACATATTTCAGCACACAGCCGTCATTGCCTGCCCCTTGGAGAATACCCTGAGCCCGCACACTTTGAATCAGGGCATCTATATTGCTGTTATAATCCGAAAGCAGGAGCACCCTCGAGACATTCCACGATACATCCACGATCCGGCCTACCGCCCCCTCCGGTGCCATCACGGCAAGCCCGATTCTCAGACCGTCGAAACTGCCCTTGTTTATCAGGACCGTTTTAAATACCGATATACGTTCCCTCCCCACAACTTTCGCAGCCACTGTGTCCAGTCCCGTTCGTTCCGTCAGATCGAGGAGCTTCTTCAACCGACCGCTCTCGAGATAGGCCTCGTGGTATTCATTGACTCGGCCTGTCAGTTCGGCGATTTGCCGCTTCAGCCTTCTGTTTTCGTTTTCCAACCCGACAAGGAAAATATAGTGCTGCCAGGCCCTGCCGACACGATCGATGGAAGAGTTGACAACATTCTCGAGGGGCACCACGATTTCCACCACCAGTCGCCTTAAAAAACCTGACTCAAGAGATGATTTCGAAATAAGGGAAAGGGTGATCAAAAAGATGATAATGAGGGCACATACAACGATAATCGGCTGATATTTCCTGAGAAATGACATCTTTCATCCACACGGCAATATATGGTGTACCCATGCCCTGCCAAGAAACGGACATATTCAATCAGTGCAAAGTGGAACATACTCGAGAGATTCGGGCAGACGATCACTATATTCGCTTATAGCTGAATTGCAACTTCTTTCAAAAGGTCGATTTCGTCCAGCGCCATGCCGGCACCTCTGGCAACCGTCGAAAGCGGATCTTCTGAGATTGATATGGGAAGGCCGGTCTCTTCTCTCAGCAGAATGTCGAGATTTCTGAGAAGCGCACCTCCACCTGTAAGAACGATTCCCCTGTCAACAATATCGCCGGCCAACTCCGGAGGCGCATTTTCCAGTGCATCCTTGATGGCATCAACTATAATGCTGACCGGTTCCATAATGGCTTCTCGTATCTCTTCGGAATTTATTTCTATAATCTTGGGTATACCCGATATGAGATCCCTGCCCTTCACATCGACAGTTCTTAATTCATCATCAGGGTATGCACAGCCAATGGTCGTCTTTATCATTTCTCCCGACCGTTCACCGATGAGCAGACTGTATTTTCTTTTCATATACTGCACAATTGCCTCATCGAGCCTATCCCCGGCGACGCGGACCGATTTCGCGTAGACGATGCCGGCAAGTGAAATAACGGCAACCTCCGTTGTTCCTCCGCCGATGTCAACGATCATCGAACTAATCGGCTCCGTTATCGGTAAACCGGCCCCGATGGCCGCAGCCATGGGTTCTTCGATCAGATATACCTCACGGGCGCCTGCCGACTCTGCCGTTTCCTTTACCGCCCGTTTCTCTACCTGCGTGATTCCCGAGGGTATCGATATTATAATCCTCGGTCGTACCAACGTCCTTCGATTGTGCACCCTCTGTATGAAGTGCCGCAGCATCGCCTCGGTAATTTCAAAATCGGCAATCACCCCGTCCCGCATGGGTCTGATCGCAACGATGTTTCCGGGTGTCCTTCCTAACATGCGTTTGGCCTCTGCACCGACTGCGAGAACTTTCTTCATGCCCCTCGAATCTCTGTGAACGGCAACAACCGAAGGCTCACTCAGTACCACGCCCTCACCTTTCACACAGACCAAGGTGTTGGCAGTTCCCAGATCTATCGCCAAATCATTAGAAAATATCCCCAAAACAAAATCGAATAGCAAGGCCATATCCCCCTATTTTTTCTTAGCAAAGTCTCCTATACAGCATTTCAGAAACCTTATCAATTCATTTCTAAAAAAATATTGCATTTTAACCGCTACTATACTACTTATACCGTTCATGCTTTTTCAACATGAGAGTACCAAATACCTCAAAGACCCAGCAAAAGGAAAACGACGATGCTAAGACTGATGAGAAAACATGCCAGGGCCTGGTTCATGAAGGTCCTGCTCGGTGTCATAATTCTTGTGTTTGTCTTCTACTTCGGCTCACTCAGGGGCCGGCGACAGGCCGAAACGATTGCCCTGGTAGACGGCAAAGTGATTGCCTATGTCGAATACCAGAACGAATATCAAAAACTTGTAGACATGTATCGTCAAAGATTCAAAGGTTCTTTAACGGATGACATGCTAAAATCGTTCAACCTCAAACAGCGTGCATTCGATAATTTAATCAACCAGGCGGTTATCCTAGCCAAAGCGGATGAGTTGAACCTGGGAATCAGCGAAAAGGAGGTCAAGGATTCCATATTTGCCTATCCCGCATTCCAGCGAAACGGCACGTTCGATATTAAGCTGTATCACCAGATGCTGCGCTATAACCGGATATCACCGGAAGATTTCGAGTTTCTGCAGCAGCGAATGCTCAAGACCGAAAAACTCGAAAAGCTTATTACGGGTGGCATTAAAGTCTCGGAAAGTGAAATTGTAGACTTCTACCGGATCCTGAACGAAAAGATCAACGTGGAGTTTTTAAAAATTCCTGTAGCACAATTTACCGACTCAATAAAACCGAGCGAAGAGGCGCTTGAAGCGTATCTTGCCGCACACGAGGAGGAGTTCCGGATACCACGTCAGATACAGGTGGCGTATATCGCGTTTCGCGGCGCGGACTATGCCAAGGCAGTGGAAGTATCGGAAGATGATATCGATGATTATTATTTCTCTCACAAAAATGAATTCATGAAAGACAAGGACAACGTATACCCCCTGGAGGAAGTCAGGAATAAGGTTCGCGACAAGATCATGTTTATCGAGGGTATGGACTTGGCGGCCAGCGAGGCCAGGGAGGCCAACGACATTATCTATCAGGAAGAAAATTTTGACGAGTTCGCCCGCACGAACAGCCTTAAAATCACCACGACCGGTATGTTTTCGACGGAAGAGATCCCGGAAGAATTCCGCGGGGTGGAAAATTTCGCGACATACGTCTTTGACATGAAGCAGGGGGAAACGGCGCCCCTCCTTCAGGACGACAACGGATTTTATATCGTCAAGCTGTATGCCGCCAAGGACGCCTACATTCCGGCATTGCCGGACATCAGGGACGCTGTCACCAAAAACTATCGCGCCCAGGAAAGCGCAAAACTGTCCCTGGACAAATCGGAAGAACTCCTTGATCGTCTCAAAAAAGGAGCCGACTTCGGGAAACTCGCACACGAAGAAGGCCTGACAATTGAAGATACGGGACTTTTCGTACCCGGTCCGGTCGTGCCTGTGATCGGCTATTCAACGGAACTGGGAAATGTCCTGTTTACACTTACCGAAAAAGACCCGTACCCCGAAAAACCCTATCTGATCAATGACGGGTATGTCATCGTCAGGTTCAAGGACCGGGGCGAACTGGACACCAAGGACCTAGAAGCCCAGAAGGACAAACTGAAAAAGACACTTCTGAATGTGAAGGGTGCGGAACAGTTCCGGCAGTGGCTCGAGACGATCAAGGTAGGCATGATAGCCGACGGCACGCTGGAAATCGTGAAAACCGCAGCCGACATGTAGGCGGTGCGGCGGGCGTCATGCCCGATATGAGAGAAAAATGACATATGCCGGTTGCATCTGCATCATGACGGGATGCCGGACCGGCTATAATTTATTAAAATATCCCTGCAGGTCTTTAATAAAGGCGGCTTTCATATCCGCAGTGACATCGTCTTCGAAGACAAACTCGAGAACGAACTGAATCGTGTAGTCAACAGCCGATGTCTTATATTCCTGAATGGCCGTCACCTTCAGGTCTTTCAGCTTCCGGAAGTGGCCGGACGCAAACAGATCGGACCTTCCCAGGATGAGATCCAGCGCTTCCCGGGCATCACCGGCGTCATCCAGCACAAGTTCGATTCCCTCAAGCTTTTTCACTGCCTGAATGATTTTATCTCTTTCGACTTTGATTTTCATTGCAACCTTCCCGGTGAATTCTATGGATTTGACTGCAGGGTGCCTAAACAGCGCTCCCCGGCAGGAAATGTCTTGAATATAGAAAATGTAATATCCAAGGTCAAGCGAAATAATTGCGGTGTCATCGAGCGAAGGTTCTTCCAATGTAATTGAACACACGGCAGATCTGCGTTATTATATATTGAAAAACCATGTGGTAATCGTATGATGAAACCCGAAATGATACACAAAATAGATGCCGTGCTGGACAGGGTGAAGGATCCCGAGAGTGATCTGTCCGTCGCCGAGCTGGGTCTCGTTACAAAAGTACGGTACAGTGAAAAACATGCGTTACTGTATATATTCACCGATTTTCAGAGCCGCAGCCCGAACTGTATTACCTGTGCCGGTATCGCCATGGCCCTTTCGGCAACCATTTTGAAGAATCTCGAGGCGGAATTCCGGAAAGAGTTCCCCGACCTTGCCATCGAATTCGTCTGATATGCCGGCACGGTATCTAGTCACCATGCCCGCCCCGGCAGAGGACGTGCACAATGATCTGGATAGTGGACAGCTTCACGACCCATCTTTTCCTCCAGGAGACAACCTGTGACCTTGATGTTCCCATCAAGGTTGAAATAGAATTTCAGCTGAAGGGACGTACGGTACCCGCTTCGTCGCTTACGAAAAAAGCCTATTACAACCGCCCGCGGCTCATTAAAGAAAGCCGCAGCAAAACACCGGAAGAGCTGGACCGCCTCATCGAGCTGACGGTTGCAAGAGCAATTAGACGTCACCTGGGGCAGCAGGGGCTGGCACTGGAAAATGCATCACCGCCACCCCGTAAATAATCCATAGGCTATACGGACAGCATGCTGCGAAACAATCACTGTACCCCCCCGACTTTCTCTTCCATGACACGACACGTCACCGTATCGTTTTGCAAACAGGACAATGCCGGGGCACGGAAGGAACTTATCGTATTTCCAAAACTGGAAATACTCCGATCAATCCCGGGTTATCGTTATCCGGAAGGCACCCGGACACCGCCTTGACTTTTTTCACCGGTCATGGCAGGAGATTATTTGCATACAGAGATAACCTGCATTATACCTCCCTGTATGGAGTTTTCTGATATCATCTGCAAAGAAGGCAGCAACATCATATGGGAACGTTCACAACAATGCAACCCTTGAAGGTGTTGTACATCGGCAACAGCTACACCTATTATCACAACCTTCCGTCGATGGTCACGCAGCTTGCAGCATCATCGAAACGAGTTCCCGGGATTGAAACTGCCATGGTGGCGCACGGCTACAAGACGCTCGAATGGCATACACACAATCCCAAAACCATAGAGGGGCTGCGGCGAACCGCCTGGGATATTGTGGTCCTGCAGGAATTCAGCATGCGTCCCATCGAAAACCGGGAAGCGATGTACCACTTTGCATCACTGCTTCACGACGAGATACGCAAGACAGGGGGGCACACCGTCCTGTACCTTACCTGGGCCCGCCGACACACACCCGAGATGCAGCAGGATATCACGGCCGCATATACGGAACTGGCTCGTATCCTCGATGCAGACGTTGCCCCGGTCGGTACCGCCTGGCAGAATGCCCTGGCGGCGGATTGCGGTATCCAGCTCTACAAAAACGATCAGAGTCACCCGACCCCCCTTGGTTCATACCTGGCGGCGTGTGTCTTTTATGCAACGTTTTTCAAGCACAGTCCTGTTGGTTTGACCGGCACAATCTCCGATGGCGACAGAGAACTTTTGACATTACCCGATCATGACGCCCGACACCTGCAATCGATTGCCTGGGATGCCGTAGAGCAATTCAGCCGGTCCTGAAGAGACATAATGCTGTTGTCAACAAATAGAACTGTCCGGTTCTGTAGCAAATGAACTGTCCACTTTGTCTTGCTCATCAAAGCTGTGGAAGTCGTAGACTGAAGCAGCTTTGATGAGCAAGGGGCGAGCGGCGGACTTACGCTGCATCTCCGTCATTGGATTCCTTTAGATTTCCCAATGCATCATACCCTGCAAGTTTTCTTGGGCCATGAAACACAGCCAGTGAGCCGTCCATGTACCGATGAACTCGTACCTTGGCTCGGACGTAATGACATCTGTACCGATCCGCAGGAATTTGCACTGTGATCCCCTCGAAGCTGACACAGTTGTCCCTGGTAACGGTTCGCTGGTACTGCTCGCACAGGATGTCATCAAGATTTATCCCGCCCCAGGATACGAAGGCGGAACCTTCCTCAGCAGGGGGCTGTACAAACTCGGCGTTGAACGACGGTTGATATGCCTCGGCCAGAT
>Ga0272441_10000568_pt1 | contig 84110 bp, 81 predicted proteins | sample SSMProp6N_FD_193582 | JGI IMG/M metagenome (GOLD analysis project Ga0272441, IMG submission 193582) | Marine sediment archaeal communities from Little Sippewissett salt marsh, Falmouth, MA, United States - SSM-Prop-6N | ecosystem: Environmental > Aquatic > Marine > Wetlands > Sediment ...
CATATTGTAATGAACCAGGCAATCCTATACTACTTACAGTATTATCACCATCAGCAGACAATAATGTTATAAAATTACCAGACGCATTTATATTAGTTAATACTGTTGCTGGATCAGGGAACTGAGTCCAGTCCTGCATGTCACCATTTGGAAGTAATTGATATCCTAATATCCATCTTGGACCAGCATTTGACCGATCTAAAATAAGAGGATTTACTTGAGTTAATGCAGCTACAATACCATACTTTCCAGATAATCTACCACCAAATTGACGATAAGATTGACGTACTAATTGTAATGATTCTCGATAAGCCTCAAGTCCTGCATTAAAATCGTTTGGATATTGTAATGGCACCCCATGTGCTAAGTTGATATCAGTAGCACCTGCTTCTGCAAGATAAAATGAGTTTAATGTACTCTCTATAGAATCATCTATTCCTTCTAAACTTTCAGCAATAGAAGCATACCATACACCATATTGACGTGTGGTTACATAAGAAATCAATTTATCTGTACTAAATTCACGTTGAAATTCAAGTTCTATATCACCTAGAGGTAATTGAATTTCGAAAGTTGAATTACCACCTGAATCAGTAGTAATTATACCACTATGAACCCCATTAATCAGAATTAAATAATTAGTATTCGGTGTGTCAGTAATTAATCTTAATTCTGTGGGTCCACTTCTATATGGTAATACATGACCAGCAGACGCATAAAACGGTCCACCAGGTATAATACTAAGTAAATCTCTATATCTAGTTTCAGTTGTCATAATGGTGTCTTAATTATTGGGTCAGTGACAAAAAGCTGACCAACAGTACCAGAACCAATTTGAGTTTCTTGTGGTGGTTGTGTATATGTAAACAATTGTGAAGAACTAGTACTAGTTCCATTACCAACACTTAAAACTTTTACTTCTATCTCGCCAATAGTGTTTGTTTCAGGCACTATAGCTCTAACAGAAGAGACTAATTCTACCACATAAGCCATTAAAATGCCACCTTGTTACCAATCATTACCACAGGACTAACAGTAAAATTAGTAAAAGTTGTCGTGGTAGTTATAGCATTTATAGATTCAGCGTACAACCTAACTATACCAACACCAGTACGAAATTTAGCTTCATATACTTGAATACCATTCAATACCACGATTAATTGTGTGTCGGCACGAATAATACGTAAATTGTGATCTCCAGCAGTTACTCTTGATATTCTTGTAACACTACCACTAGAGTCTACTACTCTGAAAAAAGCACCAGCAGAAATATTGGATACTAATTCAAGAGCAACAGAAAACCCGGTTGCTTTATATTCAAGCGCAGCCAATATTGCATCATTAGTAGTTCTAGGATTAGTAATTACACTACTATCAGCACTAACATCTACAGATATATCTGCACCACTAGGCATACCACCACTTAGAGCATTCATAAATCTAAGTGCAGCAGTACCTATACCTGTTAAATTTAAATCAGCCTGACCAGAACCTACACTAGTATTTGCTGAACCAATAGACTCATCGATTATAAAGTTGTCGTCATTAAAATCTTCACTTCCAGCATTTATATTTAATGTTGTATTATCTAGATTTACTAGAATAGTATCACCGCCGTTAATGTCGGAAGTAGGGGGTGTAAAATCGTTTATATTTATAAAAGGATAATAAGGATCAGGATCTCCCGGACTTAAAAATGCATATATAATTATTAATACATCGTTATCACCAGTATCTATACTTCCAAATCGTACATAATCTTCTGTAGTACCAAGAGATACTGAAGGTCCCAATGTTTGTTGTAATAAAACAGGTGTATTAGACGATAATAAAGGACTACCTACAAACAATCGTGCTATTAAATCATCTCCAACACCTTTAATAGTTAATCTTAAAAAAGTGTCGCCAGGAGTTGATCCATCAGCAGTTCCAGGTCTAAATCCGGTACCTACTTCTCCTTTAACACTACTTAACCACACTTCTTGTGTATCAAAATTAAGACCAACTGAAACAAGACCTTCACCACCTTTATAGGCTTCTAGAATTTTTAATTTCCCACCAGATACATTTACTCGTGGGATTAAATCAAATAAAAATCCAATATCAAAATCTAGACCAAACCCAGTTTTCTCAATATAACTTGCACCATTACTACCAGGATTCGTTAACATACCAGCACCACTAAATGTTGGTGCAGAACCTGTACCCGACGCTTGAGTTGTCCATCCAGACGGTAGTGTGGTTAGAAAATTTGATTCAGTGAAAGTTTCTGGACTACCAAAAGTATCTGTTTCAGTAGTAAATTTGAAACTTTCAGTTTCTAAGGTCTTCAAGCCTAAGTCAAACATGACTAGGCAATTTTCATTTACTATTTGATTAGTTCTTAATAGCTGTGGCTCATAATTTAATGTGGTAGTTTTGGTACCAGTTAGGCTTGTGAGCTTTCTACTAGAAAACATTGCTACTGGTGAATATGTACCAAAAGTACCAGTACAAGTATTGAAGCCTGACTCTGTAATTTCTACAGCGTCATAAAATAATCTAGTTATCCCCTTTTCATTATTACTAGTATTAACATCAAAAGCCGTTCTACCAAAAATTAATGCCTCACCAAAGATTGCAGTATAATCTGCAGTTTGTAGTATATTATCTTGAACAGGAAAATTGGTACCTTTTATGTCTTGAGAAAAGACATGACTTTTGAAAGCATCTAGTCTAAGTATAAATAAGCAAGAAAATTTATGATCCCAAACATTACTACCAGTAAATCTAAGTGTTTCAGTTCTAGAAGTAGCGGGCGGTGAGTCTAAAACCCATAAAGCACTATGACCATATTCTTCAGCAGATCCAAAACCAAATACATTGTTATTTAAAACCTGTTCACATAGCTGACCATCAATTGAATCATATAATTGCATTCCAGCAGTATCGAGATTGCTAGTACTTGCATTTGGTCCAAAATTTCCACCGCCTATTATTAGGTAATCACTAATTCCATCTGGTGTAAAGGTTATTGACGCTCCTAAATTATTACTATATACATTGTCCATATTAGACAACGTTGTACTATCTTCATTAATATTCCAATCAGACGAGCTAAAACCTACACTGTCTAAATCTATCGCTATTAAAGATACATCTAGTACTCTTGATTGGGGGTTACCTACTTTAAGTTTTTTGGCACAATACCAATCAATTCCTTGACCGGCAACTGCGGTCCAAAGCCCCATTGTAAAAGCGGTCTGTGAATATGAACCAGTTGCAGGTCCACGATATTGCATCGCATGTCTAGGATCAGATACGCCACCGAATCTCAATTCATGTTCTTGCGTAGAATCTGGACTTGTTACTGAGGCATGTGCAATAATTAAATACCGATTACCAGTAGTAAATAAACCAGAACCAAGACTTGCAATAATAGTACCAGTTGGAGCATCAGCAACCGAAAAGAATGGGCCAGTATGATCAACTAATACATCAATATTAGCCATTAGATCACCACCTCGACATCAACATCTATCTGAAATCTATTTGAATAAATAGGTGAATTTACCGGTCTAATACAAACTACAATTAATTCTGACATATCTTGTGCTAAAGAGACATCATAGATCTCTCCAGTCCAATTATTAGAAAAAGTGCCATTTAATATAGCAACACTGGGAATAGTCTTTTCACCATTATCATCTATATCTACATTTAATGTATTTATATCAATAGTACCACCAGATACGATACTAATGACGACTTCAGTATCTTTGGGCACATCTATAGAATTATCTATCGGCTGTAGCATACTTATGCCACTCATTTTAAATCACCGTAATGTTGGTGGTTTCTACTCTAGCAAATTCATTCTTTGCTATCGTAATGTCAGCATTTCCAGTACTACCAAGCCTATCAAATAAAGAAAATACAAAGTTATCAACACCAGTAATAGTTCTAACTACTAATTGTATATCACTACGTTCAACATCTTCACCAAGATTCAGTACATTCACAAAAGATTCGATCGCACTAATCACCGCAGTTCTAATTGTATTGAATGAAAAACCACTCAATATTGTTAATGTTGCTGACATCTCAACATCTACTTGAACACCAGAACGTATTAATATATCTTGGCCACCAACTATGTTATCGGCATCAGAATCGAATACATTCTGTATATTTTCAACTAATATGTTTTGTTCATAATCAACTGTTAAAGTATCACCAGGACTAGGTAACGTCGTAGCAGTCGCGAGAAATTGTATCCCATCCTGAGCTCGGACACTTTCAGAAACACCTGTGGTATCTTTAACTAAAATATAGTCTGTATTTAAGACATATCCGGATACATTAGTAATATTTAAGACTGGTTGATTTTCCAATACAATTGTCTGACCAATACCAACGAATTCAGGAGTAGATTGTCTAGTAGTAGTTTGAGAACCAGTAATAAACACATCAACCGCATTACCAGTCTCACCACTTCTAGTAATTAGAGGATCTCCAGGAGTAATAACTAATATATCACCAGCATCAGCAAAATTACTCTCAATAAATAATTTCAAACCATTTTTGGTTGCTAATTGTGTTCCAATAATGGCAAGTTTATATCTTTCAATGAGTTCATCATTAGTTTCGATATCTACAACATTAGAAGTTCTATTTCTATTAAATACAGAATCAAAACCTACTAAAGGTCTAAGTGGTCGTGTTACACGATTAGGACCAACCTCACCAATTTTACCAGCAACTGTCGCCTGTATTGCTACTTCAAGTTCATACCTTTCGGTTTCTAAATTGAAAAATGAAGCTGCAGTAGCTGCAGGCATAGTCTTTGCTTCTGTAGTAATAAATACTACAGTTTCACCAGTAGATTGATCAGGTTGGGTAGCTACCGGGTATCCTCTCTGAACTGTAATATCAACCGTAGGAGCAAGTGATCGAGAAAATATTAACGTACCACTAGACCTACCACCAAGATTTCTAGTCTGATTTTCATTAAAAACAAAATTATTCACATCTTCATCAGTAAATACAGCAGACTGATCTAATAAAATAAGCTGTGATACTAATCTTATGCGATCATTTTGTAGCTCTAATACCTGTGCAACAGGTTGAGTTACAATATCCGCTACAGGTCCAATTTCTACATCATGGGCGTTATTCCTTGAAGTAATACCATCTTCTAACTGAGAAGTAAATTGGTCTGCAGTAATTTTGTTTACAGGCATGAACTACCCCGTTATCGTTCCAGATTGGATGATGCTGCCTCTTCCTACAGTAACAACGTCCAATCTAAATTTATATGCAGTTTTAACACCTGTTGCGGGTTGTTCTATGATTCTAAATAAAGTAATACTGGAGAATCTTTCATTATCAGTACGTATATTAGGTCTTCTATTTTGTAGTCTTACTAATGATCTAAACATATTGTTTATTTGTCTTTGCAATAAAACTTTAGTAGATGCAAATCCAGTCTGTTTTACTAATCCAACTAATTCAGATATACCAGCACCTGCACCACTATTAATTCTATCGATAGACAATGCGCCTTGTAAATCTTGTCTTGCTTTTTCTTTAGATTTTGATAATACGTTCTCACCAATTTCATTACCAATAAGTTTAGGTCTACCTGTAGAGGTATTAAACTCTACATCACCATCAGAAATTTTAAAAGTCAAAGCCATTATGACCTCGCTAAACATTCATCTATAACGCCTCTAATATCAGTAAACTGGTCAATCGCAGTGTTTAGCTCATTTACTAAACTATTTAGTTCATCTCTAAAACTCAACAATCTAGTAGCTTCGAAAGCAATATCATCTACAACCGCAGTAGCCACATCTAACGACTGGTAAAGATTTAAATTAAAGTCTCCAAGATCAACACAGTTACTAATTAAATTTAATGGTACTAAAGCTACTGATTGTCTTACTGTGTCAATAATAGCCTGAGCAGCAGCCCTAGTAATTTCAACAGGTATGGCAAGTATATCATATTGAAGTATTTGAGTTTGTATAATAACAATTTGTGCTTGTAAAATTGCTACCTGACCATCTATAATGCCTTGTAGAGTACGCAACACTGCGTCTGATAATCCACAAAGGATTTCTTTAACACAGGGATTTAAACTAGCATCAGCCATTATAAAATAGGTCCTGGTACAGGCGGTGTGCCTGGTAAAAGTACAATTCCACCAATTATTGCTTCACCATATAATAAGGTTGCCAATGCATCCATAGCTGCATCTTTTGAAAGACCACCACTAGCATTTGCTGCCATTAATGGAGCAAAAGACGCAGTAAGACTAGCATGAGGAGGAGGTGTAGCACCCGCAGAGCCAGGAAATGAAGTAGCAAAACCAGCACATAAAGCACCCCAAAATGCAATAACTGCAGTAGGAATGGCAGTCAAACCATTAGTAGACATTCCTGTTAAGGCACTTGCCATTGCGGTTTTACCTAGTTCTACACCTGCAGGAACAACAGGAATTCCATTTCCAACAGCATCTAGCGCAAAATTGGCATATGCGGTAGCAAGATTACTGATAGCAGATGGTTCTGAATCAGTAGGATCTAAGGCTTTTAATTCATCAGCCAATTTTGCTTGAGTCATTGCCATTATAGATCCGGAAATTTCAATTTAGTAGAAATAATTAGTGGATCCCATGGTGCTTGACCAGGAGTACTAGCTAAAGGTGGAATTGGTGGTCCACTAGGACCAACACCAGTAGAATGTGTATGAGCATCTAACCAACCAATTAGCGCATTATATAGTGTTTCGAAACGCTCAGCTATCATAGCAGATACTTGTGGTCCAGTCCATCCAATATGGAAAGTACCATCAGTTGAAGCTACATTTATGGTAGTATTGCCTATTGCCATATTTAAGTTAGCTGCTGGATTTACTGCAACATTTTGATCCCAATCGATATTACCCAATGCATCAATTTCTAATGTAAAAGCGGCAAGAGCATTAGCAGCATCGCCTGCTTCCATACGTACTCTGTAAGGTGCGCCAGTAGATGGATTTATATCTGGAGTATTAGTAGGTTCAGGTAATAAAATATCACCTGCATGTAATTTAAATTTAGATTGTGGAGCAGCAATTCCACTAATAGATTCATTAAGATCAATCAGTATTTCTTTGTAGGAACTACCACCCTTAGGTACAGCATTTTCATCTGGATCAGTAGGTAACAATTTACGAAAAACAGTACCTAATCTAAATTGTGAAGTATCAGAAGTAAAATGTAGCTCAGCAGATTTTGATTCTATACGATACTTTTGTTTATCTAATCTGATGAATGCTTGTCCACCTGCAATAAACATAGTACCGAAAGCAGACCCATGGATATATGCATCACCTACCGATTTAAAATCAAATTCGCCAGGCTTTAATTGTCTAAAACCAGCAAACCCGACAACCCCATCTTCTTGTAGTGTTTTGAAATAATCATAACCTGCCCTATCTCTATTCCCAGTAGCAGTACAATTATATCCAAGCACATATGGTGTATCATCATTTCTAAAACCAATTTCTACATATTCACTGCCAAGAGGCATATATCTACCCCAAGCAGTCTTAGCAGGGGCATCTTCATCATTTGGATTTGTCGATTTAGCAGAGAACCATAAAGGTGGAATAGTTACAGGGTGACTTCCTTGCTCTTTAAGAGTAATAACTTTTATTTTACCAACATTAGCAGTAACATCAGCAATTTGTCCTGAACATATGCGAGATAAATATCTCGCATGATCACGAGTACCTAAGTAAGGATCACCCTCACCAGGTATATAGTCTCTACCACTCATCCCACACCTTCCGTCACGATAGAGCTTTCTATAGCTGGTAATTCAGATGCACCATCAACATCATCTTTTAATCTAAATAATAACTTATAATTTAACGGTCTTCCTGGAAAACCTCCAATAGTTGTATAAACAGCATTACCTTGATCATCAAGTAAACCATCCCAACCACGAATATAATTAAGATTTAATCTTGTATCCATAGTACCACCCATACCCCAAGTAATACTATGACTTACACTCATTAAAGTGCCAATGCAATTTCTAGGTTCAAAATAAAATGGACGATTTAGCCAAGCACCTAGGTTTGGAGCAGCATTAATACCTAAAGTTCTAGCATCAGCATTCATCTTATTTAAAGTTAAATGAGCATATAATTTTGCTGCTTCATTTGTTGCTATGTATGCTTTAGGTGGGACTTGCTCTAAACGATACCAATATAATGGTATTAGATGTTCTAAAGTTACTTCTTGTGGTGCAGCATATTCTCTAGAAGTTCCAGGTTTTTTATGTCCCTGCAGTGGATGATAATATGATGTAACTTGTGTTCTTACTTTCTCGTCTGTTATACCTTTACTAAAATTATAAGTATTTCTTTTAGTTGTTGTATATTTATTTCTGAAAGGCCCCCTTTGCACTTTTGTTTCCTGATCTAAAGTTAAACTATTACGTCCTTTCATAAATTTGTGTGGTACAGTAGCATCGCTACCAAAATCATCTGGATCAAAATCATATAGTGGGAATTCACATATCAAATCACCTTTAGGCGACTCATAAAATACAAATTCTATCCGTTCTACAACATCAAGCATAATACCCAATCTAGACTTGAATTGGGTTGTATTGAGAGCAAAAGTATCTAAAAAGTCTTTTAATAATACCTCTCTATTGACATCTGCTTGAAAAGATCTAGGTACAAGCATTATAAGTCGGCCACCATCTATTGGATAGATATCAGTATTTTCACCAATAATATTTATTACATCTTCAGCAATAATATTATTGGTATTAGGATCTATTCTAGCTCGACCTTTTAGTGCTTCCTTCTTTGATTCTGCATCTGCAGGTATATTACCATCTGCATTTTCAGTTAACATATCATCTAAATCAGTCTCTTTAACCTCATGATCGATAAGAGATTGGTATTCTGCTAAACTAGTAACGTTAGCAGTTGGAATATTACTTAATATTAAAGGATCATTTCTATCAGGACCAAATTCGACAACTACAGAACCATTTATTCTAAATTTACCAACAGCATCAATATTCATGGTTCTAACTTGTGATGCATTTGGTGATGTATCTGTTAAAGTGAATTTACCTTCTTCAGAAGGATCATTTCCAAAAATAATTGTAAAAAATAATTCTGGTAAAGTTAATCCAGAAAAACCTTCAGACAAAGCTGCTCTAAAATCTAAATCCTTAGATTTAATAATTGCTGCTCTATCTAATACAGCAGGATTAGTAGTAACACGAGCATAACGTAATAGTTTAAAAGGTCCTTCTCCAGTTACTGTTAAAATACGTTGATTGTTTTCATCAACTGTATCATCAAAGTTACTCAAATATCCACTAAACTGATGATACCATTTACGTGGATTATATGGGTCACGCATGAATATTCTAATAGGATCATTGGCATGAAAAATAGGGTCTTCAGCTTGAAATGGATATTTATATGCACGTGCTGAATATTGTCTTACATTTTCACCACCAAGTTTACCAGCTATATCTGGAATTTCTATAACTTCAGTTCTAATATTAAATTTTGATGCAAGTACTCTCTTTTTAATATCATTATTTAATTGCTTAATTTTTTTAAGAATTAAATCATCTATATCACTAGTAGCAGCAGCACCAAGATCAGTTTCATCATTTTTATCTACTCCGGAATCCAAATATTCTTTAATTCGTTTTTGTATTGCCTGTTTAACTAAAGATACATCACCAAATAATGTAGTAAATTCTGGTGTAGTTAATATATATTTATCTAATTCATTAGCCAAAGTAATAGTACAAGTGTTAGGAGCTCTACCAACATTATAGCTGACCTCAACACTCAAAACATCTTCTGTAACATTTACTCCATATATAAATACACGATACGCAGGAAATGCATGACGTGCCTGTAAATTACCTTTACTATCTCTGATGCTCATGTGAAGTCCGAAGTAAAAGTACTAATATTCTTAACTAAATCATCTATATCTGGTATAACTTCTTGTACAGTAAATGAAAAGGCATAATCTTTAGAATTTGGTTTATCTGCGTTATCTGACCATTCTAAAGTAGTACTAAAGAATCCTATTAACATTATTTCTAAAGGTATAGCTGCAGAACTGTAAGTAATCATAAATTCGTTAATAGTATTATCTTCAAGAATCATGGTTTCTCTAGTCAAATTCCATAAATTATGCCATATTATCAATTTCTTCATAGCGTCAGTATCGGAACCAGTTGCACCTAGTGCTCCAACACCGGATATCTCAGGAGCTGAATCCCCTAATAAATTAATATTACCTGTATTGCCTTTAAAATCTAAGACTAAAATATCGTTATTTTGACCTCTAGCATTAGTAAAATGAAAGAATATACTACCTTCTTGTGTATCCTTCTTTGTAATACGTTTTGGCTGTCTCCAGTTGATACTGTTTGGATTAACATTCATCTGAATAACAGGCAAATCAGACTGAACTGTTTCTGAAGTAAGGAGACCTTGAGATATGGTTGTATCTTGAACATCAAATTGAGCAAGGTCATTTAAACTTGCTCTATCAAAATCTTGATTTATAAGACGAAGCCTCCTTGTAGAAGTAAAATTCATAGGAATGCGAGAGGCTCTTAGAGAAACTCGTGATTGTCCAAATAATGTGGTGGCTAGCACATCTTGTACATTAAATACTTCTGAACTTAAATCTATAATAGGCATCAGCCACCCTCTGCTGGAACTGCGCTACCACCAACTTGTCTAATTATGAATTCTAAATTTACTACTTCTCCCTTACTGGTTTTAACCTTTGTAATTTTACGTATATTAGACTCTACTCTTTTAGCTAATCCTACATCTTCTACACCAAGCTCTCGAGCTTTCTCTTCAAATGCTACTTCGCCTGCCTCATTCTTTGTTTCTCCAGATCTGTATGCATTAACTAGTTGTGCAATCTTTTCTTCGTCTATTTTTCTACGCTCTAAGGTTTTACCTACACTTAGAGCAGTTTTATCTCTTAACATTCGTTTAGCTTGTTCTGAGCTTGTAACTGTTTGATATTTACCTTCTTCTTCATCCCCTCCAAACATAGAGCCAACCCAATCGGTTATCCCTGCGCCTTTTTTTCTAGCTGCTTTGCCGCCGGCATATGTATTTAATATTGTACCAAGAGCATCTAAACCGCCCTTTTTCATTTGGATTGCGCCCTCAGCCATATAACCCATAGACGCTTGAGAGATTGATAGTGCTCTAGCCATTGCTTCTTGACTTTTATCTGCATCATATCCACCAAATAATCTAGAACCATAATACATACCTTTTAATAATTCAACACCAGCTAAAACAGCACCTAATATTCCAGCACCAATTTTAGCCAATCCATCTTGTATTTTTAATAATGAGCGTTGAAATTGACTAGTTTCTCTTGCTCTACCTCCGAGACCTCTTGCTAACATCTCTTGGCCTTCTTTTGATTCCACCATCTCAGTTATAGTTTTACCTGAAATTTCAGCCTGCTTTTTTAATTCCATTAATACACGAGATCCTTCAAATCCCATTTTAGCAGGACCAACTTCTAAAAATCGCCTTTGTTCATATTCTGAACCACCAGATTCTTCTGCCATTTTAAGAAGTTCTGCAATAGTCTGTGAGAATACTTTTCTATCACCGCTCGGATCACCAGTAGCACCTTCTCTAAATTTATAATAGGCTTCAAGGTCATTGCCTAACCCCATTCGTCTACCTAATTCGGCAGACATACCAACACCCATACCAGCAATACCACCAGAGATTTGTTGTGTGGCTTGTTCAGCATATTGCGCAGCAAATTGGTCACTAACCCCAGGCATTAATTCTTTAGCAATCTTAGTAAATCTAAGTTGCGCGTCAGTTACTTCTTTAATATCAACACGCATCATACGCATAGCAGAGGCATTACGCATCACAGAGGTAGTAAAAGCCTGCACGCTAGTACCAGAATCTCTAGCAGCCATACCAATACCTGCTACAACTTTAGCAGATTCTGTAGCATCTAAATTAAAATCTCTAATTAATTGGCTCATATTACGTGCAGCTGTACCAGCACCCTGCTTAAACATACTATCTAATCTGACTGCGGTTTTTATTGCTGTTTCCTCTACACCTTTTAAAGGAGATTGAAATTTATTTATAAGTACATCTTCTACATCGACGCCCGCTTGTGCAAGTTGTTGAGCAGATTGTTGAAACTCAACAAACATTCCACCCTTTTCCATACCGAATTGTACTGCAAGATCACGTGCCTCCTTACGAACTGCACCTAAAGCACCTTTAGCAACTTCACCAGATTGCTGGAATGAACGCATGACACCGGTACTAAGAGCTCTAAATTGCTCTTCCTTCATAGAACCATACAACATGAGGCCTAACATACCACCAAATGGTAGTTCACTTATTATAGAGCTTTTTAATTTAGCCATGCCCCCTTGTAAACCAGACATATCTTTTTCTGTTGCAGGTAATAATTCACCAACAGCACCACGTATTCCACCTTTAGATCTTAGATCTGCAACAAATCTTTCATATGCACTTTTAATTTTCTTAATTTCTTTTTCTGTATCCTCTGCATTAATTATTTTTTGTTTTCTAGCTTCTTTTGATCCTCTTTTAAAACCAGTCATAAATTCAGAACTAGTTTTATCAGCAGTTTCTATTTCTTTTTTAATATTTGAAATTAAACCTATAAATTCCTCTACAGGAATATTAAGCTTCTCAAAATTTCCAGTAAGTGAAGCTACCGCTTGCGATATTACTTCAACTTCTTGTTTAGGATCAGCCATTGTTCACTTCATCGTCAAAAGTCATCTTAATAGACTTTTTAGTTATTTCTTCTACTTGTTTTTCATGTTCTAATCTACTAGTTTTAACCTCATTAACTTTTTCTCGTAATTCTTCCATATTTAGACTAAAATGAGGAGCATTAGGAGACCCATCCACCATTTTGACTCCTAACAACTTTAATTGTTTTTGTCTATCTACTTCCATAGATTTTTCAATAATTGGATCCATATCTCCAACATCATCAACAATTTCACCTCGAGCAAATGCTTCGGACACAGCATCAAATTGTTCGTCATCTAAAGCCTGTTGAGCATCAGATGTTTGTTTAATCTTTTCAATCATCGTCTCAACAACTTCACGTCTACCCGTTAACATACTCAAAGGTATAATTGTGTCTTCATCTTTTTCTTTTAATAGATCTAAACCAAGCAATTGCACTAACATTTTCTCTATAGCTTTTAGAGAATCAATTGCAAAGTTAGTACGTTCTTCCTCTTTCTTTTGTAGTGCCTGATACTCCCAAAGCCATTGGGCTTTGGTCATACATCTGATGTCTGGGCTGCTGGCGAGGACCCCTTTTCTTGCGAGGACGTAACTTTTGATTTCCCACCAGGGGTCCTCGCCGATGATTTTTTTAATTTATCCCAGGATTCATCTCTACGTTCGACTAATTTAGTATAATTAGCCCAAAGTTCTTTAGTTAATTTACTTGAACGATCTCCAAGCCATAACATCAACTGATTCATAACCCAATATCGTTTACGATATTGAGATGCACTATGATACTCGATATCGGCCTTTTCCATCTCATCAGAAAATTCAAAAAGTTCTTCAACGGGAGTACCATCAATAGCTTTAATAGATGCAGCTAATCTAGGTACCCTTAAAGAAGAAAAGGCAGAGATTTCACTACTCATATTACAATAAGAGTCTGCCCATACTTCTTCATCAGAAGTTAAAGTACTCATACGATATTTATTACCCGCAACTTCGAAGGTATCGTCAATTTCCATACCTCCGATCTGCGTGTCAATATCTTGTAATAATTTGTGGCGTTTTGCTACAGGAATTTTTACTGTTTCGTTCTCTTTTGCTTTGTCTTCTTCAGCCATTTTTGGCCTCCTTCAAATGAAGGGTAAGGGGAAACTACTTATTGAATCCTAATTCTCCTAGTAAATTCAAGAGTTGCTCTAGCTTTAATAATACGATCATCATTGGCAGCTATAGTTCTACCAAGACTAGAGAACCAACAACCCACATAAGCATAGGCACGTAAATCCCCAAAAGGATCACGCCACATCTCTCTAACGTGGAAAGGTTTTGCTTGTAGTGTTAGATTTATCAGATCAGTATCTGCACCTACTACTGGTGTACCAAAAGCTTCACCTATATGGAAAGTGAAGAGCTCATAACGTTCTATTGCAATAGAATTAGTTGTTTGTACTTGAGGTACACGTTCTATAGGTTCACCTTGATTGGTTAAACTAACTTCATATATAGTATCTACAGTTCTTGTCATATTTAATGACCATGACTGTATGCGACCTATTTTAATACCTCTATCAGTCTTAATAGATATAGAATGAGAAGATGCTGTCTGAGTTAAAGGTGGAGATACAGAAAACCCACCAGTATCAAACTGATTCTGAAAGTCACTTATGCCTTTAGGTAGACTCATAATAGAATACCTAGAGCACCTTCTACTTTTATTTTCTTAGTATAAACTAATGTTGCATTTACATTGACGATACGATTATCATCAGAACTCAATGTTCTACCTAAAGAAGTAAACCAACATCCACTATAAACAAATCGTTCTTTATTAATAAAAGAAGTATCAACACTCTTTCCGATAGCATTACCTATCGAGGTCAAAACATTTGCAGCCCCTCTATCAAAGGCTGTAGGATCTCTAGTCGGAACAGTCCAAATTTCATATAGGTCAATTGGTTCTGATTGCCTAGTGAGCATAACTAAGTCTCTAGTACCAAAAGCTTCTTCGAGACGTGCAGCATATGCATCAAATCTATTTACATTTATAGTAAGACCAGACATATTGCCTGGTACATATTCAATGGGATTGCCAGAATCGTCAACCGCTACTTCAAAAACAGGAGTTAACGTTCTAGATTGAGAAGGAGCCCAACTATTGATTAAACCTACTGTTTGGCCGTTAGCCCTGATGGATAGGGCATGAGATGTGCGTACCTGTGTAAGAGGTATCGCCATTCACGACCAGAGCCTCGCTAGGCAGTAGCCTTAGTTCTCTTAACGTACTCAAGCGTAGCGTTCGTATTAATAATACGGTCACCATCTGATCGATAATTTCTACCAATATTAGAGAACCAACAACCAGTATAAACCACCACTTCAGAACCACCACCATCTCTATCTGGGATAGTCCAAAGTTCTCTCACTTCAAAGGGACTATCCTGAAGTGAGAGCATCATAAGATCAGTGGTACCAAAAGCAGTTTCCATTCTGTCTACATAGATATCATATCTCTGGACAGCAATGGTTTGACCGGTGACATTGCCTGGCACCTTTTCAACAGGATCGCCAGAGAAAGTGCCACGATGATTCTCTGCAATTTGGTAAATAGGAGTAATGGTTCTACTAATAGTTGGGTTCCACCCGTTTACTAATCCGATAGTTACACCATTCGCTCTAATAGTTAGAGAGTGAGAAGTGCGAACTAAAGTCTCTGGTACTGGGAAAGCCATATTTGACTCCTAGTGGCCTCTAACTAATTGTTAGGTACTAAAGAATGGATTATCAACAGAGAATTCACCGAAGAATCTAAGTGCCGGATATCTCAGGAAGAAGAAATACCGGAAGAAGAACTTAGTAGGATCGGTAGTACTCTGTTCTGCCTGTACGTCTCTAGAAAGATCGATGTCTCTCGAAACGCCATTAGCATCCCTAAATGGACCAATTGCACCACTCTCAATAAGAGCAACTAACGTCTGACCAACAAACGTCTTAATATCAAAAATGAAGTCAGCTAAATCTTCTGGTACGATACCACGCAAGTTAGTATCAACCACTCTCGAAACCGACCGAGTAACATTGTCCTTTTGTGAGGTTACCGATCTATACGAGAACTGCGGCAGATTACCACCAGCAACTTCAGTAGTAACTGGATCAAGAATGTTAAGTCTGCCACCTTCCTGAGTAACAATTAATGTACCATTAGAGGCTAATTGAGCTCGTTCTGCTCTAACAAAGGTTGGGAAGGTATTAACATCAAAACCAATAATTCTCTTAGAAGCTAGTGAAGTGGCAGGAGAGGTAAAGCTAGTATGTCTAGCTGCAACAGCACAAGCAACTGCAGTAGAATCCAGATTTAACGTAGCCTCACTGCCATTTTCTAATGTGATTGTTCTATCAACACCAGTAGGTGCAACTAACAATGAACGACCACGTGCTGGGCTATCTGCAGCAACCTGTAAAGTCACTGCAGCACGATAAACAAAGGTATCTGGTGTATCAGCATCACCAATGAGAGTACCAACTGGCATACCATACCAACCGGTACGATAGTTCTTCTCAGTAGGCGAGCTTTGATTCTCAATGTGAGAAAGCTGATAGGTCTGTACATTCAATCTAGTATCAACAGTCAAAACATCGGTAATGAGCGTAGACTGCTCAAGACCATCAATAGCATCCTTTGTCTCATTAACAGTAGGATTATTAGTAGAGGTAGCATCATCAATCTGACAAGTAAAAATAGAAGGTGCACCATTTTCAAATGCAATCTGACCATAAACAGATAAAGTATTAGTAGTAGAAACAGGACCTAAGTCCTGAATCATAGCATCTTCAGAGAAGAATCTCTTAGGCGTCTCGTATTCAGCAGTTGGACGGTCATACTCGTACGTAGCAAAATAGATAACACCAGTAGCTGGTGTAGAACCAGTACCAACTTCAGTGTAAGGTAACTGTCCAGCAGTCAAACCGAAAATAACAGTAGTAGCATCATTTGCAGTAGGAGCGGAAAATTCAATACTAGACGCAATACCCTCAACTGGACTAGTGATTTTTACTTTACCACTACCATCATCAGCAGCAACACCAATATAATCAGGACCATAACCAGCAGCGACTGCTAGAACAGCATTAATATTATTTGCGATATTTGCGGCAGTAGAAGCATCACCAAGCGTGCCACCCATACCTGAATCAATAGTAAAACCAGGCACTGGCGCTACAGCTTGAATTAAATCAATTTCTACAGCTGCTTTACCATCTAATGCTATACTGATTGTATCGGTTTGCCCACCAGCCACGGATAAATCAAATGTTTCAGTTATAGAACCAGTAAAAGTAGCTGCAGTATCTGGTGACCAATCAATATCTCCACCATTGAGTAAATAATCTGTTGGAGAAGTGAAACTAGTTACATTAGCAAAAGAACCAATACGAGTAAGCGCAGTTGCAGTTTGAGTTAGTGTGTCAGTAGTAGTGTCCGGAGACACATAATCAATCTCATATGTGGCACTAGCATCATACTGAGTAGCATCTATCTCAACAACAGTAGGTGCTAACGCTGGTGTAGTAAAACCAATACTAGCAGTTACATCGTTAGCAAAAGGTTCTAGAATTTGTACATCAGAAAATGGAGTAGTAATAGGGCTGGTAAAAGTAAGAACATTGGTAGCTTCTGTTACAACAGCAGCATAAACAGAACCATATCCAAGGGATAGACCCGCTGCGCTCGCTAAACCGGCATTAACAGCTGTGGCAACCTCATCTGCGGTTGCGGCTGCGCCAGCAGTAGAAAAACCATCCCATTTAATTTCGAGTAAAGTGCCAGTAGCAGTAGCAACTGGATTAGGCGTGGCAGCGGCATCATACTCAAGCTGAATAGTAATCTTTTGCCCACTATCCATCTTAAAGCCGAATGCTTTAGGACTACCAGCACTAACATTGATAGTAGTCATTACAGTACCAGTGAGTACTGCTGCTGGATAACTGATAAAGGTACTATCAATAACAGTTACTAATCCAGCGAGAGTGCGTCGAATTACAGTATTCGACACACGTCGATCACCACGATTTGGAGTCAGAGTGTAGACATGAGGAGAAGAACCAGCAAAAGTAGCAGCCTCTTCAAGAATCTGTCCACGCTTTATTGCCTCATTAGTTGCTCTCTTCTGACGATTACCTACAGCAACAATAGCCAGAATGTCAGGCACAGTGGCAATAGAAATAGCTGCTGGCGTTACAACTTCACCAATAATAACGCCTGGATCTACATAGCCGCTAATAGAGAGAGCCATTGTTTATTGCCTCCAACTAATTCTTTTCGGGAATTGTATCGTCATATTCAAGTTTCGAGGAATCCAAATAAAGTGGGTCAGTTGTACCAGGAACTAAGACTGCTCTGTCAACGTATTGAATAGTAGTAACTGGTATGTTAATTCTGTTCACGAAGATTTTGTCTTTTTCATCATTCGGTCTTGGTACCTCTTGCTCTCCAGCCATAGATGGATCCGGTTTAATAATCACCTGATATATCTCGTTGGAAATAGTTTCATCAAATCCACCCCTACCCAAAAATGTATAGTCCCTACTATCCATATAAAATGTAAAAAACGACCACACTAGGTCTGTTAGTTCTGTTCGTATATTGTAATCCTCGGCTGCCACTTCAATTGCAATATCTATATAAGTAGCTTGATGATATCTATTGTAAGGAGTACTGTTAACGTATTCAGCCTTTTGTCCGACAGTAAAACCAAGCGCAGTTAAAGCTGAGGCTGTGCCACCAATAATCTCAACATCACCAGTGACGCAGTGCGTTAAAGGACCACCATAAGAAATATCCAATTGGCCATTATTGTTATATCCTCTAATATATAATGCCTGAAATGTTATTTCCTGTATTATTTCATCTACAGTAGCCTGAGCGATATTTTGAAAACGACTACCCCTTAATAAAATTGTGCTTACCCTAGAAGTTTTATCTTTATCAGTAGTTCTAACCTGTATAGTATCTCCATCTGATAAAGCAAATGGTTCAGTATTGGCACCTGTCACAGAAGTAAATTTGGCAACAGAAGCCACATATTGACCACTAATCCCCATTGGGAGATTTCTACCAGTAGATCCAAGCACAGCAATTAAGGGTAGATTTTCATCTAAATCTGGAAATTTTTGTATTAACTTCACAGCTGTCTCTAAAGACCCATCATTAGGATTAGTAGAAACATCATACTTTCTAATTGTTGGAATTTCAACTAATCTACTAGAACTAATATTTGCTCTATTAAAGAATTTTCTTAATTCAATAACGAAAGCATCTTTAGTAGTTTCTACAGGCTGTGCAAAACGTGGAGGATCATTAGTATCTTTAGGTTCAGTAGGTACTAAAACCTTATCATAGTCATGAATGCTGGTCATCTATATACCCACCATTTCTTCATCCAAAGCTTCAGTAATTAGTTTATTTAAGACGTTCATAAATTCTTCTGGCAAATCACCACCATACCAATGACTGAGATCATCTTTATATTCAATTTCTAATCTAGCTGGTACTTGATCAGTAAAATTTACTTTAATACCCCTAATTAAAATACGCATTACTTCAGCATCAGCTTGTTCACCAACATATGCTTTTAGTTCATTAGATCTTTCGATTTTACGAACGATAGTTTTACGTATCTTATCACTAAGATCATTAAGTAAATCTCTATATAATCCACCAACATCCAAAAGAGGATTAGGTGGCGCTGATCTACTTAAACCAGACATTAAAACACCAATCTTGCATACACCTCTTCTGGTTGTACGCGTCTTACTTCAAATGATTGTTCTGTGAAAGTACCAAATTCTTCATTATAGTTAAGCTTTGTAGTTACAAAACGATTACCTACATTAATACCAGTAACTCTTTCATAAAATGAATTTTCTACAATCCTGGCTGCCGGAGTATCTGCTTGGATATTTTCATCAAAGAAATCAAGTGGCATAGTCCAAAATCGTTCGCCAATAAATTCAGATCTACGACCATATTGCATAATTGAAGGAAATTCACTAACTTGTGGGCGTAGAATTTTAATAAATGGTTGCTCAGTATTAGCATGTCGTAAACGTATTATTTCAAATTCTGGACTTCTATCTTCAGCATTGGCTCGAGCCATTGTAATACGAAGATATATATTCCCTGTACCAATAGGAATTTTACCAGAATCGTTTAATTCACTTATAGGATAGAAATCTATATTGTTGGTAGAAAATTCAACATTTATACTATTAGTATCTAAAATATTGGCAGCATCAAGTCTATACCCCCAATTAGCACTAATTGCATTAGAATAAGGAATAGCACCTGATTCTATAGTACCAGTTAATTGAGTAGGACTCAATAAAATCCTATATGGTTTAATGTCCATATTAAGTTCAGTATTGGTCAATGTTAAACTAGATGAAGTAGAAGATGAGAATATCGTCTCATGTCCAAATTTAATATAACCAGGAATAAGCTTTACACCATAACAACTAGAACACGTGATGTCAGCTCTCTGTGTAGTATCTTTTACACAAGAACAGATTTCAACACCTGCAGTAGACTCTGTAACCTGTTGCCAAAGATAAACATCCTTGCCACGAGACAACAATTTATCACCCAATAAAGTTTTAATTTTACAGGGTATCTGTTCACCTTCTATACGACATTGTAAATCTCTACCCCACCAACCAACAGCTAGATTACAATTAGTATCACGCTTAGGAGATGTTGTGATAGAAGGTGGGACTACATCAACAATATAACGCTGTGTCTTCGTTCCAATAGATGCTACTGCTTGCCAAGTCCACTCGTGATAATATCTACCAGCAACAACAGTATCTGGTATATCCCAAATTACTTTGTATTGACCGACATTCACAAGTTGTGGAGTAAGTGGTCCCGCTATAAGCGTTCCACCAGTTTCAGCATCATATATGTTTACATCTAGAATATCAAATGGATTAAAGAGAACACCATTTTCGTAAAATCTAACGAATAGTTCTCTTTCTTGACCTATAATGCCAACAACTGCCATAATTAGCGCCTATCTGGCTCACTCTCATAAACATTAACAGTCCCAGCAGCACCTTCCCAACTACCAGCACCATGTTGTGAGCTCAATTCAGCATCAATCACCTTTTCTACTGCTAAACGTATTTTTATTTCTGCAGGATTAGGTAGTCGTGCGTTTGTTCCTGGTGTTTGTAAAGCAGTAACAAAAACAGTTTCAATTGTAGCTAAATTAGTTAAACTGGTATCCCAACCGCCGGCCAATTCATATATGCCAGGAGCACCAGCAGAGTTAACTTCGGTGAGTAATCGTCTATTATTAGTTGGTGTAATAGTGATATATGATTTAAAAGTATTATCACTCCAATCTAAAAAGAAATTATCGCTCTCCCTATAAATGCGGATATAAATATCAGTCAATCCAGCTAAAGGTAATCCCTTACTGTCTCGTACATCAACTGCAATAGGCTCAACATCGCCAAGTACGATCTCAGTCATGTTTACCTCTAATTAAGCAAATCACTGAACGACCATTAGGTATAAGAGTTGACTCACCAAAACTATCTAATTCTTTGGGTGTCCATACTGACTTATGTGTCTCATGAACATTGCCAAAAGCAGCTCCTTGTGCTGATGGTTTATGTGGTGTTGCTACAATAACTGCATTGCTTCTATGTAATAGACTAGATAATAATTCATTACCTTTATCTTTATCAAAATGCTCAATTACATCTATTAATAAAGACAGGTCATACTTTCTAGCTAATGTAGGTACTATATCTAAAGCATCACCATAAAAAATGTTGTTATAAACCCAATCGTGTAATGGTGTTCTATATTCATCGTGAATTTCTATACCATCTATTCTACATTTAAAATCTGAATATACATTTCTACCATCCCATAATTCTAAATATTCACGTACTAATACACCAAATTTACCAAAACCTATTCCAACATCAAGTATAGATTTGGGCCTTACTGACATAATCAGACCCATAATCTCGTTTAATTGCATCCAATGACTAGTAGGCATCTATGTCATATCCAAATAGTTCTTCAGTTGACAGTCCACTAAATCTATTTATAAAAGTAATAGGAGGTATCCTATCCTGTACTGGTTCTTTAATTGAATACCACCCCACTGACTCCTCCACTCTTTCGAATTCAGATAATTTAGGAGTCAAATTAAATTTATCTGAAATTGTTTCTAAGATCTCATCATGTTTTTCATCAATTAAATCTTCATATCTGATCCAAAAACAATTCTGGGTAAATCCTTTCACATGTCTTTGCCAATACTCTATACGATCAGACCCAAGATAAAGATCAGGATCATTCTTTAATTCAGGATCCATTATACGCCATAAAGAAGTCAAAGTGGGTATTGGATGCCTAACTATATAGATGATATTTTGTGGTTCTTTATACCATGCTGGATTATAAAAATTATGATTACTACACAATTTTCCCCATGGAATAGTAGCTCTTTGTTCCCATTCTTGATCACCAAATATGAATTTCATACCAGAACGAATTGTAGCATGAATAGACATATCTGGTAACTCGAAATTTTTATAAATAGTGGCTGCTAACAAATGCGTACCACTACGCTTATGTGAACAGACTAATACTGGTGGATTCATATTAAACTCTCTCTTCTTTTTGTTGTGTTTTAGTATCGGTTTCTTCAAGTAATTTGGTAGACCAAATTTCTACATTATTTTTAATTCGCCTATCACCCGGCCGCTTTAATAACGCCTTCATAGCACAATTTATTGAAGCTTGCCAGTTTTCGAGATGTGAATATGCCATAGAGAGTTTATCATAACGTTCCCAATCATAAATACTACGACGCACAAATAGCCGCGCATTGCTAGGAACTGGAATAGCACATCCAAGTTCATACCATACAACAGCATTAGTAAAATCACGACACGTATATGCTATATCACCCATAAGTATGAATGCTTCTGCTCTATCTGCCTTTTCTTTTATAGCTTGATGTAGACTTTCCCGGGCTTCTGTCCAGCGTTTAAGATACATTTGACAAGTAGCCATATCATAACATGCTTGCCAACGTTCTTCATCCCAACCACCAGTAGCAAGATATTGTTTATACCAGTTAATAGCCTCCCAATGTTGACCACCCTCCCTATATGCTACTGCTAAATAAAACATAGACCTTGTATCATTAGCATTTTCACCGACTTTTTTACGAAATACTTCAATATTAGTATTGCGTTGTATTGATCTGGCTGTACGACGATCGGTAGCTTTAATTGATTTATCATCTACTACAATAATATCACCATTCCAACGACTTTGTGTTTTTATCATGGCTGGATCTGGAATATTATGTCTAGCATTTTTCCAACGTACTTTTTGTCGCAGAATTCTAGCACTATTCCATGTATAACCAATATTACCATAACCATCGTCGCCCATACCACAGGTGATTTCTACAGCATCATCCTTTTCATGAGCTTGAAGTACAGCACGAATTTCATCAGGTTTTAATACATATTCATCATCATCAAGTACAAATGACCAGTCGCAGTCATTCATATTATGAGCTATATTACGAGCAAAACTAAAATCCCAGGGATCTGGCGGATCAAAACGCTCAGCTTTACCATTAAGTGAAAGCTCTGCTAATAAATCATTCACCCTTTTAAGTAAATCAGGTTCATTACGATCATCTACTGCCAAATAAGCAGCATCTATATATTCATGGCAGCTTTTGAGTGCTCGTTCGAGACCCTTATAGTGGCTGACCACCATACAAGCTGCGATGGTCGAGTCGGAGTCAGGCTTAAGCCTGGGCGGGGGATCAGACTTCTCCTTGTCGGAATCACCTGACTCCGACTCGTCAATTTGTTCTGAACCAAGTATTACTGCAGTCAGTTTATCTAATTGACGTTCAAAGTTATAATTTGTAAATATATAATCAGAAGCTTCTTTAGCAGAAGTTTCCTTATCATCTACCATCTTTTTAAGATCATCGATTGAACGCCAAGTATTACCCCACAATTGTTTAGCACCAAACCAGTCGTGTACTAATGGTTTAAGACCACACGCCATCCCCTCAGCAACAGCAAGATGAAAAGATTCACCTATACTAGTACTGAGTATAAATTCATACTGTGGATCTTTCATTACGTTACATATATCTTCTCTAAATTCATGGAATTTAATATTAGGTAAATTTAAATGTTCATAATATATTTGAGATCGTGAGCATTGTGGTTTTCCACCCCTTCCATATATGTGAACTTCACGATCTGGATATGCTAATGCTACTTGTGCTAATAATTGAGCTCCCTTCCAAATATTAACATTACCAACATATAAGAAATTCTTACCTGTATGCTGAATAAAATTAAATTTATTATGATCTATACCATGCCAAACCACAACTGTTTCTTTAGGTATAGATTTAAGATCTAATTTTTCAAAAATCTGTTTATAGTGATCACTTACAAAAATAACGGTATCAACACTATGCCAAGGTATCTTTTTAGCAAAACCATCATGGGCTTCATAAGCATGTAATCGCACAGTAATTCTAGGGTTTCCAACAAAGGAAGCACTTTGAAATAAACCTTTCTCAGTAACTTCATCTGCCCAGTCAAAATGTAATATATCAAATTCATTAAAATGTGGTTTAAAAATAGGTGAATGCTCTACCTCATGACCTTTGAGTTGTAGATATTCCACCAAATTTTTAGAAAAGTTATAGTTAACATTACAAAACTTGTCTACGATTGCAATTTTCATAGGTCCCCACCTATCGTTCAAATTTATATAGCGCACCTACACGAGCAAACTCTAAAACCTCAACCAAATTTAAAGGTTCCAATATACTTGTATACTCTAAGAATGGTCGATAACATTGATAATAGCCATCTGCAGTTTTACCATTAAAAGGATTTTTTCGCCAAGTATAGACATACAATTTGTCTCTTGTCCATTTTTCCAAATTTCTCAAAATATTTTCATATATAGAATCTTTTAATATATGGAATAACAAATCAAGACACAGCACTACTTGACCATCTAGATCCTGTTCTGTACTAGCGTCAGCGCAAATAAAATTCCAATCAGGACGTTCTTCTTTATTTTTATCTATTATAATTTTGGATGAATCAATGCCAGTATAGTTTAAACAATTACGCCCTTCCCAAAAAGAAAGATCACCACAACCAACATCAAGCACATTTTTATCAGACAAATTGCCTATTTGTAACCATTTCCAATCGCGATGCTTACCGATAGAACCTCCACCACTACCTCTACCGCTAAGATATCTTCTGTCCCAATAGCTCATAATAGATTCTCACTAACCCACAATGTTACACCGCCAAACAATCGCACTGCAACATAGTAATAGAAGGCTCGAAATCGAAACATTTTATCTTCTAATAATAATTTGCGAAAAAGTTCATCTATTTCTTTTCTGTGTTTATGATCTAATCCGTAATGCATTAATTGATATAGACCATCATGAATTAACGATGCACGCATTGTATCGGGAGTATCAATAGTTGGACCACTTGGACCATCCCACGCATAATCTTTAGAAATTCTAACAATTCCATCCAAATCAATTGATACATATTTGTTTTGCACAGGATTAACTGGATAAATATTGGTTTGAAGTTCATATGGTAATACAGTTACATACTTCCATTGAACTTTCAATATCTTATATGCGAATATATTATTCATACTTCATGTCTCATCCGAAATACTACATATACTTCACGAGTGTCTCCTGCGTCAATGGCATGATATTTTAATCGAAATTTAAATCCAGATGGAAAAGAAGCTGTGCTTTCAGATACTATAGGATCAATTTTTCCACTGGGTGGAATATAAATTGTTTCTGCGAACTGTCCAACAACTGCTCCATTATATGGAGCACCATCAGGAGCTATAACTAATAATTCTACGTAGTCACCTTTCTCTCGGTTAACGACTTCCACCGTGGCGCCCTGAAGCTCTCTCGTCTCTGTCAGCACCATATCTCCAGAAGTATCAGCATTCTTTGGAGCGTCAAATTGAAGTCCACCCAGAACAAGCAGACGACCGCTTTTGCCCGGAAGCTGGGTGACATATATGACGCCTTCATCGGTAACAGGCGGGTTACCCTTCAAACAGGTAGTCACGAGATCACCTCCACACCAAAATGCAGGTATGCACGAAGTTGATTGATGTCGGTCAGGTCATCTCGAACGACCCACTCCAGCACCTTGGTCTCGGTCACCTCGACCGACGCTTTCACCCTCTTGTCTGGGCGCATCGCCAAGGTGAAGAGATGCTCCCCATTACCGAACACCACATCGTTCTGGATAATCATGCGACCAAACAAATCCACGTTGTCTTTGATGTTGATCGACCATAGAACGTTGTCCTCCACAAGCTCGGTGTCGACTTGACGAAGAATCAATCCATTGGTCAAAGCTGAGAGACTGGCGAAACCATCGCCAGACCAGTTGGAGTTCTCCTCAACTAGGACCAGCATGATAGCGTCGGTGCGGTAGATTGTGCCCGACTCAGCCGCCACTCGGAACCTCTTCACACCACCACTACCTGCCGCAACCAACTCGATGTCGTCGATGTAATGCTGTTGACCATCCACAGCCATGAACCGAAGTCGGAACTTCTGAACGTTGCCGGTCAGGTTGAAGTCCGAGATGGGGATCGTGACTTTCTGCCAGACACCCAAGTCCATGTTGGTAACATAGTCGTCTACCTTGACGTTGCTTCCCACAACAGCATCCGACCCGTCTAACCACACGGCCCGAATGACCGAGCTGGCTGGGTAAGCCTGCGGGTTGATCCAGAACGCGACGGCATCGTAGGTCCCGACTACATCCGTCATCGACCCATTGTCGAAGGTGGCGGTGTTGCCCGCCGTGGTGGACCCGGTGTCAAGACCGTTGGTACCACTATGCATGGCAGCGGTAGCCTCGGACCCCACTCCAGAACGAGTCCAATCCCCGCCAGTGTCCCCGGCTCCCGTTCCATTCCACAGTACGACGGGAGTACCTGCTGGCGTACCGTTGACGTTCATCAACTCAGAACCAGATACCGGTTGCTTGAACTTCGCTTGCCCGAGCTGAAGCGGCTGTGCAGCAAATTGCGGCGCCCCGCTCGGTGACAACGGGAGTGGCTCACCATCGATGTTGTGTGCGACCGTTTTCTGAACACGGACCGGAGGCTCACCAGTGTGAGCCGCCACGACGCCATCAAGAAGTGTCTCATCCCCGGTGGAGAGGTCGGCCTTGAACCAGATGTCGCAGACATCGCCCGCCACGTCGATGTGGTCCAGGGCAGTGACAATGGCTGATGCCTGGATCTCTTCAATCAAGCGAGCAGCGCTAACAACTTGATTCGGGAAATCGGTCGATACCGAATAGGTATATTTAGTTGCCATAGACTACACTCCACGAAGAACTTGCAGGACGATTGGAGCAAGTGATCCAAGCATCGAGGCAGACTCGGCACCATCATTCGAACGAAACTGGAGCTTGATGGTGGTTGAGACTGCGTTGTCAAGTTCGATGACTCTGGTAATACTCCAAGGAAAGTCTTGAGCAGAATTGAAAGACTCAATCCATGCAGAACCACGGGTACCACCCAACCGCACGAAGGACCCACTGTTGTCCTGTGCGATGTCCATTTCGGCGCGTTCACCGGTAGCACCAGTATTCTGAATAGGTCCTTGAGCATGAACGAGAACTCTCTCACCAGCCGCTGGAGTAAATGTGACTGATACGCCGGTCACGTCCGTCCAACTCGTATTAGTAGTAGTTCGATCAGCAGAAACAATCGCCTCTTCGAGGTCGCCGAAACCAGTTGGACCTGTAGGTCCTGTAGCACCAGTTTGACCAGTAGCACCAGTCGGTCCAGTAGCACCAGTTTGACCAGTAGCACCAGTAGGTCCAGTAGAACCTGTTTGGCCTGTTAAACCAGTTGGACCAGTTGGTCCAGTAGAACCTGTTAAACCTGTAGGACCTGTTGGACCAGTAACACCAATAGGTACACCAGCGACCCACTTGGATGTTGCGTTATCGAACGTGAGCACCTGACCATCCGATGGAGCCGGTGCGTTGACATCGCCAATATCTTTAAGATTATCAACTGAACCAGAAGCAGAACCTGACCTATCAATAAATTCGATTAAACAGCGCGAGCTATAAGGAACTGTCTGCTCGTCAGGTTCGTTGATAACAGAATCCACCACGGTGAGTCGAAACTTGTCACCCACATTAAATTCAAAAACACCAGTACCTGTGATTGTGCACGATAAAGAATCGGTAGAGTTTTCTCGAATATAGCCACCGAGGTTGTCTGGCTGCTGTACGAACCCAGACCCGGTGTCGATGTCGATGTGGAGCTGCGGATTTCCTCGCGTACCTCCTTCAGACCCGAACGTAGCAACACAGAGGGTGGCTGTGATCTTGTACCATCCACCCGCTAAGATCTCGATTTCTCCGGGGTTCACCGTTGTCGAGTGCGCGTAGTAATCGTCCTTAATGGTCTCAAAGGTTAGCGGAATGACCTGTGCAGTGTTGGTGATCTGCATATTTCCAGTAACATCAATACCCTGAAATATCTTACTTAAATTCCCAACATTACTTACAACGTTATCCCGACTAACACGTTTTTTAGCGTTTGATGCTTCACTATCCTCAATAAGAAAAACATCATCAACTACTAATTCTGTCTTTTCAGTTATACCTGCTATTTCACCATTAATATTTTTATGGATAGAATTAACAAAAGAATTATCTAAATATTCTTCTTTATTAATATCTCTTTCACCATCATTAAGAATAATTACACCAGAATCAACATATGCACGAAGTTCTTCACTTTCGTTAATTTCAGTATTAGTATTAAAATCTGTTAATGTTACTTGCCCACTTGCAGGAATTTCACCATCTGGCACGCTCAATTCAGTAATTGATAGTGATCCAGCAGTCTGATTTTTGGCAATAATCATATTATATTCTCCACTTCACTCTCACCCAGCCAGATCCATCAGTGACCGAATTACCTCCAGTCTGATTGCGCACACCTAGAATCCCGCCTTGAGAGAAATTGCCATCAAATGTCGTAGACCTGCCACTCGTTGCCGCCGAGGCTAAAGTCGCTCTAGTAGTTCCATCTTCCGTAATCTCGAAGGTCGCTGCATCTGTATCATCACGTGTATATCCAAATCCAACAATCGTACCATTATATAATGCATGAAACCCGTTCGTGTTCGTAAATCTGATACCATCAGGACCCTTATAATAAGAACCAGCAGCATTAGGACCAGCATCGCCCCACTCGAAAGTCATACTCTCAACCGATAACCACTTACTCCGACTACCATCATACTCCATCAACATTCGCAGTGTGGTGTTATAATACATATCACCATCTGCAGGTGTCGGTGAGGTCGGATCAGTCGCTGACGTTCCATAGTGACGAACACCAATATCACGTAATTCAGCACCAGTAGTACCACTCCAAATAGCAAAGCCATAATCAGTGGTAGTGCTGGGTGTTAGTACACCAGTTGGTCCAGTAGCACCAGTAGGTCCTGTTGCTCCTGTGGCTCCGGTGGGTCCAGTGGGTCCTGTAATTCCAGTAGCTCCGGTTTGGCCAGCACCAGTAGGACCAGTTAAACCCGTAGAACCAGTTGGCCCAGTAGGACCAGTTACTCCAGTTACACCAGTTACACCAGTTGGACCAGTTACGCCAGTCTGTCCAGTCACACCAGTTAGACCAGTTACTCCAGTCTGTCCTGTGGAACCAGTAGGGCCAGTTTGACCTACACCAGTTGATCCAGTAGGTCCAGTAGGACCAGTTGGTCCAGTAGATCCAGTAGATCCAGTAGATCCAGTAGATCCAGTAGAACCAGTAGAACCAGTTGATCCTGTTGGTCCAGTTAAACCTGTAGGTCCAGTAGGACCTGTTTGACCCGTTAAACCCGTAGGTCCTGTTGATCCAATAGAGCCTGTAGAACCAGTGGGACCGGTTGGTCCTGTCTTACCTGTAGGTCCAGTGGGACCAATAAGACCGGTGGAACCAGTTGGACCAGTAGCTCCTGTTTGACCAGTAGGCCCTGTTTGACCAGTTGGACCAGTAGGCCCTGTTTGACCTGTCTCACCTGTGATACCAGTTGGTCCAGTAGGTCCAGTTTGACCAGTTACGCCAGTAGGTCCAGTTGGACCTGTCTCACCTGTGATACCAGTTAGACCAGTAGGTCCAGTTTGACCAGTTAAACCTGTTGGGCCTGTAGGACCAGTTGGGCCTGTTTGACCAGCTAGGCCTGTTGGTCCTGTTTGACCAGCTAGGCCTGTTGGTCCAGTTGATCCTGTTTGACCAGTTGCACCAGTAGGACCAGTTGGACCTGTTTGACCAGTAACACCAGTTTTACCAGTAGGACCAGTTGCTCCAGTTTGACCAGTTAAACCTGTTGGGCCTGTTGTTCCAGTTGCACCAGTAACGCCAGTAGGACCAGTTTGACCTGTTAATCCAGTCGCGCCAGTAGGACCGGTAGGTCCTGTTGTTCCAGTTGGACCTGTTGGACCAGTAGAACCAGTTTGACCTATAGCTCCAGTTTGTCCAGTTGGACCAGTAAGACCTGTTAAACCAGTAGCACCCGTAATACCCGTAGGACCAGTTGGTCCTGTTTGACCTGTTGGACCTGTTGGACCAGTTTGCCCAGTTACACCAGTGACCCCCGTAGCACCTGTTACTCCAGTTGGACCTGTAGATCCGGTTGGACCTGTTTGTCCTGTTGATCCAGTTGCTCCTGTTCGTCCTATTGGGCCAGTAGAACCAGTAGAGCCGGTTTGACCTATTTGTCCTGTTGGACCAGTAGAACCGGTAGTACCAGTAGAACCAGTAGTACCAGTAGGGCCAGTAGCACCTGTTGGACCAGTTGGACCTGTTTGACCAGTAGAACCGGTAGTACCAGTAGGGCCAGTAGGGCCAGTGGCACCTGTTTGACCAGTTTGACCAGTTTGACCAGTTTGACCTGTTTGACCAGTAAGACCTGTTGGGCCAGTAAGACCAGTTGAACCAGTTGGGCCAGTTACACCAGTAGCGCCAGTTACACCAGTAGCGCCAGTAAGTCCTGTTGGACCAGTTGCGCCAGTAGGGCCAGTAGGGCCAGTTGGACCAGTTTGTCCTGTTATACCTGTCTGACCGGTCGAGCCTGTTGGTCCAGTAGAGCCTGTTGGTCCAGTAGAGCCTGTAATTCCTGTAGGTCCGGTTAATCCTGTCCTACCGGTCGAGCCCGTTACTCCTATTAGACCTGTAGGTCCAGTTGCTCCCGTTGGACCGGTAGGACCAGTTGGACCAGTTTGGCCAGTAGCACCGGTTGGGCCTGTTTGACCTGTTTGACCAGTAGTACCAGTAGGACCTGTTTGACCAGTAGGTCCTGTTATACCAGTAAGACCTGTTTGACCAGTAGGTCCTGTTATACCAGTAAGACCTGTTTGACCAGTAGGTCCTGTTATACCAGTAAGACCTGTAGGTCCAGTCGTTCCAATACCTGTCGGACCAGTTACTCCCGTAGAACCAGTAATACCAATACCGGTTGGACCAGTTTGACCAGTTTGACCAGTTTGACCAGTAGCTCCAGTTTGACCAATACCTGTTGGACCTGTAACTCCAGTTTGACCAGTTGCTCCCGTTATACCTGTTCTACCAGTTGGACCAGTAGGTCCTGTTTGACCTGTTGGTCCTGTTGGACCAGTAAGACCAGTTGGACCAGTAAGACCAATGCCTGTTGGACCAGTAGGTCCGGTAGCACCTGTTTGACCTGTTGGACCAGTAACACCCGTTTGACCAGTAGCACCGGTTGAACCAGTTATACCTGTTTGTCCTGTTGAACCAATTACACCTGTAGCTCCGGTGGGTCCAGTTACACCTGTTGGTCCTGTAATACCAGTTTGGCCTGTTTGACCAATACCAGTTGGTCCAGTTGGTCCAGTAGGTCCAGTTACACCAGTCTGACCAACACCGGTTGGACCAGTAGAACCTGTTGGGCCAGTTAGACCAGTTAGACCAGTTAGTCCTGTTCTACCAGTTGGGCCAGTAAGCCCGGTGGGTCCTGTTCTACCAGTTGGGCCAGTAAACCCGGTGGGTCCTGTTACGCCTGTTAAGCCTGTTAAGCCTGTAGAACCTGTAGAACCTGTAGAACCTGTAAGGCCAGTTGGACCTATCTGACCAGTAGGTCCTGTTGGGCCAGTAGCTCCTGTAAGGCCAGTAAGTCCAGTTGGACCTGTCTGACCTGTCTGACCTGTTGGACCAGTTTGACCAGTAGGGCCAGTAGCACCTATAGGTCCTGTTTGTCCTGTTGTTCCTGTTGTTCCTGTTGGACCAGTAGAACCGGTAGTACCAGTAGGGCCAGTAGCACCTGTAGGTCCTGTTGGACCAGTTTGACCAATACCTGTTGGGCCAGTAGGGCCAGTAGGGCCAGTAGGTCCTGTTGGACCAGTTTGACCAATACCTGTTGGACCAGTAGGGCCAGTAGGTCCTGTTAGACCAGTTTGTCCAGTAAGACCAGTAGATCCGGTTGGACCTGTTTGTCCTGTTGGGCCAGTAGCTCCTGTTTGACCAGTAGCTCCAGTAACACCAGTTTTACCTGTAGGACCAGTTGCTCCAGTTGGACCAGTAATACCGGTAGGTCCAGTAGAACCTGTTTGGCCTGTTAGACCAGTTGGACCAGTAAGACCTGTTGGACCAGTGAGACCGACAGGACCAGTGGGTCCGGTAGGTCCGGTTTGACCAATACCTGTTGCACCAGTGGGACCAGTAGCACCAATTTGACCTGTAACACCAGTTGGACCAGTTTTACCAACACCAGTAGGACCAGTGGAACCAGTTGAGCCTGTTGGACCAGTTTGGCCGATACCAGTTGGTCCAGTTATACCAGTTAGACCAGTAGATCCAGTTGGACCCGTAGCCCCAGTAGGACCAGTCTGACCGGTTGGACCAGTAGCACCTGTTTGTCCTGTTGGACCAGTTAGGCCTGTTCTACCAGTAGGACCAGTAGGGCCAGTAAATCCTGTTAGGCCAGTAAGACCTGTTTGTCCTGTTGGGCCAGTTGGGCCAGTTGATCCTGTTTGACCAGTAGGACCAGTTGATCCTGTTTGACCAGTAGGACCAGTTGTTCCTGTTTGACCAGTAGGACCAGTAGCACCTGTAGGTCCTGTTTGACCTGTTTGTCCTGTTAGACCAATAGAACCGGTAGCACCTGTTTGTCCTGTTGGGCCAGTTTGTCCAGTAAGACCAGTAGATCCAGTTTGACCAGTAGGTCCAGTGGGGCCAATAAGACCGGTGGAACCAGTTGGACCAGTAGGCCCTGTTTGACCAGTAGGACCAGTTTGACCAGTTACACCAGTAACACCAGTTTTACCCGTAGGACCAGTAAGACCGGTAGAACCTGTTTGTCCTGTTGGGCCAGTTGATCCTGTTTGACCAGTAGAACCGGTAGGACCAGTAGGACCAGTAGCACCTGTAGGTCCTGTTAGACCAGTAGCACCTGTTTGTCCTGTTAGACCAGTAGCACCTGTTTGTCCTGTTGGACCAGTTTGACCAGTAGGGCCAGTAACACCAATAGCTCCGGTAGGTCCAGTTTGGCCTATACCAGTAGGACCTGTCTGACCAGTTGGGCCTGTCTGACCAGTTGGGCCTGTCTGACCAGTAACACCAGTTTTACCCGTGGGACCAGTAAGACCAGTAGGTCCTATTTTACCTGTTGGGCCAGCAGCACCGGTTGGACCAGTTACACCTGTTGCGCCTGTTGCGCCTGTTGGTCCTGTAGGTCCTGTTTGACCAGTTTGTCCAATACCAGTAGGTCCTGTTGGACCAGTTACACCTGTTAGACCAGTTGAACCTGTTGGTCCTGTTGGTCCAGTAGATCCCGTTTGACCTGTAGATCCGGTTAGACCAGTAATACCAATACCTGTAGCGCCAGTTAAACCTGTTTGGCCAGTAGTTCCAGTAGGACCAGTTACTCCAGTTTGTCCTGTTTGGCCAGTAGTTCCAGTAGGACCAGTTACTCCAGTTGGACCAGTAGGCCCTGTAATGCCAGTAGGACCAGTGGGTCCTGTTAATCCTGTTTGGCCAGTAATTCCAGTAGGGCCAGTTGGTCCTGTTAATCCTGTTTGACCAGTAGAACCGGTGAGTCCTGTTATACCAGTTTGTCCAGTTGGACCAGTTGTTCCTGTTTGACCAGTAGGACCAGTAACACCAATACCAGTAGGACCAGTTGGACCAGTAACACCAATACCAGTAGGACCAGTTGGACCAGTCAGCCCAGTAGCACCAATACCGGTTGGACCTGTTACACCAGTAGGTCCTGTTTGACCAATTAATCCAGTAGCTCCAGTTTGTCCTGTCTGACCAGTAGCACCCGTAGCACCCGTAGCACCCGTTTGACCAGTTGCCCCAGTTGAACCAGTTGGTCCTGTTTGACCAGTAAGTCCAGTTAGTCCTGTTGCCCCAGTTGAACCAGTTGAACCAGTTGCCCCAGTTGAACCAGTTGCCCCAGTTGAACCAGTTGGTCCTGTTTGACCAGTAAGACCAGTTGGTCCTGTTGCCCCAGTTGAACCAGTTGGTCCTGTTTGACCAGTAAGACCAGTAAGACCAGTTGGTCCTGTTTGACCAGTAAGACCAGTTGGTCCTGTTTGACCAGTTGAACCAGTTGGTCCTGTTTGACCTGTTACCCCAGTTTTACCTGTTGGGCCAGTTTGACCAATAGAACCTGTTGGACCAGTAGGTCCGGTAGCACCTGTTTGACCAGTAAGACCAGTTGAACCAGTAGGCCCTGTTTGTCCTATTAAGCCTGTTGCACCAGTAGGACCAGTTTGACCTATAGAACCAGTAGCACCAGTAACGCCAGTAACGCCAGTCTGACCGACACCAGTTGGTCCAGTTATTCCCGTAGGACCTGTGTTTCCCGTTTGACCAATACCAGTTGGTCCAGTAGCACCAGTTGGTCCAGTAGCACCAGTTGGTCCAGTAACACCCGTAACACCAGTTTGACCAGTAGGACCAGTAACACCCGTTGAACCAGTTTGACCGGTTGGACCAGTAAGACCAATGCCAGTAGGTCCAGTAGTACCAGTTGCGCCTGTAAGTCCTGTTGGACCAGTTGGTCCAGTAGGTCCTGTTTGACCAGTTACGCCAGTAGGTCCTGTTTGACCAGTTTGACCAGTTTGGCCAATACCAGTTGAGCCAGTAGAACCCACAGGGCCAGTTGGACCAGTAAGACCGGTTGGACCTATTTGACCAGTAGCGCCAGTTGGTCCTGTTAGACCAGTAGGGCCAGTAGGGCCAGTTTGACCAGTTACACCTGTGAAGCCAATAAGACCAGTTGGTCCTGTTTGACCAGTTTGACCAGTTGCACCAGTTGGTCCTGTTTGACCAGTAGAACCGGTAGGACCTGTTTGACCTGTTGGGCCGGTAGCTCCCGTTTGTCCAGCACCAGTAGGACCAGTTACACCGGTAGAACCTGTGGGACCAGTTGGTCCAGTTGATCCTGTAATTCCTGTTTGACCGGTTGTACCTGTTTGACCTGTTGAACCAGTAGAACCGGTAGGACCTGTTGGTCCTGTTTGACCAGTAGAACCGGTAGGACCTGTTGGTCCTGTTTGTCCAGCACCAGTAGGACCGGTGGGTCCTGTCGAACCCGTTATTCCTGTAGGTCCAGTAGAACCAGTTAACCCAGTCTGACCAGCACCAGTTGGTCCAACAGGACCTGTTAAACCTGTAGCACCAGTTGGTCCAGTTGGTCCAGTTGCACCAGTTTGACCAGCACCAGTTGGTCCGGTAGTACCAGTTGGTCCGGTAGTACCAGTTGGTCCGGTTGGACCAGAAATACCTGTAGGACCATTACCACCAACAGATCTTACATTAAGATTACCATATCGAAGTATAAAGTTTGCACTAGAAGACGTAGTGCTTTTAACATAAACTTCTACAGATTGCGCCGCTCCTACCGTACCTATAAAAGAGATAGCTGCAGCACCAACTAAAGCAGAAGAACTTAACTGACGCTCAATTTGCCCATCTGTCTGTAATACACCATTAATATAAACACCAATTACATATGTATTTGATGCACTACCATCAAACGAAAATGTAAATGATATTTCATACGTACCTAAATTGTTTACTATAATTCTATCATTAGCTTGATCTGGCGTCATTCCAAAGGAATTGCCGTTGGTATCAAATTGTGTGATCTTATAAAATTGATTTTGATTAGTTAATGTTTGACCTGTAGAATTACTAGCTACAGATATCTCACCAAGATAAGCAGTACCAGCACCATCAGCACCACTAGGACCTGTGGGGCCTGTTGGACCGGTTACACCAGCACCAGTTGGTCCTGTAGGACCTGTAGGACCTGTTGAACCTGTAGGACCAGTAGTACCAGTAGGACCAGTTTGACCAGCACCAGTTGGTCCAGTAGAACCTGTTGAACCTGTAGGACCAGTTTGACCAGTAGGTCCTGTTGGACCTGTAGTTCCTGCTCCTGTAGGACCAGTTGCTCCTGTTAGTCCTGTAAAACCTATAGGGCCAGTAGGGCCAGTAGGTCCGGTAGGTCCTGTAGTACCAGCGCCAGTAGGTCCTGTAACACCAGTAGAACCAGTAGGTCCTATTATTCCTGTAGAGCCTGTTGGGCCTATACTTCCTGTTGCACCCGTAGGACCAGTTGGTCCTATTTGACCAGTAGGGCCAGTTAAACCGGTTATGCCAGTAGGTCCGGTAGGACCAGTTACACCTGTAGCACCAATAGAACCAGTAGCGCCAGTAAGTCCTGTAGGACCGGTTGCGCCAGTAGGACCAGTTACACCAGCACCGGTTGGTCCAGTCGCACCAGTCGCACCAGTAGGACCAGTTACACCAGTCGAACCAGTAGAACCAGTAGGACCAGTCACACCAGCTATTCCAGCAGGTCCAGTAGGTCCAGTAGCACCTGTTGGAGCAGCAGGACCAGTTATTCCTGTCGGTCCAGCTGGACCGGTTACGCCAGTAGGGCCGGTTGCACCTTCAGCCCCTACTTGTCCACTAAGCAGGGCCATTATACTTCCGAAATACTCGAGAGTGAGTGATTGTTGTTTCTAAAAATTATAATCAAGCGATATTCATTACCATTAAACGCTGTAGAAAAAGTGCCTATACTCCAAGCTAATATACTTCCTGATGAGGCACCATCATTTCGAGCACCAATAGAATTGGCACGATCATTACCCGAGCCAGTACCATTGTTGTCACCAATAGAACGTCCTAAATCAAAAAATTTATCGTCAGTCGTAATATGTAAAAGAACATTCAATTCACCAGTACCATAAGGGTCGATATCAGTATAATTTATACCTGCAAATGTTATAGCACCAGCCGAGGCAGAAGCCTTGGCAATAAAACGTTGATATTCCTGATCACCAGTAAAACCGGGATAGTCGCTAGAATTCGGATATTGAAGTATACCACTATGACGTTGCTGCGCATTACCATTTACAAGAGACACTGTGGAATCAAAAGCAGTGGCAGTACCAGAACTAACACCAGAATCAAGTACGATACGTCTAGCTTCATCAAAAAAGCTGTCAGTTTTTGTAGTAGAAACTGTACCATAAGTATTCACAGGGTTAGGTAATGTATCCACAGAACTAGCATTAGCACCATTAGGTTTTCTAATAGTTGCGGTTAATGATGGGGTCAATGAGGCCTGATTAGCATTGTTAAGTGTTATGGTTCTACTAACTGCAAAAGTATCACTTACAGCAGGTGTAGTACTAGGATTATCATTACTGGTATTGTAACCAGTACCACTAACAGAACCCACTGCAGTAGGATGATAAGCTTTTTCAAATATACCAGACGCTGCTGTGTAGCTAATGTCTATCGTAGTACCAAGACCCCAAGCTAAGATACCAGATAACCACTTATTAGAAATAGTATTTAATGAAGCTACCATAGCTACACTAAATGATGGAACAGTATTTACATCATCAAGATAGAGCTCAGTAGTAGAAGTTAGACCCGCCTCTGTATGCTCAGCAGCATGAGTAATTCTACCTTCTGTAGTCTGTGTGTAATCAATAAAACCAGTAGCTTTAAGCCAGAATGTGTTAAACACGTCCAGGTTATCTACTGTAACTGTGCCAGTAGTACCAACCCCAGAAACACCAATATCGCGTGCATCGGCATTAGTACCATTTAGTACGTGAGTAAGAACACCAGCAGTACTTGGATCAGAACTTTTACCTGCTCTAAAGCGTGTAGATTGATCTGGAGTAGTTAAAATATATGTATTATCAACAATTAAATTTGATATAGTATCACCAGGACTCAAGGGACTCCAAGAAGCAGACAGTCCTGAAGGTATTTTTGCAGAATATAAGGTAGTACCAGATAAAACAAGTGCTTGACCAGCCAAAGTACCAGCTTTAGCAGGAGCCAAATCAAGAAAAGATACACCTACATCCTGAAAAGCATCTGCTACTAAAGTAGTTGGTATCCAATTATCAAAGAAACCAGTTGTATAATCGCCAACGGTTGGAGTACCAATTTCAGAAGCTCCAGTGCCAGATAATAATGCAACATTAATATCATCAAGCGCATCGGCAAGCTTATCTGTTGGCTGAAGTGGTAACAAACCATCTGAATAATCACCATCAGAAGGCGTACCAATCGGAGGAGAGCCTGCATTATCAGTAAAAAATGGTGCTGCCTCTATATCATCTCTAATATCCGGATCTTCTAAAAGCTCATAAGAAATAGTACCTTTGATTTTTAATGATTCTAATTCTTCATATAAAGATTTAGCAATTGGAATATTATCTGTTTGTACTGTTAATTTTCTACCTCTACCTTTAGGAACAGTTCCTATGGTAGTGGTAACTTGTTGAGCTATTTGATTTGTGATCTCAATAATGGCCATGTTTTACGCTCTAAAATATATATTTCTAAACAAGGCCCCACTAGGAGCGGCGGTAAGTAATGCGGCAAGTCTATAATTAGGACCGGTCTCTATATGTAGACTACCGCTGCTAACAAAGTTAAGCTTGAGCTGTGGTATCATCTTATCTAATCTCTGTGATAGCCAATTAAGATAGGATACCAACTGTGGTTGATGTTGAATAACAAATGCATTTCCCTGATCATTCCAACTTGGAATATCAGTATCAATAGCAAATACTTGCTGACTCATAACGCCAGCCATTAAAGCAGCTTCAATAAGCGTAAATTCAAAACATGAATATGGATAGTTATCAAAACTAAAACAACCAGAAGGCTGGTATGCATTAATAACTTGCAAACCACCTTCAAGAAATGTGACCAGTTGTCCCTTACTATATCCTAAATAACAACTTTCATCCGGATTGCCAGAAGGTGTAACTAATTTTACAGCTTTATCAATTTGTAATCTTAATTTAGAAATTAAGGAACATACCTTATGTGATATAATTCTAACATTTACGCAAATAGTTTCCTCTTCTGTACCATCAGTACCACCAGTTAAAAGCGTCTCTGCGTACGCAGCAACAACACTAGTACCAGCGCTTGTTGGACCCAAAGCAACAGAAATAATCTCAGCTGCATCCTCACTTGCAGTAGCACTAAACTCTGTAATAATATCATTAGCGATTGTAGTTATAACAGAACTACTATTTGTTGCTAAATTTACTTGTATCTTGGCTTCATCTCTTACAATAGAAAGTGTTTGATCAGGTGCTCCTGGATCAATATACTCAATAGATATAAAATTACCAGGAGAACCCGCAGTTACAGCAGTCCATACCAATACTGAATTTAAACCAGTTCCAGGATCTACTGTTTCAGATGCTTTTACAGAAGCCACTGTCTTAGCACGCCAATTAAAGAGCAAGTCACGCCTCATTGTAGTCTTGTTCTTTTTATTGGCGTCAGAAGTAAATGCGTTATCTAAACCTAAAGGAAACTCATATCTGCCAATAGATGGATTTAATATTCTAGGTGGATTTGGAGTCCTATCATCTAAAGGTAAATAAACATCTTCTAAAATTTCTGAACCACATACATCAGTAATATGTAATGACAATTCTTCTGGATCGGCTAATACACCATTAGCATTTTTAAAAGATATACCTATATTTTGTGTTGTTCCCATCAACACTACTTCAGCATCTTGAGAACCAACATCAGGAATCAAAGTCATTACGTCTGTTCCTCTATTGGAGTGATCATTCCAGTTTCAGCATCAATTTGAACATTATTAATATCTAATCCCTTTTCATTCAGTTTGACATTATACTCGTGTTTCCACATCCCTATTTGGAATTTTAGTAATTCTGAATTTGCTTGAGCCTCGGATATCATTGCTTTGTGTTTATCAATTCTTTCTTGTTCCAAACTCAATTTCAGCATAAGATTTTGCAATCTAAGCTGGTCCAACTCTTCCATTTTTTGTTTTAAGGCCATGGTTTTCCTGCCCTCCTAACACTAGTGTGTCAGGGTGTGTTAAAATAATCAACCTAGACATTAATTTAGCTATTCTATTCATTCTTGCGCTTTATCTAAAATCCAAGCCGACAGAGCTATAGTTCCTGCGGCAGTTATAATACCATAAATATACGTTGCAGTTCTATCCTCATACCAAGAATACTGAACAGGTTTTAATTTTGGAAAGGCTTGCAATACGTCATTCAAACCCTGCTGATAATATGTAGCGGTTTCTTTATATGAATTAGTAGATATTTTGTATGCATTTACTGCATTTTTAAGAGCAGTAATCTGCATATCTTGAGAATCTATAAGATCAAGTGCTGAAGGTAATTTGTCTTCCAGTAGGCCAAGCACTATTTCAGCTTGGTCTTCAGAAAACCAAACACCATCCTTACCTTGAAATTTAACTTGGGTAGGTTTTAGGCTCTTTAGAGCTCTATTGATTTCGGTTCGATCAAGTTTCTCAGCATTTGCGGTTGTACTAAACGCCAAGATTCCCAAGACGGTCAGCAATCTCATCAGCATTTAATCCTCTCTTCTCTAGGCCCTTTTGCAGAGCCTCTTTTTGCTTAGAGATTGCCTCCTCCGTTGCCTTAGCTTCCTTCTCTATTTCTACTGCACTAATTTCATTAGCCTCTGCCTTGGCCTTGGTAGCCGCCGCCTTTTCTTTAATATTAGCTACTTTGGTTTTTATTTGTAGTTCCAATAATAAAATTTCTAATTTCCTTCGTAGATTACCATTAATTCCGACGAGTAACAGTAAGGCTATGATCCCTACTGCTACTACGCCGAAAATAATCCATCTACCGTACTTTTTCACTGAGGCTGGCCATTCTTCCAAGCAGTGGCAAATCCCTGCACAGCATCCTTACCAAGTTTGATACCAGCATAACCAAGCAAAGCAAACAATACATAAAGTTCGCTTTGACTAATTTCAGCATACTTGACTACAATTTCAACAACCTGTATTACTTCTTCTTTTACACCACCAACAGCAATAGAATCGGCCGCAACAGTAGCCTCATTCTTGATTGGTTCTACAATTTCCCTGACGACATCACCCACCCTGTTCCAAATATACATACAGTGGGAAAACACAATCCAAAAAGAAACACGTCCAAGGGATAGTTCCCAACCACCATCTTTCTTTTCGCAGATGAGGCCACGAAAGCTTTTAAGTATAGCAAGACTAACCTTCTTCCAAGTCGCTACAGCAATCTCCTTAGTGGACACTACGCACCCCCTGGTGTTGCGGCTGCCATCATCCAAACATCTACAACTGCTGGAACTGCTGCGCTGTTGGTAATTACCAATTCACTTTTAAGAATAACTGGTAGAGATTCATCGTCAGGATGTTTTTTATTCAACCTAGTAGAAGGTCTCCATTCCTCAATAGGAACTTGAAATACTTTGTTAGGGGGTGCGGTATTCACAACTACAGCAGCACCATCATTTTCACCACCAAATTTAGGCTGTACACTAACATTAATTGTAGTGGCATATACTTTAACCCAAGCACAGTAGTGTCGATATGGTGTACCAGACTCTAAAGTTAAAGTAGCACTATCAGCACCACCTGCAGCTTCTAACTTTATACGTCTGGCAAGCTCTAGATGTGTTACATTCATTATCAGACCTGTGCTACAGAATCATCCTCATCATCCAACTCATGAGAGGCTAAATCTGCTGCCTGTTTTTGAGCCCACTTCTTTACAGACTTGTAGTAGGAATGAGCTCGAATGTGCTCGTAGTCATCTAAGGTTAAATTGGGAATGTCCTGCAGTGATTCTAAGAGTTCAGCAGCGGGCATTCTTTCAGATTCTTCAATCTCAGCCTTGACCTGATTACAGAAATGTAGCACCCGAGGATTAATAACTTCATCCTCACCAACAACATCATTATGTGCTACACGATTACGCTCACCAAAACGAGCAGCACCACCAGGACCGGTCCCCTTTTCTACTACTTCGTGAATCGGCTCTGGAGAGGAAGCTGCAACAGGCTCTCTATAGTTTCTATCAGAAGTACGTCGACGCTTTTCTTCAGATGCATCAATAGCAGCATCAACGTCTGGTTCACCGTCGTTATTAAGCATATTGCTGCGCTTTGCTTTACCAGCAAAGTAAGCTTTATACTCTTCTTCAGTCAAAAGTTGGAGAGCCGGTGGACGCCGGCTAAGCATCTTTCTAAAATCCATAGATGCTTTAATAGCGTCAAAAGGAATAAATTGTGTAAGATTAACTGGATCTCTGTTGTTAGCAAACAGAAAACCTTCATTCCGATTTGGAGCTATCGGAAATTCGCACGAAACTTGTGCGTTTGCGAGATTCTGAACATAAATATCTCGCTCTTCCTTGAAGAATTCAGTGAAGTTTCTAGGTACTGGCATAACTTTTCTTCTCCTGATTGAGGTAGCAGATACTGTTTTGAAGAGCATAATAGCAAAAGGTCGCCTCGAGTAAATTTTGGCTTTCTTCTCTCTCAGCAGCCTTCTTGCTCTCCCAGGATGTATATACTCCAAAAATCTCTTTTCGGAATCTACTACTAATACATCCTGAGTATGCTTGCTCATGCACAGAGCAGCCCCTCAATCCGTTTGTGCTCTTGCCAAGAGCACGGGAATTTAACCCACCATGTTCTGTTCTAACACCATGTTAGAAGGAACAGTGTATTTGCTCATAACGAGCCTCTCCCTAAGGAGGTAAATTCTAGTGGGTGGATGGTGGATTCCACCCACTAGAATAACAACTACGAAGCCTTCAGAATCTTAATCCGAAGAGCAGAATCGACGATAGGGGTCGGACTACCACCAGCAGTATAGACTAACGCGATCGAAATCTTGTCACCCTTAACTACAGTAGCTCCACCTTCATCGCCATAAAGAGTCTGACGCGCAGCAGTAACCGTGGTATCATCAGCAACCAGAGCCGAAGCCAGGATGGATGAACCATTTACCAGAACGTCAAACGTCATGTCCTCACCGGAAGCGGGAAGAGCACCAACCTGAGCTTCGACAGAAATGGTGCCTGCCATATCAGCAGTACCAATCATAATCTCAGCCTGATTTGCAGCAGTTTCCTGCACAAACTCCATCAACTGGGAATCGAGCAAAGACTCAATATCGCCAGCTTCCGCCACGGTGGAGATGGTGATCGTACCAGCAGCTACCAGCGTACGAATTGAACCAACTCTGTTCAGATCGTCAATCGTTACCCGATCCCCGACATCGACATAGCCACTACCTGGCACAGTCTCTCTGATGGTTTCTTCACCAACAGTAAAGTCAAGGGAAATAGGATCTGTCGTAGTATTGGTAATCAATACTTGCATTTCATTCCCTCACAAAACTTAATAGACAGCTGGGCGTCAGAAATCTGACGCCCAAGCTAGTCTACCAATGTTTTACTTCCGGCCCTTGGCTGCCGCTCTCGGGTTCGGGATACCGAAGCCGATGATCTCGCCAAACGCCCAACCCTTGACCAGACGACGATGGCTGAACATGTTGAAAGGCTCACTGAAGAGCTCAACACGAACACCCATCTCGCCGAGGTACTCACTGCCGGTGACGGCGTAGAAGGTACCCGCAGGCACGACTTCTTCAACACCGGTACCAGCTGCAGTGATGATCTGAGCATTGAGGATGTTGCCGATGTAACCGGCGAGGATTAACTCGCGCTCGGTCACCGGGTCAACAGCCGCACTCATCGTCTTCACAACGTCCGAAAGCTCAGCACGGTTGATGAAGTACTTCTCAACCATGAGGCGGTGACGCTCAACCTGATAGCGAACATCTTCAAACGCAGCAATACCGAGCGTAGTGAAGATGGTCTCGGAGTTTACGGTGACGGCAGCACGATCAAGCAGTGCCAGGCCGCGCTTATCCTCTTCGAGCTCAATCTCCTGCCGCGCAGTGTCCTGAGCACGATCGAGAACATCGTAATTCATCTGATAGATGTCTTCGATGTCCACGGTCGGGAAAGCGGTAACCTTGAACTCGGAAGGCTGAATGAATCGACCATGAAGTCGAGACTCAATGGACTGACCATCCTGACCAACCACCCAAGCGGTAGCACGAACATCCTTCGCAATGCGGAAGAGTTCGCCCTGAGCTAACGGACGGACACGATAGAGCTTGCGAGCCCAGCCCTCGTAATCCACGATGTCCTTGATCGGAAGCAGAAGCTCCTGACCAACAATCGCGAAACCTTCACCAGTTGGATCAGTCATCGCCGCAGCGAGAACCTTACGCCGATCTTCGGCGTCCATTTGGTTAGAAGCTTCACGATAAAAAGTGCCCGGAGACGCTTTACGCGTAACGCTCTGAAGCAGGTATGCTACCTGCTGAAGGGCATCTTTATCATCGTAGGCATTAACTTCACCAGACTTATCGAACATGCGGTTCGACAAATTGGTGTTACCAACAGCCTGACGAACGCCATCACGAGTAACCTCACCAGCATACGCGGTGGGGTTAAACTTGCCAGTCTCATCAAAATGCTGCTCATCTTGCACACTGGCATGACGTTGGATGGTTGGGGTCTCTACACCCTTTGGCGGAGGCGTCGCCGCCCCAGCCGCAGCGAGGCGCTTATAAGGATTTACTACGCTCATCTTTTTCTCCTGTTAAATTGATTCATAACCTTAAAGAGTGGGCGGGTTACCCCGCCCCACTCAGTACTGGGTTAGATTATGGCTGAACCACAGGATCGCCACCAAGACGTACACCGAGGAAAGGATCATCGGCGGTCGGCAGCTGCATCACGTGACCAACAAACTCACCTTCAGTACTGTCGGTGGTGAAATAACCAGCCAGTGCCGCAGTATTACCACCACAGTACAGGTTTTTACCAGCACCAGTCAGTGCGTAGTCGTTGCGGGAGGTGTCATACATCGAAGTAAACAGAATCGAAGCATCGGTAATAACCGTGATTCTGTTGTCAGCGATGCTAACATCATCCGTGAAGTTGAAGAAGTTACGACCCTGGAAGTCCAGATCTCTGGTAGCCAGATCGTAAGTGTAAGTCACGTAGGTGGCAGCGCCAACTACGAGATTACCAGAGCCGGGGTTGATACGCGTAAGCGTGCCATTCGTTGCATTCAACGTGTAGTCAGTGGTTGCTACAAGAGCGGTACCACCCTGATCGGGAGCGGTGTTGGCCTTAACATTACTCACGTTCGGATGAGCAAGCTCCACAGTGGCGGTGATCGTGGGGAACGTCACAACCTCATCCACCACCGCAGCAGTGTAGACGTTAGTCTTGTTCCACTTAGCAACGCCAAGCACCGGGCGACTGACCGCCTTGATCAGGTTACCATCAGCATCCTGCGCCACCAGCATGCCTTGCTCGAAATCGGCAGCGTTAGCTGCACGATAAACGCCGACATCCTGGAGAATGACGCAACGACCTAAATCCAGTCCTCTCGGAAATACATCCGATTGGAACGCCCCAAGACGGGGGCTATCTAATCCTACAGAACCCATTTTCTACCTCCATTGGTAGTTAACGTTGTGGGGGGACGATGCCCCCGTCCCTATCGCCCAAGATTGGCTAAACCTGCCACCTTAGTTACACCAACAGCATCTCTAATAGCTGTACGTTTATTATCAGTTTGAGGCTGCTGAGTAGTCTCAGTTGGATTCAACTGTAGATTTCCTTGCGTAGCAGCCTGCTTGAGTTGTACATCGCTAGCACTCGGTTGAAACGCAGCTTCATCAAGCGGAACAGCAGCAGTCTTGATATTCTTCAAGTCTGCCTCTACTTGCATCAAAGTCTCATCATTCCAATTCATAACCGACGCGGCACGTTCAATAATGCCATCAATGAACGCTTCCCACGCTGGTTTATCAGTACCTTCAATAATAGGATCAGAAAATGCAGCTTCTACAATAGTAACTGCAGTTTTCTGATCCATAGGGGCGTATTCATACCCATCACCAAGCGGCATCGGGTTACAAAGTGCAATCCCCATTGCCGTCTTCAATGGCGAATACTCGAGGTTGAGAGCTTGTCGCTTAGCGACAAGTTTAAGAGCACGGGCAAATCTATCAGCCATGTTGGTGATAAATTGCTTCTTCTCTTCCTCTAGTTCCGCGATTTTCTTCTCTAATCTACCCTTATAAAGCGATTCAATTCTAGCAGCGTGTTGCTTGATATCATATGAAGCAACTTCTGCCTTCTTATCTTTGTCCTTCTTCTTCTTTTTATCAAGACATTCATCATCATCTGACATAGGACCAGTACCATCAGGCTTACCAGGGCCTTTAATCTTGCCAGCAGATTTCATATCAGTACTGACATCATCAACAGCGCTCTGACTCAAACTCCAGTCCTTACGCTTGTCTTTCATGTCAGAATCCTTCATCTCGTTCACCGACAACTGATCAGGATTCCTGTCGTGTTGTTCATCCTCAAGATCAGTTTCACGATCACTCAAGGAGTCATTACTAAGAGATACAGTTTCATCGTATTCATCAGCACGATCAGAATCAGCACCATCACCAGTAGCAGTATCTTTGGCAGAACCAGGCTTATCTGCTAAATCAGAATCGCCTTCAGCAGAAGTTGGAGCACTTGGTTCATTCCGATCAATACCAGTCATATCATCGTGATAATGCTGTAAAACCTGAGCAAGACGTGGACCAACAATGGCCTTCGTCATGTTAATAGCAGTTCCAATACCATACTGTGCGATGGTAGTAAGAACTTTCTTAGCTAAATCCTCAGGACCGACGCTAGCAACCTTGGTAGTATCTACCCTATCAGGTTTTACTACAAACAAGGTACCTTCTGCATCAAAGATACGGACATTACCAGCACTAGTAATCTCCGCCTTTAAATGCTTGTATGACTCAGCAAAACGAAGCATAGGGGAACCTCCAGAGGTTTCTTTATTTCCACGTTTAGGCGGAGTAGCCTCAGGCCCTTCAATGCCCATGGCTGCCGGTGTTAACACACCACCGGGACCTGCCGGTGTTGCGCCTAATTCTTCTGGTTTCAATTCTTCAATAGGAGTTTTATTATCTAGTGAAGTTTCTTCTAATTCACTTGATTCAATTTCTACACCATCCGGTGTAGTATTAATGTTTATTGTAACGTCACCACCGCCCTTTTCTTCATCCATTGGTGGAGGTTCAAGACCTGGAGGTGGCATATCAGGGCCAGGTTCTGCAGAACCAGGACCAGGGAGGCCAGGTGGTGGAGGAGGCATCGGAGGGCCAGCTTGTGCCGCCTTCTGGAGCTTCTCCTCCACCCGCCTTTCGAGATCAGCAACCTTTTGGCTTAATATAAGTATGTCAGATTCGTTTTGGAGCTGATCATCGTTTAGCCGTTCACTGAGCTTTAAAATCTCATATTGCTCAGCTTTGGTGTCAGCTGGGTCATGTACACGACTATACTCATCGTATATAACCCCCTCACACCACTCGAAAGCTCTGGCAGTTTTCTTAGTAATCTTAGCGGTTTTATCTTTACCGTATTCAATTACAAAGGCTACTGGATTAAATCCAGGTTCAGACTCATCATAAGTCTTACCTTTGTTTTTAATATGAGCACAAAACTCGCCTCTGCTATATGCAACGTTATTACAAACATTGCATCGAGTACGTAAACAAGAGCAGCCCATCGATCCATGTTTAAGGATGCCAGCTGTTACTGCTCGAGCGAAAGTGGGATCTTTTTTAGTATCAATAGCGACAAGAAGTTCTACAAATTCATCCTTGACTACATTACCGCATTTTCTACAGTGAATGCCAGTCTCAGGATCGCGACCTTCTTTTGATGCAGTTTTATTACCACAATTTGGACATTCATCAAGAGGTGGCGTAGCATCATTGTAATGAGCGTCTACAATAAAACCTCTTGCATTTTTAGGATTTTCTGCTCTATGATTAATGTGATGCGGTTTATTTTCGTAAGTACGATAGACTTGTTTACCAAGACGCCCATCAAATCTTAAAAGTTCATGCTTATGAAAAGCATCCTTATTCTCATTAGGCACATTAGATGTATTGCCTCTAATAGCCTCAAATATATAATCAGCAGGATTATCTGAAATATCGTATTCAGACGCCACAATTGCAAGTGAGGCTTTAATATCTATGGGCTTACGTTTATTTAAAAATTCGCTAGTATTTTCATCACCATAAGCTGCCGATTTTTGCAGCTTATCGTCTTCATACTCAGCGACAGATAAAGTCTGAACTTCAGCAGTTTTGATGAATGTCATTGCTTTTCTTGATCTTTCTTATCTTTTTTATCTTGCTTTTCACTTTTATCTTTTTTATTTTTGTCTTTTTTTAATACCCCTAAGGTAGTTGTCTTACCTGTTTTCTTGAACATTCACCGCCTCACATGCTTAAATACTCAGTATTAAGCTGTTTTCAGTAATAATTTAAGGTTAACAACGAACATTGTACTTTCTTACAGTATGTTCTATTCATCTAAAATACTACTAATATCCCCATTCCATGCACTTTCATGACTTTCATTACCATGACCAACCAAAAGCATATCTGGTCGACTAAGTGTTACTACGTCAGGTCGTCCACCATCTATATAAGAGGATAGTCTGTTCATCATAGCAGAATCATTAAGCATACCAGAATCTTCCGGTAGTTTATCTTCTAACTTCATTAAGTTAGTATCACCAACCGCTATTTGATTAAAAACACCTTCTTTTTCTAATACTTGTTCTAATTGCTTAATATCGGACAAAACATAACCATAGCTCATGGCATGTTCTGATATTATCTCCATGATTTCAGCTTTATCGCCAGCAGCAATAGCGGAATTTAAATTATGTCCTTTAATTTGCTCCCAAAATGGTGATTTAGTATCACCATCAAGTAGTAATTCCTTCAACTCTTCGATTTCAGATGCGCTCCAATTTCCAACTCTACCCTTATGATCATAGACATCAGAAGTAGCATCTTCCATAGCTGGATCTTTTTTACCAGATGGTCCAGTACCACCACCATCTGCGCCCTTATCAGATTCACCCATTGGTCCACCTGGTGAAGGTGGCGGTGTTCCCATACCACCCGGGCCACCGGGGGTTGGTCCCGAGGAGCCAGGAGTAGTACCAGGCATACCACCGCCACCAGGCATACCAGCTGGCGGAGACCTAGGTGGCGTAGGCTTTACTCCCATACCACCAGCAGGTAATGCAGGTTTGCCACCAGGAGCAGCGCCTTCGGGAGGCTGCTCATCTTTTACATAATGCTTAATAGTGTTCTCTAATTCTTGCTCTTCAGCAATCTTATTAATCTCATCCTCAAATTTCTTACCAACGGCAGCATACTTAGAAGTCTTAGAAAATTTAATCCCCATTTGTTCAAGAGCTTGCATTGCGGTCACAAGTTCTGAATTAATGGTGTGATCTAATTGCTTCTCCCATTCTAATTTAGGTATAATCCAACGATTCTCAGCCTCGATCTGTCTCTGGGATCGTTTAATTCTATATCGATGATTGATTTCTCCCTTATCTCTTTTTACCCATCCATTAATTTGAGCGATCGGTTTAAAAAATTTAGGAAGTAACCAAGTGTTAACAAAAAAGTCACGCATCGCCCGCAATCTTTGTAAAAAGACTGACAGACCAGTGACAGAGGATGCATAAGTAACTTCGCCATGAAGGAATGATTTACTAATTCCCATGGCAATAAGTTTAATACGTTCAATTACATCATGATGCTGAGCAATATTCATAATACGGTCAGTAGTACCGACCATTTCAAAGTTAATACCATAGTGGTAAACTAACCAGGCATTAACATCGAGCTCAGCCTGAGCGAGAAGCTGTAATAATCTACGCTCATGTTCTTGAGATGGAATCCAACCAGTTTGCGGATTACCAAGTTTAGCTACCTTGATTGGGCCTGCATGGCGTCTAGCAGTAGCAATACTGGCATTATAGATACCATCCTCATACATCAAAATACGCCACATACGACTGATAATTGACGTACCACGAGTATCATAGGGATGAAGCCTTCGCGGAATGAAGGTCATATTTATCGGACTAAGTGGAATATTTTGACGTGCAACAAGCCTCGAGATTAATTCAGGCGGCATTTGCTCACGTACACGTCTTAATAATCTATTGTTAGAAGTTAATACTGATCGAAGTCTATCATCAGGAATAAATTCTACCACTGGATCCATTTTAATAAATGGAGCATCAATAACTTCTAACTGATCGGGATTATGAAGAGCTATATAAGACCAAATTCCCTTAGCGTCATCAAAGAAACAATGTGGAACTGCTTCACCAATAACTAAAAATTCACGCACCATATATTCAAGAATACGTAACACTTGCGTCTCTTGACACATAGTTTCAAACGATTCTTTGATTTCCCCAGATACACCTTCTCCTGTAAGCTGAAAGTTAGACCAAGGCATTGTGGCAAACATATCTACACAGTTACCAATTACCGGATCTAATTTATAGAATAATCGCCAATAGCGATTTGCAAGAATTCGATGTACAGGATACTGTTGCCTATCAGGCGACTCAAATTCAGGCTGATAGGGTCTTTGAGGGGTTAAAGAAACATTTTGATTGTTACTGAAACCCGGAAAAGTAGTACCAGAAGGACAATTAGCTACTTTAGTTATATTGGCGGTTCTTTGAGTTCTTGGATCTAATTCAGCACCGTCAGGAAGTAATCCATCAAAAAATTGATTAGATGCTTTACCCTCAGTACTAGATAGACCAGGAAGGAATTTCTCCATCCTGTCACCAAGAGCTTCAATCGTATTAGGCGTTAGACCATGAGGCGTGTCAGACGATGCCTGTTTACGCACATTGCCATATTTGCTACCAGGCACGATCATTTGACCCCTCCTTAGCCTTCCTTCTTAATAACAAATTGAAAATCGCTTTCTTTTTCAGGTACTAAAGAAACTTGGGGGCGCGTCCATTGTGAAGTGATGTCTTTACTACCACATCTACAACAGTGATTTGCCTGATTGGAGGTAGCAAAAAATTCAAATTTACATTCAGTACACACATATTTAATTAGTCCATGTTCTACCATTACTGTTTCATTACCATCTCCATCTCGCAATTTTAAATAATGGTGATTTTTTGCATATTCAAAAGCAGTTACGTCACCTGCGATGTTTGATTCTATAACACGCACTGCTAAACTCCTTACTAAGTCAATTCCATCCAATATGGAAGTTACCATATCAACTGTTCCTGTATTTCATTTTTTCTGTGTTTGGGGGTCTAGGTATATCTCTGTTTTCTCTATCTTCAGTACCATCAGTATATTCATTCTCCATAGGATCATCTTCTGGCCATGTTTGAGTAGCTTTAAAATACCATTTTTTAGAAGCTATTACTTCAATATCCTCATCATCTTCATCATCTTTATTTATTAAAATGTTGGGTAACTGTTGTTCCTGTTCACGTAATTCTCTGAGTCTTTTATTGCGCTCTTCTTCAGCAACTTCAAGCTGCTTCTCAGGATTTTTAGAATACCAATACATTTTATTTCGATATGGTATGCTTTCATGAAAACTAAGACCAGCTTCAAAGTCCTCTACTGTAAAACCTAATGCTTTTTCAATTTTCTGTTTAAATTCCGGATCAATTATTATACTTCGTGCAATAATGTCGCGATCACTATTTTTAGGATCATATTTTTCTTTTAATCCCTTTAAAATATCTTTAATTTGTTCACTATAAACATTAGGCGGTGGAAGTTCAACCTGAGTCCCATCTGGATTTGTTAATTTCCTTGATACAGGACTTTCTTCTTCTTTTTCTTCTTGTTTAATTTGTTCTTTAATTAATTTTACTCTATCTCCTAATAGACTACGTAGTTCTTGCATATCAGGATTTTGATGTGCGGTTGCTATCGCAAACTCTGCAAATTCTAGATTACCAGCTTCTTTATCAGCTTCTATATCTGCTGCTGGACCACCAACTCCACCTATGCCACCACTTTGTGAACTTTGTGGTCCAACATAATCAGATTTAGTTTTAACAGTCTTCTTTTTCTTATGCTTTTTAGCTTTATCTTCAGCAGTTTTCTCTTCATTAGGAACTAGATCATCTTTCCCACGACGATCTTCAGGCTCACCATATAAAGCATTGTGTAAAGTCTCGATTGGAACAGCACGTATTTCACCCAGCATATACGAAGGCATATGCTGTAAATACATCTCAATTGCATCTTCTTCAGACGCAAAACCAAGCATTACTTTATCTTCATCATACGAACCATCTTCCTTCATTTGCTCAATAATAAAAGCGGTATCGGTATCATCTGGGCCAAGATAAATATCTAATTCTTCACCATCGCTACCTTCAACACCAGCAGCATATCCATAATCACATTTCATATGGGTGGCGTAGGTATCACTGCCTTTATATGACCGAATTGAACCTTTCGGCCATTCCACATCCATTTTTATACCATGATAATCTTTAACTGCCTTAGTAGGGTCATTACTTAATTTTGGACCCAAATCTTCAGTTGGTCTTTCAGTTAAAATGCCGCCAGGAGGAGTAGTACGTCTGTAATATTCCTGCCCCTCTTCTATTGGCCTTTTATATTCTTTTTGTACTGTTTCTTTTGTCTTCTTTTGTTCTATACTAGGCGTCTGTTGTTCTGTCGTTTCAGGATAATCTTCATATTCTGGGGATGTTAATACTTGCTCTTTTAAATTTTCTGGTAAGTTCTGTGTAAGAATCTTTTCTCTATATTCTTGTAATTGAAGGTCTATTTCATCTTCTGGAGGAAACTGTGAAGGAACCACACCAGAACTTTCTAGACCAGCCATATCAAATAATTTGACAGCAAATTCAGGTTCTGCAATCATCATTTGCGAAATACTATCAATAATAGTTCTTTCACTCTCTAATACTTTATCCTCTACTCCATATTGACCAAGATAATTATATAATGTATTTCTCAATTCATCATTAGTTAAACTTTGTTGATAAATCTTATAGGCATAATCTGAATACTGAGCTCTCTTAATATGTGCTGTTTTTTGTAATTGATCTCTGATAGCATCTAATACTACATTCCAATCACCATTAAACGATATACCCTTATCGTCAATAAAATGATGAGCTGGTGGTTTTTTACCTACATAAACATCTGTAAATGGAATTTTATTATCACCTAAAACTTTAGATACAGCCTCAATTAATTCATTTTCTTTATCTTCACCATCGGCAAAATATTGGCGAGCAGTATAGATTGATACTACTGCACCATTATCAATCATCTCTTGCAGTGCTTCTTTAGCACCTTCAATTGGTTGACCAAATACATGTTCGCCAGTTTCCGATGCGTATTGATTGTCTGGCGGAGGTTCTAAAATCGTGCCATCAAGATCTACTGCGATCCAGATATAATCAGGTCCCTTGTTTGGGTCGATTTCTTCTTTTTCGGAAGCATGTAATGTAATGTTAAATCGTCCCTTGTCTGGGTCCTCGTATCTTGGGTTGGGCTGGCCGATTCCGTCAGTGTATGGTGGGTACACACTTTTTGATAGGGTACCATGATCTTCATCTGATTCACCTAATTTTCCGTCTGCATCTTCGAATCGATTCTCATCTGTATAAGATTCATTCCATCGTGCAGGCTCAGTTAAATTCTGTTTTGGTTTACCATGCTCACGTTCAGTTGTCAATTGGGTAAGTTCTTGTCCTAATTCTGCCTGTCTAGGACGTTTATACTGATCGAATTCTGGGCCAGTATTAGTTTCATCTTGAATTTCACCAGCAGGAAATTCTGATGGAAAAGTAACTTGTTCACGTCCATCAACATCACCATCGGTCTCTTTATCTACTATATTTATAGCTGCGTACTTAGGCAAACCATTAATCATATCAGACATTACCATTTTCTCCGATATTTACCAGAGTCTTTAATCAATGTCATAATTAATCTGATGTAAAACTTTTTCGTATTCTTCTATCATCTCTTTATTTAATTTTTCTATATCAGCCCTCAAATGTTCAATTTGAATAATTTCTTTATTAATTCGATCAGCAAACTCTTGTGATCTTTGTTTTATTTGACCTATATTTGTTACACGATGTAGTTCTTTTTCATATTCATATGTACTTTCAATAAGTTGATCAATTGGATCTAATAAAATATAATATAAATCAGTATCAAAATCTTGAATCTCATCATAATCTTTACTCAATTTGTTTTGTAAAAATTGTTTTAACCCACTTGTATCTGGAAGATTAAAATAAGAATCAAACACACCTTTATCTTTTTGAATACCAGAATATATTTCCCATCCTGGATGACCACTAAATTCAACAGATATCTCTGAAAGATTCGTCCAATGTTTAAGTAGTTTATCAAATCTAGGTATATATTTATTTACCATATTAATAATGCCAGGACCTACAGCTTTCTTTTGTAGTCTAACTAATTTAGTTTTTGCTTCATGCAAAGCAAAATTTTGAAAGGCTTTTTTAAGCATCACCAACGTCTCCTGCTGTTATTTCCGATCATACGATTAGGATTAAATAATCTACCCTGTCCACCCATTTGAAATTGTTGACCGCCCACTTCTTCACGTTTTAGTCTTGCTTCCCTCGAGCGCAGTTTAACACCAGTAGGCATGATTTGTGAATCTTGACACATTTTATGTAAATGAACTAAGACAACTGCAACGTCGTCAGAGTTATAGCCTCGTCGCTTACCCTTTTGCGGATTATATACTTTCTTATCATCAATAGACCTCTCAAGGCGTTCTAATTCATATATACCCACACCTTGAGGAGATTTAAACGGCGGATCAAGTGCGTCATCTTCAATATCTTTAGGAAGTAATTGAATACGGCCCATAAGAGCATCGGCAACGAATTTGATATAATCTTCAGCTTTAATCGACTTCTGTTCAGCGCGTACTCCAAGATTACGAATTTGCTGAATTAATGTCACGCTGTTCCATCTATCAAATTCCACCTGTGCTATCTTTTGAAATCCCTTTTGAAAATCAACTATATCGACACAAGAATCAAACCATACATCCATATCTTTAGATGGTAGAATACGCATTACCCAATCAACTACAGTTACGTATTCAACCTTGTCATCTGGAAGCTGTCTAATCTCTAAATGACCACATGCGCCAGCAAACGAGTCGAAATTCTGACCAGCATCAAAACAGATATACCGTGACATATCACGTTTTAGTTGACACTCGACCATTTGAGCTCGATGATATCGCTGATTAGTCTTATCTATAAATGGTATTATATCAATTTTAGCAGTGGGTTTAAGATTTTCTACTACTGCTATAGTCTCAAATCTTTGTGGGTCAATAACTAAAGGATTAGCTGCTAATGGTGGTTTAGCACCAAAGTCACGTTCAGTACCTACTGGATCTTTTTCAAAAGCTTCATCATAATATTCACGCTTCTCCATAGGGTTGAATTCCCAAGTTGCATAATGGAAAGCGTACATACTTTTAATATTAGTAGAGGTATAAAGTAATTCCATCCCTTTATCATCAATTGATATAGGAGATGAAATTGATACCATTAAACCAAACCACTCGAGCAAGTCTCTATTTAGTACTGCTGAACGCACAGTACGTAAAGAATTCTCCATAACGCGGTAGGATTCTTCGGCACCTAATGAAGATTCAGTTTGTTTAAATCGTGAAATCTCATCAACAAAAGAACCAATACGAGTACGGCCAGCAAGACCAGAAGAGTTGGAGTTCTTTGAATTAAACTTTACTCCCATATGACCATTTTCAATTTCTCTTATGGTCTCTTGATATTTCCATCTCTCCATACCAGCTGGAGTATCTTGATTTTTCTCTTCTTTTTTAACCCATGTTACATATCGTTTGAACCAAGGAGAATCTGATCTAAAATTACGATAATAAGCCCAAATAGTATCATTAGACTGAACTTCAGTAGAAGCAATGTATGTAACTTCAAATGGCTGTTTAGGTAACAATCCAAAATAGGATGATAATTTACCATCCGATTCACTTAATGAGATATTTATAAGTCTATGTTCTAAATATGCACCAATAAGACCAACCGTAGCGGTCTTACCAGAACGCATTCCTACAATACCGTGAAGCTGATTATATCTTTGAATTGCTCTATCAAGTAATAATTCTGTTCTAGTTAGACCACATTTAGGACAAACATCTTCTTTATATTTACTTGACCAAACCAATAATACTTCTGATTCTAAATAAGAACGTGGTTTATTCCAACAATCAATTGCCTCTGGTGTTAATGGGTTGCAGATAGGACAACGATATTGAAAGAAATCTCTCAATACCTGATACTGTCTAGTGTATTCAAATAATGATGGAATATTCAGATATGCTGGACCAGAAACGAATTCAATAATATTAGGTGCTGGATTAGCTAAATAATCTTTATCAATATCACGTTCTTTTTTCTTATTTTTGCTAGTTAGCGGCTGGACCAGCGCTTCCATCGTATCTCTAAGGCTACCGGCCCCATTTATACCTAATATCAACCGCTTACCCTTGGAACAATGTTGGCAGGTACACTACTAACAACTTCAATATTCGATCTTTTGGCTTTTATTCTTCTAACATACTCATCATAGCTATTTACTAGTGCCTGATCAGCGATAAACTTAGTAGTCCACTTAATCTCACTTTCAGGCACCTCAAAAGTATGAAAAATCGGAGAAATACTTAAATTTACAGCACGTTTATTTTGATCTACTACTTCTCGTATTATTAATGGATCTTTTACTTTAATTACAGGTTTTTGACAATCAGATAGTGCTTCACCTATGATTTGACGACCAACATAGTCAACAAGTACAACGATAACTCTAGCTTTCTCCATATTAAGCCTCCAGGCCTCCTCATAATGAGGGTATTAACTCTCGTTATAACTTCTTGAGAGCTGCTTCTGCGTGTTCTGGATAATGTGCTTGGATGGCAGCTTTAATATCTACAGACTGGTATCCTTCTCTAAGCATTTCCTGCACTAGATGGTCTACCTGATCTTGACTTACATCAGCCTTCTTTTTGGATTTCTTTCCAGGTTTCAAGAATTTCTTAGGAACTACATCCATCAACCCAAGAGCCGGAAATTCTACATAAAGACAAAGACCATCACCCTTGGTATCACGTACCACACATCCCTCTTCACCACTAGGAACAATTACTCTCATACCACCACGATCACGAATTTCGTAATCCTTAGTCAATTTAACTTTAGAACCAACACCAAAAGTATCGCGTTCACGTTCTGCTGGATCTAAGAATTGCTGTGGCTCATCTTCCCAAACTTCAGGAAATTCAGTAGGAGTATCAATATTGGTACGTTTACGTTGTTCTTTGTTCTTTTTTGCTGCATGTCTAAGTATCTTAGCCATAAGCTCAAGAGGCTCTTCATCACCAGAAAGCTCTAATTCAGTCTCTTGCTGCGGTTTCAGAGCCTTCTCAATTGGGCGTCTACCTTCAGCCGGTAAAACAGTACCACACTGTCTACAATCCATTGCATTTTGATCATTTACAAATCCACACTGTGGACAAGTAGGAGCAGCATAAGGACTGAGACGTGCACTCTCTGTATCAGAAGATGCAATAGGAGTATCACCACCACCAGGTGGTACAGGACCTGCTTGAGCTGCTCTGCTCATCAATATTTGTCTACGTGGTCTAACTGGAGTAGACTGTTCAGGTTTCACTGGAGTAGTAGACTGTTCAGGTTCCATTAAAATCTGTCTACGTGGTTTAGAAGTTGTAGGAACAACTGTACCATGCGGGACTTGTTGTGGTTCAGGAGCTTGTTGTGGTTCAGGAGCTTGTTGTGGTTCAGGTGCTGGCATCTGTGTTTGTGGAATCTGTTGTTGTTTAGTATAATGAGATTGAGAAATTTGTTTGATTTGTTCAGGAGTCATTGCTGGTGTATTTACTGATTCCAGCTGTAGATTTTGAAGTGCTTCCGGCGCACCTCCTGGTGGAGGAACGCGTCTGGTCATTACTGGTTGAGCTATTCTTACAGCCTGCTTCCACATAGTTTCTAAAGAGTCTACCAGACTGCTAAATCTTTCAGGTTTAAAAGCTGTCTGCTCAGCCTGTCTCATTAAAACCATGGCTGAATCAAGATCATCATTAACAGCATAATCAGCAGCGCGCTGTACTTTTTCCATTACACGCTGATCATATTCTGGATTTAATACTGATTTAATTTGCTCTATAGTATCCAAAAAGGGCTGAGATTCCCCAGTTTGTGCCTTTTTAGAATAACGTCTCATAGTCCAGGGATTACGTGGACCAATATTAAACATATTCTGCGTATTGCCAATTGGAACTCTAGGCAAACTACCACTAGATACCTTATCATCAACCGGTGGAGATAACATCTCACGTGGCTGCATGTCTTTCATAAGAGTGCCACGTTTAATGAGCTCATCAAGTGCTGGTCCACACATCACATAAGGTGCACCATCATAAAAGAACATTGATGGTTCCAATAAAGACTTTTTCTTAACAATTACTGGAATATCAATATTAGCCTTATGACCCATTAAAGTACGAAACTGAGCACCTACTTTAATGACACCATCAGCAAGTATACCATCTTTATCAGAAGCATTTTTAATAACACCATGATAAGATAATACAGGCTTAGATGGTAAAGTAAATCTTGAAAGAAGATTAGATACTAATTCCAATGCCTTAACAGTAGCATTCTTATTAATATCTAAATCTTTATCACTTTCCTTATTACTTAAATCAAAACGAAGCTGAGCGGTCTTAGGACTAAGCCCTCCCATAGCTTCAGAAATTCTTTTATTTACTTCTTTACGCTCTGCAGTCCGAGCCTTCTTAAAGTTATCATAGGTGCTCATCTATGTCTCCTACCGATAGATCAAAAGGTCAGAATCAAATAATCTAAATTCTTTTATGAGGTTTTCATTTTGTAAAGCTTCTCCAAGCTGACTCTTATAACTATCGGTAAACATGATTTGCTGGAGAGCTTCTGCATTTCTTTCTTCAAAACCTAAAGTGTCAATCCAGTTTTGAATAGTCTCAGCTGTAATTACAGCCATCTCATCATGCTCTCCATCTTCTTCTTTAGTCCATTTAGGAGCATGATTTCTAAATAGTTCTAAAGATCCCTGTATTAAAATTTTAGGATCAATACTCATCTTAGTTTTAGCAGCAGAGGGTCTAATTGGTGCCTCTAGACCGTCTGATTTTGGATGAATAGGAGTAACGTGTTTTCTCTCAGAATCAGTTAACGCAGGATCAAATCCTCGAGTATAATTAAAATGTCTACCGCTAAAACCTTCACCTATATTACCTTCACCATTTGGATTCCCCATACTTTTAAATGGATCAACATCAGCCTGATCACCATCACCAAATGGACTAAATTCATCAGGTAAGGTATGATGTTCAAATCTAGACATTGGACTAGTTTGAACTGTCTGATCATTATCAGTACCGCCAGGTAGACGATTCTCTTTTGCTTGTCTTAAAAAAGGAAAAGTCTCTAACAACTCTTCTTCAAAATTATCTTCTGTGTTTGCCTCTGTTAAACCACGAAGTGTTTCATATGTGTTCTTATTAGCAGATTTAGATATTGGAGTCTCTATTGTATCCCCAACCATAATACCATTTTCTTGACACCAGCCAGCATTTACTTCAATAACATCAGTACAAATAGAAGACCAAGTACCGAAAGCACCAGGTGAAATATTAGCAATGATCTTATTAATCTTACCTTCATTTGCAAAAATAATATCTATAGGAAATTTTACATTTCCCATATGAAATGCAGCCATGCGACTATTGTTCTGTGGAAACCATAAACCTCTATTTTTAGGCAAAACAGTATACGCCTGTAAACCACTGGCTTGTTGACGAGGAGTAATGGCTACATCACAAATTACAGCAGTTCTATCATTAAATAAGATTTCAGCATTTGCTCTTTCAGATTTTACCCAGCGTGAACTTTGCATCGTCATCATCTGAGTAGTCATATTTTGTTGATTTTGTTGATTTTGTTGAAGCATCTTATTCATTACATCGGTATCTTTTTGACGTGCTAGCTCCTCTTGTTCAGCCTCTTCCTGACGATTTAAATCATCAAATTGATCTTCATTTTGTTTAATGGGGGTAAGTTGTGCTTGTAATAGACGCAACCTATCTCTAAGTAAACGCATCTGTTGATTGATAACACGTTTTTCTTGTTCTTCAACTTGTTTTTGCTTAGTCTCTTTTTGCTGTAAATCCTCAGTAGTAGGTGTATCAGTAACATTAGGCTCTGGAGCCTGTGTATTCGATGGTGTAATTACACCATACTGCGCTGATTTCATCGGCATTAGTTTGGTAACCTGAATTCTTGCCTGGTTCTACCCATAGCAACTTCAGCCTCATTAACCAGAATACTGGCTAACTTCATACCAACAATATCTTCTACAGCCTCAATAATGTCACCGTCAACTTGCTGACGTTTCATTATTGTAACCAAAGAAGCAAACTCATCAGACAGCTTAGTAACAATACTCTTTGTAAACGTTTCAATAATATACTGAGTCGCTACAGTTATGAGCTTATTACCTTGACGCATCTTAGAAATTTCAGCTAAAATACCTTTTTGAGTGTTAATCATAGAAGTAAATGTTTGAATCTTATTTTGTGACCATACATCACCATTAGCGGAATTTAACGCTTTTAATGAGTCAGCCATCTCATAGATTTGATCATGCACCTCTCTAAATTTTACATATAATTTACAAAGTTCTTCATGCTCATCAAAATTACCATCTCTAAGAGATTTAATCTCCTCAAGAGCACTTTCTGAGATCAACTTTTTATTTGGATTACGTTTAAATTCATCTTTCGCACTTTGAATTTTAACGCCATCTTTTGTATTAGTATGTTTATTAAAATGATTCCAGATACTCTTTTTAGTAGGAGCTTTTAAATCTGGATACTTAGCAGCAACGTAATCAATCAACATTGTGGCTATCCGTCCAGGTGGATAACCATCTAATGCTTGCTTACACACCCAATTATATAACTCTGGGTGTTCTCTTGACCAAATACAGAGTTTACACTGATACTGAAATTCAGGTTTCAGTAAAAGCTCGAATTTTTCTGCTGCCTTTTCTTCTTCAGACATTACTTCTTAGACTTCTTCTTTTTAGTGGTCTTTTTCTTATCTTCAGTCTCAGTCTCAAGTTCATCAGCCTCACCACGCATTTCAACTTCATGCTGGTCAACAGCTGCTAATATAGCACCCTCACCCATATCAGGTTTAGTAGCATCCTCATCAGATTTAGCACCACCTTCACCCTGGGGTTCATTCTTATGTGGCTTAGTAACCACAGACTCAGGTGCCTCTTCTTCCACTTCCTTAGGCTCACCAAGAAGAGCATCTATATCAATTTCTTTATTTTCATCATCACAAACAAATATATTTAACCTATCTGGACGCAGAGCACGAATGACATCTCGGCTATACTTCACACACTCGTGAGTCTTCTCAAGCGATCCATCAAAAATAGGCAGAATGTCAACATTCGCACCCTTTTTGATATTTAAAGAAATCACAGGAGCTTCTCTATGAAGCTTCTGATTCTTCTTGAGAGTAGCTCTCTCTGGATCATGAAGATCTACTTGTAAGTTACCTTGACTCATGTTAATAAGCAAATACTGCATCTTAGTCTCCTATCTAATACCTTTAAGTGGTAAAACGTCGTCTTTGAGTTCACCACCATAGGTTAGAGTCATAATACCTCGAGATTCACTGCATCTAACTTTGACCTGAGCTACCCCAGCATCTTCATCAAATTCAATGATCTTCGGCTTACCCATGATACCGAAATCATGGAAATACTTATCGCTCTCAAGCCCCTTAATAAAAGAAATGATCTGATGTTGGACATTCTGTGGGCTCATATTCTCAAATAATTCAGGATCCCAACCAATATCCATCATGACATAGCCATTGTCATCAGAAGATGTAGTTGAGAACATACGATTTATACAGAACTTATTATGACTACGAGCAGGTTGTTTATTCCTCTCCTTATAATCATAATCTTTCTTATCATCTTTACCAGAAGCATTATAAGCGTAAGGTCCTGGACCTGCATCACCTTCTCTTCTCATAACTGCTCCCTCAATCTTAGTAAGATTCTTCTTCATTTCTTTAAGAAGTTGTTCTTTCCTCTTTTGTAATTTTTCATTCTGTAATTGTTCTTTTCTCCTATTTAATTCTTCAAGTTGTAGTTGCTTTTTCCTCTTTTGTAATTTTTCAAGTTGTATTTCTTCTTTAGTTCTTTGACGTTTTGGCTCAAAAGTAGTAACAGGTTGTTTACCAGGAACTGGAACTTCTTTCTTCTCTTTATCCTTCTTTTCTTTCTCAAGATTCATCCTAAGAAGTTCACGTTCCTTTTCTATCTTTTCACGATCTTTCTTTTCAATCTCAGTAGGTATATCTTCTCTACGTTGTGGTGGTTTTTCTTTCTGAGATTTCTGCCAATTACGATACTCTTTCCACTCAATTGGATAATGACGCCTAATATAATTTACAAATTTATCTTGTTGTTCTGGCTCAAGAGACTTGACTTCATTAGCAGCTTCTTCTATAGTCTTATTAAACCAAGGATCTTCAATACTTCCCATCTGTAACTTGACTTCAGAAGGATGTTTCTTTTTAAGTTTTTCCTTCCGATATTCCTCAAGTTCTTTAGCTATTTCTGGTTTTTTTGAATGTAAATAGGCTTGCGCTTCTTCATACTTACGCTGAGCTTCTTCACCCTTAGAATTCTTCAAATGCCATATAATATATTTAAGTACACCAGGTTCTTTATCCTTATAATGTAAGCCCAGCTCAACCGCATCTTGTACAGTTAATGGTTGCTCGTCAGCATCAATACGATTAACAATCTCTTTACCACGCATATACTCTTGATACTTAAGATCCTCACTTAAGAGATCTTCAACTTCAGTCTCATCAGCCATACTCTGAAGTTCATCAAGAAGCATCGCTTCTCTATCAGCAGCTACTGGACCCTGAGTATGCTCAACAAAAGATAACCATACACCCTGAGCCTTTAAACGTAACATATTCTGAAGATCTAACTTCTCTTCTTCAGATGCGTCCTGTAAAGCTTCCCAGAGTTCTTTACCCTTATGTGGTCCACCAGGAATCTTATAAAACCAAAAAGAATCAATTTCTCCAGTTGGTGCTTCACTTGGTTCTTCTTCACGTTGTTTACGATGAATAGTTGGTCCTTCGTATGGTCTACCAGTAGGTTCTAATGGTTTTCGTTTTTTCTTGCCAGGAGCAAATGCGGGTTCAGACACAGGTTCTCTTAAAAACTTTTCACTCTGCCAAATTTCTTCTGGAGTCTTAGGAATATGTGGTTGTCTAAGCTTCCTTCTTTCTTTTCTTTGTTTTTGCTTAGAAAGCTCTGGAAGAACAGTGCCATGAGCTTTCATAGCAAACATTATTAATTTTGCTAAGCCAGGGTCGGATTCCCTAGCTAGAGAAGTAAGAAAACCAGGACCCCATTCTTCAACCAAAATAACTTTAATTGGAGTATCCCTGAATGATTTATATAAATGACTATCAGGCATACCTTTACTCTTTAAACCAGCAGATGTAACAGGTGACCAATTTAAGAAATATTCATAAGCTTTTCTTTCTTTAGATTCAGGATCCAACAACTTTCTAGCAAGATCAATATCAAATTCGGTAGCTCTATTTTTCCACTCACGTGGATCCATATTACCATATTGTTCTTGTGGAAGAGCCTGATCAATCTGTTCACTTATTGGTAAACTTTTTAATTTTTCTCTAATCCTTTCATCTTCGATTTCTTCATTAGACATACCTTCTGGTACTTCTACTTCTACATCTTCTGGACTAAGTTCAACTTCATCCTCTTCAATAACTTCAAATTCAGGCTCAGCAGCTATCTTTTTATTTCCTCTAGAATAGAACATTCTAGATGGTAAACCTTCTTCTAAATATCTAGGTTTATGCTTTTCAATTTCATACTTTGGAATTTCTTCCATAAATTTCAAAAGTTCACCCTGAAGTAATCTCACTTGCTCATCTTGGTCTAATGATCTAAATTTTTCTTCAGTTATGCCACGTTGTTTTAAAAACGCTTGGAATCGTGGTGGTCTATCAGATAAATTACCAGTTTGTTCATTAAGAACATGGATAAGATATTCAACTTCATCAAGTTCAGGAAGTTCTTCTTCTCTACGGGGTATAGCCGGCTCTTTTACTCGAGGATAATGTTTCTGAATAAATTCAGCCGGTCCTAATTTTTCTTCTTTTTTAACTTCCTTATATTTTGGTTGAGCTCTACCTTCTTCTTTAATTAAGATAGCTGCAACATCACGTAAGAAATCAACACGTTTTCTTAATGGTAAGCCATCGTATTGTTCTCTACTAATATCGACATTTTCAAATACAGCATCCATTCCACCTTTAAAATTAGCATTTACATAATCTTCTAATTGTTCTAACCATTTCTGTGTCTTTTTTTGATCAACACTGGTTTCTCTTTTAACCTTTTTAAGATAATGTTCAACTATACCAGGATCTACTTGAGGCGTTTTTTCTGTAAATTGGGTACTTGGAACTTGTTTAATCTGTTCTTTACATTCTACACAACGAACATCACCCTTTGATGTTCTAGTAGTACCAGCGGTAGAACCACAACTAGGACAAATAAATTTCTTATCTCCGGGTTTTGGTTTTGAATCTGGTAGATAATAACCATCAATAGGCTTGATCTTTCTACCATGAGCGTCATTTAATTCATCGTGAATATCTTTAGCATTTTCTTTTCCTTTAGTCTGATATAAATATGTTGCATAAATTTCTGGGTGATACCTAGCTAAAACATTTTGCAATTGTGCATATTCAGTAGAATCATCACGGACTAACCAAAGTGCTTCCCATAATTTTAGACCAGCCCAAGTGTTAGCATAATCTACATCTTGTGGTCTAAGTTCACCAGGAGAAATTACTGGCAATTCAATAGTTAATATACTATCACCCTTTTCAACAGGATATCTACTTATAACACTTTTTTCTAAAGACTCAAGCATATTATTAATAGCTTCAGTCTGGCCCTTTTCAATTCCTGGAGGATGATATTCTGTAGCTCTTTCATACTCCTCTTGCTTAGTTGGAGTAGTTAATGGAGATTCAGGTCTTTCAGGTTCAATTTCCCAAGAAGTAAATCCTGTTGAGGGATCTTTAGATAGCTTAGCTTCTTCTGGAATAGTTGATGATATTGCTTCAGCCTCTTCCCTTTTAATATCTTCCAGTAACTGTTGCTTTTGTTCTGGAGTCATACCACTAATTAATTCAGCAAACTCCTCATCATCCATATCCATAATGCCAGCGGTACGTGCTACCGGACTAAAAGGTGGTTGCTGTTGTTGTATTGACATTGACTCATCAACCATTTCTTGAGATGGGGGTGGTGGTCCCTGCTGTTTACGTCTATATTCCTCTATTTGCTCTTTAGTTGGAATAGGCTGACCTTCACCCATTTCAACAGGTCCTTCTCTATACTGTGGTTTTTCTTCTTTACCACCACCAAATAGACCTTTAGCCTTTTCCAAAAGCCCCTTCTCTTTTTTAGACTGAGACTGAGGTTCTTTACCGAGTATTCGCTGATTTTGTAATTCTTTTCTTTCTTTCTGAAGTTGTTTGGTCTGCCACTTAGTACGACGTTTATCCCAATTTTTCAGATATTTCATAACAGTATTAAAATGTTTATTATCATCTTGAAGCGCATATCTAAATGCTTCACCAAGCGCTTCGTTCATATTAGTAGATTTAACTTTATCAGGATTTTTCCTCATATAATCATGACCTATCCAACGAATAAGGTCATATAATTCCCAATCCTCTTCCTGAGTTGCCTGTTCGATAGCCCAAGCACCAACATTTTCAATAGATCTTAAATCTGGACCAGTAGTTGGGTAACTAGTCCTTCTTTTAGTAGGTCTTTGACGAACTGGACGACGCCAAGGCCTCCTACCCCAGAATGCTACCTTCTCAATATCAAATAGGTCAACGTAAGTCTCATCAAAACTCTCAGCACTACCTTTCATATGCTTGAACATCTCTACTTCACCGAGACGTTCTTCAGCTTTAGACTTACTCTTATAGGTACCGCCAGACCACTTAGGATTCTTCTTACTTTTTACTTCGTAACCGCCATCTACCTTTTTAATATAGGCAGAATAATCACTTTCTGCTTTCTTTTTATCTTTCTTACGCGGCACATCACGCGTAAGCATATTACCATATTCTTTAAAATAACTAGACCAATATTCTTTAGCTTTAGGATCAACAGCAAGTTTAGTTAAACGAGCATCAAAATCAGCCTGAGCTTCTGCAGAATAACAACCAAATTCAGCTAATACAGCATCGGCCACAGAAGCACAAACATCTGCTACCATACGTCTAGCAGCAGTAATAGTCTCTAATTCTTCTTCACTATAATAATCATCATTACTGGCAGTAAAATTAAATCCATATTTCTGAGCAGATTCCATACCAGTAGGAGTAGATAACATCACTACTGGAAGGTTAGCATCAGAATCTACCTGTACGTATCCAGTTACAGGATCCATCCCAGAGGAAGCTTCCTCTGCGGTTACCATCTTACCTCTATTATCAAAATAGAGATTATCGAGTTCTTTGTTCTCCCCCTTCTTTTTCAAAGAGAAGAACAATTGGAATATATGCTCACCACTATGACCGGTCATGCCAATTTGGGTTGGTGCAGCATAATATTCTGGATTACTATCATTAAAACGACCTAATACCCACTCTGCCGCTTTATGAAGCTCCTGATATCTTAAAGACTTATCTACTTCCTTTTGACTGGTCATTTCAAAACCAGCAAGTGGATTCTCCCAAGTAAATATACCGCCAATATTTACAGCAGGCTCTATACCATAACCTTCAGCCATATCATTAAAAGATTGAATTAATGATTCATCCGTAGTACGTACAGACAGCTGATCATTATTAGAATTTATAATCTCCATATCATGTTGTTTACTTGCCTCATTAACACTATCTGTAAATATATCAAAATTAGCAGCTTCTTTATTAATTGGCTTAGAAACAACATCACTCAATTTGATAATCTTGGGAATTATCATATCTTTGAGTTCAAACTCTTTACTATGATGCTTATCCATCTTATGATAATAGTCAGGATCTTCAGCTAAATGATCAATGGCAATTTCTCTTGCTACTTCTTCGTTATCAGTATGTTCAAGCTCGTGCTCAGCACCTTCTTCTACATCAGACTCAGATACACCTGATAAAGACTCGACTTCACCAATGACACCGGTACCATCAATCTCCTGACTCATAAGACCAGGAGCACGGGTGAAACTGTCACCACCTTGTGGCCTTACATCCTCAGCAGCCTGAATTTCAAAAATCAAATCAATATTTCTAGCCTTCTTATGAATAGCATCAACTAGCTTTAATTCTGGAAAATGTACAGAAGACCATTTAATAATTTGGTTATCAGATGGATATCGTTCCTTATATTCTACAGTAGCAATGTGTTTTTTATCTTCAGTAGTTTCAAATTTAAGCTCTAAATTAGGCATAAACTCATGTTTTAATACTTCCGCAATTCTATCTGCCTCAACAATCTTAGACAGACTACCAGGAGGCACTAAACAAGATTCACCATCACTAATTTCAACAATATACTCTTCACCACATTTAGATGCTATAATACCATGCCGAAATTCATCAGAATTCGGCATACAGAACTCTACTCGAGTTCCAACTGGCATAGGATCATCATCTGGTGGAGCTTGACGAGTACCAATAATCTGGGCTACTTTATCAATAGTCCAGTTCTTGGAATTACCAATCCCAACAAATGACTTATCACCGTCATTTTTAGGCGGTTCTTGCCCAATAAATTTATTGTCGGTTATGCTCATGGCAAAACCTCTTTACTTAGAACGCATTACAGAGGGGGCAGCCTTGCTCATCTGATCCATCTTACGAGTGAGTTTATTCTCTTGATGATCAGAATCTTTACCTAATTCCGTGTCAGAAAGACCAACCCCCTGCTGATCAGTTGCGGGATGATGAGCCTTTGGCTTTCCAGCACCAAAATCACCAGGATCTCTATTATCAGAGTCAGGTTCAGTACTCGTATCAGAGAAAGTACCTTGTGGCTTGGACTGAGACTTTATACCACCAGGTGTTGAGATTTCACCTTTAGTATCAGAATCCGGTCCCAACACCGCATTACCTTTTCCCTGAGCAACTGCAGCAGGCTGTTGTTGATTCACAGTAGTAGAGGGAAGATCACCAGCAAGCTTTCCCAGTGCAGCCGCCATTTCCATTGGCGAACCGTTAAAAACCTTCTGTGCAATATCTACAATTGCCTGCGGGTCAAGTTTACCAGCATCAAATTCTTCAGAATAATCAGTCTTGAATTGAGCAATAGCATCAACAATATTCATATCACCTTTATCGTGATAGTGTTCCATCGCAGTTCTAATTTTCTCTTCACCCTCGCCACCAAGAGGCTGCGAATCCACCATCATTGGTTCAGGACTCTCTAATCCACCCTCAGGAAGATTAATATCTTCAACATCTAAGGCGATTGGTTTAAAGCCAGCCTCTACCATCATATCCCAAGCTTCAGCCTTCTTTTCTACTGGAACATTAAAAGCATAGGCTTCAGCATTATTGCCTTCTACTCCAATTTCTTGAGCATTCAGCAATTCGGCTGCTTTAGCAAAAACATCACCAAATTCTTTAAGATACTTATCAGCTACGAAGGCGGTTAAGGTAGTCTCTTCTGCGGCACCACCAATTTCAAGAGCGGAAGCTATTGCTCTGGCTGGAACAATACCAGCACAACGACCACAGCTAAGGTCAGAAGCTTCCTTTGGCATTTCATAACTATTAGATTCACCACAAGCAGGGCAATTTAATCTAATACCCTCTCTCATAGCGAATACTGGCGGTGGAGGACTACCAGCCGGATGTTTAGCAGTACTAGCAAGATAGAAGAAATCCGCGATAGCAGAATCCATATCTAATAGTGGGTATTCCTTACTACCACGTTTACTAGTGATATGAATCATGTCATTCTTGACACCAATATTATAACCACCAGCATTATAAGATTTTTCATTAAGAATCAATTGTTCAATTTCGCTTTTCTTTTTCTTTAAATTCTCTGGAAATCCACCTTTATCTTCATCTTTATCGTCTTTTTTGTCCTTATCTTTACCTTTTACATGCTTCTCAAACTGAGGTGGAATTTTACCAGCCTTAATTGCCTCTCTAAGCTGAACTTTGAGTTCATCCACGCTACCAAGCCACCAAGCAGGTGGTTCTTGAAGGCTAGTTACATATTGGATAGAAGCATGAGCTTTCTTATCATTATAGATAGGAAGATGGTTCTGACCATCATCAACCATTGGATTGTCAGCAGTGATAGCAGCCTTCAAAGACTGCGGAGGGGTAACTTGACCTGGTTGCTGTTCATTAACTTTAGGACTAAAGGTGTTGGTAGACTTATCCTTCTTCTTGGTTTTCTTCTTTTTGGAAGCTTCTACTTCCATAGCCTCAGATTCATCATCAATAGCCTCAGATTCACCACCACCACCACTAAAAAGCTCTACTATTTCAGGATTAGCCTCAATAAAACTATCAGCAGATTGTCTTAATAAATCAACACCTTCTTCACTCTCAAGAAATTCTTCTATTTCTTGCGCGATTTTTCTAGAGGCCACAGCCTGCTGTGGAGCTACAGCTGGTTGCTCTAAAGCACCAGAAAGTAATTGTTGCATCTTCGGAATTTCAGTTGGATTTCTATATAAAGCTGCAAACAACATTAATGCTGGTCTATTAGAACCAAAAGCAGCAATCCATCGTTTCTTATTATACTCATAAGCTTCAGTGCCAATAGGAGACTCACTGATCTCCTCAATAATACTCTCTAGATCCTCAGTCGAGGTATTAGCAATTAGACTGTCGATCTTTTTAGTAATCTCATCAGATTGACCATAGGCATTCATAAATTCAATGGCCATGGTACCAAGTTGGGATGGCTGTACAGCATCAGCATCCTTTTGAGCAGCAACTGGCATAACACCAGTACCATCAATACCGAGATTTTCTCTTGGTTTATCTTCCGATTCTACATCAGAAGAAGCTTCCATCTCCGATTCAGAGATTTCATTAGCTTTCTTATTAATTTTCTCAGCAACACGCGTTGCTACATCACTACCACGTTTCTTGTCAGCCATAATAGGAGATTTAGTATCTTTGATCTCCTTCAAATCGTCAAATTGCCCCTCTTCTTTTTTACGAGACTCGTCTAAATATTCACCCATGTCTTCCCCTTCTTTCTGATTGAGCAAGGCACGGATAAAAGTACGAGCTCTAACATGAGCAGGAGCATCACTCTGAAGACCATTACGCATAATAGCAACATCATAGTCTTCTTGAGATTTAATTTCAGAAGCAATACGCACTAGTTTGGCTACAGGAAGCGTATTGAATGACACCTTAGGAATAACAGTGTCAATGACTTCAGCTACTCTAGAATTAGGATTGTTATATTGATAGTGGTCACGCAAACGTGTCAACGTACCAGCAGAAATAGTACCAAGAGGTTCTTGATGCCAAAGTCTCTCAAGATGAGTAGCAAATCGTTTAATGCCAATATCATTAGAGATTTGCTTGGAAGCATCTTTTATGACACTAAAAGCATCAAAACGAGATACAATCGGCGTATCATCAGGCATTACACTATCACCCATAATCTTATCAATCTTTTCCCGAGCAGCCTGAAGTACAGGCACAGCAGCGGCCACGTCATGCCGCTGCTGTTCAGCCTTAATACTGGCTTCACGTTGATTATGAGATTGTAATAACGAATCTGCACGGCTCGCAAGAGGCCCTGTAGTGTTCATGGTATTATAATCAATCTCACCTTTGCTTAATGCTTTAAGTGCTTTACGAGTCTGCATTGTTTGTCTCCGAAATCTTAGAGATTATTATCTCTTTAACAGGCTTATTAAATATGCTAGCCTGCTGTTTGGCCCATTCCTTTGCTTCGTTTTCTGATGAAGCTACCACTTTGAACCTGCGTTCGCTGTCTTCTTCTAATCTTATTAAAACCCAAAACATTGCTATCCTTTGGGGATTTAAAACCTGTGCATGATACCGTTATACAAAGACCAACAATATCACTCCATTTAGTACAATCTTTACATTGCAAAGAACCAGGTTCAAAATAGACTCTGTTACTCTCTTGCTCATCTTTCAACGAATCAATTATTTGCTCTATAGTGGCATTTTTGATTACGTCATGAGCTCTTTGCAATTCAATGAACTTGTCATTTTCACCACCTTTATCTGGATGATGAACAACTGCAAGTTCCTTGAACTTATTCTTAGCAATACTCTTTAAATTATTAATGGCTTTTGCATTAGCAGTGCTAGATATAGACCACACCTCTGCCCTTGCTTTAACAATAGGCCAGATATCTAGCGCTTCACATGCAAGATATACATTCATTATGCAACGCGATTACAAATAAATTCGCTAATCTTGCCTTCTTCATCAAAGCTAGCAGTAACCAAGATTTTACCTTCTTGATTACCAATCTTACCAACAAACGATGCCTCAACAGAGAGCATATTATTATTCATATCACCGGCAATAGGGGCGAATTCACCTTCAATATCCGCCTTTAAATGCCGAGAGGCAGCAGTTTTAATACGACGTGGAATATCTCTTATCCACATCTTGCCATATTCTTTAAAGTAATCGCTCCAGTAACTCTTAGCTGCCTGATCGAGTGCGGTCTTCTGCATTTTACTCTCCATGAGTCTTCATAGATTTATATAAACTCTTGGTAGACCAAGTTTCCTCGTTACCTGTTTTAGAGTTTATAACTAGAACTTGATTTTCTGACAGAATATCAGTAATCTGTCCTTCAACGCCTCTGTTTTGATTGTATACGTAAGATCCAATACCAACAGGTTCTTTAATTTTACCCTGTGGTGGTTTCACCATAATCTGCTCAACTGGTCTTCTTGTTTTCTTCTCTAATTTTTCAGGCTTTGGTTCTACTTCCATTTCTTCTGGAGGTGGTTCCATCTGCCTTACATTATCCCATATCTCATCAAAAGTTACTTCTTCCGGTTCTTCTTCAATAGTAGAACCCGGATCAAGATATGGATGCAATGCTTGCTCATATATATATTTCCAATCCTCATCACCCATAGTGCTAATAGCTTCGTAATACCACTTCAATTCCTCAAGATTGTGTCTTCTTGATTCATCACCAGATTTATATGCTTCATATAATGGAATGATATCGCGTTCGATCACAGCCTTAGCATATTCTCTTCCATCATTATATGGATCATGGATATCGTCAGGCTCATGATCCTTTAATACCATTTTGACCCAATCAATTAGGTCTCTACCTGTTTGAGCAAATTTACTCATTTAAGAAATCTCTAATATCCTTTTCTAAATCTTTCTCTCTTTGCAGCTCTTCAATACTAGCCTCTTCTCCAAATTCATCATCTTCAACAAATCCAAGACCTTCACATGCTGGACATGGACCATGATATCCAGTCTCTTGAGTCATTTTTGGTGTAGCAGATGGATCTCCTCCCTCTTCTATATTATATAAGCTTTCTTCCTCATATTTTTCTCTGTGTTGTTTAGGCAAATCCTTAGCATGTTCTGGTTTATACATCTCTTCACTAGTAGACAAATCTTGTGTAAAGATGCCACCAGGTCCATGACCATAACCATAACCAGAACACTGAGGACAAGTAACTGCAGTCTTAGGAAGAGGGAGTTGAGTAGCTGCAGTACCTATCAGGAATGAAATAGCCTCAAAAGCCTCAGGACCAACAATATCTACAGCAGCATCATAACTTGCTCTTCTATTATCAGGTTCAATCTGGTCCTCAAGCCCCTCACTAAATGCAATTAATGCATCTGTCATCAATTTGGTCCACGTTTCAGCAGACATAGATTGAGACATTTTTATAATTGGTAACGCATCGCGTCTAGCAATTTTTTCAATATCATTATTAAAATACCAAGCAGTTAATTTATTTAATAGTCCAACTGCTTGACCATTAGTTAACATATTTAATCTCCTGGAGGATACACGTATGCGCGCTTAATAGTCACAGTAAACACATTTCTAGTAATCTTTTAGGGTATAGTTGATGCTATCAATGTCTATGTTATAATATAGAAGTAGAGATGGTCCCTGCTTGACCGTCCCAGTGATAAGAGCAAAGGTCATAAATCATGCCGCCATCTCTACGTGGACCCTTAGCTCAGCGGTAGAGCTGTCGGCTCATAACCGATTGGTCGAAGGTTCGAACCCTTCAGGGTCCACCATCAAACAATATTAACTTTAAGTTCTTTTAAAAATTCGACTGCAACGTTAGCTTCAATACTATAGCCACGTTCTTTCAAATTTTTGAGCGCTTTATTCAAAAAAACAGTATCAATAGTATAATTACCGATAATGTCATCTACCAGGCGAATCGTTCTGGTTTTCATTTTTTCTTTTGTACTAGATTTGGTTATATAGCCTTTTGATCGTAAATTATTTAGATGGATAACAACAGAATTAGAAGATTGATAATTAAAATTAGACTGAATTTCTCTAATTGTAGGACTAAAACCATGTTCTCTGATAAACGATACGATAAAATTATATACTGCCTCTTGACTATCTGTTAGGGAAGCTCTATTTGTCATAATTAAACACCTTAACACATGGTGAACGTACGCGCAATCCCTTTTATATATCAGTATGCACACTCATCAACTAATATTGATTAAAGAACCATCAGAAGGCTATCGAATATATTGGTGTTATGAATGTGGTATTGTATGTGAATTTTTATCTACCGGTGTTGCAGAGATGATTCCAGAATGGACAAAAATAAGATTATATGAAGAGAATCAAAAAGATAACAACTATGAGTTTAGATATACATTCACAAACCAAAATTCGGATGATTTTATGTATAAAGGTAAGAATAAAGATCGAAGACTAGGTAAAAGTCTAAAACAAATGCGATCAACTGCTCCTAGATTCTTAAAGGAATTAATCAAGGACGACAACAATGGACAGTCCTAATCGAAGAATGATCGACGATATTAGAATTCAAATTCAAGAATATCAAATCCATGCCCAAAAAGTTACTAAATATATTATTAAAACCGAAAGTATGAGAACCAGAATAATAAACACTATAGAAGAAGCAAAATTTCAACAGGAAATAGATGGAAGAATTGCCTCATTATTAGAAGATAAATTATCCAGACCATATGCCAAATTATTAGTTTTATAGAGATAGTAGACATTGACGATTATTGGTTCTGTGTGTTATCCTGTAATGATGCGGGCGTGGCGGAATAGGTAGACGCTGCGGACTTGATTTTGGGTCTCCTTATAAGAAATTGTAAGGTAATAAAGGAATCAAATTCGGGGAACTCTTAACAGGTAAAGCTGATGACAATCCCGAGCCAAGCCATCACACTAGATGGAAGGTGTAGAGACTTAACGGTTCCCACCTAAGGAAAACTAAGGTGAAGAGAAAGTCCAGACCACAAACATGCAATGGCGATGAAAATCGTAGTGGTATTGTAAAATCCGCTGACTGTTAGGTCGTGTGGGTTCGATTCCCTCCGCCCGCACCAACATCATAATGAAAATGAAAGACGATGAAAAGATAACTAGATTATTCAAGCAAGGGCTTGGAGCTAGAAAAATAGCTAAGAAACTTGGATATGCCAATTATGCAACAATAACAAAACGTTTAAAGAAATTAGGTTTAATTAGAGCTAGAAACTCACATTTATTAAATAAAGATAAATTAAAAATAAAATTTAAAAAGAATAAAAAGAATCTCGGCAGATCAGCAGAATTCGAATTAATTAGAATATGTAATCTATGTGGCTTTGAGTATGCTATTCCATCTAATTATGCCCCATACGATTTGCTAATTAATTTTGGTGATGGTCTTAAAAAAGTTCAAGTCAAATCTTCTTATCATGAATCAGAAAGTAAAACTGGATATACATTTAGACTAAAAAGAACAAGAAACAATGCTACAAGAACAGTACAAAATAAGTATACAAAAGATGAAGTAGATTATTTCTTTTTACACGATATAGAAGGAAATAATTGGTTAATACCATTTGATATTCTTAACAATCAAGGAACAATTACACCAGCATTAAGATTCCCAGGATTCAAAATAGATATTTAGCTCCCGTCATCTAGTTAGGTTAGGATACCGCCCTTTCAAGGCGGCGACACGAGTTCAAATCTCGTCGGGAGCACCATTTCTATTAGATACCTCTAAATGATTATTTAATAATAGGAGGATCTATGTCTGTACCCCCTAAACTAACTATGTGGCAGAAAATTAAGAGTTTAAGCACATTACTTGCCGCTATTACTGCCTTACTCACTGCAATGGGTGGTACTTTTGCTGCAATTAAAAACCAAAATAAACAAGATAAAATACAAGAATCTGTCTATAATACTCTTACAAAAAGATTTGAAGAATTCGCTGTAGACATTGCCGTTTTACAAACTGAATTAAAATATATGAGAGTACATAATGACCAATTACAAGAAGATTTAAAACATATGTATGGCAATCGTATGAAGAGTAGACCTAAAGCAATAAAACGTGAAGACATAGAAGAAAGAATCATAAAAGAAGCTTCTAGTACAATTGTGGCAGAGATAAATACGGAAGATTTACCTGCTGAAATTGAATATAAAGGTGTAGCAAAATTACCAGAATTTGACAATATTCAGCAGGTTGTTACAGATAAAGGTAAGGCAATTCAAAAATACGAGATAAAGAAGAAATGAAACTTTTACTCCTGTTAACACTTTTATCCGACCCGCTGTTAAAGGATTATAATGCGACACTTATTGAATGTTATGATGGCGATACCTGCACTTTTAATATTCACTTTGGTCTTGGTGTTGTACTTGCGAAGCAAACCGTCAGATTCTGTGATATAAACGCACCAGAAATTAGACCACTTAAAACTAGACAAGAAGCAACTAAAGTAAGAGATAATGTTGTTTATTTAATTAGAAGTGCACGTAAAGTACAACTTCGTATTCCACAAAAAAGAAATTGTGATGATCCAGATACTTGCGATGACAAAGGCAAATATGGTAGATGGCTTGCCTATATTATTATAGATGGAAATAATCTTAATCAAATGCTTTTAGATAATGGTCTTGTTGATGAGTGGAAAGATAAGTGCATATAATTAATTTAACTTTAGGAGTAGATTATGACCCAAGATCAGAAAAGTCAATTAGTCGTTATTAGTGCTTTTGCCATCTGTGCAATTGGTTTTGCTATTATGGTAATCGCTAATTGGAAAGGCTGTATTTAGTATAAATGCCGAAGCAGAGTCGATTTTCTTTAGAAACCAGAAAACGTGTGGTTGAAACTTATAATCAAATATGGTTAGAAGCTATACCTTCTGCAAATTGTGGTAAGAAAAGCGTAAGACCAACACCACATGCAGAAATTGCTGAGCTCGCTCGGTGCTATGGTATCAGACCAGGTACTATAAGAAAGTGGGCTCAACAATTAGTTACTAAATGAGTGTACTAACATAAAATTATATTATAAACTTTTCGATATAAGTTTATAGTGGCCAGAGGAAGGCGGGGGGAGGGAATGTACCTCCCTCTGGCCTATTGTAGTAGATTGCTCTACCACAAATATAATCATGCAAAATCATTACGAAGTAACAATTCCTTACTCCATAAATTACCCTTACTCCATAAATTACTTTCACTATATGGAGTACCCATAGAAACCACATCAAAAGAACTCACATCAAAAGAACTCACATGCCTATAATATCTTCCACTGAAATCTTCATTATTAATATAATCAAGTATGCGTTTTACACCATGATAGTGATCATTAAACAATGGAAATAAAAATTTCTTGATCTCATCAATATCACCATAAATACAATGTCCTTTTTCGATCGCTCTATAAAGCCATGAATAAATTAAATCTACTAATTCTAATCCTATAAACAATTTATAATCATCAAACATCACACCGGCAAAATTTTTCTTTGGCAATAAAATCCATAATTCAGAAACCTTTAATAATTTATCAATAATCAGATGATATTTAACCCAACTAGAACCACGAGAATAACTTGGATTACTTATACCAGAAAGTGCGGAATCAATATGTAATATTCTTACTAGTTCTTTAAGATCGCCTAATATTACATGAACATTATCATTGTAATCATATAAATAATGATAAGGGAATTTATGAATAGATATATCACACCAAGGGTCTGGTAAATATAGCCGACCAAAACCAGATGTAAACTCTATTACAGATGGTTGAATTAAATCTTTTTCATATTTTTCAATTATTTTATGAGTATATAGATCATAATAGTGAGAGTTAGGCAAATCAGGTATAGCCATTATCTGCCTATATATATGAGTCCCTTTGATATTTATTTCAATTAGATTGTGTGCTAAATCAGTAGAAGCTTTTTCTGCTGTAGCGAATACCACATCAAGTTGATCAGGATGCATAAGCAGCATCCTTTCTGAAGTGAACTTTCGCTGTTTCAAATCAGAAAGCCAACTATATACATTGGGACTAACTATTGTCATATTCTGAATATAGTATATTCGAACATCTACATCAATTATAAACTTTCATGGCCAGACACGCACACGAGTTTTATTGTACCAATTGCACTTGGTGGAATTATCCAATGCTCTCAGACAACATGAGTGGCAATTACGAGATAATCTGTGGTCATTGTGGACACACCCACTACCGTGTTATCAAGAATGGTGTGGTAATTGACGATCAAGCTCAGCCAAACGTTCAACATAATCAATCTCGCTGGAGCAAGAACGTCGATAGGTGGACTGGTGATACTATTCACGTTATGCCTGGCGCATGTTCCCAGGAAAGAAGAAAGATGGGTACTGTAGCCCAGCTCAGAGCTGCCGAGGCTGCTGGTATACACACATGAGGAAATTAAATTATGGGAGAAGTCAAAGACACAGTTAAAGGTGATGGTCTCAAAAAGAAACCCTTAAGAAAGAGTAAAATTGCCGGAGATAATCTGATAGAGATGTTTCAGGACCTTCGTGACGAAGTTAGTCGTCTAACGTCGATCAAAGACGACGACACACTTTCAGAAGGCGATGATGCAAAGGCAGAGAACGTACGCAAGGCTGGTACATTGCGCGCAGTTCATAGTCTTCTCACTTCTGCTCAAACACTTCTCGAGGATTACTGATGCCATTGGAACTAGGTGGAGTTGAAACAGCTAGACCACAAATAGTTACTTGGGATCCAACTTCGATAGATCAAAAACTGGATGCTACCAAAACTATTGATATGCTTGAAAGACAAGGATTTACGATTGAATACCTAGAAGAAGGTGAAGCTAAATTAGTTCCACCACCAAAAGACCCAAATATTGGATGTTTCCGTATTCTATCTGACAATGGAGATGATCGGGTCGTCTGGGATAGAAGAATTCCTGAACAGGTAAAGGAAGCATTCAAAAAGTTTAAAGAACTTTTGGCGAAAGGTTTTACTGCTTATGCCACAACCAGCGATGGTAACAGAGGACACAGGATTACAGAGTTCGACCCAGGACTCGAAGAAATCATCCTTGGTGCCGGTGAAGCAATCCTTGTCCCCAAAACCAAGCCAAGCTAACTTTTCGATTCACTACAATCAACCTTGGATGCAAGGTCCAGGCCGACTCAATATTTGTGGTGACAGTGATACAACCTCAAATTGGGTTGATAATACTATCACGTTCAAAAAAGTCCTGTTCACAGGGCCTGTCACTGTCACCACAAACACCAACTACGAATCAGACGTACTGAATGAGACAATTATTCATGCTAATGAACAGACCAGGATATATTTTGATCGATGTATGCTCAATGGTCTGACTGGTGGAGACACCAATTATGCAACCTTTACTACAAATATCACAACAAATTCAGCAGCATCAACTGATGAAATTCTGCTTTACGATATTAATGGTAATCTCATCACGACTCGCGAGGGCATCTTTGATGCTATAAACTTCCGAAACCTATCGCCAGAAGAGCAGCGTAAACAAGAATTCATAAGACGAATCAGGAACAAACAAGCTCCAGCTATTCTCAATCACAGGGGCAAACCTGCACGATCTGCACACCATCAGCATAGATTTGCTGATGTCAAACCGCAAGAACTAATAGCTCTACAGTTGCTTCGCAAAATGGTGGCACCTGATGTCTTCAAGAAATATCTCAAACATGGATTTGTGATCATACAGGGTCCAAGTGGTCTTATATATCAAATCAGACGTGGAATAGCACATATTATCGTGCGGAAACATGGTCAGCCAATTTGTGAACTCTGCGTTATTCTAAAAGATAGAACAATTCCACCAACAGATGAAGTTATCGCTAAAATGATTATTGTTGAATGTGATGAAATCGATATATGGCGAAGAGCAAATGTATATTGGAAACATGCACTAAAGACTTTTAAGAATCAACTTACCAGCGCCAGACACTTAGAAGAACTTATGGCCGCATGACAAAAAGAGTTGATTATTGTGTTGATGTATATCAAGCAATATCAGAATGTCCTGATATGCCTTCGGTTATCGATATTGTATCCTCTATGGGATATAGAGTAGTAAGAGGAATAAAACCTCATGATAAAGAGTATAGTCATGGGCACATCTCTATAGCCCACCCAGATCACGATTCTTATGATAACCCCATCTGGGTTTCAGGCTATAAGACAATCAACAAAAGGGCTTCATGGGTTGTAAGATGACAGAACCTAACAAAATTTTCATTGCCTGTATGGATGCGGAAGAAGCTTATTTACGTAAACAAAGACACCGTGGCGCCTATGCAGGAGAATGGCATATAGTTGCTGATAAACGTGATTATAGAGGATTAGATTGGATATATGAGGCTAGGCACCCACGAATTGATAAATTAATAAGGGGTAACAAACACGAAATAGTCCAAGACATAATTAGTGCGGAATTGAAATTAGTAAGCTAGGCGCTATCATTTGAAAACATTGATATCTACTCAATTGACCCCATTAAACATCTTAATTGAATTAGTATTTAGATCATAACATGTATCACCCTTTTTATGTGATTTATGTCCAATAAAACCTAGACTATCAATCATAATAAGCCAAGTGGCATCATCAGACAAAGCTAATAATCGCAATGTTAATCTTATATGATTATCAAAAGTCATTCCATCTTTGATAGGGGTATTTATAACATAATCAAATTCATCTTGTTTTACTAACAAATCTTTTACAACACCATCATCAAACTGAAAAATACCGCGAAGTGTTTTAGCTTTATAATCTATCGACCAATCAAGAAGTTTCATTTTAGCTTCTTACCTGCCGTAATGTGAAAGTCACATTTACCATCTAGTTCACCGTCGACACGCTGACCCTTACAACATTTAATCATCTTTTAGATACTTATGCCATCTGTCTGGTACATGTCTTTTTGCATGTTTAATATCATTACATGCTTCTCTAAAATATTTCTTGAGTTCTGTGTAACTTTCTTTGATTCGTTCAATCTCTTCTTTGTGAAATTTACAACGATGACATTCGTCAGTTTTTTTTGTCATAAAAGGGGTATAATTGTAAGGTGTACAGAAGTTATTTATGGGGTCACTCACATCACTAGGCGTGTACCCCTACTATTAATAGCCACACTATCAAAGTCAATATAACACATATCCAAAAGTGTATTACTTTCTGTGTGCGCATATCCATTATTTGCTCAGTCCCTCGCCGTCCAGGGCGGCGCGGGCAATGCGCACCCACCTCGAATAGAGCTTGTGCGGTATGCCGCTCGCGCCGATCTCGTCCGCCAGTTGTCTCAACACCTCCCGCAGCCGCTCGTTTTCGGCGCGCAGGTCTTGAATCTCCTCGCGCCATTCGCTGCTGGTGCACCCGCACTCGTAGAGTTTATGGCCGCACACCAGGCATCTAGCCATCGTTCTCCCCTCTCCACGCAGGATGGCTATTGCAAGGCCGATCGGCCTGCCGGGTGTGTCCTCTCGTCGCTCTAGCAGCTCCAGTGCATCACACATCCTCTTCCGCAGCCGCGCCACCTCGGCCTCGGCGCGCTCGGTTGCCTCTTTCCATCCCACGAGCCGGCGGCGGTAGACACGTCGGCAATGCTCGCAGTCATCCTCGCTCAGGTCACTTCTCCCCATCGTCGCCCCCTTCAGGCTCATCCAGGGCGGCGGTAATAACCTCATACGCATCCAGCCAGCCACCGCATTGACAATAATCAGCATCCTCGCGCAAGCCCTTCACCAGCGCATCCCGCAGCCGCACCACCTCGGCCTCGGCTTTCTCAACACGCTTCAACAAATCGGCGACGCCACGTGAAAACCCATCAGCTCTGGCTGTCTCTGCGTCCCGCTCGGACTCGGCTTTCTCGGCGCGGGCGCGGAGCGAGGCAACGCTATCGTGCTTCCAGCTATCGATTTCATCGCGCAGGTCGGCGCGGGCTTCGTCGCGCTCGCGGGTGAGGGTGGCGATGTCATCGGCTTGCCCGTTGCACAGCATCACCAACCCCTCGCGGGTCAGCTTGCGTCTGCTGTCATTGTCTGCGTCGATGGCGTCTCTTCGCTCCGCCTCCAGCTCGGCAATACGGGCGCGAAGCTCCACACACCTCGTATTGGCGCGCGCTCTCCATTCGCGTTCCTTCTCGCAGTTGCGCTCCCATGCGTCTCTCGTTTTCCGCGCCTGGCGCAGGTCGGCGATGAGGTCTTTTACGTCCTGCATAACAACACCCGGAGCATCTGGTCCGGTGCAACGGTCAAGCATGTTTTGCAAGCGATCCTCGCTCACCGGCTCAATCTCCGCTTCGTACCAGTTGGGTTCTCGCGCCTCCAGCTCGGCAATGCGGGCCTCTAGCTCCTCCTGCACCTCGGTCGCCTTAAAACTGAAATTGTGCCAGTGCTCCTCCCGAGCCTTGGCGTACTTCTCACGCTCTCGCGTCTGGCGCAGGTCGGCGATGAGGCGGTCCCTCTCTGCAGTCAGCTCCATGATTTTATCCAGGGCACCGGTCAGTACGGGGTCGCTCACCGGCTCGCTCGGCTCTTGCTCACACAGGCAATCCCCGCCCTGGCCGAGACCTTGACACTTGGGGCACAGCGGGTCCGGCTCGCTCGGCTCGGAGGTGCCCCGGGCCAAGAACGAATCTATGCGGCACAGGTGTTCGTTCTCATCTTCGAAGTGCCCACAATGTCCGCAATACCAAGAAATTTCCCTAGACGCCTTCCGCAACAACTCGATGGCTTCGGTTAGCTTTTCTGTCGTCTCTCGTAATTGTGCGTCCTCATCACATCTCTCACATAGCCATTCACCATTGTATTTCCAACATTTGGTGTGCTCTCCGCACGCGTCACACATTATCATTTTACCCATATATGTATATAACACAAAATACTGATAAAATTAATAAGTAGATATAAAATTTGTCAGACTAACAGGACATAGGTTTATAATACTAAATGTATTAAGCTCAGAACATGATCTTCCATATACTTCAACTATATATTTAGATTTAGGTTTCCGAGCTCGAAAATAATTTAATATCACGATTGTGATATTATATAAATTTGTTGATCACGTCTTCTTATAATATTAATTCCTGATCAGAATTCATAATATTTAATGTGAAATCTTTTGCAACATATCGTCCAATATTTTTTCTGCTCTTTCTTCTGCTTTTTCTTTCTCTTCTTCAGTCATTATCTTTGGATTATAATGATGTTTTACAAACTCTGTAAATTGTTCGAGCCAATCTTCTAAACTCAGCTCTGCATCTGGCTGGTCATATAACCACTCTTGAAATAACACAATAAAAGTATCAAATTCATCACGATTCATAATTCTCCTCTCTAAAGAGGATATAATTTATGAGGCTCGTCCATACCCTACCGCTGCTCTCCTTCGGGTATGATGAAGGCAGGGAAGCAGCAGAAACCTGCACACCGAGCCTATCTAATCAATAAGATATCCGGAGCCGTCACATCTAGAACAAGTATCACCATAAGGTCCAGTATAGCCTGTACCCAAACAAGTGGTACATTTGCCTTCTTCTATCAACTTTTGATACATTTTACTTCGTTCAGCATCAAGGTCTTCTGGAGATCTTACAGTCACTCGTTCACTAAATTCTTTTAATACTTCCATTGGTATATTATCATCAGTGATATCAAAATGTCGTCGTTGCTCTTCTGGAGTATCCATGTCATAATCAAATAGGCGCATCTCATTATCATCAAAATCAATATCTATTTGAATAGATTTACTAGCTCCATATGGTCTTGCAGATCCTTCTTCTTTGAACATAGATAAGTGATCGGGTGCACCACCAATATCATTATATTCAAAACCTAGTTCTTCGAGCATTTTCTTATACTTATTAAATCGAGCCTCAGAATCCTTAGCTTTCTTAATCTTAGCTAATTTGATTCTGGCATCATGCAGAACATAATCTTGTATGGCTTTCTTTAACATATAGGATAATCAAATTGAACTAATGAACAGAAATATAAGATAG
>Ga0272441_10000569_pt1 | contig 83931 bp, 99 predicted proteins | sample SSMProp6N_FD_193582 | JGI IMG/M metagenome (GOLD analysis project Ga0272441, IMG submission 193582) | Marine sediment archaeal communities from Little Sippewissett salt marsh, Falmouth, MA, United States - SSM-Prop-6N | ecosystem: Environmental > Aquatic > Marine > Wetlands > Sediment ...
AAACAATACTTGTCTTTGGACCAACCGAAGTGACAGTACAAATAGACATTCCCGAAGATACCAAAATAAGAGATCAGGATGGGTTTATTTATCTGTTTTACATAAATATAAACCCTAGTGGAAGCTAATATTTGTTTAGGGCTAAATGACCTTGAAGTTGAATTAGTATTGTTAATGGTGAAAATATGCAATGGAAAAATAAAGTAAGTGTTGTACTTATTTCAACGATTTTGATATTAGTTAGTTCAAGTAGTTTGGTGTTAGCAAGTAATAATCATAATTATACTAACATTGGTATTTTGTCATCACCTCCTCCAGGACCAATTAGAAATGTTGCTGAATTTGAGCGCATGGAGGGAGTATTGATACGTTATCCTTTTGGTATTTCATATCAAATAATTGCAGAAATGTCTGAAGATGTTATTGTTACAACTATTGTTGGAAGTGAATCTGAAAAAAACAATGTAATATCTCAATATCAAAGTCATGGAGTATTTCTAGGTAATTGCGAGTTTCTAATTGCTCCTTCAAATACTTACTGGACTAGAGATTATGGACCTTGGTTCATTTTCAATGGGGAAGATGAACTAGGCGTAGTCGACTTTAATTACAATAGACCAAGACCCAATGACAATGCAATTCCATCTGTTTTTGCAACAGATCAGGGAATTTCCTATTACTATATGCCCATTGACCATACTGGTGGCAACTATATGACTGATGGTCATGGAATATCAGTTTCCACTGATCTTGTTTGGAGTGAAAATCCTGGATATTCCCATGAAGAAATTGATGAATTAGTCAATGATTATCTAGGTATTGACACCTATCATGTCGTGCCTGATGTACTAAACGAATATATATTACATATTGATTGCTGGGCAAAATTCCTTTCCCCAGATACAATAATGATTATTGAAGTACCCCACAGCCATTCTCAATATGATGAAATCGAAGAAGCTGTTCAATATTTTGAAAATCAAACATGTTGTTACGGTACTTCATACCAAATTGAAAGAGTATATGCTCCTAATGGAGAATCATATATTAACTGTCTTATACTAAACGATAAAGTATTAGTTCCAACAGGCGGAAGCACATGGGACGATGAGGCTATTGAGTCCTATGAAAACGCTATGCCAGGTTATGAGGTACTTGGTTTTACTGGCTCCTGGGCTTCAACAGATGCTCTTCATTGCAGAACAAAAGGAATTCCAGATCGACACATGCTGTACATAGAACATAATCCATTGTATGGGATTCAGAATGGTACAAACGGGATTGAAATTGAAGCAAAGATTATTCCTTACAGCGGGGAAGATCTGGTTGATGATACAACTTGTGTTTATTGGCAGGAAAATGACGGTGAGTGGAACTCAGTTGATATGAATCCAATAGGCAATGATTATTATAAAGCTGTGATCTACCCCGAACAAGATGGAGCCAATGTAAATTACTACATACAAGCAAATGATGAATCAGGCCGAATTGAGTATCATCCTTTTATCGGTGAGCCTGACCCACATTCATTTATAGTAGAAATTAGCTCAACAAACAGTCCACCTGAAAAACCAGATAAGCCTTCCGGGGAAACATCAGGTGAGGCTGGAATAAATTATAATTACTCCACCAGCACAAATGATCCAGACGCAGATCAAGTATATTATAAATGGGATTGGGGAGATGGTTCATACAGTGATTGGTTAGGACCTTTTAATTCAGATGAAACTGCTGAAGCTAATCACACTTGGGGCGAAAAGGGTACATACTCAATCATGGTAAAGGCTAAGGATGCAAAAGATGAGGAAAGTGAATGGTCAGATCCTCTTTCAGTAACCATGCCCAAAGTTAAGAACTCCTATTTTTATCTGTTCAGTATATTTCAACAATTATTGTATAAATTAAAAATTGTATTAAATCACTTAATAGTATATTATGGAGGATAAACTCCATAAATATTTTCATTTTTTACAGATAGGTTTTAATAATATATTACAATTAATAATTGTGGGATAAATATGAAAAATAAGGTTAAAGATAATAAAAATATTTTTAGGCTGAAGATTTTCTTGATTGTAAGTGTGTTGGCTTTGGTTTCTTTTTCACCAACTTTTTCTGCTGAAGAGTTCAAAGATTATTTTAAATTGGTCAATGGTAAATTTATCAGTGGTAAGGAGTTGATTATATCTTATGAATTATCTGAAATAATTCAGTCTCAGATTTCAACAGATAAAGGAATTTTTACATTGCTAGAAATTCCAAATTCTGGTTATGTTGGGGATATTGGACGCCCTCAATTACCGATGCAAACTCGATTATATGCTGTTCCTGACACTCAAGTCTCCATGAAAATTTTAGACTCTAATGTACTTGAGTATAAAGATGTAGGAAGAATTTATCCAACCCAAAATCTTCCAACAGATGGAGGAATCAATGAAGAATTTGAATTTGATGAGTTGTTTTATCAACAGGATATGTATATACCTGATGATTTAGTAGAGATAATAGATTCAGGCAATATTCGCGATATTCCTTTTGTCAGAATTGTATTCCATCCAGTGCAATACAATCCAAAAAAGGAAATTGCAAAAATTTATGATTCAATAACAATACAGCTTACATGGAACAATAAAGAACATGTAATGGTTGAAAATAACTTTGAACAGACACCTTTTTACAATCTATATCAAAATACTTTCACCAATTGGGATAGTTTTTTTGAAAATGTAGTAATTGAGCAAGACCCATATCCAAAAAGTAAACAACGAGACTCTGGATGTGAATATCTTATTGTAACCCATCCAGATTTCTACGAATCAGCAAAGAATCTTAGCGATTGGAAACATGCAACAGGTTGGATGACTAAGTTAGTAAATATTACAGATATTGGTACCTCTGCGGAAGAATTGCGTGATTACATACAAGATGCTTACGACACATGGATTCCTCGTCCTTCATATTTTCTACTTATCGGTGATGAAGAATACGTTCCAGCAAATTATCTAAACATTCATCCATATGATGGGTCCTACACGGCAACAGATTTATGGTATGCAACTGTTAATGGAACAGATTATTATCCCGATTTATTCCATGGTAGAATATCTGTAGAAAATGCTGAACAAGCTGAAATAATCGTACAGAAAATTATTAACTATGAGCAAAATCCTCCTTCACAACCCAGTTTTTACAATAATATGGTGGTAGCAGCATATTTCCAAGATGATGAGCAAAATGGTTATGAAACCAGAAGGTTTGTTCGAACATCTGAAGAAATTAGAGATTATCTACTGGACCAAGATTATGAAGTGGAAAGGGTTTATGTAACTGAACCTTACATTAATCCAACTCACTATAATGATGATTACTACGGAGATGGTGAACCTTTACCGGAAGAGCTGTTACGTCCAACGTTTGCCTGGGATGGTGATGCTGATGATATTATCAATGCGGTTGAGGATGGAATATTTATTCTAAATCATAGAGATCATGGGGCTACTAATGGATGGGGAGACCCTTATTTTGTATCTAGTCATGTCGAAGGATTAACCAATGGTGAGCTACTACCGGTTGTTTTCAGTATTAATTGTCTGACAGGAGAGTTTGATGATTATGAATGTTTCTGTGAAATATTCCACAGATTAGAAGGTGGTGGTGCAGTGGCTGTATTTGGAGCAACTAGAGTTAGTTTCAGTGGATACAACGATTTTATGGCTCGTGGATTTTATGATGCTCAATGGCCTGATTTTGACGAAGAAATCGGAGATGATTCTCATTTGTATACATTAGGAGAAATACTTAATTATGGTAAGATATACATGGCAAATACATGGGGTGATGACTGGGGCTATGAGGAATTAACATTTGAATTATTCCATATTTTTGGTGATCCCACTATGCATATCTGGACAAGCTTACCGCAGGAATTAACGGTAGAACATATCGGAGTAATACCCTATGGAGAAAGCATTTATGAGGTTAATGTAAAAAGCGGTGAAAATCCCGTTGAGGGGGCTTTAGTTTGCTTGTCCCAACCAAACGGTGCCTATGCAAAAGGCATTACAAATTATGAAGGTATTGCTGAATTGGAACTAGTTGTTGAATTTCCTGATGAAGTTCTTTTAACAGTGTCTGCTCATAATCATCTAAACTTTCAGACATATGTTCAGGTAGGAAGTAGCTATCCACCGGATAGACCAACTGTAAATGGTCCAACCGCAGGAAAACCGGGTAAAGATTACGAATATATTGCTGTTACAACTGACCCTGAAGAAGATCAGATATTTTACCGTTTTGACTGGGGCGATGGAACCCAATCAGAATGGCTTGGACCTTACGATTCTGGGCAGCAAGTTACTGCTTCTAATTCTTGGTCAGAACTAGGAAATTATTGTGTAAAAGCAAGGGCAAAAGATGTAAATGATTCAGTTGGTTTTTGGTCGGAACCCTATACTGTACAAATTGAGTTACCAGAATTGAAAATCAATCGAATTGCCGGAGGAATGTTAAAGATTACATCAACTATTGAAAACATTGGAATTGCAGAAGCAGACGATATAACTTGGAAAATATCTTTAGATGGTGGTTTTGTTCTCCTAGGTAAAGAAAGTACTGGAGAAATTGATACTATCCTGGCAGGCGATGAAGCGGTAATTACCTCAAAAACAATACTTGGCTTTGGACCAACCGAAGTGACAGTACAAATAGACATTCCCGAAGATACCAAAATAAGAGACCAAAGTGGATACATTTACTTGTTTTATGTACACATAAATCCTGGCGGTAGTTAATAATTTTTAAAAAAAAGAGAGTTAGTCTCTCTTTATTTCTCTTTTTTATATCAATTTATATTTATCAATTCCATCAATTAAAGCCAATTTTTCGCCATTATCCCATTTGACCCAAATTAGATCTTGATCTTCTTCAATTTCAGTTACTGTTCCCTTAGCACCTTTTTCTAACTTTGTCCAAGTGTCCATCATTTCAAGTAACTCTACTCTATCACCTATTTTTATCTTCATTTTTAGTTCAACCTCAAGTTATGCGGATACCGGGATTTGAACCCGGGTAGCAAGCTTGGGAAGCTTGAATCATAACCACTAGATCATATCCGCAATTAACAAATGTTACAAATATAATTTTTAATAAGACTAAACATACTTATAAATTATTAATATTTGTCATTTTAAATATTTATTGATTTTTACATTTTTTAGGTTTTTTCTGTTATTTATAGTAATTATTTATTTGGTTAAAAAATTTTCATTTAGTATTCACAGATAATGCAATCAATTATTACTAAAAATCGATTATATTGATAAATAAAAAAATCATACTTAAGAAATATTTATATATAATAATTTATATATCTACTATAGGTAATATATAATGAATAATCCAACTACCATTCAATTGGATAAATCTGTTGTAAAATCCCTTCAAAAGATTAGAGAATATCCCAGGCAAACATATAATGAACTAATTATTCGTATGATTGAACTTTTTAAGAATGTAAAAAAGAGAAATCAATATGATGAATTTCTTCATAAAATTCAACAACAGAAGATGAAAGAACTATGGGATAATGAGGAAGATGAGGCATGGGAAGATGCCTAAATCAGGTGACGTAATAATTGCCCAAATTCAATTTACAGATAATTTTGAAATAAAGAAAAGACCTGCTCTTGTTTTATTTGAAGAATTTGATAATGTGGTTGTTGCGGGGATTACAAGCAATCTCGAAATGCAGGGGGTACCGCTCACTAAAAAAGAGGGTGCTGTAAAAGAAAGTGTAATAAAATTAAACTACATATTTACAATATCAAAAGAAATGATATCAAAAACTCTATTTCATTTAAATAAAGAAAAAAAACACATTGTCTTTGATGAACTTACAAAGCGATTAGATGACCTGAACAATTAGATAGAAAAAAGTAATGACTTTATAGAGTTTGTGGAAAATAAAGCATGGATTCTCGTCACTTTTCTTGGAAAGAAATGGTGAATAAATGAATTCATCTTAATTCCTTAGTCATATACGAATATAAATTTAGAGTTGTATTATCTAATTAATTAATATTATGATTAAAAAATTTTATGCTTTATATAATAATTTTTATCCGGATTACTCGAATTTTCTCTGCAATTTCATGTCCAATAGCAAAAATCTTTTTATTGGTATCTATGACAATATGGTAGTGTGATGATATTACTCTTAAAAGACAGCCCTCAATTACACCTTTTGAAGAGAGTTTATGTTTTAATGATTGTCCTGTATTTATACTTACAATTCTCGCAAATTCTCCTGGTTTCAATTGTTCCAGTGTTGTCATTTTTTCCACTTAAAAAAAATTATCGAAGGAAGGTTATGTATTGTCCTAAATCGCTTGGCTTTAAATATATATCAGTTAATTCATTAGCAGATGTCTTATCAAATCCATTTTTGAGCAATTCATTCCTAAATACGCGCCCTCCCTTGTTTGCTTGATGTTTAAACTTTAAAAACCAACATCCTGCCTTAAAAACAAGAGAGGGTGTAGAAGATAGAACATAACCAATCAATCTAAACCCATTTGATTTATTTTCTACACCTTTTTTTTCCTTCATTTTATCCTTCTCTAACAGTTTAGTGCCCATGCCAATTATCATTGTCTTTCGCAAAACCTTTGAACATCTGTCCAAGATTTAACGTTGACATGTACTGTCTAGTCAGGTCAAAAGCTTGCTCTTCATTCATACCTGCTTCTTTGAGTTTACTATAGAATGTTGCTGCTGCTTCTGCATACTCTTTCGCACTTTTAGGACTATACAGCAATCCGCTAAGTTCTCTTAGAAGGCCGGGTATTTTTTCAGATACAATATCTAATATTTCCTTAATTTTTTCTGGGTCTGGCATTTGTTCGTGTTTATTCATTTTCATATACCTCCAATTTATTTTAAATCAAGTTACAGTGGTCAGTTATTATAGAAATAGTGAGCAGTAATGACCATTTTTTGGACACTTTAGCGAATAATGAAAAAAATTGGTGTAAGATTATGAATAAGATTGTCTTATAAAATTTATTAAAGTAATATCAAAAAAATCATCAACAGAAGAATAATAATACCACACTATTGCATTACGACACGCATTTTATATAAAAATTTATAGCATAAAATATTTAATGCAAAGTTCCTTTATATAAGATATGAAAAAAATTATTATTGAATTGCTAATTTTATTTGTTGTATTTACTATTACATTACAAGGTTGTATAGAACAAAATAACATTGATACAGAAGTTGTCACCGCTCCGTTAAATAACTTAGGGCTCAATCTCACCGATCTTCCCGACAATATTTACCCATTTGATGAAAGATACAATGATACAGTACAGGTTGATATTTTTTCCGATGACAATATTACAAAACTTGAGGAGTATTCAGTCGATTATCGATACAAAGAAACAGACTCTTATTATATGCTTTTTGAATTGAGAAAAATAGAATCTACAGAAGACGCAAAAAAAGTATTTGAGAGCCAAAAGAATGCATTTACTGAATATGCCACAGAAGAAATTCCACTTGGGGAAATCGGTAATCAATCGATATTGGGTAAAGTTGGAACAAGATATCATCTAATTCTCAGAGAATACAATATTATATTGACAATTACCTCCACTTTGGATACCGAAATAACCGAGCAGGAAGTTATCAATTACGCAACAATTGTTGTAAACAATATTGAATCAAGTATGCAATCATAAAAGATTTTTTTAGTGGTTTATCTAATAGCTTTATATTAGTTTTAAGCTATTATTGTCCTAAGGATGTTTTTCTATAATATTTTTTGCTTATAATTGTTTTTATTGAGGTGTTATAAATATATCCCTGTAGTAAAATATATAATTATGGTTTATATTTGCTTTGATATGAAATACAAGTCTCTTGTTATATTATTTATAATAATCTTATCTACCATTACATTACAGGGATGCGTAGATCAAAATCCCAAATCAATACTTGTTTCTGCTCATCTAAATACCCTGGGATTTAAATCAAATGAGCTTCCTAATAATGTAATAAAACAAAATGAAACATATAATAACACACAAATTTCAGTTGAATTTTCATCAAATATGACTGTAACATTCTTAGAAACGTACAGAGTTGAATATGTTACCAACGATTCAGACATATTATTTACTCTTGATATGAAAAAATTAAATTCGACTGATATTGCATCAAATATATTTGAATTGGAAAAATACGATTTAACCTATCACAATCCAGATTATGAGACTTACTCGATTGATGAAATTGGTGATGATTCAATAGTAGTAAATTCTCGTGATTTATATATTGTACTTTTTAGAAAGTATAACGTTTTATCAACAATGCATGCTATTATTAACATTGATTTTACAATACAGGAATTTATTGAAATGGCAAATATTGTGGTAAATCATATCGAATCTAGTTTATAAAAATTAATTAATTTATGGAATTATACGTTTTGTATAAGTTTAATTAAATAATCGTAGAATTTACTTACAGTATTTATTTCAACTTGTTCCTCAGGAGAATGGGGGTATTTAATTGTAGGACCTATAGATACCATATCCATACCAGGGAATTTTTCTCCTATAATTCCGCATTCTAGTCCCGCATGAATCGCTTCAACCTTAGGACCTTTTCCGTACATCTGCTTAAAGACTTTTTTAGAAACAGCAAGAATATTTGATTTGAGATTTGGTTTCCATCCGGGATAAGGCTTATTTTCTGTTACTTCAGCACCAGATAGTAAAGCAATTGCTTTAATTCTATCTCTAAAATCTTGTAAAGCTGACATAATCGAACTTCTTGAACTCATACTAATTATTACATTATCTTTATCAATAGAAACAGTCGCCAGATTTGTAGAAGTCTCAACAAGATCCGGAATATCGTAGCTCATCTTGTCAATTCCGTGGGGGAGACTTTGAAGAAGATTCAATAATTTTATTTGAGATTCTTCATTAAGTACTTTATCAGGGTTATCAGTAGATCCTATAGTGATTTTAAATTTAGGATCTATAGGATTAATCTCACTTAAAATAATTTTTTCTTCTGATTTTAGTTCTGAAACAAATTTGTCTTTATTTTCTTTATTTATTGATATTTTTGCATATGATTCCCGGGGTATAGCATTATGTTTATCTCCACCTTTTATGTCAAACAACCAAAACTTATGTTTTTGATGTGCTTTCCACAACAATCTTGCCAATAATTTTATTGCATTGGCTCTTTGTTCATGAATGTCCACCCCAGAATGACCCCCGCGCAATCCTGAAATTTTGATGGATAAGTTTATCATATCCTTTTTAATCGGTTTTTTAGAAATTGGTAATTTTATTTTTGAATCACCACCACCTGCACATCCTACGGTAATGATTCCAAAATCCTCACTATCTATATTAAGCATAATTTTTCCTGAGAGCATGTTAGATTCTAGGGCAAATGCACCTGTCAATCCTGTTTCTTCATCTACAGTGAATAATGCCTCAATAGGACCGTGTTTTAATGATTTGTCATCTAATATTGCTAGACTTGTTGCAATACCAATACCATCATCTGCACCAAGGGTTGTACCATCAGCTGTAAGTATGTCACCTTTAATTTTTAGCTTTATAGGATCTTTTGAAAAATCATGTTTTACATCGCTGTTTTTTTCACATACCATATCCATATGACTCTGTAAAATCACCACAGGCTTTTTTTCCAACCCAGGGCTGGCAGATTTAGTAATTACTACATTGCCGGGTTTGTCAGTCTTATATTTGAATTTTTTTAATTTTGCAAAATCTATAAGATATTCTCTTATTTTTTCCTCATGTTTTGAACAGCGTGGAATTTTTCTTATTTCATCAAAATATTTCCATAATAAATTCGGTTTTAAATTTTCTACCGCAGACATACTTATGCCTCCCTTGGATAAAAATCGATAATAGAATAGCTAATAAAAAATGTTTGGTAGAAAAATCAATTCAAAAAACAAATGAATTTATTAAAATAATTTAAATAATCCTCGGCTATTTACCCAAAAAAAGGAGGCAAATATTTATGGACTGGGGAATGAGAAACAGATTATCCAAAATAATAAAGCCAAAAGATGGACACACAGTCATGCTTGCTGTTGATCATGGTTATTTCATGGGTCCGACAACTGGCCTTGAGAAACTTGATGAGATGGTTAAGCCACTTTTACCATATGCTGATGTACTTATGCCCACAAGAGGTGCTTTAAGGAACTATATTCCACCAGACACAGAAATACCCATATGTTTAAGAGTGTCTGGAGGGACAAGTATATTGAACGAAACAAATTTACTTCATGAAGGAATCATTGTATCAATTGAAGATGCAATAAGGTTAAATGTTTCTGCTGTTGCTTTCTCAATTCTTGTAGGTCAACCATTTGAACGGGATACACTTTTAGCATTTACCAAAATAATCGATGATGCAAATAGATACAATATACCTGTTCTAGCAGTAACAGCTGTTGGCCGAGGTCTTGGTAAGGATGTAAAATATCTTTCACTAGCCTCCAGGATGGCTGCAGAATTGGGAGCAAGTATAGTAAAAACATATTATTGTAAGGACTTCGAACGAGTTGTTGAAACTTGCCCCGTTCCTATTGTTATTGCAGGGGGTAAAAAAGTACCAGAAAAGGATGCCCTTGAGATGGCATATCAAGCTTTACAAGCTGGTGCTATAGGTGTTGATATGGGAAGAAACATATTCCAGAGCTCCGATCCTGTAGGAATGATAAAGGCAGTAAATGCTGTTGTACACAAAAAAGCAACACCAAAAGAAGCATATGAGATGTTCAAATCATATAAAAATAAACATTAAGAGGTTGAAAGTATGTTAATATGGATAGGAATAATTGTAATTATTGTTGTAATAGTTTTTGCCTTAATTTATTGGGGGTTTTACAACAGAATTATTAGATTGGAAAATAGAATAGATAATAGCTGGGCTCAAATAGATGTTCAATTAAAGAGACGGGCAGATTTAATCCCAAATCTCATGGAAACTGTAAAAGGATACATGAAACATGAAAGAGAGACACTTGAAAGTGTAACAAATGCCCGTTCAGCTTTATTAAAAGCACAAACACCCCAGCAAAATATTGATGCAGATAATATGCTGTCTGGAGCGCTTAAGACGTTATTTGCGGTTGCAGAAAATTATCCTGATTTAAAAGCTAATCAAAATTTTTTAAACCTTCAGGATGAATTGGCACACACTGAAAATAAAATTGCCTACTCTAGACAACATTTTAATGATTCCGTTCTAGCATTTAATAATACAATTGAGACATTTCCTGGAAATGTCTTTGCAAAAAGAATGGGGAAAAAAGAGCGACAGATGCTTCAGATACCAGATGCTGATAGGGAAGTTCCAAAGGTTTCATTCTAAAAACTTTAAATGATAGATATCATGCAAAAACAAATACTTGTAGAGGACCATATCAGAAAAAACAAACAGGCAACATTTCTTATCTGTATATTTATGGTTTTATTATTGTTTAGTGTAATTTTTGCAATAGGTTATGTATTAGGTTTCCCACCAATATTTGCAACAGCAATAGGATTGCCGATAACATTGGTCTATATTTTTATTACATACTCTTTTTCAGTGCAAAGTGTAATTTCTGCTGCTGGTGCAAGACCGGCAAATCCAAACAATAGAGATGAAAAAATTTTGATATACAAAGTTGAAGAAATGGCAATTGCTGCAGGATTACCCACACCAAAAGTTTATGTCCAGGATTCTACAGATATTAATGCATTTGCAACCGGTAAAAAACCAGAGGGAGCCATAATATGTGCAACAACTGGGGCTATTCAAAAATTAAATAATGAAGAACTCGAAGGTGTAATCGGACATGAAATGAGCCATATTAAAAATCGAGATATTCTTGTTATGACAGTAACTGTTGGTGTAGTTGGCGCAATCGCGCTTCTATCGGAAATTGCAATACGTTCATTATTTTGGGGTGGCGGACGAGGAAAAAAAGGAGAAGGAAATATAATTTTATTGGTTGTTCTTATTCTATCTATTATTCTCGCCCCAATATTTTCACGACTAACATATTTTGCAATATCTAGAAAAAGAGAATATCTTGCAGATGCAAACGGGGCTTATCTTACAAGAAACCCCGAAGGACTTTCTAAAGCATTGGAAAAAATCAAAGCAGATTTTCCAGATGATCCAAAAGGATCAAAAACCGTTGCGCCTTTATATATTGCCAATCCTTTTAAAAGGTCACTACGAAATTCAGTTTGGTCAACACATCCACCTATTGATGAGAGAATTAAAAGGTTAAGAGCAATGTAAAAAAAAATAATTTATGATTTTAATTACAGATTAATCGATATTTTATTCACCGTTTGTAATTTTATTTTCTTTTTGCATTTGTAATGCTAATATTTCATCTATGGTTATCCCGCCTTTTTATTCTAAAAAATCTTTGATGATATTTCTTTTTTCAACATTTTCTGGTTATCCGCCACCTGTTAAGAAAACTCAGCTTTTTTTCCATCAAGCTTTTTTATATTGTTAAAGTAAGATATAAAATAGGTTGAAGGGTTATAAGCCCAAAAAGGCATTCCAACAAGGATAATATCATATTTTTCGAGGTCAAAATCAGTGTTTTTAATTTTGGGAGTTCTGATTGCTTTATACCTGCCTGACTTGCTTTTAAAATACCCTAAGTTTTTTGTGAATTATTTCGATTAGATCGACCTCTACTTTGTTTTTTTTAATTTTCTTTTGAAAATTCTTCCACTCTTTTAGTGTTGCCGATTCTTGTTTAATAAACTATACTGATTTTCATACAAATCTAATCTAGAGCTCATGAAACATAAAATCTATTAAATAATTAGTTATAATCGGCTCGGTTATTTAATGGACACGATGAAAGTTGCTATGTACTATAACAACAACGATGTTAGAATTGAAGAAATGCCCATACCTAAGATAAATGACGATGAGTTGTTAGTAAAAATACAATCAAGTGGAATATGTGGCAGCGATGTCATGCAATGGTATAGAATAAAAAAGGCACCACTTGTGTTAGGTCATGAAATTGCTGGAATTATTGTAGAAGTGGGGCAAAATGTAAAAAAATATAAAGTTGGTGACCGGGTTTTTGTTTCACATCATGTGCCTTGTAATGAATGTAGATATTGTCTAGAAGATAAACATACACTTTGTCACACACTTCATTCTACAAATTTTTATCCTGGAGGGTTTGCTGAATATATTCGTATCCCAAAAATCAATGTTGAAACAGGAGTATTTAAACTGCCAAAAGAAGTCTCTTATGACCAAGGTGTATTTATTGAACCGCTGGCATGCGTGGTTAGAGGTATGAAAATTGCAAATTTTCGATCTGGCCAAAGCATTTTAGTCATTGGAAGTGGGATTTCTGGATTGTTACATATTAAGGTAGCTCAAGCCATGGGAGCAGAAAAAATAATTGCAGTTGATATCAATGATTATCGTTTAAAGATATCAAAGAGACTTGGTGCGGATGAATCATTCAATGCAAAAAAAGATGTTCCAAAATTAATAAAGAATTGTAATAATGGTAGGCTAACAGATTTGGTAGTTACCTGCACGGGGGCGCCTTCTGCTGTGCAACAAGCAATAAAATGTGTTGATTATGGTGGAAAAATTCTATTTTTCGCACCAACCGAACCAGGAATTGAAATTCCTTTTCCTCTTTTTGAGCTTTGGAACAAGGGGGTTTTTATGCTTTCTACATATGCAGGAAGTCCAGAAGATCTTAAAACAGCCATTGAATTAATAGAATCAAAAAAAGTAAAGGTGGATGATATGATAACTCACCAACTTCCACTATCAGAAACACCAAAAGGTTTTGAAATTGTATCAAAAGCCCAGGATTCTATTAAGGTAATTATTTACCCCCAAAAATAAACTTCATTCGTTTTTTCCTTTTTCATCCTCCAATTTATATTCTCCAGGTTGAATCTTTGGTGTTTTTTCTGCTAAGAAATAAAACAATGCGATAAAGAAAATTACCCCTAAGACAATGAAAAAAAGTACAAACAGAATGATAGCTGCAATCATGAAATTTATCCCTATCAATAAGGCAAATTGGGCTATTGCATCAAAGAAATTAAGAATCAATACTATTATTACTGCAATTAAGAGAGATGCAAGTAATGCTGCTGATAATCCTTTAATCATTTTCCCAATGTCTCCCTCAATATTGTTCCTGCTAATCCGCCACTTGCACCGGAGCTTCTATTTTGATGAGGTAAAAAAGGCGCCAAAGCAGTTGCTAGATTTGAAAGATCCAAAGATTGCAAAATAACATGTCCAGGTCCACGAAGGGTGGTTATGAACAACCCCTCCCCACCAAAAAACATTGTTTTTATTCCTTTAACTCTCTCAATATCGTATGAAACAGTACTGTCCCATCCTACAACACTCCCTGTATCGACTTTTAATACCTGTTCTGGTTTTAAGTCAAACTCTACAAAATCTCCACAAGCATGAACAAAAACAGTTCCACTTCCGGATAATTTTTCAAGAATAAATCCTTCTCCACCAAAAAATGCAGCTCCAAGTCTCTTTTGAAAAGCAATGCTCATTTCAACTGAATCCTCAGCACATAAAAAAGCATCTTTTTGGGCAAGAAATTCTCTTCCCGTACTGAGTTCTACAGGTTTTATTGTTCCAGGAACATTTCCTCCAAAAGAAATTAAACCAGTTCCCCCTACCGAGGTAAATTCAGTTAAGAACATCGTCTCACCAGCAAATTTTCTACCAATTCCCTTTAAAAGACCACCTCTAATTTTAGCTTCCATATTGATATTTTCACTCATGTAAACCATTGACCCTGCTTCTGCATATATTTTTTCGCTAGGCTCAATTTGAATGGTAACCAGCTGTAAATTATCCCCAGATATTTTATATTTCATTAAAATCACCTATAACTAACCTAGTTGGTAATGTTACGTTTTATCTAAAAACTTTTTCATGAAAGCGTATGATTTTTAATTATTTATCAAAAGTTTATTATTATTGATTTTATTCCAATAAGGAATGAAAAAACTCAAAGCTATCTGGGAATTAATGAGATTGGAACATGGAGTAATGATAGCAATAGCAATTGTTGTGGGTGCGCTAATTGCTAGCAAATCATTTCCAGAACTTAAAATATTCATAATTACATTTTTTATGGCTCTTTTTCTAGAAGCAAGTACTTTTACTTTAAACGATTATTACGACTTAGAGATTGATAAAAAAAATAAACGAAATGATAGACCTTTAGTAAGAGGTGATATTTCGCCCAAATCTGCATTATATATATTTTTTATATTGTTTCCCCTAGGAATTGTTTTTTCATATTTCATTAATTTAACTTGTTTTATAATTGCACTTATTACTGCAATTTTTGCTATAATATATGACCTTTATCTAAAGAAATTAAAATTACTTGGAAATTTTTTTATTGCATATGTTATGGCTATACCATTTATTTTTGGGGGAGCTTCAGTTCTTAAAAGTAATATTATAATAATGGATTTATCTCCAGCAATAATTATCGTAGCGCTTATTGCCTTTTTAGCAGGTTCAGGTCGAGAAATAATGAAAGACGTTATGGATTTTAAGGGTGATATAAAAACAGGTGTAAAATCCTTCCCAAAATATATTGGAATCTATAAATCAAATATTCTTTCTGCATTTTTTTACACAATAGCAGTTATATTGAGTTTTGTTCCTTTTTCTATAAGAAATTTCACTTTTTATTATCAAAATTATTATTATCTTATATTCATTTTAATTACAGATTTTATGCTTTTATTTACAATATCGCAATTGATTTTCAAAAAACGAATTAATATGAAATTTCATAGAAATTTTACTCTATTAGCCTTATTTGTAGGACTGATTGCATTCTTGTTGGGAGCATATACAGGGTAGTGTGAAAATTCGATGTATCAAAGTGATATTTTAGGCGTGGTTTTTGTTTATATCTATGTAGCAGTACTACTTTTTATCACAGAAAAGGTATTATCAAAGAAATATTCAATTGAAAGTAGAAAAATACTTCACATTTTGACAGGAAATATCGCATTCATTCTTCCGATTTTTCAAACAAAGGAAGTTATGGCTTTTTTAGCTGCTGGACCTTTTATTTTATTTACCTTTTTAATGAGTCCATACTCTCCAGTAAAATCTTTAAGAGGAGATACTTCTAAATCCGGTCACGGTCTTGGACTTGTTTATTATGCTATTGCTTGGACCTTTCTTGCATATTTCTTTTTTGATTCAAAAGAGATCATTGCAATTGGAATTCTAGCCATGTCTTACGGTGATGGATTTGCCTCATTGATTGGAATAAAATATGGAAAGAAAAAATATAAAATATTTAAAGATGTAAAAAGTTATGTAGGATCTGCTGCTATGTTCGTTTTCACGTTTTTTTTAATGATAATTGCAATACTTTTTTATCAGTTTACCTCTTCAAACATTACGCCTTTGATAGATATGGTTCCTTCATTGTTAATTATTGCAGGAATTTCGGCTATTGTTGAAGGTATTACCCCATTAGGTTTAGACAATCTTTCTGTTCCATTATTGACAGCTGCAATGTATTGGTTTTTGTTGTGAGAATTATGCGTTTGATTATTGTTGATGGATTAGATGGTGTAGGCAAAGACACTCATGCGCAATTAATAAAAAAAAGATATGAAAAAATTGGGGATAGAGTAGTTATTCGTTCTCACCCAGAATCTGATAATTATTTTGGAATGAAAACAAAAAAGGCACTACTTGGGAAAGGGAAATCTAATAGGGTAAAAGCATCAATTTTTTATGCATTTGATGTTCTTAGATCAATAAGAGTCTATTATCGTAGACCTAAACATGATACAATAATTTTTGTAAGATATTTAATGGGAGTTGCTTATTTACCTAAGTTTTCAGGAAAAATTGCTTACAAAATTTTTGAAAAATTAGTTCCTACCTCCAGTTATATGTTTTTTTTAGATGCTTCTCCAGAAATGTTAATTGAGAGAATTAAACAAAGGGAAGAAAAGGAAATGTTTGAAACATATTCTGCTCTGGTAAAAGTGAGGAAAAAAGCTTTGGATTTAGCAAAAGGATGGTACATTATAGACACATCCAAATCCATTGATCAAACTTATTTTAATATTGAAAAAATTCTAAATGAACTCGATAAAAATTAATAATACGTTTATTTCTATAATAAAATTTATATACTGATAAAAGAATATATATTTAAACGGATGGGGGAAATTTTTCTCTCTCCTCACTACCTCCTCCACGCTTCCCCATCCGACTTACTTATTTAAAGAAATTGTTGACAATTTCTTTAAAATGCGGAACTGTGTTAAAATTCACAATATCTGAAGGATTTATCCATTTAAACTCTGAGTTTTCCCAGTCGATTTTAATCTTATTCTTATTTTCAACGGAGTATAGAAACGGATGAATAATCCAATGGTATTTTTTCCCATTGTAATCGTCATTGAAAAAAATTGGTTCTGATTTTTTAATAAATTTTATTTCATTCTTTTCCAAACCTACTTCTTCTTTAATTTCTTTTATGGACGTAATAAATGGATCTTCATCTTGCTCAATATAGCCTGCCACCCCTCCCCATAGTCCTTTGTATGTTTTGACCTTATTACTTCTTTTTAAAATTAGTATTTTGCCATTATTTTCTAAAAGGCAAGTTACTACTTCCGGCATTTCAAAACCTTTTTGAAATATAATCTAAAATAGACTCAAATATCGCCCTTCCGTCACCAGCATTGTCTTTTAGGCCAGAAGTGGTCCAATCAGGGTGTTGATATTTGTAAAAGGATCTTTCAGGATGTGGCATCATTCCAAAAACGGTCCCTGAATGATTACAAATACCTGCAATATTTGAAAAAGAACCATTAGGATTCCAGGGATATCCTGCATAGTTTCCATCCTGATCTACATATCTAAACACAATCTGATCATTTTTTTCAAGTGTATTTAAAAAATCTAGCTGTTTATCCAGAAAAAATAATAATTTGCCTTCGGCATGTGCACTTGGTATTAAACGAATATCCCTCTTTGGTATTTTTGAGGTGAACACACATTTTCCGTTATTTTCATGTTTTAGAAGTGTTGGTCTACATTCAAATCTATTGGAATCATTGAGATACAAACATGCAGAGGGTGAAGTAGATATGTTTTTGTCAATACCAGGTAGCAATCCTAGTTCGATTAAAACCTGAAAACCATTGCAAATTCCAAATAATAAATATTCCTCTTTTATATATCTTAACAAGTCTCTCTGTAATTTGCTTTTTATTCTAGCGGCAAATATTGCTCCTGCTCTTATGTAATCTCCAGCTGAAAAACCACCAGGTATCATTATACATTGATATTGAAAAACATCTCTTTTTTCATTCTTATTGCAATCCATGTTCAATAATTGTTTTAAATGTAAGAATTCAGGATTTGCTCCTAATCTTTTAAAGGCGTCAAAAGATTCCTGTTCGCAATTTGTACCTTCTATTCTTAAAATTCCAACTTTAATTTCGCTTTTCTTCAATTTTTATTCACCCAGACTCTAATGCAAATAAAAACACACATATTTCTAGTTTTTTTGATTTATTCAGCTCCTATGTAAACATCTCTATAGCAGCTTTCATCTAGATTTAAAGCCTGTTTTATTCTAGACAACATTTCATTTTTATCCTCAGGTAATTTCCCATTTACTTGAATGTAGTTTGTATAATGATCGCTATAAATTTTACTAGTTACTTCTAGTCCTTCAATAAGATTGAATGTCTCTTTAAGTATCTCATGTGGAGAAAGCAATTGGAATTTTCCAATTTTGATATCCTCTAATAAAGGGGTATTTATCTTTGGAAGAAAAGTTCTAATTCTTATCATATCTGGATTTATACAATTTAAAACCTTGATAGTTTCATTAATATGTTGTATGGTTCTATCTTTTCCGCCCAAACCCAAAACAACATATTCGCTTAACTCTATTCCTGCTTTTTTTACAAGTTCTCCTGCCTTTATTTGAATTTCATCTGTGGAACCTTTTTTTACACGTTTTAATATCTCATTATCACCTGATTCTAGACCAACGTGGATGCGAGATAGACCAGCTTCATGAATTTTTTTAAAATCATCTAAACTCTTTTTAAAAATATATTGAGCTGAACCATAAACTGTGATTCTCCTAACGTTTGGAAACAATTCTTTAGTATAAGATAAAATTTCAATTAAATCCTGTGTTTTCATTATTATTGTATTTCCTGCAGGAAAAAAAACTGTTTCAAAACTGTTTTTTAAATTTTGACTTGCCCATAGTAGATCTTCTTTGATTTCTTTTACTGATCTGATACGAAAATTAGGGGCATTTTTATACACCATGCAAAATGTGCATCTGTTGTGAGGGCAACCAATCGTCGCTTGCACTAAAAGACTGTTTGATTCACTAGGGGGGCGGTAAATAGGTCCTTCATATCTCAGTCCACTTATTTTCATTTTATCAGATTTTAAAATTAATATAAAGAGACTTATTTATAATATAATATGTATTTAACTACCATAGCCTTTTTCGAAATATATTTAACTTTCAAACAATTCTAAATATGTCTTTATCGGTGGTGAGAATATTATAGCAAAGAAAAATTATGAAGGCATGGGCTGGAAACCAAGTTTTTCTATTATCTGTGGTGTTGGATGGTTTATTTTTGTAATAGTATGGTTTGCATTTTATGCAAATGACTATCCTTGGGAAAAAAATATTGCAGTATTATTGTTATCAATTTTAGTTGTATTCTTGGTAGTTGGTGGAATATGGGCCTTTTGGAGTCTTCGTATGATTCCAAAAAAAGGTTGGGAAATGTTTAAAATAAGTGGTTTTAAATGGCGTATTATAGTATCAATAGTATTGCCGTTTGCTGCAATAATTTTTCTAATAATTTGGTTTTGGTATTATGCAGAACCCTACAGCATTTGGCAAAATATTGCGGTTCTACTAGTAATACTTCTAGCCATGGGCGGTATTTTAGGTGCACTTTGGGCCCGATGGGGTATGATGCATGGCGATGATATGAAAAAATTTGAGGATATCGGCGAAGAAATTGAAAAAAATGTAGAAAATTCAATGAAAAATAATCAAGAGGATAAAACAAAGGAATAAATACTCCTCTAATATAATATTATCTAAATGGGGTAATTTAATTAGAACCTAATTTTTTCTATTATATTGTACCTGAAAACACTCCAAATATAAAATGCGGTCTCATGATGCCTATAAAATTCATCCCAAAATATGTTATGGTTGCTCCCCAATACCAATTTCGAGAAAGAAGAACGGAATCACCATCAGATATAAATCTAATACTGCGAACTGCTTTAGCATAAAAAGAAACAATATCACCATAATCAGATAGAATACTAATTCTTCCTCTAATAAACTCTCTATATGTAGCTCCCTTATTGTCAGTATTTGCAAATCTTTGAATTTCTAACATTTCTTCTGAATTGGCATCTATTTTTGAAGTACCAATTGTAGATGCTGTTGTAAAAAATAATATACATATAATAAAAGCAGTAAACCTTTTTTTCATTGATTTCCCCCAATAATATAAATATGATACAATATATAAACGATTCGATATGTGTAACATACTTATAATTATAACTTTAATGTGACCTAAAATTCAACAACTTGACTTAAAATTCCATTTTTTGACCTAAAAATAAGCTTTTTCAGGAAATTTTAGGGCAAACCCTAAGTAATAGAAAATTATTTATATTAGTTCTCATATGAGTAATATATAGGAATATAGATTATGCCTGGATATGGACATGGCTATGGTAGACGACGCGGTAGATGTCGTGGAAGACGTTGGATTGAACAACTTCCAATAGCAACCCAATTTAAACCAAATGGCCAAATACAAAAAACTGGTGACATAGTTATATTATCAATTGAAGAACTAGAAGCACTAAGGTTGGTAGATCTTGAAGATTTAACCCAAGAAGAAGCTGCAGTAATGATGGGGGTATCTAGAAAAACGCTTTGGAACGACTTACATAAAGCAAGAAAAAAGGTGGTTCATGCTTTAGTAAATGGTCATGCGATACGTATCCATGGAGGAGACTACATTCTAAGATAAAAAAGGAGGTGAAAAAATATATGCCAGGTGGAGACAGAACAGGGCCATTAGGTCGTGGACCAAAAACAGGTAGAGGAGCGGGTTATTGTTCCGGCTATCCAACTCCAGGTTATATGAATCCATATCTTTCAAGATATGGTAGAGGACCAGGATTTGGAAGAGGTTGGGGCAGAGGTTTTGGAAGAGGTTTTTGGGGACGTGGTCGAGGTTTTTGGCGAAGAGGATATTATCCAGAACCTTATTATGAACCAGACCCATATTGCTATCCACAGCCACAATTAAGCCAAGCTGATCAAATTAAAGAAGAAAAAACATATTTAGAAAATTTGGTTAAAGATCTAGAAGAAGAAGTAAAAGCTATAAAAGATAGACTAACAGAGTTATCTAAAGAAAAAAAGGAAGCTCTTTAAAATAATATAAGGAGTTTACTCTCCCCATCTTTCTTTTAATGGGTTTTAGAAAAATATCCGAGGGAAAAAATGGAAAAAAAAGGAATTGACGATTCAAAAATAAAAAACAGTTTAAGTAATATAAAACATAAAATAGTAGTTTTGAGTGGAAAAGGTGGTGTCGGAAAAAGCACGGTATCTGTAAATCTAGCACTTTCGTTAGCAACAAAAGGTTATGAAGTAGGAATTTTAGATAGTGATATTCACGGCCCGAGTATTCCGAAAATATTAGGAATAGAAGATAAAAAACCAACTATGACTGAAAAAGGAATAAACCCGGTTAATGCCTTACCAAAATTAAAAGTCATGTCTATGGCATTTTTGTTGCAAGATAACGATTCTCCTGTAATATGGCGTGGACCCTTAAAAATGGCTGCAATTAAACAATTTATCGGTGATGTAAACTGGGAAAAATTGGATTACCTGATAGTTGATCTTCCTCCAGGTACTGGTGATGAGCCATTAAGCATTGCTCAGCTTATTCCAGATTGTGACGGCGCTGTAGTTGTTACCACCCCCCAAGATGTTGCGTTGATAAGTGTTAGAAAATCTATTAATTTTGTCAAGAAAATGAATATGCCAGTAATTGGAATTATTGAAAACATGAGTGGGTTCAAATGCCCACATTGTGGCAAAAATATTGATATTTTTAAAGCAGGCGGTGGTTTAAAAACCTCAAAGGACCTAAGAATTCCATTTCTTGGTAAAATACCAATAGATCCTAAAGTTGTTATAAATGGTGATTCAGGTCAACATTACATTTTAATAGATAGAAAATCAGAAACTGCGAAATCATTTGAAAATATTGTAAATAATATTGAAAAAAATATTAAAAAAGTGGAGGTGAAATAGAATTATGCCAGGTGGAGATGGTACAGGACCCCACGGTCAAGGCTCTGGTACCGGTGGTTATGGTAGAAGAAGAGGTGGAGGCCGTGGATTGGGTGGCGGTTTTGCCCAAGGTCCTGGTGGTGAGTGTATATGTCCTAATTGTGGACACAGAGAAACACATCAATTAGGGATTCCCTGTTATAATAAGAAATGCCCAAAATGTGGTTCTCCAATGACCCGGGGATAAAAACATTAAAATAAACTAAATAGTAGTATGGAGGTAATAGAAATATGAAAATTGGAATTTCGGCAACGGATAATAATTTAAATGCGCAGGTAGACCAAAGATTTGGTAGATGCAGATATTTTCTAATAATAGATACTAAAACTATGGATTTTGATGTCATTTCAAATGAAAGTTCAATGGCTACCGGTGGAGCTGGAATACAGGCTGCCCAGACAATAGCAAAAGCAGGGGTGGAGTCAGTAATAACTGGAAATATGGGACCAAATGCATTTCAAACTTTATCAGCAGCAAAAATAAAAGTATTTACAGGTGCAAATGGAAGTATAAAAGAGGTAATTGAACAATATAAAAAGGGTAACCTTAAAAATATTCAATCACCTACTGTAAGTAGTCATTTTGGAATGGGAAACAATCCAAGAGGTAGAAAATAATGAAGATTTGTATACCTACTGTTGGAGAAATAGGACTGGATAATATTGTAGGCGAGCATTTTGGTAGGGTGCCAACATACACCATTGTTGATCTTGAAACACAAGATGTAAAAGTTATTCCAAACACAAGTGAACACATGGGTGGTCAAGGTTATCCACCAGCAATCATGGCAAAAGAAGGAGTTGATGTAATGGTATGCAGGGGTTTAGGAAGAAGAGCAATAAGCATGTTTGAGGAACTAGGAATAGAAGTTTATATTGGTGCTTCCGGAACTGTGAAAGATGCGATTGATGCATTTAAACAAGGTAAACTCCAAAAAGCAGGCATTGGTGATGCTTGTGGCAAGCATGCTTTTAGAGATCAGCATCATCATGACCAGGGCTCTGGAGATTGTCATTAAGTGAAGTTGATGAAAAAATATATGGATTGTGGAACCTATTTTTCTAAAACATATATTAAAATCTAGACTATTGGCATCTAATAAAATGGTAGGGGTTTAGTGGTTTATAAAAAAATAATCTATAATATTAATATTGTTACATTTAGAAACTTGCCTTCTAAAATTTGATATTAAGGTGGAAAATTGATAATTTCAATAGCGAGTGGAAAGGGAGGAACGGGAAAAACTACAGTTGCAACAAACCTTGCATTAAGCATAAAGAACGTTCAATTTATTGATTGTGATGTAGAGGAGCCAAATGCAAATCTTTTCCTAAAAGCAAACATTGAAGACATCCAAAATGTGCTGGTTGTAGTTCCTGAGATAGATAAAAATAAATGTGATTTCTGCGGAAAATGCTCCGAATTTTGTAGATATAATGCTATTGCAGTTGTACCGTCGAATGTGCTTGTTTTTCCAGATTTATGCCATTCATGTAAAGGATGTAAATTGGTCTGTCCAAGGGATGCAATCAGTTGGAAAAAAAGACCGGTAGGTAAAATCGAACATGGACACAAAAATGGTGTTGATTTCTATCATGGTATGTTGAATATCGGTGAAATAATGGCTATCCCTGTTATAAAATCATTGAAAAAATTAGTTGATTCTAAAAAACATGTTATACTTGATGCCCCCCCGGGCACATCATGTCCTGTTATCGAGACAATTGGTGGTTCTGATTATTGTATATTGGTTACTGAGCCAACAGCTTTTGGTCTTCATGATCTTAAACTTGCAGTTGAAGTAGTAAAGCGTCTATCCATTCCCTTTGGTGTTATTATCAATTGCGATGGTATTGGGGACAATAGAGTTGATAATTATTGTAAAGAACAAAAAATTCCATTACTAATGAAAATCCCACATAGCATTGAGATTGCAAAGCTTTATTCTAAAGGCATTCCTTTTGTTAATAATATGCCTACGTGGAGTACAAAATTCAAGGATTTATTCAGACAAATTCAAGAGGTGACAATAAAATGAAGCAACTAACTGTCATAAGCGGCAAGGGAGGAACTGGAAAAACTTCTATTTCTGCTGCTTTTGCATCTCTTGCAAATAACGCAGTTTTTGCTGATTGTGATGTTGATGCAGCTGATCTTCATCTGCTTCTAAAACCTGAAATAAAACAGACTATGAAATTTCATGGATTAAATCGTGCAGTTATTGATAAAAAAAGGTGCATAGATTGCAAAAAGTGTTATGAGAATTGTGTTTTTAGCGCAATTGATGAAAAAATAAATATAATACCAGAATCGTGTGAAGGATGTGGGGTTTGCGAATATATTTGCCCTTCAAATGCAATAAGCATGGTAGAAAGAGATTCTGGTTATGCGTATCTTTCAGAAACACGTTTTGGCCCGATGGCACATGCTGTATTAAACACTGCTGAGGAGGCCTCCGGAAAGTTAGTTACACTTGTTAGAAACAATGCTATTTCTCTTGCAAAAAATGAAAATAAAGACATCATAATAATTGATGGTCCTCCTGGTATTGGTTGTCCTGTTATTGCTTCTATGACAGATGTTGATTTAGTTTTAATTGTTACTGAACCAACACTTTCTGCAATACATGATCTTGAAAGAATAATTGGCGTGGCTCGGTATTTTAATATCCCATCAATTGTTTGTATAAATAAATTTGATATCAACGTTAATAATACAGAAAATATTAAAAAATATTGTAGAAAAAATAAAATAGAAATTGTAGGGGTAATTCCTTATGATACAACGGTAACAAAAGCAATGATAAATGAAAAGACTATTATTGAGTTTTCAAACGACGAACTTTCCCAAAAAATTGAGAAGATGTGGACCAAAATAGAAAAAATATTGATAAAATGAAAAATAAAAATTTCGAAGATTTGATTAATGAAATCAAACGGAAAATCCAGAGTGAGGAAAAAAGAATTTATTCAGAAAAGGTCATCTATGAATATAGGAATCCTACGAATTTTGGAGTCATTGAAAAACCAGATACGGCAGCATTGATAAAAGGTCCCTGTGGGGATACAATGAAAATTACTGTTATTATTGAAAACAATATTATTAAGAAAGCTTGTTTTTGGACTGATGGTTGTGGTGCAACTATTGCATGCGGCAATATGATTACCAAGATGATTAAAGATAAAAAAGTTGAAGAAGCTCTTAATATTTCTAAAAATGATTTAATAAAGGCTTTAGATGGTCTGCCTAACGAACATTTACATTGCGCTAAATTGGCTATTGATACACTAAATATGGCTTTACTTAAGAAATATTAACAATCGGATTTATAAAAGGAGAAAGAAAAATATGAAGCATGTTCATCACTTAGAAGTTGAATTGGAAGAACCAAAAGAAAAAGGCATAAAAGACATTAAGGTACGTTGGCTTATTTCAAAAAAAGATGGGGCAGAAAATTTTGCAATGCGTCTTTTTGAAGTGTTGCCTGGAGGATATTCTCCTTTACACCAGCACGATTGGGAGCATGAAGTTTTTATTCTAGAAGGAAAAGGCATTACAAGAGATAAAACACACGAAGAATCATTTAAAAAAGGGGATGTATTCTTTGTTCCATCCATGGAATGGCACCAATTTGTAAACACGGGTACAGAAACGCTCAAATTTCTTTGCTTAATTCCTATTAAAAAATAATTTTCATTTACTGCAATTAATCTAGAAAAGATAAAAAGACTTATGGATTTGCTTTTCTCAAATGAAAAAAGTAGAAAGTTCAATCCAAATTTGATAAAAATGTTGTATTTCTTCAATTATGTTTTGAATTATCATTAAATTAAATATATAACCAATATAACAAATGTCTATATTAGACTACTATATTATGGTACTACAAAGGGAAAATTGTTATAAATAAATAATATATTATACACCCAAGAATTGCGGAAAAAAGGGATGTAATGAAAAAGAAAATCATGGTTGTTGATGATGAACCAGACCAGATTTTTTCACTTAAGTTAATTTTAGAGCATGACAGTGAATATGAGATAATCGGTGCAAACAACGGCTTACGATGCCTTGAATTATTGGAAAAAAGCAAAATCCCTGATCTTATTTTACTAGACATAATGATGCCTAAAATGAACGGCTGGGATGTATTAGAACAACTTAAAAAGAAATCTGAATGGAAGGATATTCCTGTTATTTTTTTAACTGCATTAACAGCTAAAGATAAACGAAATAAGGACGTTTGGAAAGCTGATGGCTATATTGAGAAACCTTACGATCTTGAGGATTTAAAAAAAACAATTAAATCGATTATTAATAAAAACAAATAACCACGATTTTTATTTTTAAATCTATTAAGTTTTAATAAACTGAAATTGAATTGCTATTTAAAAAATTATAATAAAAAAACTAAATATTTGTCCATAAAAAAAGAGGAAGATGAGTATCATACAAGAATTTGAAGTAGAGGATAAGAGGCTTAAACAAGAAGTTATAAATTGTAAAAAATGCGAATTACACAAGAACAGAAAAAATCCGGTAATAGGAGAAGGTAAATTACATAGTAAATTAATGATAATTGGAGAGGCCCCAGGTAAAAACGAAGATATCAAGGGGCGACCATTTGTTGGAAGAGCTGGTAAATTACTTGATGAGTTAACACATAGTATCGGTTTAGAACGAGAAGATGTCTATATAACAAATATCATTAAATGTCATCCCCCTAAAAACAGAAATCCTTTGAAAAAAGAAATCGTAGCTTGTAAATCATATCTAGACAGACAGATTGCAATAATTCAACCAGCGGTAATTGCCACTCTTGGTAATTTTTCTTCATCACACATACTCGAAAAATATAACATTGAAAGTAAGACTATTTCAATCATACATGGAAAGATCTTTCATATTAAATCTAACTCATCTGATATTTCAATAGTTCCATTATATCATCCCGCTGCTGCTATTTACAATCCAAATTTAAAAGATGTTTTGCTAAAAGACTTCAAATCTGTATCTTTGGCTCTTTTACAAAATTCAAATAAATAGATTATTTATTTAAATAATATTGAAAGATGATTTTTATAGGAAAAATTTTTATTGTAGTTCGAATTATTTATAAACTGTGTGTCTAGCTATTCCTGGTAAAGTAGTATCAATAGATAAAAAAAACGAATATGCATCTATTGATTATGGAGATGGTACTAAACGTAAGGCAAATATCTCACTTATAGATGTAAAAACTGGTGATTATGTATTGGTGCATGCTGGTTTTGCAATCCAAGTGCTAGATGAAAAAGAGGCAAATGAAACTCTTGATTTGTTTAGACAGATGTTATCATTATCGGAGGAGACCTAGTGTTTTCTCTAAGGGATAAAAACCTTGCTAATAAAATTGTTTCCGATGTTAAAAAATTGGATTTCAATCTAAAGTTCATGCATGTTTGTGGAACTCATCAAGATACCTTGGTTAAACATGGTTTAGACGTTTTATTAAAAAAATGTGGAATTGATATTGGTCAAGGACCTGGTTGTCCTGTATGTGTTACTACGCCAAAAGAAATTGAAGAAATGCTTCTTTTAGCCCAAATTGGTAAAACAGTAGCTACATTTGGTGATATGATTAATGTTCCTGGCCAAACTCTTTCATTGCAAAATATGAAAACTGAAGGCTGCGACGTACGTACGGTCTATAGCATAGAGGATGCAATTTCAATAGCCCTAAACAATAAAGATAGAGAAATTGTTTTCATGGCTGTTGGTTTTGAAACAACAGCTCCTACAACAGCATCTGTTTTATTGAAAACTCCTCCTAAAAATTTTAGTGTTTTAAGCTGCCATAGAATAATTCCACCAGCATTAAAAGCAATATTAGATATGGGTGAAATAAAAATTGATGGATTTATTGAACCAGGCCATGTTTCAACAATTATAGGTTTAGAACCATATGAATTCATATCAAGGGACTATAACCTTCCACAGGTTGTTGCAGGATTTGAACCAATTGATCTTTTAATGGCAGTTTGGTTACTTGTCCAACAAATATTGCATAAAGAAACAAAGGTTGACAATGAGTATATTAGGGTGGTTAAAAGACAAGGTAATGTCAAAGCAAAACAAGCAATGAATGAGGTATTTGAATTAATTGATATTAAATGGAGAGGTTTTCCAATCATCCCAAGTTCTGGTCTAATTCTAAAAGATAAATTTGAAAAATATGATGCTAGGAAGAAATATGAAGATGAGCTTGAAGAAATAAGCCATAAGGAGTTTAATGAACCTGCTGGATGTCGCTGTGGAGACGTATTAAGAGGTTTAATATCTTCTAAAGAATGTCCTTTATTTGGAAATAAATGTAAGCCCGATACTCCTGTTGGTCCTTGTATGGTTAGTATAGAAGGTAGTTGCAATATAGAATATCGATATTCAAAGTAATGATAAATTAAAAGTATTTTTTAACTTATAACTAATATCTTTGTTAAAATTATTGAGGACGATTAATGTTGAAAAAGAAAATAATTTTAATAATAATTATGCTAGGAATATTGTTATCAACTGCATTTTTTAGTGGCTGTACGGAAACAAAAAAAGTAGACTGCTATATGTGTGGAGGTTCTGGAAATTGTCCTGAATGCGGAGGTCTTGGTACAATAGATGGTGAACCATGTAATGCATGTGATGGAACAGGTAAGTGTCCAAGATGTAATGGCGAAGGCGTGATAGAACAAGGACAACTAGAATAGTGGGTAAAATTTTTTTTTACTTTATTTTTGCTCGATATTTGAATATTATTAAAGTGACAATTATCGAAATAATGTATGCATATACACTACCCCACACGATTCCATATAATGGGTAAAAAAAATGTATCATTGTAGCATAACACATAACACTTGATATTCCGAGAATCATGGATTTTGCCATACCTGCAGCGAAATCAGGTCCATGTTCACGGGAGGCGATTAACATCGTTGAAGTAAGTATTGCAGGAAAAACTGAAAAAATACCACTAATAACCGCACCGACATTTGATAACATAACGGATATAGCTATGATAAATCCTGCTAGAACTCCTCTAAAAGCAATTTTCCTTTTTGTATAATGAACTATAACATTTCCAATTGATGGTATTTTTTTAAAAACCTCAAGGGTAGTAAAGGTAAGAACTAGTGATATAAAGAAAATTAAAATTGAGAGATATATGTTTATTATATTAAAAATTACCAACATAGATGAAAATATAGTCCACACTGTAATTGATACTATAAAAGCCAGAGGAATTGACCTTTTAGCTAAAATTGAAAAGAGAAATAAAAATAAAATATTTATACCCAATTCTGCCGGGACAACAGCAACAGATTGAGAAGCAAATTTTACTCCTTTGTTAATAGCGATGAAAATAAAAGCAATTACAATTGTTGAAGGGAGAGTTCCAAATATCCCACCAGTTTTTGTGCCATAACGCTCAGCAATATACATAATTAATATTACAATTAATGCTGACAAAATAAAGGGAATAATCGCTTGAAAAATAATATCATTCATTGTTGCAGGGGATAACATTAACCTATAAAATCCTTGTTAAAAACTAAATTTGTATTCTCAAGTAAAAAATTAGGCAAAAATTAAATATAACTAAATGTATTACAATTGTTAACAATTAACCAGGAGGTGCTTATTTGGTAGAGAAAATAAAAAATGATATTTTTATTACTAGGGTTGCAGAGAAAGAACTTGATCTACTTTCAAGACACATAGAAGTCTTAAAAACAGTAAGAGATAATGGCCCAATAGGCATTATTAGATTATCAAAAATGACTGGTCAGCCGCAACATATGATTAGATATTCACTAAGAGCTTTAGAAAAGGGCGGAATAATTAAACCTTCTTCTCAGGGAGCAGTAGTAACTGATAATATTCATGAAACATTAGGAACGCTGGAATCTACTTTAGACAATATTATTACTTCAATGGATGAATTAAAAAAGAAACTAAAATAAAAATTATCTTTTATTTATAAGGCAATAAGGATTTGACATAGAATTGGCAATATTCTTAAATAGTATTATTAAATTGCCCTACTGATTTATAATAGAAGTGGTATCTATGAAAAAAATAAAATTATTAATACCTGCGGTGGTAATAATAAGTATTCTTGCTGCCTTGTTTTCTCCTGTAGCAGCAATTGACGAAAACGAAACAATTAACGATAGTACAGGCGATGTTATCGATCTTAATAAAGAAGATGTAATAACTGAACATCCAGATATTAATGTTGATGATATTGATATAGTAAGACTTACTTACAATCGTGAAGATACCAGTGCAACCCTTACTTTAAAAGTACAGGGAAATATTGGAAATAGAGGGGCTGAAGGAGATTTTATTTGGTTTGGTTTTGATCCAAATATTCCCGAAGATGAAACATCATTTAATTTAAATTTGGACACTATTGCATATACTTTTGTACTAGAAACTTCTGCAGATTTGTATTCAATTTTATATATTAACCAAAGCTGTCGATTAATAAATGAATCATTCTATGAACCCGTAAACATATCAGATGATGACTTTTCTGTAAGTGGAGATACTCTCACAATAACATTTGAACTAGATTCTTCTGATGAAACTTATGAGTCAGTGTCAGTTCAAGCACAATACATGAAATTACAAATTGATTTTAGTAATTGGGATGAAGATACAACTGACATTGATAGTTTAGAAGAGATGATGACACTACTAACGGATGAAGCACCCAATCAACCTCTACAAACACTAAGTCAGGTAACTAATCTTGGTGAAGTAGGAAAGGAAGTTCAATTTGAAGGATTTGCAATTTATGGTCAACCACCTTATACATACGAGTGGGATTTTGGCGATGGATCTTCTTCAACAGAGAAAAATACTACTCATGTTTATGACGAGGCAGATGTTTATAATTACACTTTAACAGTGACAGACGGTTCAGGTCAATCAATGTCTGATTCAGGTTCTATAGAAATCATCGATACGGATGAAAATAATGATACACCTGGTTTTGAGTTTGTATTATTAATCGCAGTATTTGCATTAATTGTCTTATGGAAGAGAAAATAGGGGTTAATCCTTTTTTCTCCAATTATTTTTTTAAAAAATTATTATGGCTAAATCATAATTATTGAACAGAAAAATATAAAATTTTCAACTTAAACATTGTTCTGCATCATTAATATCAGTAAATACTCGAACAATGTGACCTCTGTTTATTGCAACATTTTAAAAAAAAGTTTGATTATTTTCTGACCTATCTTTATCTAATATCGCTACCTTTTTTTATTTTTCCCTTAATTATATCTGGAAAATCCTTGGACGCTAAATATAATATATCAAATATCTTAATATGTTCTGTAAAATCCCTAACATCGACTAAACCCTTAGAGCAGCGGTTATTAAGACATGCATCACAAATTTCCTTAGCTGCTTTCTTTATCGAATCGATATTTCTATCTCCTTTTATATTAGCGTATAAAAAATCTTTATTCATCTTATGATCTATTGTACAAGACATATTAGCACAACAATATATCATATATCCTTAAAATCAAATGTTGAATATTCTTTGTAAATAAAGATATTTCCACTATTTTTATAAAAGAATTGGGGAAGAATGGGAGGAAAATATAAATAAATTGATGTATGATGATGTTTTTAGGGGTTTCCTCCCTAAGATTAAAAAAATAAACATCGTATAAAAAGCATTCTATAATTAAATTGAACAAACACGAATATTTATATTTAATCTAATTTGATTATTTGTATTTACTATTTGTATTTTAATCTTTAATATGAAATCATGATTTAGTGATTAGTATGCATTAAATTAAAATATCAAATAGAAATTTTCATTGAAAAAATATTTTGATTAATTAGGTATATTAATAGGAAACTTTATATATAAGTTACTTTATTGGCTTTAAAAGCGTATCGCAAAGTTTAAGAATTATATTGGAGGATTTATTTAATGATTCAAACTCAATCAAAGAAAAATAAGCACCAAAATATTGAAGAAATTATTGAGTGCCCGGAGTGTGGAAGTACACATCTTAGTAGAGATTATTCTAGAGCGGAATTAGTATGTGAAGATTGTGGACTTGTAATAGATGAAGCTTTTATAGATCATGGCCCTGAGTGGCGTGCTTTTGATAGTGACCAACGTGAAAAAAGATCTAGAGTTGGGGCGCCAATGACTTATACTATTCATGATAAGGGTCTTAGTACAATGATTGGGTGGAAAAACAGAGACTCATATGGAAAATCAATCCCAACAAGAAATCGAGCTCAATTGTATAGATTAAGGAAATGGCAAAGAAGAATTAGAATTAGCGATGCAACTGAGAGAAATCTTGCATTTGCTCTATCAGAATTAGACAGAATGGCTTCAGGAATGGGGCTGCCAAGAACAGTTAGAGAAAGAGCTGCAATGATTTATAGAAAAGCAGTATTAAAGAATCTTATTAGAGGACGAAGCATTGAAGGAGTTTCTGCTTCTGCGTTATATGCAGCTTGCAGACAGTGTAATGTTCCAAGAACACTTGATGAAATAGCAGCTTCTTCTCGAGTTTCAAGAAAAGAGATTGGTAGAACATATAGATTTATTGCAAGAGAACTTGGTTTAAATCTAATGCCCACTTCACCACAAGATTATATATCAAGGTTTTGTAGTGAATTAAAACTCAGTGGGGATGTTCAAGCAAAGGCAATTGAGATTTTAAAAGAGGCAGCTGACAAGGAACTCACTAGTGGACGTGGACCAACAGGTGTTGCTGCTGCTTCTATTTATATTTCTTCAATTTTATGTGGTGAAAGACGTACCCAACGAGAGGTAGCAGACGTTGCAGGTGTCACCGAAGTTACAATACGTAACAGATATAAAGAACTGGCAGAGCGGCTAGATATTGATATTATTCTATAGACCTTATGACTAGGTGGTATCAAGAAAAAAAGCATGAGCATTTTTACAGAGAAGCAAAGCGGTTAGGATATAGGGCAAGATCTGCTTTTAAATTAAAACAGATTAATAAGAAATTCGGTATTTTTTCAAAAAATGATGTAGTAGTAGATCTTGGTGCTGCACCTGGAGGTTGGAGTCAAGTTGTACAAGAAATTGTTGGAAATCAAGGTAAAATTATAGGTGTAGATATTTTAACGGTAAAACCAATTGAAAGAGTAAAATTTATTCAGGGAGACATTACAGATAATGAAACATTTCAAAAAATAAATCAAGAATTGAATTACTCTCATGCAGATGTGGTTTTATCAGATTTATCTCCCGATATTTCAGGAAATTATTCTATAGATCAGGCTAGAAGTCTTTGGTTGTGTGAATGTGCTTTTAATATTGCTACGAGATTGTTAAAGCCTGGTGGAATATTTTTATGTAAGATATTTGAAGGACAGGATACTAAAGATTTTATTGAACTATTAAGAAATTCATTTTCAACTGTAAAAAAATTCACTCCAGTTGCATCTCGCAAAAGAAGTTCAGAGATTTATATAATAGCGAAATCATTAAAAAACAATTCATCATAAGGGGTTGAACATAACTAAAAACCTCATGTATTATCGATAGAAGACTATATTATATAGAAATTGATATCAGGACATTCTTACATAACATCAATTTATATGGTAGATACGATGATGAATTCCTCAAACTCACTTGAAGGATTTTTAAAACATACGTTTGTGGATATTGAGAACAAGATTAAAGAAATAATAACCGATGAGAATATTATATTAATATTAGAGGGGGGAAAACGGCTTCGGCCATTATTAGGTTCAATTGCTTTTAAGGTTTGTACTGGTGGTAATGAAGAAAAAATCAAATACCAGAAATTCCTAGAAGGATGTGTTGGTGTAGAACTAGCCCATGGTGCATCTTTAGTGCATGATGATATTATAGATGGGGACATTAACAGACGGGGAGAACCTGCTTTTTATATTCAATCTGGTATTGACAATGCTATTCTTATTGGACATTTAATGTTGACTATTGGTTTTGATATTGCTATTGCTCATGGAGAAAAATTTGCAAAATTATATGTAGACTCATGGCGCGGTACCCTCAATGGACAACTTAGGGAAATAAATTTTAATACTAAGGATTTAAATGATTCAGCTATATCTGCAGATTCAAAATTTTTTCAGATATACAGTAGAATTATTGATTTAAAAACTGCAACATTGTTTTCATCAAGTTGCAAGGCTGCCGCCTTTTGGGCCGATGCATCAGAAGACCTGTCAAATGTGCTTGCAAACTATGGAAGGGAAGTTGGATTTGCATATCAACTTGCAGATGACTTAGTAGATTTAGAAAAGGGAGAAATTATCGATAGTGTTGTACTTCCTTTGCTATCTAGATTAGAGAAAAAGTCAATCAAGACGGGTTTGGCTCAAGCAAAAATTCTTAAGGAGAAAATAGAGAAAAATTCTCCACAAATAAAGGAACTTTACATCAACGAAATTAAAAAGCATGTAAATAATGCTGAGAGATTAAGTACCGAAGGTATCATTCCAACAAATCATTATAAACAATATCTTCAAGCAATGCCAACATATATTACAAATAAAATGCTTAATGAAATAAAAATTACTTTGTAACCTTTTTATTTTTAGTTGTTTTCTTTTTAATTGTGTAATATAATATTATTATGACTACAATAATAACAATTAAAATTAGAGTCAATATAGTGTTAATTTCAGCAAAAATAAGAAAAGCATGGGCAAACAAGGCAATAAGTAAACAACCAACGACAGCTCCAATACATATCGCCAACATTGTATTCCAAGGTTTCATACCTATTAATCTACCAACAATTGAACCTACAAGACCCCCTGAACCTTGAAAAGGTATCATAACAAATAATACAATTCCAAAAAATCTCAAAGGTTTTATCCACCCATATTTTTCCTCTACATTTTTACCTTTGTCTTCAACTTTAGTAATAAATTGACCCACTAATGGTATTTTCTTTGCTAAATCATAATTCCATACTAAAAACAAAGCAACTATGATATCAATGAAGGCAACTGAAAGAGCCATTGATACCGGATTTATTGATACGGGATTTACCCTAATATTTATAAAAGGGATTGATAGCCCCTTTTTTAATACTCCCACACCTAAAGGAATTACTGTTTCTTTGCCAAATGGTGGAAAAAAATAAGCGATTAATAAAGGCCAAATTTTTGATAATTCATCACTTAGCATACCCCATATTGCATATACACTAAAGCCTAAAACAATAGGAGTAAAAAACTTTGCCAGGCCAATTAGAATCCGATTTTTTAGAATTATCTTCATGATTGATAAGAGCTAATGTAATATGGTTTTAAAGACTATTTCGATATAATTATAACGATATTGAAATTGCAGCATGGTCTTTCTCATAAGGGGCCAGATCAATGTTTTGCATTACTTTAATTCCCTCGTCTTCAAGCATAGAGCAGACGTGCATGTATGCATGCTTTGGTTTTAAAGATACATCTATACTGCGTGCTTTAACCATGATCAATCCAGTTCCTTTAATTCTTAGATATTTTTTTATATTTGTAATAAAAATTTCGGCTTGATTTCGCTGAGAAATATCTTGATAAATAAAATCAATTTGCATTACAGAAGAAAAATATCTATCTGGGTGAAATGCATCCTCTAAAATTGGTATTATGTTTGGTCTTGTTTTGCTGATTTTTAATAATTCATGCATTGCAATTGGGGAGTTTTCAACTGAGTATACAAATCCTTTCCTAATAATATCAGATAGGTGGCTTACAGTAGTCCCTGTCGCTGCACCCAAATAAAGTATATTATAATCAGGCTTGATAGTAATTTTCATCTCTTTTAGAATTGCAGCAGCTAGTTTGCTTCGGTATGGGTTCCAGGATCTAAATTCTCTATTTTTATAAGTTAAAAGTTTTTCATTGTATACTTTTATTCCTTTACTTGAAGGTAAATTTTCAGTGAATAACCGATTTTTTTCTTTATAAACTCCTTCTATTTCAGTTTGCTTCATTTCATTGTGTTATTATTTAATTTGATTAAATAATTTGTCGAAATGTTTTACTATAAATATTTGATACCCCTTGTCGATAGCTATGTTGTTAAAATCACCTTTGCATGATGTTCATATAGAGTTAGGTGCAAAATTTACAGAGTTTGCAGGTTTTGAGATGCCTATCTATTATTCTACAATTAAAGACGAACATTTGAATGTAAGAAAATCTGTTGGTTTATTTGATGTTTCACATATGAGTAATGTATGGATTACGGGCAAGGATGCAGATAAACTGATTTCATATACAACTGTTGAAAATGCATCTAGAATAGGGGATAAACTAAGTCAATATACTGCAATATTAAGAGAAGATGGTACCGTAATTGATGATACAATTTTTATGCATTTGGGGAAAAAATATATGATGATTCCCAACGCAGGCATGGCAGAAATCATTACAACTTGGCTTAAAGATAAAATAAAAGAAAAAGACTTTGATGCAAAGGTTGAGAATGTATCAAGAGACTTTGTAATACTAGCGATTCAGGGTCCAAAATCAAGGGATACTTTACAGAAGCTGACAGACACTGATCTTTCAAATGTAAAATTTTTTAATTGCCAGTATATTGATATTTCGGGTTTAAATTGTATTATTTCTCATACTGGATATACAGGGGAACTTGGTTTTGAGTTAAATATCACACCTGTAAAAGAATCAAAGGATATATTTTTAGAAATACTTAAAGCTGGAAAAGAATTTAATATTAAACCTATAGGTATCGGTGCACGAGATACCCTTAGATTGGAAAAATGTTTTATCCTTGCAGGGAATGAATTTGAAGGTGGTAGAACCCCTCTAGAGGCTCTAATGTCATGGACTATTAATTGGGATCATGATTTTATTGGAAAGGAATCTCTTTTAAAACAAAAAGAAAAAGGTGATTATCAAAGATTAACTAGTATGGAATGTGTTGATAGAGGTATCCCAAGACATGGTTGTACAATACAAAAGGGTGGAGAAAAAATAGGAACTATTACTAGTGGATCTTTATCACCTTGCATAAAAAAGGGGATAGCCTTGGGCTACCTTAAACCAAAACATAGAGAAATTGATAGCACAGTTGATATTGTTGTTAGAGACAAACCAATAAAAGCTAAGATTGTCAAACCACCTTTTGTGAAAAAAGATTGGGCACAGCAAAATTAGAAAATATTTAAAACATGGTTAAAAATATCGGGATTTGGTTCATATGGCAGATGAAGTAAGAGAAAAATTAAGATATACAGAAACCCACGAATGGTTGAAAGTTGAAGGAAATAATGCTATTGTAGGTATAACTGACCATGCGCAATCAGAATTAACAGACATAGTTTTTGTAGAATTACCAGAACCTGGGAAAGAAATTTCTAAAGGTGATGAGCTTTGCATTGTGGAATCAGTAAAATCAGTATCTGAAATCTATTCACCTATTAGTGGTAAGATATTAAAGATTAATAAAAAACTTGAAGATTCTCCAGAGATTATAAATGAAAGCCCATATGATAATGGATGGTTGGTCGAACTGGAGATAAAGGACAAATCAGAAATTAATAATTTATTAGATTCAGAATCATACAAAAATATATTATAAATGAATTTTAAGCCCAATTTCTTAATCTTGTCTTTTACTTCAAAATTCTAATGAAAAGTTTATTTACTACCTAACTGATGTAATTTTAACTAGGAGATGTGAATCGATGCGGGACGACCCCATTGCAAACATTTTAGATGATTTGTTAAAATTTGATGATATTTTAGCTTGTATGGTAGCTCGTCGAAACATGATAAGTGTCATGCCAAATTCTGAAAAGTTCAAACCAGCGGTCAATGAAATTTGGGATATAATAAAACGAGCTATGGATGATGTTTTTGGTGTAATTAGTCAATATTCGCAAGCAGGATTAGGAGAAATGGAATTTAGATTACAGGATTTTGAAGTTCTATTTTATGTATTTCCTGATACTGAAAATGCTTTGGTATCAATTATTCCTGCACTTGCCAATAAAGGATTAATTGAAGTTGAATTAGAAAATGCTAGAAGATCAATTCTAAAGATTATGGAAGAATCCGATAAGGAGCAGTTGACAGTAACTGCTTGATGATTTGTGTATTTGGAATTGCCATGAGTGAAGGAACGTTTGAAGCGGCTGTTGGTCTATCAAGAAAATGGGATGCAAGAGAGGCGGGAAGAGAGGTTGCCAGGACTACCATTTCCCAATTGAACCGACCCCCATCTTTTATAATATTATTTTCAACAATTCATTATAAAAAACATGGTGGATTTCAAGAATTCTTAAATGGTGTATGGGATGTTTTACCAAAAGATACTCCTCTTATAGGAGGAACTGTTGCTGGTTTTATTAACCAACATGGATCATTTACTAGAGGCGCTACTGCTATTGCAGTTTCTTATACAAATATGGATGTTGCAGTTGGTATTGGGAAAAATACAAAAAGAAATCCAGAAAGGGCTGCAATGAACTGCGCTCAAATGATTGATGATGTTCTAAAAAAATCTGATTATCCGAATAAATTACTAATTGATATTACTTCTAGTGGTATTGTCCCCATGATGCCGGGGGTTGGCAGGAAAAGAGTAATTACTTCTAGATTTGGTGATGTCCTATTAAAAACACTTAATACTACCTGTAAAAGATTACAAATAGGACCTGGACGAGAAGATGAAATAATTGAAACACTTTCTCAACAACTAAGCGATTATGATATTATTGGTGGTTCTACTTTAGATGATAATAGATGGGAAAGTAATTATCAATTTTTTAACAAAGAAGTTTTAACAAATTCTGTTATTGCTTTAGGATTAAGTTCTGATTTAAAATGGAACATAAATAGCTCTTTCGGTTTAAAATCAACAGGGTTAAAAATGAAGCCAACAAATACAACTTTATTTGATTGTGCTATTAAAAAAATTGAAGATGCCCCGGCAGTGGATATGTATTTGAATAAAATGGATTGGCCAAAAGAACTACTAGATGAAAGATTGCATAGAAGAACCCTGTTTTATCCTCTTTGTTATAAAAAAGGAGATATTTTAGTTCCAAGAGTATTAGCATTAGTAATAAAGGATACCTTAGTTTTTACAAATAAAGCCCTAAAAAATGGAGATATGGAAGTTTATAGTGCATCAGGTTCAAGTCTAATTAACTCAGTTAAAGAAAATCTAAATAGCTACGATAAAAACAATTTAAAATTTGGATTTATAGTTTCTTGTTGTGCAAGACTTGAAGCACTAGGAGATGCTACATTCAAGGTGTATGATATCATTAATAATTATTATAAAAACGTACCATTTTTACTCTTTTTTGCCTCAGGAGAAGACGTGTATAAACCTGGACAATGCCCAGTACGATTAAATGAGAGTTTTAATGTTGTGAATTTTTATTAATTATTATTTTCTTAAGTTGTTTTCTCAATTCTTCATATGATAAATCAAATAAATCATCAAATTTTTCTAAGCCAATTAAATCGGAACATAAGGCTAATAATAAAAGATAATCCTTTCTTTTTTCTTGCTCAAATATCTTAATCATATAATTTAATATTCGATCTGAAAACGTAAATATTTCACCAAAATTTTTTTCAATCAATTTATTGTAACTAATAAGGTTTGATTGATCTTTTACACAATTAGAGGCGCATTTTCCTGCAATATCTCCACAAATAATTCCAGGTAGAAAACCTTCGATAAAAGGCTTTATATTTTGATTTGCAACATCTCCAGTAAAAATAACGTTGCCATAAACCTTTTTTTCTAAGCTGTAGTCTACAGGGGCATAACCAGATCTATCTATTACAATCTTACCCCCCTTAAGTTGATTTTTGATCAAACCACTGTTAATAAATTCTTCAAAAAATTGTTCAGTTTTATCCTTAAATATAACACTACCTGCCCCAATATTTGCCCTATGAGCTGATTTTGGAAAAATATATGCAAATCCTTTTGGAATAAAATCATCAAAGAATATATGTTCTAAGTTGGGTTTATCGATATTTACATTTGACAATTCAAAACTTTTAATATAGGCATAACTACATTTTCTTTCATTAATTAAATTTAGAGAACTGGCAATTTTTGATTTAACCCCGTCTGCTGCGATAATAATTTTAGGTCTAATCTCAATTTCAATATTATTTCTATTGGCATTAATTTTTGATATGAATTCATTACTGCTACGTTCCAAGTTAGTTAACTCTGTATTTGTTAATAATTTGGCTCCTGCATTCAAAGCCAGATTTGTAATCCATGGATTTATTTCACTTCTTTCGATGCTATATCCTGACCATAAGTCACCTTTCTTTGTAATACTTAATCCATCACCATAGAATTTTATTCCATCAATTTTCATTTTTAGTTGATTTTTAGGGATCTGAAATGGTAACATGGATAGATACGAACTAGTAATCGCCTCAGCACATTGTGGTTTTATTGTATCAGAATTTTTCTCTACTATCAAAGTTTTGGCACCGTTTAATGCTGAAGATCTTGCCGCACTTGAACCTGCAACTCCACCGCCAACAACTAGTACATCGCATTCATACACGTTCATTAATTATCACTCTTTACTATTCATTAAATAAGCTTAATATTTTTTCAATATTTTCATCGCTATTTTGATATTCACCATTAAATGCTTTAATTAAGTTATCATAGAATTTATTATTTGCATTTCTGAATATTTCTCGTGCCTCAAAGGATTTTTTAAAATCTTGTTGGACTCTATTTGCATATTCATTATATATATTATAGTCGTCATTTTCAATTGATTTTGCTGCATAATATGATGATTCCAATGCATAATTCATTCCATAGCCTAAAAATGGATCATAAAAAAGGGCAGCTCCTCCAACAAAAATAGTATTTTCTACTTGAACTTCTTGTATTCCAGATATTCCAAAACCCTCAAAATAATTTTTTATTTTTTGCTTATCATTTACTTTTGTATCTAAAAAATATTTCAAACTTTCTTTTGATGATGTATTTTTTATTAGTGTAGCATCAGTCACAGAGCAATAAAAAGATTCATTACTAACAGACCCAGAATACACATATCCCCCAGGGGCGATTTCTTGATTTAAATAAATTCTTGTATGAGGAATTATGTCATTTTTTATGGTTTTAAATACAATTCCATTGCCATTGAACTTTGAAAAATAATTTACTTTGAGTTTTAATCGCTCCCTAAAATCAGATGATGGGCCTTCTGCGGATATTACATTTTTAGGTTGTATTTGGATTTGTTTATTATCTCTTCTTATTTTGACCGATATAATTTTTTTCTTTTTTGTTTCAGTGGAAATTATTTTCGAATTAAAAAAAACCTTATCTTTATTCAATTTCTCTAACAATAAATTTTCAATTGAATCATTTTCTGGCCCTCTTTTAAAATAATAATCCTCAATTTTTGAATCCAATATAAAGTTATTTTTTGGGGATATCCATTCTGATTTAAATAAAATTTTATTTGGTTTTATATTTAATTCTTTGAGGATTTCTCTAAGTTTGTTTCCCTCTGTTATATCATATTTAGTAAATTGCGGCCCACACCTTTTTTCTTTTTCTAAAATAATTGTAGAATATCCTCTTTTTGATAGTAATAGTGCAGTAGAAAGGCCGGCTGGTCCGCCTCCGACAACAAGAACATCACATTTTATTGGCATAAATTTTATGTTATATTGAATTTGATTTTTAAAAATGTATCTGACTTATTGAAAATGAAATAATGATAGTATTATGTTTATGCGGCTTTTGGATTTCTTTGTGAAAAAGGAAAAATGCGAATTGCTTTTTTCCTTGGTTGGCTGAACCATCGCATCAGTAAGTATGCTCCATCAAAAAATAACAATGCAAAGAAAATATAAATCGGAAGAATACCTAGGATAACAAATGAAAGAACCGCAATTTTTAACAACCATCTTTGATCAAAAAAATATCTTACAAATTTGTGGCCACAATTATCCCTTTTAAAATATTTTTTATTGTAGTCAATGACATCATTTCCTACTTCATCTAATAAAGCAAAAGGTGCAAGGAACAATAAAGGAAGAATCATCAGCTCTACGCCTGCAGCAACTATTACAAAAAAGATTACCAGCAAACCTGCAAAATGCCCGTAGTTATCGATTTTTCCTTTAAACAAAACACCACAAATTACAGCCAATAAAATAGTAGCTGAAGCTGTATCAATTATCATAGTATAAGCCCATAAAATTCCAAGAATTGGAGCTATTACCAGAGCAACCTTTTTATTATATTTTCTTTCATCAAATGCATCATCAATATATTTTATTCCAGCACCTAATATCGGAAAAGACAATAAAAGAAAATACAAAATCATTTTAATTCCTCCCCTTACGCAGATCTTTAATCATTTTATCAGAATACCAATTATTTGAGTATCCCAAACTGTTTAATTCTGAATCGTTCCCCATTTTTAGGTTCAAGGTAATGGTGCCATAAATACGTTTTTCGCACCTAATTATGCAAGTGGATATGTCGATGTTCATCTGCTTTTTTGTTTGATTAAATCCACTTAATTCCTTCATATTTTTCATTGTCTCCAATTTTCAAAGAAGAGAATGAAACATAAAGCCCCACTCCCAAAAACTCCCTCAAAATTCCAAAAATGCCAATTTTTTTTTACTTTTGAGCGAAAAACTACAAAAATTGTTGTATCACATTTATTATTTAAACTGCAGAAACTTCAAGTTCTTTTTTAATATGTTCTAAAGGTTTTACAAAATATTGAAGAGGCAAAGTAAGGAAATACTCATCCTCTTTGAAAATAAGGTTGTTTTTTTCAAAAGTACGCAAGATAGCTGTTAATTGATAATCAGGTATATTAGGAAACTCTTTTTTCAATTCTTGATATGATATGATGTCTATGCATGAGAGTAAAATATCCCTCTCTATTTCATTAAGAACAAAAATTCTTATATTTTTACAATCTCTTTTATCATATACCTTAGCGAAATTTCCACCATCTACATAATAAAATATTTGATGATTAGTCGGGTAAATTTTATTCCATTGCTCAAGAAGTTGTTTCCAGTTATTTTCTCTAAGTTTTCTTCTCCTTTTAAAACTATAATAAAAACTAAAATTTTTTTCTAAAATCTCAGGTGGGAACATTATTTTATCTATTTCAGTGTAATCAAATTTTTCAATGTTAAATTTAGCAGGATTCTGATATATATAACTACCAAAACCAACCAAAAGTTGGTTTAGTTGTGGAGGATCAATAAATTGTCTAATCAACTGTATATTTTTTATTGACTCTTCAAAGTCAATTTCTTCTTCATTCGGATAGTTGTAAATTAAATTGTAATCATTTCTAATGCCATTTTCTTTACAGAATTTAAGAGTAGCAATATTGTCTATTACTTTTACACCTTTATTCATTTTCTTTAAATAATTTTGACTGAATGTCTCAATTCCGGTTTGAATAACAAAAAAACCAGTCTGCCTTAAAAGTGTATAGTCATAACTTTTGAGATCCCCTGCTCGAGCTTCAACAAAAAAAGAAAAGTCCTTTCCTAATTTTTTAATTTCTTCCAATAGTTTTCTATAATTATTTTTTGGTAGAGTATTTCCAATTAGATGGAAATTTAGCATTTTATATCTATTTGATAGAAATTCAATTTCTTCTACTATTTTTTCAACACTTTTTTCCCTGTAACATTTATGTTGCAAATTCAAATTACAAAAAGTACATTTATTCCACCAACAACCTCGGGATATTTCAATTGGAAGTCGACCATAAAGTTGAAAATACTTCTGTATCTCATTTGAACTTTTTACCAGATTTTGATAAAATGAATCAAAATTTATTTTTGAATTATTTAGATCAATTTGAAAATTATTTTTGTTCCAAATAACCTTTTTTCCAACTCTGTAGATTAGATTAGGAATGGATGAGTGACTTAGGTAATCTGAAGCAAGAAGATAAAGCGGTTCTTCACCATCACCTGTAACAATAAAATCAACAAAGTCAAAGGTCTCCAAAACTCTTGCTCCTAACTCCCCAACAGTTCTCCCTCCACCAAATACAATCTTTTTATCTGGGAATATATCTTTAATTTTTTTTGCAACAGCTAGTGATGGTATAAATTGCCCATAATTTAATGTAAATCCAATTATATCAAATTCTTTCCATTCATTGTTTTTAGTGATATATCTAAAAAAATTTTCACTACAATCTATATAATTTTCAAAAGAAAAATCCTTTTGTTTGCCTTTGTCTTTTAAAATAAATTGATTAAAGTAATTTTTGAAATTTTTTAATCTAATATTCCAATGATTTCGAAATATGTATTTTGAAAATGCCATTTGTGCAGCATATGAGATCCCAGAAGTGTTACTTAGAAAATCATAATTACTTAAACCATAATATTCAGCAGCTTTCAAATAAAGATGATTTGTTTTAACATTTATACTACGCTCTTTTAAATATTCCTCCAAAATTTGTAGTTGTATAGAAGGAATATTAATTCCAGCAAAAGGCATTGAAACTAATAGAACAGATTTCTTATCTTCGCACATCTCCATCCAAACTATCAATAGTTAAATTATTTTTATATTTAACCAATTATTTGCAAACTATTTTAGAATTATGCAAAGATAATCCTTTAACAAAATTGTAATATAATAGAAATAATCTGTAGTATTGAGAAAAACAATGGCCAGCTTAGATATCAAAGATAGGAAAATTCTATACGAATTAGACTTAAACTCTAGGCAATCTTTAACTCAAATTGGTAAAAAGGTAGGACTTAAAAAAGAACTTGTAAAATATAGGCTTAAAAAACTTCAAGATGATGGTATCATTAAAAATTTTTGGACAGCTATTAATACATTTAAATTGGGCTATAGTGTCTTTAGAATCTATATCACTTTCCAATATGTAAACACAAATATAAAAAATGAGATAATCAAGAAATTTGTTGAACATAAAAATACTTGGACGGTTTATTCAACATATAGATCTGAAGTAGATCTGGGCGTGATTATTTGGGTAAAAAACATTTACGAATTCTATCGTTTTTGGGAGATGATACTTGATAACTATGAGGATTATTTTGAACGAACAGTTGTTTCAATCTATACTCAAGCTGTATGTTATAAAAAATCTTATTTGGTACCTGACAGTTATGATAAATCTGACAGAAAAATGTATGTGGCTACATCTGGTGAGTCAATCAGAAATATTGATGAAAATGATTTTGCACTTTTAAATGAAATTGCAATAAACGCAAGAATTCCCTTAATTGAACTTGCAGAAAAATTAGATTGCTCATCTCATGCAGTAAGTTATAGGATTAAAAATCTTATGAAAAATAATGTGATTCAAGCATTTCGAATCAATGTAGATATAAAGAAATTAAATTTGCAGAAGTATAAAGTAGACATATATTTAAAAAAACATAATCAAAAAAAATATATTATTAAATATTTAGAAAGAAAAACGTATTTCGAGGGCTTAAATTTGGTTGTTGGTTGGGCGGATATTGAACCAGAATTTATAGTTAAAAACGTAAATGAATTAAATAATATACTAGCTGAAATTGATATGGAATTCCCCAATGCAATTAAGAAGCAAAATTATTGGATAGCGGAAGAAAATTATAAAGAAAGATGGCTTCCAGAGTTATATTAAGAAAACAAGGTAGTAGAAAATAGATAATCCTTGCATTATTTTTAAAAAAAATCTGGAAGATAGGTTAATGGTTATACTAAATATGGCATCATACCATAGAAGGTTACACCTAAAGCAGCAACTGCTGCGGGGACAATTATCTCTTCCATTTTTCTCTCACCACCTTTTTCATGTCTTATAATGACACGATATACTTTCTCTATCATTATTTAAATACTTTATGTGTCAAATTAACACAATGGAAAAATGATCAACAGGAGAAAAAACCGAGAAATTAATGCCTAAAAATATTTGGTCTGCTTTTTAATACTTCAACCTGAAAACCTTGTTTTAAAGCTTGTTCAGCAACGTCATAACTACTTGTATAAATACATTTATTTCCTTTTCTCCAACACCATATCATTTAAGATATTCCCCCAGTATAATTATTTTTTAATCTTCCCAATTAATTTTAAATTGATCTCTCCTCACCTTACGACCTGAATGAAAAAGGTGTAAGTAAGCAGCGTCTTCGTAAAGATTTCTAATTTCCTTTTTTTTATCGCCCATTTTCTCTTAATTAGTACATTTGTAAGTTATCTTTAAAAGTAGTTGTTGTACAATCGTTACCCTGTTTATTTACACTTGTTATCCTAATTTATTGATGATAAATATCTTACTCAAATAAAAAAATGTTTAATCATGTTCATCGGAAATCTCTCCAAAGATTTCCTCAATCAAATCTTCCATACTTATAAGACCTAGGGTTTTTCCCTTGTTGTCCTTTAGCAATGCTAGATGTGTTTTATTTCGTTTCATCTCTCGTAAAACATCATCTGCTTTCATACTAGAATCAATCTTTAGAATCTTTCTCATAATTTTTTTTACCTTCATAGAGTTGTCCTTGATAATTAACGAATCTTTAACATGAACCATGCCAACTATATCATCTAAATTTTTCCGGTATGCAGGAAAACGAGAAAAGCCAGTATTAATTGATTTTTTTATCAGAGTGTCAATTGTATCATTTACATGAATAAATTCTACCTTTTCAATGGGAGTAAAAATTTCATATGCGCGGGTTTCATCAAACTCAAAAACATCATTTACCATCTCTCTTTCGTCTTTTTCAATGGTGCCCTCTGCTTCCCCCAATCTCATCATTGCCATAATTTCATGTTCTGTAACACCGTTGTCTGGTTCCTTTCCCCCAATTAATGATATTAAACCTTTGGAGATGTAATTTAATAAAACTACCAAAGGATGTAACAATCTTGTAATAAAATATAGTGGTCGAGCAATTTTTAAGGCTAACCTTTCATTCTTAATACCAAATGCTTTTGGAGTTGCCTCACTAAATATAAGTATCAATAGCATCATAACAACTGTTGCAATACCAATACCTATACTTCCAAAAATAGAGGTTGCTAACACTCCAGCTAGAATTGATGCTAAAATATTTACTATGTTATTTCCAATAACTATTGCACTTATAACATTATCAGGATTTTCCAATAATTTCTCAAGAATTCTTGCTTTTTTATCTCCCTTTCTTGCTTTATCAATTACAATAGCCCTGTTTATTGAAACAAATGCCATTTCTGAACTTGAAAAAAAAGCAGAAATTATAATCAGTAAAATAATTGTAACAATAACTATGGCTGTCCAAATCATATATTATGTTCTTCTCTCATAAATCTAGATATATAATAATAACCTTTTTTACTTTTAAATCTAACTATTTAAAATTAAAAAGTAAAAGATGTTTTTATTTTGCCTTACCAATTTCGTCAACTGCCTCAGGATTTGATAGAGTTGATGTGTCACCAACTTCTTTACCAAGTGCTTTTGCCCTAATGACTCTCCGCATAATTTTACCGCTACGTGTTTTTGGAACATCATTAACAAACCATATTTCGTCTGGGCGTGCAATTTTACCCATTTCATTTCCGACATGATTGCGAAGTTGGTTTCTAAGTTCTTCACTGGGTTTAGAACCACCTTTTAAAACTACATACCCAATTATACATTCACCTTTAAGCTCATGAGGTCTGCCTATAACAGCAGCTTCAGCAACCATTGGATGACTTACCAAGGCGGATTCAACTTCTGAATTACCAATTCTGTGGCCAGAAACATTCAATACATCATCTGCTCTTCCTTGTACCCAGAAATATCCATCATTATCCTTTCTTGTCACATCGCCTGCAAGGTACGTGTCTTTAAACTTACTCCAATATGTTTCTTTATATCTATCTGGATTTTTATAAATCCCACGTAACATACCCGGCCAAGGATGAGTTAAAACCAAATTTCCACCAGCATTTTCTATTGGTTTTCCTTCCTCATTATACACTTCTGCTGAAAGACCAGGCAAAGCCTTGGTTGCTGAACCAGGTTTAAGTGGAGTAACAGGCAATGGTGATATTACAAAATGTCCAGTTTCAGTTTGCCACCATGTATCCATTATCTGGCATTTCTCGTTACCTATATGTTTGTAATACCATATCCATGCTTCGGGATTTATAGGTTCACCAACAGAGCCAAGAAGTCTTAAGGTGCTTAAATCGTGTTTTTTAACCCAATCCTCACCATACTTCATAAATAATCTAATGCTTGTAGGTGAGGTATATAATAAAGATATACTGTATTTTTCTATTATTTCCCACCATCTATCTGGCTGGGGAAAATTTGGAGCGCCTTCATATATCACTGAGGTTGCGCCAAGAATTAAAGGAGCATAAACAATGTAACTGTGACCGGTAATCCATCCAATATCTGCGGCACACCACCATATATCCTCATCCTTCAAGTCAAATACCCACTTAAGAGTATATGCAGTACCTAATCCATATCCACCATGGGCATGTATAATACCCTTTGGTTTGCCAGTAGTGCCTGATGTATATAAGAAAAATAAGGGATCATTTGCATCAAGTTCTTCAGTTTTGCATTCCTTTGGCATTCCAAATATTAAATCATGCCACCACACATCCCTTTTAGGGGTCCAAGGAACTGGATCTCCAGTACGTTTAAAAACAATAACGTGTTTAACACTTGGAGACTCTTTTAATGCTTCATCGCTTTGTTCTTTAAGATATACCTTGCGTCCTCTTCTCCAAAATCCATCACAAGTAATTACCACTTTTGCTTTGCAATCATTGACTCTATCTCTGAATGCAAGTGCACTAAAACCAGAAAATACAACTGAATGAATAGCACCGATTTTTGCGCATGCAAGCATAGCAATAGGAAGCTCTGCTAGCATTGGCATATAAATTGCTACTCTGTCCCCTTTTTTTACCCCTAATTTTTTAAGTGCATTAGCTAGCTTATTAACTTCGATATAGAGATCATTGTAAGTTAATTTTGTAACATCACCTGGTTCACCTTCAAAAATAAATGCAACTTTGTTTTTTCTCCAACTTTTTACGTGTTTATCAAGCGCATCATGAACAATGTTATACTTTGCACCAACAAACCATTTGACCCAAGGTGGGTTCCATTCAACGACCTTATCATATGGTTTATACCACTCAACAAGGTCTTCAGAAACTTCCTTCCAAAACCATTCCCAATCTTCTGCTTTCTTATATAACTCATCGACGTTTTTAATATTGTGTTCGTCCATCCATTTTTTTACATTTGTATTTTTAACAAACTCTTTTGATGGATTAAAAATTCGCTTTTCATCCAATAATACAGATATATTCTCACTTGGCATATTATTCAAATCCGTTGACGTTAAATTATTATTACTTTCTTTTTCTATATATACAATGCATTATATATATTCACATAAGTCCATCTACTTACCCCTAATTCTCCTAGGCAAATATTCCTTATGGGGGGTTGCCGGAATATATTTTCAGTATAAGAATTTTTTCATATTTAATGTATAAAAAACTAGATTATTTTAAAAAAAATAATTTTAGAAATAAATCACACTCTAAAAAAAGAAAAAAAGTAAATAAGAAGTATTTAAACTGAATACTTTCTTATTTTGCTAGAGCTATCTCAATAGATGAGACGTTTGATGTTCTTCCTTCTTCGTTTGTTATAGATTCTGTTCCAATTTTTATTTCTTTGATCTTTGCATCGGTTACAAACCTGTTTCTTGTAATCTCTGCAGCATCTACTGCCCTACTAATGGCTCTCCCTCTTGCTTTTATTACAACTTCAGTTGAACCACTATTGAACTGTGTAACTACAGCTAATACATAGCTCATTGGCGGTTTGTTTCCGATATATATGACGTTTTCTTCTTGTGCTTCTTTGGCTGTCATAAACTATACCTCCCTGATATTCAGTGTGTTTATTTTGAGCCTATCATTGTTGTTGTTTATAAACATTTCGGATTTTCATATCTTATATTTAATAATTTTAGTTAATTTTGATATAACATCATTTGGATTTTCTCCTAAAACTCGTATCATTGGTTCTTTTCCGATATCACCGGTGTCATATATAATATCAGGAATGCTATTAATATTCTCAATTGCTTTTTTTGTTCCCCACTCCATGGTTGAACCCACAGATTTTGGTTCATTTTTTCTACGAAAATTACTGATTTTTAATCCACTATTTTTACAAAGTTTCAAGTTATTTTCAGAAAATTTAATATTTAATGCAGATCTGTATTTTAAGTCAAAAGACATAGCGGCAAGAACGATTGATGCAACATGTTTGGATACTCCAAAATCAATATTGCCACATGTTTGTAACATGTTTTTAGATTTAATAATTCTACCATCAATTGCACAAATATCTTTTAGTTTCTTTGCATTTTTTAATGCAAACGCAAAATTCATTCCCACCTCAGGAACAAATTCTTGTGGTAAGATTGTTAATAGCTTTTCTATTGAATTTTTTAGATCAAACCATACCTCATAATAATTGTAATTTTTACATGTTGGAGTTATTTTAATTGAAGATTCATGATTTAACACATCTGAGCCCTCTCCTGGAATGTATCCTTTATTTATCATATCCCACAAGACAAACTTAGCCTTTCTTATTGCATCAATTGGTGTTTCTTTTAATGCAATGAATCCAGTTATTAGCGCAGACAAATTACATCCAGAACCATGTGCTTTTTTGTTCTTAATTCTGGGAAGAGAGAAATTATAAAATTTTTTACCATCATACAAAACGTCCAATACTTTTTCATCTTTTAAATGGCCTCCTTTAATAAGCACATATTTTGGCCCTAACTTAGAAATAACTTTACATGCTTTTTCAAAGTCTTCGCTTGATTTGATATTTAATCCAGTAAATTCAATTGCTTCTGGAATATTCGCGGTTACTATCAAGGCCTTTGGTAATAGTACCTCTTTAAAGGAATCTACGAAATCGTCGTTTTTTGATAACAAATCCCCGCTTGTTGATACCATCACAGGGTCTACTACAGGCTTTAATTTGAATTTAGAAATTTTTTTTGCAACACTTTCAATTATTTCATTATCAAATAACATCCCTGTTTTTACTGCGTCAATTTTAAAATCTTCAAGTAATGTATCAATTTGATTTTCAATTATTTCAACAGGTAATTTATGTATATTTTTGACCCTTTGGGTGTTTTGAGATGTAATGCAAGTGACAACTGAAGTTCCATGGACCCCAAGAAATGAAAATGTTTTTATATCTGTCTGAATACCTGCCCCACCTGAAGGATCAGATCCAGCTATACTCAATGCTACTTTTTTCATCAAAAGTTCATATAACAAATTCAATTTATATCTATTGCTTATAACATAAATCTAATGAATTGTTACAATAAATCAAAAAAATGATAGGATTTAATCTTCAGACTTATATGGGATCAGATTCCCATCATCTTCTTCTTCAAATAATGGTATTTGTTTTGTAACTGTTTTAGATTCGTTAAAAATAATTTCATCTAGTGCTCCCATGTTTTATATCCTCCTTTTTCTCCATATATTTAAAATGATGGTGTTAAGCTGAAATCAATCTGAGATAATGATTTTAACTTTCTTATTCCATCCCTGTTTTAGTGTTTTTTTTGATTGACTTTTTGTATATGTAAGTTTAGTACAAATAGTTTCTCATTTTTTTAAAAACGATGTGAAAAAGCGTTAGAAGTCCTGAGAGAAAAGAAGGATGGCTGGTCTCACTAGGAGGGATGGGATGCATAAAAACTACCAGCACAATTCCTTCCGAACCTACGAATTTGATAATATTTTAAGTACCTTTTTCGCAGATGAATATGTATATAGATATGTAGATAAACATTCTTATTTCAACAATTTTTATAAATATATTTCATGATTACAAGATGCAAAATAGGGAGGATAGTAATGAATAACAATGAATGTAGAAGGATGTTTAGAGATGTTTTTGCTCCAAAATATGGAGAAAAAGTATTGTTTTTAATAGATAAACCTCATGGAAAAATTAAAGATTCAATCAAATGGAAATCTAGACGAGAAATGGCTCATAATTGGTATAAAGTTTTTACAGATATGGGCAAAGACATTGGTTTTACTGTTGATTTATTAGACTACAAAGCCACAGGTTTGAGTAACAAGCCTATTCCTCAAAATATTATTGATGCGGCAAGTAAAAACAATTTAATTATTGCAATGACGGAATATTCTGCTTCATCATCTGTAAAAAGGATATGCCAAAAAAATGGAACTATTACCCGTTGTGCAAGCATGCCTGGTGTTGAAAAAAGAATGGAACAATCGGCCTTTAAAGCCAATTATTCAGTAGTTTTCAAATATGCAAATGCCATAAGAAAAATGTTAGACGAAGCAGTTGGAGCAAAAATTAACTTTTCTTCAGGAGATGAAATTTTTATTGATTTAAGAAATCGTATTGCTAATGCAGATGGGGGAAAATGTACCGAAGCTGGTCAGTTTATAAATTTTCCAAGTGGTGAGGGTTATATTGTACCATATGAAGGTATTGCAGATGAAATAGAGGAATTTGGCAAAAGTAAAACACGAGGAATATTACCTGATAACCAACATGGAGATCTTATAAGATACAAGGTAAAAAACAATACGATTACTGAAGTTATTGGGGAAGGAAAAGAAGCAAACAAAATGCGTGACTTTTTTAATTTTAATAAAACCCGAAGAAACATAGCTGAACTTGGCATTGGTTGCAATCCAAGAGCAATTGTAACTGGAAATGTTTTAGAAGATGAAAAAGTAGGTGGTTTGCATATTGCGTATGGTACTAGTTTACATCTCGGGGGCAAGGTTATAAGTGATGTTCATCAGGATATTTGTTTTCCTAAGGGCATCCCGGCTGAGGCAGAAAAACTAGTTCTTATCAATAACGACGACTCAAAAATTGAACTAATTTCTGGTTCAACTTTAAGATATGAACTACTAAAATAATGATTTAGATATTTGATAATTTTTAGACTTTTTAAGCTATTTCCTAAACTAAATTTTGTAATAAAACACAATATTATTAATTTATCTTAAGTAACAATTATAATTGAGCAGCAGTTACAATCTTGAGTTGATAAATAAATGCCAAAAGTGGTGATTAAAAAAAGTGGCAAAAAAGAGAAATTCATCAAAGAAAAAATTGTTGTTAGTGCGGTTAAAAGTGGTGCATCAGTTGAGGTTGCTCGTGATGTTGCAGAAAAAGTTGAACAACATCCAAGAGAAGAGATACATACACATGAAATAAGAAAAAGTGTTTTGGATGAATTAAAATTACACAATCCAGATCTGCCAAAAAGATGGCTTAATTACGACAAAAATGTTAAGAGACTTTACAAGCACATGTATTAATAATATCATTTACAGTGGAATGTTTCATTGAATTTTTACAAACAAAGATTATTTTTATAAATCAATTATTTATTACATAATCTGTGGTTGGGGATTTATCAATGAAGGTAAGTACAGAAGTTATTGAGGAATATAATAATGCTGGAAGAATTAAATTAAAAAGTGAAAGTAAATATGGTGAATATCAAATTAATGAAAAGAGAAAACAAAGAAATACATTTGAACTAGAAGATAATCTTGATGACATATGGTTTAGTCTTTGGAATGGTATTTAGTAAATGAATAATTAAATTTTCAAAACATCTATTTTTTATAGTTTAGGATAATCAAAAATATAGAGCATTTATAAAATATGTTAACAACCATTAAGTATCTAATGTAAATTAATAAAAATGTAAGAGTGTTTAGAAAGGATTTTTTTAGCATCCCCTCCTCTCCTTATGATTCCTTTCTTCTCTCTTTCAATTTAGATTATTAAAATATAATTTATCTTGAAAAAATACATTTACAATAAATTGTAAAAAAATGTTTTGGATAGAAAGACTTATTAACAATTGTTAACTATATTATAATATTAAAATGAATAATGATTGCACTTCAAAAATAAAAGAAGATTTGATTGACACTTTTGAGTTAGTAAAAGAAATGGTAAGAAAAAGTGAAGGTCGCTCACGTGCAGGATTGATGTTAGGACTCCAGGAACTAGGAGCTACATTAAATGGTTTTATTGGAGCATATTATCCAATCTCATCTAACATAATAGTGATGAATAGGACCCCGTTAAGACGAATCAACGAAACCAATCCTTCTTTAATCAGACCATATTCAACACACGTTTTACTCCATGAATATATTCATTCACTTGGTGATTTTGATGAATCTAGTGTTAGACAAAAAACTTATGATATAAGTAAAAACTATTTTGGTGAAAAACATGTTGTAACTGAGATTTCTAAAAATATTGAAAAATTTTTTCCATACTTAGTTTATCCCTTACGGGGTTGGATTCCTCCAACTAATACTATAATAGAACTAATAAAAGGATTTGACAAATCAAATGTAAATAATTATATTGCTTGAATTTAATTTGTTTTTGAATTCATAATTTAATAAATAATATTATTTATAATAATACTATTATTCATATAATTATTATTTTTCTTGAATTGGCAATTTTAGGAAAATGTTTGTAATTATTTTCATCCATATTTTTAATATTATATTCTTTTAATAGCAAAATATTTATACATTAAAACTAATATCACTTTCAAGGTGAGGTGTTTGAGAAGAAGGGAAAGTTTTGTATTAGACAAAGATGATGAAAAGGTTGTAAATCTTTTTTTTGAATTAGGAATGCCTAAGAATCAATCAAAAACATTGATGTATATAAGTCAATTTGACGAATGTAAATCAGCAGACGTAGAGCGAGGTGCAGATCTTCGTCAACCTGAAGTAAGTGTTGCAATAAATGAACTTCGTAAAAAAGGATGGATAAAAAGACGTATTAAAAAGAAAGAGAATGAAAGAGGAAGACCTATTCATTTGTATAGTTCAGCAAAGACAATGTCTGAGATTATTAAATCTTTTGAACAGGAGAAATTAACTGAAATTGAGACGGTAAAAAGCGACATTTCAGAACTTAAAAATCTTCTGGATAGCAGATAAAATAGACGTTATTTTTCAGAAAAATCTATTCAAAATTTTGCTTAATATTTTGTTTAAATTGTGATATATTTATGAAGAAATCCAATTTTTAATTGTTATAAATAACAAAATAAAATATTATAAATGGTTTTATAAGATAATAACCACTATACTATATAAAAAAGGAGATGAATATAATGCCAAAAAGTAGTCAGTCTCAAATAATTGCCGATGAAAAAAAAATCATAATTGAACTGCAAAAAAATTCCAAAGCTAGTATTGATAATATTGCAAAAAATTGTGGTTGTTCAAGACAAAAAGTATGGAGAATTATAAAAAGATTAGAAGAGAATAAAACTATCTGGGGATATCATGCAATTGTTGATAATGAAAAAATTGGAGAAAAAATATATCAAATTCTAATTAAAAAAACTCCCACACCTATATCTGAAAAAATGATGAATGCATTATTGGAAAAAGGAACTACTGAAAAACTAGCAAAATTTGATGTAAAGTTTGACTGTAGTTTTTACACTCAAGGATATTTTGATTGGTCATTATATATAACTGCTCCAAATATTATGATGGTAAAGAAATTTCTAGAAATTTTAAATTCTAATTTCAGTGAATATATTTCTGAGATACAGGTTCTAGAGGTAGTATTTCCGCTATTAAAAAGCGGCTTTGAAAATCCAAATACTTCTGAAATTAAAGAATTCTTTTTAACACAATAAAAAAAGTTCATTCAATAATTAATGAATAAAAACAACACATAAATATCATTTAAATTATAGTAATAAAAGACCATTATAGAATATTTTCTTTAACGGTTTTATTATATAAAAAAATTTTATTAAGTATTGATTTCAAAAAAAAATAATAATAAAATGTAAACTTTTTATAAGTAATCAGAGGATAATTTACACAACATATGTTGCAAAAAGTTTTTATACCATTTTTACATATTTTATATTATATTAGGGGGCCTATTGTCTGAAAGAATTTTTATTCAAACTATTTTTCATTCTTTCCTCCTTTCCTCACGTAGGCTCCCTCTTAACCTCCCTTTAATAGTTCTAAGGAAATTTATCCTTTAAAAATTCATTTTTGTAGAAAGATTATTTAGATGTGTATAAGTTTTATTTTCTTAAATGAAAAAACAAATTAGAATACTTGGTATTGATGATTCGCCATTTTCTTTTAATGATAAATATTGCAGAGTAATAGGTGTAGTAATGCGTGGGGGAGAATATTTAGAATGTGTTTTAAGTAGCCAGGTTATGATTGACGGTAGTGAAGCTACATCAATCTGTGAAGAATTAATTAAAAATTCCAAACATAACAAGCAAATAAGAGTAGTTATGATTGACGGAATTGCCCTCGGTGGTTTTAATATTGTAAATATAAATGAATTATGTAACTTAACAAATATTCCAATAATAACAATAACAAGAGATAAGCCAAATCTCGAAAAAATAAAATATGCTTTGCAGAAGAATTTTAAAGATTGGAAAGAACGGTGGTATATAATAAACAAGGGAGAATTATACGAAGTGCATACAAAACATAATCCTATTTATATCAAATGTGTTGGTATTGACCTAAATGGTGCAAAAGAAATAATAGATATTTCGACTATACGAGGTGCAATACCTGAGCCTTTAAGAATAGCTCATATAATTGCTTCAGGAATAACTAGAGGTGAAAGTTATGGTAAAGTCTAAAGCATTGGTTGATAAGAGAAAATGCTTAGCATGTGGAGGGTGTATTTCTGTGTGTCCACAGGATGCAATTTCATGGAATGGAAATAAAGCAGTAGTTGATAAAGAAAATTGCATAAGTTGTGGTATTTGTATTAATACTTGTCCCATTGGAGCGATTTCAGAGGAGGTTTACTAAAATGGACTATGATGCAGTAGTCGTTGGTTCAGGCCCTGCAGGTAGTGTTACAGCCAGATTTGCTGCAGAAGCAGGTGTAAAAGTATTAATTGTTGAGCGCAGAGCAGAAATAGGCGTGCCAGTTTTATGCGGAGAGGGAGTTAGTCGTAAAATCGACGAGTGGGATATGCTTGAAGGGGACCGTTGGATTGCTGGTAGGATGGATGGTGCCAGAATATTTTCACCTGATGGTACATTGGTACAATTATCAGCAAATAAAGCTGGTAATGAAACAGGTTATGTGGTATATCGCGATATTTTTGATCAAGAGTTGGCACGAAGGGCAATAAAAGCAGGTTCCAAAATAATGATGAATACTCAAGCAACGGGTCTTTTAATAGAAAATGGGAAAATAAAAGGAATTAAAGCAAAACATTTTGATAAAGAATTTGAAATAAAATGTAACATTGTCGTTGCTGCTGATGGTGTAGAATCTAAAATAGGTAAATGGGGAGGAATTGATACAACTTTAAAAGCAAAAGATCTTGAAACATGCTGTCAATATACCCTATATAACGTTGATTGTCCTGATGCATATTGTGATTTTTATCTTGGAAATAAAATTGCACCAGGAGGTTATGTATGGATATTTCCAAAAGAGAAAGATGTGGCAAATGTAGGAATAGGCATATTGGCTAGCAAAAGTAAACCAGGTCTTGCTAAAAAACTTCTTGATGATTTTATAAAAAATGATCCTAAACTTAATAAATCTCAGCCTATAAGATTTCTTGCTGGTGCAGTGCCTGTTTCAAAACCTATAGAAACTGTTAGGGACAATTTGATTCTTGTAGGTGATTCAGCAAGACAAGTTGATCCTATTACGGGGGGCGGTTTAACCCATTGTCTTGAAGCAGGGAAAATAGCAGGGGAATTAATTGGAAAGGCAGTGAAAGCTAAAGATTTCAGCCAGAAATTCTTAATGGAATATGAAAAACGTTGGAAATCTGCTATTGAAAAAAAATTGAAAAGAAATTACATGGTTAAAGAAATACTTCATACTATGGATGACAAAACATTAAACATGCTTGCCGATTCATTAAAAGGTCATAGGTTTAATGAGCTTAGTACATATGGTCTAATTAAAGCACTTGTTAAAAAACATCCTTCATTATTGATAAAATTAAAACCACTTTTGAAATTCTCAAAATCATAGGAGGGCGATAATATAAAGTGGGGTATTGTTTGTAATCCATTTGTAAAAAAAACAGTTACGTTAGCAATAAATGTTTATAATTTTTTAAAAGAGAATGGAGAAGTATTTCCAGAAAAAAGATTTGCAAAGGCAATAAATATGAAAGGATTTGCCTTAAAAGATATCAATGAAATTGCTGAAATTGTTATTTCTATAGGCGGCGATGGGACAATTCTAATGGTAATGGAAGAAATTGAAAAGCCCGTTTTTGCAATTAATTCAGGAGGCATGGGTTTTCTTTCCGAGGTAGAATCAAAATATGCAATAGAAGGATTAAAAAGACTACTTGAGGGAAAGTATAATGTTGAAGAAAGAGCAAAGTTAAAAACAATATTAGATGGAAAAAGATTGTCAGATGCGTTGAATGAAGTAACAGTACAGACCGATAGAATTGCAAAAATTTTGTATTTTAAGTTGTTTGTAGATAATGAATTAATTGAAACCATGGGGGCAGATGGTATTATAGTTGCAACTCCAACCGGGTCCACTAGTTATTCTTTAAGTGTAGGAGGGCCAATAATGGATCCTATGGTTAATGCAATGATTATAGCACCTTTAGCACCTTTTAAACTATCTGCACGGCCCTGGATTGTACCATTAAGTAAAAACATAAAAATGACTCTTTTACCAAAAAGTAAAGAATCAAAACTTGTAATTGATGGTAGAGTTTCCCACACGGTAACTCAAGATAGTGATATTATTGTAACAGGATCAGAAAAAAAAGCCCGTTTTATCAGATTCGGTGAAAGTTTTTATCAAATGGTCAGATTAAAACTTATAAGATAAACATGTGGTTATTTATTATAAAAAAATTTGAAAACTCACATGATTTTAATTGGAAAATTAAAAGGGAATGTTTAGTCCTTATATTTGAATGCACGAAATCAATTTTTCAAATTAATTTAGGGGGTTGCTCAGAGTATACTCAGAAAATAAGAGTATGATTTCAGGAGATTTATATGCAATATTCTACCTACAGATGTTAACTTTAGATTTCTCAATTTTTGGTATTGTTCATAGTCGCCCCTCAACTAGTGCTCACCCTTCTAAGGCAGATTTAGAACTTTTTAATAGCTTCGGAAAGATTCATATAATAACATCAAGTCCTTTTGACTTTCCCGCCTAGAGAACTTATGATTATACCGGCGAGGAGGCGAATATTGCAATCATATAATAAGTAAACAAATAATATGTACTTGCTTGAAAGTGGAGATATATGAGTGTTTCACCTATAGATGTATTAATTTTTGCGCCACTTGCACCATTGTTTGGTGTATTGTTATTTTGGTTCATTCAGTTATTATTTATTGAAAGCCAAAAATATCAGTTATCAAAAATATGGGAAAAACACAAACCATTTTGTCGATTTACAAATTTATTAGGGATTATTTATCAGACTTTTTGTCATGCTCTAGGTTATACTGTAACTAAAAGTGGAATATCGAATTTTTTTATTAGTGTTGATTATGGAAAAGTTGATCCAAAAAAGGAAAAAAAGGGAATCTTTGAATGGACTTCAAATGCTTTTTTGTTTGTTGGACCTTTTTTTATTCCGCCTTTACTGCTTACAATCTTTTTTGTCATCATATCAGAAAACAGACTTGAAATTGCCCAATCAATCGAGTATAGTTTTGCTGAAGGAATGATTAATTTTGGCTCCAATTTATTTTCATTCTCTGAGAATCTATTTATATTGTTAAGTAACATTGATTTGTTGCATCCTCCCCATATTGTTTTTTTATTGTTTCTTATTTTTCTTGGAATGGGTATAAGACCTAGCTATATAGTTCAGGAGAAACAAAAAAAGGTGAACATGCTTTATGATCTTTATAATATAAAAGTGCATATTTTCAAAAAACCGATTTATATTATAGTACTAATTTTATTTGTTTATATATTTTCATACATCTCAGTTCTTTTAAATACAAACTGGTATGTTCTTCTTTTTTCAATTTTCGGATGGCTGTCAATTATTGCGATTGTCTCAATAATAATAGCTCATTCTATCATATTATTAATAAAAATAACAGATAAGTTTTCTAGATTTCAAAAAATTCTTACTTTTTTGACTTTGCCAATTTCATATGGCTTAATGCGAGTAGTGTTACTTTTCATACTGCCAAATGAATATATTGCTAGTGCATCCATTTTAGTTATGCTTATTTCTACAGTACTAGTGGTTTTCTTATTATTAAAAATTAGAACCAATAAATTTAAAACTACTTCAAAGATGAAAGGTTTGAGGGTTGAGGATGGACCAAAACGAAATATTAGAAAATGAACAAGTAGAAAAAATTTTATCTCCACATCCACTTTCATTTATGAAGCTACAATCACTGTGTTTATTTTTGATAATATGGGGCGTTCTAGTAGGTTGGTTAGTAAATTTTTCAGAATTTAAAGATTTATTTTTTGGTAATCCCTGGTTCCCCGTCTTGGCATGGGGTCTGGTTTTATTATTAGTTGGAGTAATTGCATCTTTGCTTACGATTCAATGGAGTATCTTTTTCCTATTCTTAGGGATATTTGCTGGTGGATTGTCTCTTATGTTGTGGCAAAACTGGCTAGGTGACTCGGGTATCTTTATTCCCTTCTTTTCAGTTGCTGTTTCAATTGTCGGTTTTTTGATTGTTGAACTGTTCCGAAGATCTCATAAATATATTATTACAAATTTCAGAGTTGTATTTAGAGGAGGAGTAGTTACTAAAAGAGAAAGAACTCTTAGGTATGATAAAATCACGGATATTGATGCAAAGCAAGGAGTCTTGGGACAGATTTTTGGCTTTGGTACAATCATTCCAATTAGTCAATCTGGTTTTGGTCTTGGAAGTGACAAATCATTTGCAGCAGGTGGTGTTCAACTAGGTTCAAAAAAAATTGGATTGTTAGGGTTATTTGGAGGAGGTAAAGAAGTTCAGACTCCAAGGGCTAGGACGTATTATGAACTTCATGGAGTTCATCCATACAGGGATATTAAAAAATTAGTAGAAAATTTAGTTCAAGGTCATGTAATTACACCTTATCAACAAGAGCAAGTTGCTTTCCAGAAGGAACAAGTAGACATTCAGAAGCAAATGAGAGATTTATTGAAGAAACAAATGGGCTCTAAAGAAGACGAGGATAATACTGAGTCATAGTTATATTTATAATGTAAAAACCAATTTCCAGAAAATTATGGTACCTAAGCAAGTTTTTTTTACCAAGGGAGTAGGAAGACATAAACATGAGCTCCAAGCATTTGAATTAGCTTTGCGCAATGCAGGAATTGAAAAGTGTAATTTAGTAAATGTCTCAAGTATTGTTCCACCTGATTGCAAGATAATTACTAAAGATAAAGGAGTAGAATTTCTAAAACCAGGACAGATTACCTATTGTGTAATGTCTAAAAATAGTACAAATGAACCAAATAGATTAATAGGTTGTTCTATCGGTGTAGCAATTCCTAAAGAGAAAATTTCTTATGGATACATATCAGAATACCATAGTTTTGGTGAGGTAAGTAAAAAGGTAGGAGACTATGCAGAAGATCTTGCTGCAACAATGCTTGCCACAACCCTGGGTTTAGAGTTTGACCCTGATAAAGCATGGGATGAAAGAAAACAAGAGTATAAAATGAGTGGACAATTTGTTAGAACCCAAAGCATATCTCAAACAGCAAAGGGAGAAAAAAACGGACTCTGGACCAATGTCATAGCAGCAGCCGTCTTCCTAGAGGAGTAACCCCCTATGGATTACAAAAATAGGTTTTTAAAAAAACCTAGAATTATTCCAAAACTATCAAAAACTATAGATATCAATATTTCTGATCTTATTAATTATTACTCTAATTCTGGGGCTTACAACGGTGGTAGATTAGTTGAAGCTTGTAAAATATATGAAAATATGATTCAAGATGATGCAACGGTTTGTCTTACACTTGCAGGTGCATTAACTCCTGCAGGAATTGGTGGCTTTATTACCCAATTGATAAGTAAGGGTCTTATTGATTTTATTATTTCAACAGGGGCAAATTTGTATCATGATATACATTTTGCCTTAGATTTACCTGTTTATCAGGGAGATTTTAGGGTGGATGATACTGAATTATTAAAAAACGAAATAGTAAGGATTTATGACATTTTTTTACCAAATGATACTTTACTTAAAACAGATAAGTATGTACAGAATGTGGTAAAACAATTTTCTCCCAAAAAGACGGTTTCCTCTGCATCATTACACAATTTTATTGGTAAACAATTATTAAATGATGGAAAAAAACCCGATTATTCAATAATGGCTACAGCCGCAAAATACGACGTGCCAATATTTACTCCATCCCCAGGTGACTCATCTATTGGAATGAATCTTGCATTGTTAAAAATGTCTAACAACAATCTACTAATCGATACTGATTTAGATATTTTGGAGTCTACAGCAATTATTTTTGATAGTGAAAAAACTGGAGCTGTTGAATTAGGTGGTGGCGCACCTAAGAACTTCTACATGCAAACTCAACCGATGTTAAGTCAAATAATGAATATAGACACAAAAGGACATGACTATTTTATTCAGATAACCGCAGATGCTCCTCATTGGGGGGGTCTGTCTGGAGCGACACCATCAGAAGCAGTATCTTGGAGGAAAATAAAACCTAATGAATTGAAGAATAACGTAGTAGTATATTGTGATGTAACTATAGCTGCACCTATAATTTTTTCATACATTCTATCTAAAAAATATGAAAGACGCGTAAAAAGATTATACAAGAAAAAAGAAGAAAATTTAGACAAATTAAAAAAAGCTTATTTAAATGATTAATTTAAATAGTTGGTTCTTTCTAACTTAAATGTTTTTTGAGGGGCAAGGTATTTAATATAGTTATCGATGTCCCCATCCTTGTATAAGGGTAAATTGTATAAAAATTATGAAAGAAGGAATGTCTATGGAAGAGGTATTTATTAAATGGTTTGAAGAGCTAAATATTGGAGATGTTCCATTAGTTGGTGGAAAAAATGCATCTTTGGGCGAAATGATAAGAAATTTAGGAGAAAAAGGTGTTGGTGTACCTTCAGGTTTCGCAATAACTGCATATGCTTATAAATACATGATAGAAAAGGCAGGTGTAGATTTAAAAATCAAAGAAATACTGTCTGATTTGGATACTCACGATGTAAAAAATCTAGCCGAACGTGGCCAAAAGATTAGAGATATTATTAAAAAAACCCCCATACCCCCAGAGTTAGAAAAGGACATTCGCAAGTATTATAAAGAAATGGAGAAACGTTATGGGGAAAATACCGATGTTGCAGTCAGAAGTAGTGCAACAGCTGAGGATTTGCCTGATGCAAGTTTCGCAGGTCAACAAGAAACATTTTTAAATGTTACTGGAGAGGAGGAACTTATAGAAAAAGTAAGGGATTGTTTCTCATCTTTGTTTACAAATAGAGCAATTTCATATAGAGTTGATAAGGGATTTGATCATTTCAGTGTATACATATCTGTAGGGGTTCAGAAAATGGTTAGATCAGATCTTGCATCATCTGGTGTAATGTTTTCCATAGATACTGAAAGCGGTTTTAACGATGCCGTTTACATAACTGGAGCATATGGTTTGGGAGAAAACGTGGTACAGGGAGCAGTCAACCCTGATCAATTTTATGTTTTTAAACCAACTTTAAAGAAAGGTTTCAAACCCATACTAGAGAAAAAAATTGGTACAAAAGAAAAACGTATGGTTTATGATGAAAAAGGTACAAAACAAGAAATAGTAAGTGACGAAGAAAAGAGAAAATTTGTAATTAACGATGATGAAATACTAAAACTTGCAAAATGGGCATGTATTATAGAAGATCATTATCGTAAACCTATGGATATTGAATGGGCTAAAGACGGGAATACTGGCGAATTATTTATTGTACAAGCAAGACCAGAGACAGTTCATTCACAAAAGGATATGGCAACTTTAAATACCTATGTTCTTGAAGAAACAGGAAATTTACTTGTTGAAGGGGAAGCAGTTGGGAGCAAAATCGGTCAAGGTGAGGTAAATATAATCGAAGACGCAAAAGATATCAGTCAATTCAAGAAAGGTCAAGTATTAGTCACAGATATGACAGATCCTGACTGGGAACCAATAATGAAGATCGCAGGGGCCATTGTAACCAACAGAGGAGGCCGTACTTGTCACGCTGCTATAATATCAAGGGAACTAGGTATTCCTTGTGTGATTGGTACTGGAGAAGGAACCGACCGAATTCCAAACCAATCAAATGTTACTATCGATTGTTCTGAAGGTGTAGGTAAAATCTATGATGGGTTGTTAAAATTCAGGGTTGATGAGCTTAAACTTGACGATCTTCCTGAAACTAAAACGCAGATTATGATGAATGTTGGTGTTCCTGAAAAAGCATTTCAGCAAGGACAAATTCCAAACAATGGAGTTGGACTTGCAAGAGAGGAGTTTATAATTAATTCTCATATTGGAATCCATCCATTGTCGCTTTTAGAATATGACCAATTGAAGCAAAGGGCGGAAAGTGATCCAAAGATAAAAGAAGCTATCAAAAAAATTGATGAGAAAAGTGCAGGATATGAAGATAAAGTTGAATTCTTTATCGATACACTTGCCCGTGGAATTTCAAAAATTGCAGCAGGATTTTATCCAAGTGATGTCATAGTGCGATTATCTGATTTTAAAACAAACGAGTATGCTAATCTAATAGCAGGATATTTGTACGAACCTGAAGAACATAATCCAATGATTGGTTGGAGAGGAGCTTCAAGATATTATGATGAAAAGTTTAAACCAGCTTTTGGATTAGAGTGCAAAGCAGTCAAGAAAGTTAGAGATGAAATGGGACTTGTTAATGTTAAACCCATGATACCATTCTGCCGAACTCCCGAAGAGGGTCGAAAAGTCATTGAAATAATGAAAGAACATGGTTTGAGGCAAGGCGAGAATGGTCTTGAAATCTATGTTATGTGTGAAATCCCTTCTAATGTTATAGTTGCAGATCAATTTGCAGACATTTTTGATGGTTTTAGCATCGGTTCAAATGACTTAACTCAACTAACTCTTGGTCTTGACAGAGATTCTGACTTAGTTGCACACATTTTTGATGAGAGAAATGATGCAGTTAAAAGACTGGTATCTCAAGTAATCGAAGTTGCACATGGCCATCAACCAAGAAGAAAGGTAGGTATCTGTGGACAAGCACCATCAGATTTTCCAGAATTTGCTGAATTCTTAGTTGAGCAGGGAATTGATAGCATATCATTAAATCCCGATACAGTAATAAAAACCAGATTAAAAATTGCCGAAACAGAAAAACGACTGGGTAGATAATTCTTTTACCCTTTTTCTATTTTAATAAAAACGGTCTGAAAGTTTTTTATTTGGTATTTTAATTAGCAGAATTATGGAATTAATTCCCCTAATTTCTTTGGAAAAGAGAAAAATGAAAAAATCAAATGGAGATATTTTAACGGATGATGAGTTAAAAAGCCTCCTTAAGAAAGATGATTTTGTGTATTTATATGATGTTGACGGAATTGAAAAAGATAAACCTAATTTATGTATCTACCAAATGATATCTCAATTTTATAAAATGTGGACTGATCATGGTCCGAGGGTGCTAGGAGATGTAGTTGATTCGGTTATGGCTGGGGCAACTAATATTACTTTAAGAGAAAAATTATGGCCTAAAATGCATATTCCTAGTGTCAGAGAAATAACAGAATGTAATATATTTACGGAAATTAAAATACCACATACTGAAATTCAGAATATTCCCATATCTACTTCATATAATGTAGATGGTTATGTTCTAATTGATAATAATATTAAAATCGAAAAAGATTTTCAAGTTTGCAGTTTTTTAAAAAATTTTTGCATTAATAACAAACTATATGTTTACGAATCTAACCTAAAGAACATATCTTATTGGAAGAATCTTGGGGTTGCAGGAATATTAGTTGATATTGATAAAATAAAGGAGGCCCATTAAGTTTGATTCAAGAGGGAAAAATTGTTATTGCTTTTTTATATAAACGAAGTGGAAAAAATAAATTAAAGGAAACAGAAATTTATCTTCCGTTATCCCTTGAACTTGGCTGGTTTTCATCAAAAGAATCACGTCAATTTATAGATTTTGCTTTAAAGCAGAATCTATTAAAAAAAACAGAAGACGTGTTTATTCCGACATTTGATATAGATACAATAAATATACCAGTAGGATTTTTTCCTTCTAAATCAAGTTTTGAAACCTCTAAAAAGGAATTAACAGAGGATATTTTTGATAAAATTGTCAATCGTATAGTAATAAAAACAAATGAAAACTCACAAAATGTTATTAAATTTATAAACCACATTCAAACTGAAAAAAATATCGTTCCGATAGTTGCAGCTTTATTACTTGCTATAGAACATGAAGTGGAAATTGGTGATTTATTTGATTTGGTTGAGAAACAAATCTTTAAAGAAAATGAATAATGATTGGAATTAGCAAAAGGCCCATACAATGACTTCTACGTACACCCCAATAGAGTGGTAGAAAACCAATACAGGTTGCAGATATTAAAATTAAAACACCCATTACTCCAGTAAATAACAAAACTAAAATAGTAATCATTGCTACAGTTAAGGTGACTAATTTTGAATATGGAATGTTAGCAAAGTGATTTGCAAATATCTTTCCAATTTTTAATGTTAAAAAATAAGACAGAGATCCCCCTAATATTAAAAACATTAGAAGATATATCAGATTAATTGGTATAATAAAAGATATCCATTCTTCTACTGAAATTAATTCATTTACTGCCAATGCCGCTCCACTTCTTGGTCTGAGTATTATAAATAAAACAATTATTACTGAAAACGCAGATGCGGTATTTACAGAGGATAAGGTAACAATTGTCTGATCGTTACCTGAACCTTCACGTGCATTCATAGCTAGAATAGTTCCTGTTGAAGAGGTAATACCCGGTATAATTGAAACAAGAATCCCGGCAAGACTCCCTGTCACTACAGATAAAATTGAGGATTTCTTTTCATTTTTATTTAATTTTAATTTTTTTATTACTTGTTTTGGTATTGCCGGTTTAGTCATCAATGAATTTAGCAAAGTGGGAACTCCGAATAAGCCCGCAAGAGCGGGAAATAAAACAGGTGCATCTAAACCAATTGGCGAATCCAATTGAAAATCAAGAATGACTAATCCAAAAATCCCTGATAGAAAAAAAACAAACGTAGCAAAAAGAATTCCGGCGATGGCAGGTCTTTTACCTTTGTTACCAAACTCCTCAATTTTTGCTTTTTCTGTTGCCAACATAAGAATTGAAATAGCAATTAGGACCCAGGCCATTATTTCTTGCAAGGTGGAATACAAGAAAAAGGGAGTTCCAATAACAAATCTAATAGGATAAACGAGCAACAAACAAATAACAATTGCACCATAACTGCCCATAGCAGATAGGGCTACCGCTTCATATCCTCGACCTTCAAGTAAAAGTGCATGCGCGGGTAAAACGGTAAGAGCAGTATCTTCGTCAGGTGCTCCGATAAAAGTAGTGGGAATTACGTCGTGAAATGTGTGGGATACAGAAACGGCAATTATAAACCCACTAATTAACATTAAAACAAATTGTTCAGAGATGCCTTGTGAAAAAAGAGGATTGCAAAATGCCACAATTGAGCTTGACAATGAAAGTAAAATAAGAGCTATGTTATTGACGTGTAGCCCTGGTAGAAGCCCTGTAGCTATCCCAACAACAACACCTAGAATGCAAAACAATACAATAAGACCTAGTTCTAACACTTAAATCCTCTTTTCTAGCAATATTAAACTATTTGTTTCTTGATTAGTCATCAATACATATCTTAGGGTTGCTGAATCATAAACAAATCTTGCCCCTACTGTAATTTTATCTCCCTCTGAGATATTAAAAAACAAAGACGGATCATAATAGACAACAACAGAATATTGTCCTTCTGAATCAGTCAAATAAAAATAACTCTCATAATCTCGTTCAATAATCCCAGATGTATTAATATTTAAGTCTAAGTATTTGCTAGGATTTTCTGCTAATTGCCACAATGGAGTGGTGATGTTGTTCCACTTTTGCAATATCTTAACATATCGTTTATCATCAACAACTACCTCCCATTCGTCCTCATATTTTTGTACTTTACCTGTTGCTTGAATTTCATCCCCATACTCTACTAGAGTTTCTCCCCCAACAAATACAATTACCTCAGACGTATTATCTTGTAAAATATCTTTTATTTCAATTATTTGGCTTCCATAGGTAGTAATCCTATGGTTTGTTACCGTGCCTTTTACAATAACTTCTTTTCCTTCAAAATTTGAAATTTCAGATAACTCTATCTCAATTGGTTGAGACAGGGTTGATAAAAAATAAAGAAACAATATGCTAACAACAGACAAAATAATTACAAAGTATTTGAACTCCATTTGCATTCCTCCCAAAATCACAAAATAAATACTTTTATAATATAATATCCAAAATATACTTTTTATTTATTTAATTATCGTTTATCATTTAATTTAGATAATAATCATGTAGAAAAATTTATAAAACAGTTATTCTTCTGCAAAATCTAATAAATTTAGGTGGGAGCAAATTATGCAACAAGGAATTGTTCTTAAGGTTTCTGAAGCTTTTCAGCAAGATGTTGGTTACGGTAGAGCTCGAATAGATCATCAAACTCGTATCGATCTTGATTTATCTATCGGAGATATAATTGTTATCGAGGGCACTAAAACAACTGCCGCCTCGGTTTGGAGAGCACATCCTTCTGATGAAGGTAAAAAAATTATCCGTATTGATAATCTAACAAGAAAAAACGCTGGAACTGGGCTTGGAGATCGAGTTAAAATTAGTCGGGCAGATGTTAAAGAAGCAAGAGATGTCGTATTAGCCCCTTTAATGCCAGAAGGCCAGAGAGTAGAATTTGGAATGGGTATTGACACCATAATAAGAAAGAACCTATTACGTCGCCCAATAAACAAGGGAGATGAAATTACAATTCCCGGTATTGCATTTTTTGGTAATGCCCTTCCGTTTGTAATTGTTAGTACAAATCCACAAGGTATAGTCTCTATAACTGAAAGAACTAGTCTAAAGGTTAAAGAAGAAGCTGCAAGGTTGGCTGAGGAAGAAAGACCAAGAGTCAGTTATGAGGATATTGGTGGGCTTCATGATGAACTTGAGAAAGTAAAAGAAATGATTCAATTACCTATAAAGCATCCTGAATTGTTTGATCGTCTTGGTATTGATCCTCCTAAAGGGGTTTTGTTGCATGGTCCTCCTGGAACGGGCAAAACTTTAATTGCTAGGGCTGTAGCAAATGAATCTGGAGCTAATTTTTATACTATTAATGGCCCTGAAATTATGAGTAAATTCTATGGACAAAGTGAAGAAAATTTACGAAAGGTCTTTGAAGAAGCTCAGAAAAATGCACCTTCGATTGTTTTCCTTGATGAAATTGATGCAATAGCTCCCAAAAGAAGCGAAGTTCATGGAGAAGTTGAACGAAGGGTTGTATCTCAACTTCTTGCTCTAATGGATGGATTAAAAGGAAGGGGAAAGGTAATAGTAATAGGAGCAACAAACATTCCTGATACCTTAGATCCTGCATTAAGAAGGCCCGGTAGATTTGATAGAGAAATTAGAATCGACGTTCCCGATAGAGATGGAAGGAAGGAGATATTGCAGATTCATACCAGAGGAATGCCAATTAATTCAAAAATAGAAGAATTGACAGGCAAAAAAGTGGATAGAAAGAAAATTGCTGATATGGTAAAGCAATGTCTAAAAAAGATACAAGTTTCTGATCTTATCCGAAATCTGAGTAAAGATAAGGACAAAAAAAGAAAAATTTCTATTGGAGAATATTTAAACGTTATTTGTAGTAAATTTAAAGATGATTTTCCAGCAAAGGTTTATGAAGAAATTGTAAAGCTTTTAACCGATGAAATTGCCAATTTAATACCTTTAAATGTCGAAGATGCAGAAAGAGAAATTAGAGTAGAGCAACAAATTACCGATAGATTGGAATCAATAGTACAAAATTCAGAAGACTTCCTAAACAGGGTTTTAAAAGAGTTTATTCTTGATGAAACAGCTGATTTAACATATGGTTTTGTAGGTGCAGATCTTGCAGCCCTGGCTAGAGAATCAGCAATGAATGCACTAAGAAGGTATTTACCAGAGATAGATTTAGAACAACCTATACCAACAGAGATTCTTGAAAAAATGGAGGTCACAATGGATGATTTTAAAACTGCCCATCGCGGTATTGAGCCTTCAGCAATGAGAGAATTTTTAATTGAGGTGCCTAAAGTCACCTGGAAAGATATTGGAGGATTAGAAGAAGTAAAACAGAATTTAATAGAGTCTGTAGAATGGCCTTTATCCCAACCTCATGTTTTTAAACGAATGGGAATAGAAGCACCCCGAGGTATTTTATTGTACGGTCCTCCGGGTACTGGAAAAACTCTACTTGCTAAAGCTGTTGCTAACGAATCAAATGCAAATTTTATATCAATTAAAGGTCCAGAAGTTCTAAGTAAATGGGTTGGTGAAAGCGAAAAAGCAGTAAGAGAATTATTTAAAAAGGCTCGACAAGTAGCACCAACCATTGTATTTTTAGATGAAATTGATTCTATAGCGCCAAGAAGAGGCATGTATTCTGGTTCACATGTAACTGAAAGTGTTGTAAATCAACTACTAACAAGTATCGATGGTCTTGAGAGCATGGAAGGAGTTGTTGTAGTTGGTGCAACTAATAAACCTGACATGCTAGATCCTGCTCTACTTAGACCAGGAAGATTCGACAGATTGTTGTTAACTCCAGCACCAGATAGAGAATCGAGGTACAAAATCTTTGAAATTCATACCAAAGAAATTCCAATTTCATTGACTAAAGAAGAGAGAATAAAAATTGAAAAAGAACTAGAAAAAGAGAAAATAAAGGTGTTAAAAAAAGGATCTTCTGGAGAAACGTTATCCAAAGAGGATGCCGATAAATTATCTAAAAAAGAGTTTTACTCCACCTTAGACATTAAAACTCTTTCTGACAAAGATAAGTTATTGTACTATCTAGCAAACAACACCGAGGGGTTTTCAGGCGCAGATATCGAGGGCTTATGCAGAGAAGCAGCTATGCTTGCTTTGCGAAGTGACATTAATGCAGATGACGTCAGAAAAATTCATTTTGATCATGCAATGAAAAATATCATTCCGAGTATAACTAAAGAATTGTTGAATCACTATGACAAAATTAAACAAACAAGAACCAAGGATATAATTAAATATGACGGCAGAGACACTGATGTAGCCTAGCCAAAAAGGATAAAAATGACGTCGACATACATAATATTAGATTTATAAAAAAAGGTGGGAATGCAATTGAAAATATTTGAGGATGAGCTTAGAGGAAAAACCGTCATGAGTGAAGAGGGTCTCTATTTGGGGATTCTTAGAAATTCACTTTTTGAGGAAAAAACAGGTTCATTAAAAAATATATTGATTGAACCTTCAGAGGAAATAGACCCAAGGCTTTATCATTTAGACGATATGGGGCATCTTGTATTTCCTTTTGAAAGCATTAGATCTGTAAAAGACGTTGTAGTGGTTGGAAGTGTGTAAAATTCCATTTCTAATATAACTATTTTTTTCTTTTTTAAAATATCTTTTTCTCGTTATAATTTTTGTTAGGACGGACCCCTTGATTTCGAGTGGAGATGTATAAATTTATGTCCCAAAAATTTTTTGTTTAAAAAAAGACGAAGTATAGCCATTAACGTATATAATTGTGAGTATTTGAATATTACGATTTTTAAAATTATATTTATAAAAAAATTTAAAAATTTAATACAAAAATTGTCAGATTTCCACCCGAAATAATCCCCTCCCTTCGTTATCATTTTGACAGGAGAAAATATCTATAGAAAATATACAAAAAACTTTATTATGTAATAAACATTTACCAATGAGGCGAGGAGGCAGTTTTACGTTAAAATTACTATCAAACCAAGACCTATTTGGCAGTCTACTACAATCCGAAAGTTTGTTTGTAAATAGAGAAGTGATGAGACCTTCATACATGCCTGAAATTTTACCACACAGAGAAAAAGAAATAAATGATATTGCCACAGTGTTAGTCCCTGCTTTAAGAGGTGAAACTCCATCTAATGTATTTATTTATGGAAAAAGCGGCACTGGAAAAACAGCAGTTACAAAATTTGTTGGCAAGGAACTTTTAAGAAAAGGCACAGAGACAAATAAAAAAGTAAAATTTATTTATCTCAACTGTGAGGTTGTTGACACTCAATATCGACTTCTTCAAAATATTGCAAATCATTTCATTAACGAATGGAATGATCATATTCCCTTTACAGGATGGCCTACAGATGAGGTTTATTCTAAAGTTAAAATGATGATGGACAAAGAAAAATGTGTTACTGTTATTGTTCTTGATGAAATTGATAAATTAAAAGGGGATGAAGCACTTTATAGTTTGTCTAGAATAAACAGTGAACTTGAAAATGCAAGGGTATCTGTTGTTGGAATATCTAATGATTTAAAATTCACTGAATTTTTAGATCCAAGAGTTAAATCCAGTCTTGGAGAGGAAAACATGGTCTTTTATCCTTATGATGCTGACCAATTGCAAGACATTTTAAAAGATCGTGTTGAAATGGCTTTAAAACCAAACATGATAGAAGAGGATGTAATTCCGTTATGTGCTGCACTGTCTGCTCAAGAGCACGGAGATGCCAGAAGGGCTTTAGATTTATTAAGAGTCTCGGCAGAGCTTGCAGAAAGGGATAATTCTCTAAAAGTAACTCGGCACCATGTAAAAACAGCTCAAAATAAAATTGAGTTAGATAGAATAATAGAAGTCGTTCGAACACTTCCTACCCAATCAAAATTAATTTTATTTTCTATGATAATGATTGACAAAGAGAGTAAAAAATTAGGCATTAAACAAGTAATGAATACTGGAGAGGTTTACGAAATCTACAAGGAATTTTGTAAAAAAACTCGCTATAGTTGTTTAACTCAAAGAAGAACAGCAGATTTGATATCTGAACTAGATATGTTGGGAATAATAACTGCGCGTGTTATTTCAAAAGGACGACATGGTAGGACTAGAGAGATTAGAATGTCTTCTTCAACTAAAGACCTAAATAATGTTTTGAACGAAGAAGACATGTTTAAATCATTAGCTACCCATTGTATAAAAAGCCAAACTAAACTTAATCTTTAGAAGTTTTTATAATAAAGGCAAATCTCGGGTAATTTGATCAATTATATTTGAAGGAGCAGGGCCAATTCCAAGAACCGTTTTAGTTCCTTGAGGTATCTCTGTGTGACCTGCATCTTCTATTATGGTCGATTCAATTTTTAGGTTTTCAGCTTTTTCTTTAAGAATGAAAAAATCTTTAACAGTATCTACCGCGACAATTACCTTTTTCCCTCCCTCATTTTGCCACTTATTAAACCATTTTGAATTATTTTTTTTTGTTTGTAAAGTGCATGCAACTGCTGCATGAGCTACTTGTGCAGCAAGTTTTCCAGGTGATAACTTAAGATCTTTTCTTGTAACAATGACCATTTTATATTCAAAATCCATGTTATGTTCCTTCGGATTCCTCTTGAAACTCTTTAAATGAAGATGCCCGCCATTTTTCTCCCATTTCAAAAGCTTTATCAAAATCCAGTACTCCTTTTACAATTAAATTCTTTTTACTTTCTTTTATGTGTTTAAGAGGGATTCCAAGGAATCGAGCACCGGATTTTATAATCATTATATCATCATTTATTGAAACACTTTCTCCAATTTTTTTTCCTGAACCATCTGTTACAAATCGGCATAATAAATCATTAAAAATCTGCTCATTCTCCTCTTGTTCTTTTTCTTTAACCTTTTTTTTGTTAAATAAAAATATTCCAAAAAATAAAATTATTTTCCGGAGTAAAATATTATTAGTAGAAATCATTACGCTCTTGAATCACCATTTTTGATATAAATCTTTGGTGAAAAAGGCGAATGCAGATGGAAACGCTAGATGTGGCAGTAGTTGGTGGTGGCCCTATCGGAGGTTATGTTGCAGGGAAAATAGCAAGTCAAGGGTTTAAAACGGCGATTTTTGAAGAACATAATAAAATTGGAGAGCCGATTAGATGTGCAGGATTGATTTCACCTAAAATTTTTGACATTGAAATTAAAAACAAATCAGAAATCGTTCAAAATAAAATATACGGTGCAAATATATACCCTCCCAATAAAAATAAATTGGCAATAGGTGGGGAAAAATTACAAGCACTTGTAGTAAATCGCCAATTACTAGATGAAGGTATTGTACAAGATGCCGAGAAAAAAGGAGCAAAGATACATTTAGAAAGCAAAATTACCATGGCTAGCACCCAAGGAAATAAAGTTCATTTAAATTTTATTAAAAAACAAAAAAGAGGAAAAACAAATTCCTCTCTTTTAATTGGCGCAGATGGATCTGCATCACCCGTCAGAGACATCTTTGACTTTCCTAAGCCAAATGAGTTATTACATAGTATTGGCGCTGAAGTAAGTAATGTTGAATTGGATCCTAGATTTGTAGATATTTTTCTTGGAAGAAAAATTGCTCCCGGCTTCTTTGCTTGGATTATACCTTTAAATGAATATGGAAATGAGGCACGCATTGGATTATGTGTTGATAAGGATTCAAGGAATTTATTGAGAGAATGTTTTGATAATTTGTTAAAAACCCAACAGCTACGCAAAGCAGAAATAATCAGATACATTGGGGGGACTATTCCACTAGGTCCCTTAAAAAAAACCGTAAAATCTAATGTTATGTTAGTAGGAGATGCAGCAGCACAAGTAAAACCTACTTCCGGAGGCGGAGTGTATCCTGGTCTTGTTTGTGCTGGATACTGTTCTTCTGTTGCTATTGAATCTTTACAAAGGGAAGATTACAGCAGCCGATTTTTAAATAAATATCACAAATTATGGTCAAAAGAAATTGGAAAAGAGTTGAATATAGGAATGAGGTTTAGAAATTTCTTTAAAAATCTTGAAGACAAAAAAATTAACAATATTTTAAATTCGATAAACAACGAAAAATCAATAAAAGTTATAGAAGAATTTGGAGATATAGATTATCCATCAAAGCTTGCTTTTCCTTTACTAAAAGCAAATCCTATGTTGTTAAAATTTTTACCATCAGTTTTTAAAATATAAGTAGAAGATTATTTTGATGAAGGTGGAGGAGGAACATAATACTCCTGGTCCTCATATCCGGTTTGATCGTGTTCTTCTTTCTTTATTTTTCTTCCTTTCTTCTTTTTCCGTATAAAAAACACAACTGCAACTAAGACTATAACAAGTATTAGACTCAACAAACAAGGAACAAACAATCCTATCATGTATAGAGCAGAAGCTGTTAACTCACATTTTATTGTTTCTGAATCCGTTTCATCTTTCAAAAATGACATTTCTAAGAATGTTCTACCATCATTTGTTTCCCCTTGCACTATTGTTTTATTGGGCAATTCCGCTGTCTTAACAGAAATCCCCTTTGGAAAGATTATTTTATATCTGATTGGGTATTCGTCTGATCCCTTCAAATAGTACATTTGATTGGATATGCTAATATTAGGTGGCCAGAAAGATAAGTTGAACGGAATTGAAAAAATATTATTAGAATATATTGATGCTTTGATAGGGTTGATTCCGTCCATATTAAAGACATCACCATCCCAAGTTAAAGAATCGTAAAAATCATCCTTATTTACATTTCCCTTTATTGTTAGATTATCAAGTATATTTGATAATCTTGCATCAAATACGATTTTCTTGTTGTTTAAATATGCATCAATACTTTCAGAATTAAATACATTTTCTTCTGTACATAATCTAAAAGCATCTGAGTTTAAGTAAGGAAGATTAATTTTTTCTGATATGTAAAATTCAGGTGGGAATTTTATTACTTTCAAATAAGTTTCTTGGAAAACATGTGATGATGTTGTTAATTTAGTTTTTCCTGTGAAAAAACTAGGTAAATCTAGATCCATTTTACTTATGTCTATCTCGACATACGCTTCAATTTCTTCATCTGAATATTTAGGGGATATATCAGAGACAAATTCTCCCGAGATAGGATTACTATCGTTCCATACATAACTGTTGTTTTCCTCTAATGTTATATTTTTTGGAAATTGAAAAACAATGTGATAATCAAGACCTATCGTACTTAAATCATCACCAAAATTTATGTCATCGGAACTAATATTTGCTCGTCCACCAGAATTAATTAAACCAAAAAAAGCCCGGTTAGAAATATCACAAATAGTCAAACGTATGTTTTTATCAACAGACTCTGAAATCAGAGGCGGAAAATCATTCATGTTTGAAATATTATAGGGATTGGAGCAATTTGTAGTTGTTACAGGATCCCACTTAAGTAACATATCCAAAGTTTGATTAAACGATGAGTTTTTTATTTTTAATCTACATAGATTTTCTATAGGATTTACTGTATTGTTATAAATTTCTTTTAAACTAAGAAGACCATTTTCAATAAATAATCTTAAACCATCAGAAGTAAGATAATCTAACTGTGTAATAAAATCTGGAACAACTTTGTAACTTTTTATTTCGATTGTGTCTAGTTTAATTCTAGTTTTTAAATCAATAAGGTTAATATTACTTGCATCCAAGATAAATTCTAAATCTACATCTTCATGTGTTTTTAAAGCAGTGGAGGGTTCTACAAATTGTAATGAAAGTTCAGCCTCAAAGTTAGGAAATTTTCCTTCTTTATTTTTTATAGCCCACTTAATTTTACCAGATTCAACAACTCCAGTTGTGTATCTATATTTAATATAATCTGGTAGAGTAAATATGTAAGTGTTATTCCATCCATGTTCTGCTTGTAGATTAAAAATGTAATACACTATTGCATCCAAATCTAATACACCATTGATTAGATTCTGAGCATTTACAGCTTCGTTTAATTTAAAGAAAGATGAAGTCAAATTAACCGTATATTCATCAAAAAAATACGTACTTTCATAAGATGGTTTTTCAATTGTTGCAGCAACTGTTGCATTTTTAAATGAATTTTTAATTTGATTTTTTAGTAAGTTGCGAAGTGTTAGTTTTATAGCTCCTAATGTTTCAGCATCACTATGGTTGGAACTTGAGGCGATAATATGTAATTCACTATGGTCATATGTTTTATCAAAAACAATCAATTCATAAACATACATATTCACCCGAATTTTTAAGGATGTAGCAGTTTCAAATTCAACATTAAAGCTAGCATCAACCACGCTTTGTCTTTCTTCATCTGCACCTAGAGCATTTTCAATAAATACCGTAGGGACAATTAAAATAAACAATGCTAAAACTAATACTTTATTTGAAAGCATTACATCCACATCCTAGCAAAAAAATAAACATGAGCCAATTATTAAAACTTTCTCACAAGCATACATGAAAAAAAAGATTTATGTTATTTTTTCACAATTGAAAAATAAGAATTTTTGATTATAATTCATTTTTTAATGAAGGCATAATTTCATAAATAAAGTCAATCATAGCCGAGTAACGAATCTCTTGATAATCAAACAATGGTGTGATCTTTTCTTTTTGATAAAGGTCCTTAAGCTTCTTATTCATTAAAGAATATAATTTTTCATAATCAATATTTTTTTTGTCACCATCTGTTAAATTTTCAATTGTAACAATATTTTTATTCATCTCCTCTACACCTCAACTATTTACCTATCTGAGACTATACAATTAATATATTATCTCTCTCACTTAATTAATAACCTACAATAAATATGAGTTTATAAATTTAACTTTTATATGTGATTTTATATTATAAATATGAATAAAAAATAACAATTTTATTTTTTGTATATCGATAAATTTTTAGGTAATATCTTAAATAGATAATTTCTCTTACAACCTAAGATGATTGCTAGGAAGTCTGCATTAATTGTTACAACTCATGTAATAAACGCACTTCTTGGATATGTTGCATTATTTTTTATTACAAGATATATGGGGCCCGAAGACTATGGTATTGTAGCATTTGCATTAGGCTTTGTTACTTTGTTTTCAATATTTGGTAATATGGGTTACGATCAAGCACATATAAAAAAGGTATCAGAGGGCAAGGACTTAGGTACTTGCATTGGTACATTTATTACAATTAAAACCGGTCTAATTGGCCTTATGTCTATTATCACAATCAGTTCAATATTTTTATGGAGAATTGTTTTAGGCAGAGGTTTTGAATCAGGTACCCATGAAATTGCAATTTATATTATGATTATTTACTGGGCAATCAAGATATTTGCTCAATCCTTTATTTCTACTTTTAATGCAAGAAAAGAGACCGCTAAGGCACAGATACCTCATTTTTTATGGAGTCTTTTTAGAGTTGCATCAACTATATATGTTGCCATTTCAGGATATGGTTCAATAGCTTTAGCTTTGACTTACGTTGCCGGAGAAACATTTCACCTTTTATCAAGTATTTATTTATTTAGAGGATATCAAATAAAAAAACCATCAAGAGATTATTTTAAAAGTTATTCAAAGTTTGCTTTTCCCTTAATTATTGTCGTTACAAGTTCTATTATTATGACAAATATTGATAAAGTTTTGATTCAGTTGTTTTGGTCTGCATCCGATGTAGGATATTATTTTGCTAGTTATAATTTGTCCCAATTTATAGATATGTTTACACTTGCTATAGGTGTATTACTATTTCCTACTTATTCTGCATTTCATGCAAAGAATAATTTAGAGGGCATTCGTAAGTTAACTTTGAGGTCCGAGAGATATCTTAGTATGATAGTATTTCCAATGGTTTTTGGAATAATTATACTTGCAGAACCTGTTACCTTTATTCTCTTGTCTGGTTGGATGCCTGTTGTTCCAATTTTACAGATACTTCCTTTTTATGCACTATTAGATGCATTAGGACGACCTTATTATAGCCAACTTTTAGGGATGGGCAAACCAAAACTTGCTAGAAATAGGGTATTAATAATGGTTTTTTGTAATGTCTTATTAAATATTATACTAATACCAAAGGATATCCGAATAATCGGTTTAAATTTAGCTGGACTAGGGGCAAAAGGGGCAGCTATTGCGACGGTTATATCTTATTTTGTTGGATTAATCTATATTAGAACAACAGCGTTAAAGCTTACAAAAACAAAAGGTAACCCAAAGATTTTAAAGCACGCAATAGCTGCAGGTTTAATGTCCATTTTTTTGTATTATATAAATAATATATTTCATATTTCAAGGTGGTTTTATTTATTATTTATTGCGATCATCGGAATCGGTATTTATTTTTCTCTACTTTATTTATTTAAGGAATTTACTAAAGATGATTTTTCCTTTTTCATAGATACAATCAACATAAAAAAAATGTTTTCATATATAAAAAAGGAAATAAAAAAATAAGTAAAAAAAGATTTTGGAATTGAATATCTCTATATTTTTCGTAAATTTTCAATTGTAACCTTATTTCCTCTTAATTTAAGAGGGAAAAAAGCAGATTGAAAAATTTTTCTATGTGGGTGCAATTCATAACCTAAGGGAAATATGCCTTCGGGATTAAAAGATGTTTTAAAAAACCGGTTTATCAATAAAGAAATTTTAAGCTGCCAAAATGAGTATCCAATATTTCTATATACATTGTTAAAATTTGGAGTTTTTACCCCAATAAAACTACATATATTATTTACAAGTTTATGAATGTCCTCTTTCATATTTTCAAACTTGTATACAAATACATTTTTTTTCCCAAATAACTCATATAGGTGTTCTATGTAGGGGTCGTAATTAATTTTATTAATATTGATAATATTTTTTTTAAAATATTGAAATGATAGAACACCACCGCATATTACATATTTTTTATACCAAGAAATAAGCAAATTTGTTTTATTTCGTATTCCAAAAATAATTTTAGCATTAGGGAAAAAATGTTTTATTTTGTAAATTCTCTTATATCTATTATCTTCTTTGGTCCACATCCTACAGCTAATATTTTCATCTGATATAAGATTGATTTTATTCTGACTGAAATACTCATCAAATTCCTTTTTAATCATATCATTTAGATTTTTTTCATTATGTTTTTCTATGTTTTTTATTAACATATAGATTTTTTTATTTTTCTCAATTCTATTTATTTCAGAAATATTTGAAAATAATTCCTCCTGTAAAAAGGTGGATCCTGTCCTTTGCATACCAATATGTAGAATTATTTCATAATCATTTTTTGCTGATTTCATATTATATTATTCCATTATATATTTGTCATTACTATTTAAATAATACATATTAATGTCATTTTTTTATTTTAAATACTTTTTGCATAATGAGGTTTTTTACATTGATGATTCGTGACTAAAGTTGTAACGCAAAATAAATATTGATAACAATTATTTTACCCAAAACTAGTGATATTCAACAATTTTTAAGTTATTTTCTTCTGTATTTTGCAATATTTGAATTAAGAATAAATAATAGAAAAATTGGGATATTAAGTTGCCATATTAAAAAATCCAAATACAAATTTATCAGATAGCATTCCAATTTTTGTACCAAATATGACGATTGTTTTACCAGAAATATATGTGTCAAAAGAAAATGGTATGAATGTGACGACCCTTGTCTTTACAGCATCAAACAATATAAACACTTCAGTTTCTTTAAGATTTTCAATTCTTCCGAAAATAAACACTCTTTTTGTCTCGGGTTCTTCAAAGGATACCTTAACATTATCGAAACCTGAGCGGAAGTACAAAGTCGTCTGATCACCGGCTGATTCAATGTATATCTGGATCTTTAAAGGTATACCTAGACTGAAGAGGAAATCATATATCGGACCTGTATTATCATTATCCATTTGTAAGATATATCGATCACTAAAAAGTTGTATTTCATTTGAAAAGGTACCATATGGCTTATTATCATTTAAAACAATATATCCACCATCATTGCTATCACGGTATCTTGTTGATTGTAAATATCGCGAATACTCTGCCTTTAACCAGTTTGTCCCATCAGTTACTTTTAAAAACAAGCTACCTGCCCAATTTGTACTTTGAATATTTACAATCATGTCCCAGTTGATTATTATAGGACTTGCTGGGTTTAATGGTGCAATGATTTCTGTACTTTCAAGACCTTCGAAATTATGTGATCCTTGCCCAGGTTCAAATAGTTGAAATTCTGCTCTTTGGTTTTCCTCATCCCATATCCCATCTGAAAAGATTTCTGCCCATTTCGAATAATCTTTTGAATTATCATCAAAATCATCAGAGAATAGTATTATTTGTTCAAATGAACCATATCCATCTATTGTTACCCTACGTCCCTCATATTGTTCGATATTTTCGGTGTAACTACTGGAAACGACACTTGTTCCAACAAATAAGATTAATATTGCTATTAAAAATTCTCCAAATGACAAATTCTTTTTCAAAATTTTTCCTCCTTATTATTTATAATAGCCTATGTGATATATGAATATTAAGTATTGAGTTAATCGATTATTCAGATTTTTAAAATAACCCTTGTTAACGATTTAAGGCGGTTTATTTAAAATCATAAATCATTGCCTCATAAATATTCTCAAAAATTTTTGTAAAAAAATAAAAAAATCAAGAAAAAAATAATTATTATTCAAAGCTAAATTCCTAAGGTTTAATAGTTAAATATTCATACAATTCAACTTATATTCAAACAAATTTTTAATCCTGTGATTGAAAAGTAATTACTTAAGAGTAGACATATAAATACAATTAATTATTATTAAATAATTTAAAAACAGAGACAATTCCATTTTGTAATATACTCATTTTATTCATTATTTCTTTTTTTTCAGAGGGATATTTATGTGATAATTTTATTAGTTGCTTATTTATTTTATTTTTATCAATTTTTTTTCTTATATCAATAAAATAATCTAATTGGCCAAAATTTTTTGATAATTCATAATATTTTGTTGCCCAACCAAGAATCAGACTAGGAACATTATTTTTATATGCGTGTACAATTGAATGATATCTAGAAGCAATTATAAAATCGAATTTTTTGATAATATCTTCCAATTCGATGGCATTGAGAACATCAGATATCAACTTAACCTTAGAACTAACTAAATAATTACTTTTTAGTTTTTTACAAATATCATAATCCTCGTTTGAGTGTTTTAAAATATATACATTTTTTCCAGTTTTTATCAATTTATCTATTAACATTATATACAGCGAATATAATTTATTTTCTTCTGAATATTTAAAAATCTGCCTGTTTGGAATAATCCCTACTGAGTTTGATTTAATATCAACTAATTTAGTTGTAACTTTTTGTTTAAATATATTGTTTAATAAATATTTATCTTTTAAAAGGACAATATCCGGTCTCTTTTCAGTATTTCTATTAGCAAACTTTCTTAAATTATTTAAACCTTCTTCTTCTCTTACATATATTTTTTTAGGATACTTAAGATATAGATAAATCAAAGGCAACAAAATGACTTTTTGCCAGTTAGGATATTTAAAGGGACCTATTGATTGAGGAAAGATATAAAATGGTATTGAAAATTTCCTGGCTATTAAAATATTTATTAAATAATCAATAGAAAACCTTATATTAAATTGTGAGGACAACGCATATCCACTGATATCAATAATGCAAGATGCATTTTTAATAATGTCAATTACGTGATTCTCAATGTCAGTAAAATATCTATCTTTTTTCAAATAATCTTTATATCCTAAAGTTGCGAGTTTTATACTTATTTCCCATGGAAGAATCTCAAATTTATAAATTTTTTTTTCTTCGTCACCTCTATAAAAATCATTATTTGATAATAAGTAAATATCTTTATTTGGGAATTTTCTTTTCATTTGGTCTACAGTAGTAAAAGTCATTGCCTGAGCTCCTTTATTAGCAAGATTACCTCCGACGATAAGTATGTTTTTATCTGATAATTCTAGACAATCTTCTTTTTTTGTATGTTTAGGTTTTATAATTTATATAAAAAACGCAATCCCTA